>Ga0209437_100717_pt1 | contig 16930 bp, 16 predicted proteins | sample AraplaL_Cvi_mTSA_FD_184266 | JGI IMG/M metagenome (GOLD analysis project Ga0209437, IMG submission 184266) | Arabidopsis root microbial communities from the University of North Carolina, USA - plate scrape CL_Cvi_mTSA (SPAdes) (version 2) | ecosystem: Host-associated > Plants > Roots > Endosphere...
ATCCTTGCCCGACATCGAGGTATAGAAATGCCCGTATTTGCCAAATGTCGTATCTGGCCTGCCATTGGCATCGTAACGGGAAAGCAACCCACCGAAGCGGCCGTGCCCGCTTATCAAGAGCATGCCATCCGGTGTGGTTTGCAACCTCCACAGGTAGGCGTCGTAGGGAAACTCATAGGAAAAGCCGTTGCTGCCGAACGTGGTGTCCACCTTGCCGTTGGCATTCAGGCGAAAGATCACGTCATCAATGGCGCCAGGCCCCCAGACCGACTTTGCGAGAGCGACCACCTTGCCATCCGGAAGGGCCGTCACCTGATTGGCTTCATCGGTGGGCGTGTTGGGGAGATTTATCTGCACGAGTCCGGCCAATCCAAAAGAGCCGTCAAGTTGGCCTTCGCGGGTCAGGCGTACATAGCAGAGATAGCTGGCGTCCTGACTGTCCGGCACGTCTCTCATGTCGACATGACCCGCCATCAGTATTTTTCCGTCCGCGGTGATGGTGCTGGACGAAAGAATGAAGTCGCCCGCGATACGCAGCGGCGTCGATACGACGCCTCCTTCTCCGAAATCCTGATCGATGGTCCCATCTGGAAGATGACGGACCAGAACAACGCTTTTCCAGCCACGTATCCTGACGGACACGATCTTCCCGTCAGGCAGTAGATGCGATCGACCCGTGCCGACACCGTCGATCGGAAGATCCACCGGTTGACCGTTATTGAAGTCGGGATCGACATCCCCAGCGTTCCGTTGGCGTCTCATATTGTTCCCCATCCATGAGGCAAAGCAGCCTGACTGCGCTGTGTACCCAGAGGTTTAGCATTCGTGGGGTCCGGTTTATATACCCCTGTCGGCGTAGGGGCTCGTGGATAAGCCGGATCCATTGGGCCGCGGGTTGAAACCGCAGCGTCGCCGCCTCTCCTATTACACCCATGCAGCGCGAACCGTGCACGGATTTCTTCACGTTTGGCCTGTTAAAGTTGCGCAACAGGGGTGCGCACAGTAACCATCAGGAGTTCCAATGCTCGGTGGCAGGAAGGAAATAGTGCGGGCGAATGCCCATTTTCGGTGGCTGGTCATGGCTGCCTTCGCTTTCAGTGGTGCGGCTTTCGCGGCGCCGCAGGACAGCGCGTCCAGCAACTACGACGCGCAGGACGCCCGCTTGAACGCAGCCTATCGGACGCTCTCCCAATCGCTGGACGATGCCGGCCGCAAGTCGCTTCGCGACGAAGAACGGCAGTGGATCGCCAGCCGTGACAAGGCCTGCGGTGTCGCCTCAGGCAGCGTCGCCAAGAACGACTGCACCACGGACCAGACCCGTGCCCGTGCCGATGAGCTGGAAAAGCGTCTCGCCTCCGCACCGTCGAAGACGTCCGGCGCGAGCAAGGGCGCCGTCGCTGGCGACTGGGGTTACCGCAGCGACTGCAACCTCGGCCACTACGCCGAGCTGGGTGTCGCCAACGCGGGTGCCGCTCCCGAGGGCACCTGGTCCGACGGCACGCGAACCAGCGGCGAGCAGGGCCAGTTCAAGGGCGAGTGGCGCGACGGCAAGCTCTACCTGCGCTTCTGCGCCGAGACGGAGGAGCGCGGCGGCTATCCCGTGTGCCCGGCGTTTGGCGACGTGGACGCTTACGTCGTGCCCGAAGGCAAGCGCCTCGCCTGGTACCGCGTGGATGGGCCGGCCTCGGAAAACCATTTCAAGCATTACGTCACGCTGGATCGCGTGCCGAAAGGCGGCAAGGCGCCGCTGGATACCCAGTGCAAGGACGACTAATACGACGATCATGAGCCAGGAGTTGCAACATGCCAGGATTGACAGATAACGAAGCCCGGGCGTTGTCCTATTTCGCCATCGGCGTCAGCTCGGAGGGTAGCGACGTCGCCTACCGTCTGAGCTTCGCCGGCAATTACCGCACCGATGCCCACGGCAATACCGTGATGGATCCCATCGGCAACAGCGGTTTCTCCATCGGTACCTTGCAGACCGATCTGGGCCAGCACCCCGAAGTAGCCACGCAGCTCACCGACGCCTACCAGACGTGGGCGCGCACGGCGCATCCCGATTGGGTGCTCAACGCCAACCAGCAGGCACAGACGGTTGCCGACCTCGGTCGCACCGGCCGCCAGATTGAGGCGCAGCATGGGCGCCCGCTCGATAGCACGGTCAAGTCGCATCTCGACGCCTTCATGGCCAGCGATGCCGGCGTGGATTTCGTGCATCGCCACGATTCGGCGCAGGTCGAACGCCTTATGACCAATGCCATTGCGCCGCTGCAACAGACGCCGCTGTACCAGCACGCGTCCGAGCAGGACCAGGCGCGTCTGATCACCATGACCGCCAAGCTCTACAACCAGAGCGAGACCTACGGTGGCCGCCTCGTCCAGCAGATCCAGAACGGCCAGCATCACAGCGTGGACGACGTAAAGCACTCCATCGATCGTTACCCCGGTTACGTCACGGAAGGGCGCGATCATGCGCTGGCTGGCGCGGCTCTGTTCAACGATCTTCGCGCGACCGACGCCAACCACCCACTGCGACCGGCATGGAACACGGTGGTGGCGGACCCGCTGGTCAATCCCACCCGCCTTGGCAACGACCCGACGCGGCCGAACCTGCCGCACGAGTACGCCGCCATCCGCGACGCGTTCACCGATCCGGCGCACTCGCGCCCGATGGTACAGGCCCTGGGTGAGGGTGGTTCGTACGCCAAGGGCAGCAATCATCGCGGCTTCTATGCGGAAGGCCGCGACCTGGTGACCTGGGATCGCTCCGGCAACGGCCACGCGCTGGTCAATGGCCAGTGGAGTTCGGTCAACAGCCGCGACGTGTCCACGCACGTCAATGCCGATCGCACGCTCGACGTGAACGTGCATCGCAACGGTACCGACGAGCGCCTGCTCCACATCACCCATCCGGGCAACGTGCGCAGCCAGCCCGCGGGGCGGGCGCCCGCGCATGCGCCGGCTCACGCCAGCGGCGATCACGTGCAGCACGCCGGCACCTTGCGCGAACACGATCATTCGCCGCAGGTCGGCGCCTTGCAGACCCAGCTTGCTCAGCTCGGCTACAAGGGGGCTGACGGCCGTCCGCTGCACCCGGACAACGACTTCGGCGCCAATACGAAGAGCGCCTTGCAGGCCTTCCAGCGCGACCACGGCTTGAATCCGGATGGCATCGCGGGAGCGAAGACGATGGAAGCGATGACCAAGGCGACGCAGCCGGCGCAGTCGACGCTTGCCGACGCCAACCATCCCGGCCACGCGATCTTTCAGCAGGCGCTCAATGGCGTGCATGCCGTGGATGCTCAGCAGGGGCGTACCCCGGACCAAATGAGCACCAACCTGGCCGCGTCCATCGCGGTGGCTGCGCACGCGCAAGGGCTATCGCGCGTCGATCACGTGGTGCTGAGCGATGACGCCAAACGCGCTTATGCCGTGCAGGGCGAACTGAACTCGCCGTTCAAGCAGATCGCGGAAGTGGATGTGAACCAGTCCGTAGGCAAGACGATGGCGCAGAGCAGTGCGGAGTGGCAGCAAGCCCCGACCCAGACCCAGCAGCCCGTGCATACGCAGACGCAACAACAACAACAGCAGCAGCAACAACCTGAGATGCATCGCTGACTGGAATCGTTATCGTCGGCGGGGCCGCGTCCGATGACGCGGCCCCGCCGATTTTCTACATGGTCATGGACGCTTGTTGTTGGCTTTGCTTCTGCGCCTCGGCGTGCTGCTGAACCTGCGCCTGGGATTGGTTTTGAGGCATGGCTTCCGCGCTGCTCTGTGCCAATGGCGTCTGCGTGGCTTGGAGTACATCGACTTCAGCCACCTGCTTGAACGGTGACTTTGTGTCGCCCTGCACGGCGTAGGCTCGGCAGGCATCGCCGCTGAGCGTCACATGGTCGATCCGTTGCATGCCGTTTGTCACGGCGGCCGCGGTGAGTGAGCCTGCGATCATGCTCGTATGCGGTCCGGATTGCCGCCCGTGCTCGGTATCGAGGCGCTGCACGCCGTCCAACGCCTGACGATATATGTCGTGGGACGGGTGGCGAGTGTCTTCAAGCGAGGGTGCGCCGACGTGCTGGCGCTGGGTTTCCAGTGCTTTCAACGTTGCCGGGCCCACTACGCCGTCCGGCTTCAAATGGTGATCTGCCTGGAAACGCTCGATTGCCAGACGCGTTTCCTTGCCGGGATGTCCGTCGACCTTCAACGGCTGGCCTGCCGAGTCGGTGTAGCCATGGGCGTTGAGTAGCGCCTGCACGTGTTTTGCTTTTTCCGTGCTCATGCCATGCGATGCTTTCCCGCCGGGTATCGCCTCAGGGCCTCCGGGCTTGTAGCCCTTCTCAATGGCGCCCTGCCATGCCTCGGCAGCATTCCTTCGTGCATCAAGGCCATTGTGCCCGCCGTTGATGTCCTTGCATGCGGCGTCCACGTTGGTCTGATGCCCATTGGCCTGGACGCGATCCTTCCAATACTGGATGGCGATTTTTGCTGCTACATCCTTGTCTTCGGCAAGCTCGGGGTGATGGACCAGATCCAACCCCAATTCCTTGCCCATCTTCTCGTAGCCGGCGCGGCCGGTGAGCTGGACGTAACCGCGGCCATGGAAGGTCCAGCCGTCGCCCGGCTCGGTATTGCCGAGGTTTTTCTTGCCCCAGGCACCACCATAGATTTCATTGGCGATTGCCTCAGGGCCGCCGGCGGCGATCTTGTTGGCCTCGGCAAGCGTATTCATGCCGTTGCGACCGGGGAACACTTCGAGCAGACGGCTGCCCGAGTAGCCGAGTCCTTCGCTCATGCGAGCAAAGCCACCCGACTCAACCTGCATCTGGCCCATGAAATTGGCCAGCTCCTTGGGATCTGTAATGCCTGCCTTCATGGCGGCTTCCATTAGATAGTCGGCGTTTTCTTTCGCGGACATGGTGTAACTCCTGGCTAATTAAAGAAGGGATCAACGAGCGATCAGCGCGTGGGGATCCCGTTTTTGTCGATCGCAGGGTCGCTCTTCCACTTGAGCGTTGCGTCGATCAGCGCATCGTCATCCGTGTCGGTAACTTTGCCTGACTGGCAGGTACTTTGTTTCACAGGCTTTGCCTGGCCGTCCTTCAAGACCACCAGTCCGCCGTCCTGCAAATTGTTGGAGCCGGAGACGGAATAGATGACGTACTTGAAGCCGGCATTCGTGAAGGCATAAGCGTAGCCTCCGGTATTGCCGGCAAAGGTGAGGTGCGTGCGCGTGAACTCGCCTTCGCTGCCTGCCGCCGGGTAAGTCAATTCGGGTTTCCCTTCTCGGCCATAGGCGTAGTAGAAACGGCCGGCACCGTGGGCAACGTCACCTGCGACGCACATGGAAACGGTCTTCTGGCTTCCTGCGAGCGGGCAGGAGAACACGACCTGGTCGCTCTTTGCGCACATGCTTGCAGGCGTGGTGCTGGCCAAGGCGATTGCCGGCATCAGGGCCGTCGATGCGACGAGTAACAGCGCTTTTGCTGAATGATTCATGGGGCGACTCTGTTCGGGCAAAGGAAAGCTGAAGGGGCTTATCAGATGGAGAGCGGCTCGATCTTCACCTTCTCCATCAATCGCGACGTGAAGTATTTGTCTTGGTAGTAGCGGATCTTTTCGCACATGACCGGGTGAGGAATGCCCTCGTAGAGGAAGACTTCCTTTTCGGTGCCCATGGCCTTCAACTCCTGCGGCAACATGAGTGCGCGCTTTTCTTCCGTGTGGCTCTTCGAGACGTCACCCTTCTTGCTCTTGGTGATGTTCTCGCGGCGCACCGTGGTGTAGCCGAGCATGTCGGAGTAATCGTTCGCGTCCTGCTGTTCGCGAGGGGCGTAGACGATTTGCAGAGCGTGGTTCGTGATGACGGTGCGCGAGACGTCCTTGCCGTAGGTGGCGTCGAGCTGAGCCATGCTCTGGATGATGGGTAAAAGGCGGATGTTGTAACCGGCCATGTACGACACCGCCGAGGCGATGATCTCCACCTTGCCGATCGAGGTGAACTCGTCCATCAGCAGCAGGCACTGGTGCTTGAGCGACGGGTCGTTCTGCGGCAACACCTTGGTGTTGAGGTTGATCAGCTGACTGAAGAACAGATTCACGATCAGCCGGCTCTCCGCCAGCTTGTTCGGCTGGATGCCGATGTAGATCGTCATCTTCTTCTTGCGTACATCCGTGAGCTGGAAGTCGTCATCGCTGGTGGCTGCATCGAGAACGGGATTGATCCAGGCGTTCAAGGGTTCCTTGAACGTACCGAGGATGGATGCGAAGGTTTCGTTCGCCTGCGAAAGCAGGTTGGCAAAAGCCGACTGAGCGTTCGCACTCAGGAAAGATTCCTTCGACAGTCGCGTATACAGTTCGCGCAGATCCGTGCCGTCACCCGACGAAAGGCGATAGATCATGCCGAGCGTCGGCTTGCTTCGGATGATTTCCGGACGCCCCTTCTTTTCGTCGTCCTCCCATTTCTCGCAGAGGTATAGCGAGAAAGCCATGAACGCATTGCGTGCCTGGCTGACCCAGAACTTCTGATCGTCGGAGCCATCGGGATAGAGCATCGAGGCAATGCTCATCAGATCCGACACGCGGAACGCCGGGTCCTTCGACACATAGCTCAGCGGATTCCAGCGATGTGTACGGCGATCCTCCGCGAACGGATTGAACAGGTAGATTTCCTGACCCTGCGACTTGCGCCAGCCGCTGGTCAGATCGAAGTTCTCCTGCTTGATGTCCAGCACCACCACCGATTCCTGGTAGTCGAGCAGGTTCGGGATCACTACGCCCACGCCCTTACCCGAGCGGGTGGGCGCGGCGAGGATCACGAACTGTTGGCCGGGCAGCCGAACGAGATCGCCTTTGAACTTGCCCACCAGGATGCCGTTGGGCGCAGGCGAAAGCATCTTCTGCTTGCGCAGGTCAGCCGCCGTGGCGAAGCGGGCGTCGCCGTGCATCGCCTGCTTCTTGGGTTTCAGGAGGAAGTACAGGGCAATCAGCACGGCAATGAGCGGCAGAACGAAACCGATCAGGCCCGCCGTCTCGATCTTCCAGACATACGGCTGTACCTCGGGGCGTCTCAGCGCCCGTATGTAGGTCCAGTAGGTGTTCCAGCGAACGTGCTCATCCTTCAGGCCGAGGAAGAGCAGCGTCAGGTAACCCGACAGAAAGTTTCCGCAGCAAACCGCCGCCGCCATGAGTGCGGCGGCGGCATATCCCCTGTTCTTGCTCATGCAAAAAACCTTTCAACGCCTAGGTATTAGTGGTAGTTGGGAACGAACTCAGGCTGGCCAGCTGCCGAGTCCCAACCGCCGGGCCTCTGACCCGCCGGACATACGGTCGCGTATTGCTCAAACGATGCGACGTCGTCGGCCGACCATGGCTTGCCGTAGGGGTTCGGTTCGCAGGCAGGATTTACCATGTAGGTGGTACCAAGATACGGCGGCATTGGCCACCAGCACCGACTGGGGTCGTCCCGCCCCTTGGTACAGAACAGGAAGGGGTCGCCTTGACGATAAGTCAGTACCTGCGCCTGCGAGGCGAAGCCGAAAAGCATGAGTGCGATGAATAATCCGATTTTCATAAGCCTTCCTGTCGTGTCCTGTATGTATCCACCGTAGTGAGTCTCTGGGGGCGCGGCCGATTAGGGCGGTGCCAGCGTCGGAGGCTGTGGCGTCTGCTGAGCCTCCTTAGCCTGCATCGCTGCGCGCGTCTGCTGCTCGTTGGCCTGCTGCCAGGCTTGGGTGCTTTGCTCCACAGGCGTGTTGATCGCACGTTGAGTGTTCACCTCGGCGATCTGCTTGAACGGCGATCCGGCGTCGCCCTGGACGGCGTACGTGCGGCTCGCGTCACCATTGAGCGTCACGTGGTCGATCCGTTGCATGCCTTCCTGGCGTGCCGCTGCCGTCAGCGACGCAGCCAGGCGCTTACTGCTCTCGTCGGAACCTCGCTGATGCTCAGCGTCCAGACGCTCGACGCCTGCGCGTGCCTGCTGGAAGAGCGCGTGACCCGGGTGATCCGGGTGATCGACGCGTGCCGGCGGCTCCTTGTCCTGGAACCACGAGCCGGGATGCGTGATGGTGTTCCATGCCCCTGAGGCCTTGTTGCCGATCGCGTGGCCCACCTCGCTTACGTCGTTCGCGATCTCGTGGCCGGCGCGTTTTGCGGCGTCGGCGACCTCATGGGCGGCGTGGCCTACTGCACGTCCTGCCGTTGTAACGCCGTCCACGACCTCGTGGCCGGCACGCTTCGCAGCATCGGCAACCTCATGCGCGGCGTGTCCGACCGCACGCCCGGCGGTAGCGACATCGTCCGCAACCTCGCGGCCGGTACGCTTCGCGGCGTCGGCGACCTCGTGAGCGGCGCGTCCGACGGCGCGTCCTGCGGTAGCGAGGTCGTCCGCCACTTCGTGGCCAAGCGCGGCCGCGCCTTCGACGACTTCCTTTGGCACTTCCCACCTGGCCGACAGAACCTTGCGGACATCCATCACGTCATCGCGATAGCGATCGATCATGCCTTCGTGGGCGCGGTAGCGGGCCTGACTCTCGGGGCTGATGATCGACTGCCCGAGCAGCTTGCTGTCCGGCACGAAGTTGTCGATCGCGTGCGCGTCGAAGTCCGTCGCCTTGATCGGATTTCGCGGCGAGAGGATGCCGCTGTCGTCGCGGTAACCGGCCTTCGACAGGGTATCGATGTCCTGTTGCGCGGCGTAGATCCGTACTTCGCCGAAGTGTGTGCTCGCGGCGCTGACAATGTCACCGGCACGCACGTGGTCGATGACTTGATTGCCGCCAGCGGGTACGCCTTGCAGCAATCCCGCTGCGCCGTAGGCGTTGAAGGTTTCGCCCTTCAACCCGAATTTCGCCGCATTGATTTCGGCAAGCGTACCGCCCAGTGAGTGTCCCGTGACCGTAACCTGCAATGGTCTGTGATGCAGGTTTGCGTCGATTTTGGCGCGCTCTAGCACTCGTTCGGTGAACGCGACCGAATCCGGGGTTTGGGCATTCAACCCAGTCAGCACCATGCCCGCGTCGACCCCACCATCGTGGATGGGCTCGCGATCGAACTCCGTGCCACGGTAGGCGATCACGATCTCGCCGGTGTCCACTCGGCGGTAAGCAGTCGCTTGAAATCCCGTACGCGGATTGTCCGCGACGTCGATGGCTTCATAGGTTGCGCCGCCGAGGATCTTCGGCTTGTTTAGCACAGGATCCTGATAGGAATCCTGTGCGAGTAACGCATAGTCGGTAGAGGAGAGAGTCATTGATGCTTCTCCTCGGAACGGACGGTGATCGAAAAGGTCGCGTTCGCTTCGTCCTGATACTTGGCCCGATCGTCTTCGCCCAAGTCGACGCGATCAAGATGCGTGGTGGCGTAAGAACGGTTCGAGTAATAGCGCGTGGTGGACTTGCCTTTCAACAGGTCGTCATGAAAAAGCGGTGCGCTGAAGTCCACGCTCTTGACGAACAGGTTTGCGCTGGCAGCAACGACGGACCAATGACAGACACCCTTGCCGAAGTAATCTTCGTCCTGAAGAAGATCGGCGAAGACTTCGCCCTTATAGGTGCCATTGCCGGAGGGGGTCAGCGAGATGGGTACTCGCTTTTCGGGCGGTACCGTTGCGCCGGTCACGGGCGTTAGCGGTACACAGGCTTCATTCGCAACGCGATAATCGACCACGCCCTCGATACGATCGAATGGGCCGGGTGCCCCTTTCACCTCGATCGTGATCTCGTAGCGCATGCGCGGATTCGGGTTGAGCTTGACGTCAGGCTGTTTCATGGAGGCACCGTAGGCATGTGTGGACAGGAGCAGGAGGAGGGCGGTGAATACGCCGCGTTGCAGCGCTGTCGTCCTCATGGGCCTGCGCCCGGCAGGGTCGGCGCCGCCTGTTGCTGCTGTTGCGCCTGCTGTTGTTGATGGGCCGTGTTGGGGGCCTGCTGTGCCACCTGTTGCCAGGCGCGGCTGCTTTCCTCGACGGACGTCGCCATGGCCTGCTGGGTGTTCACCTCAGCGACTTGTTTGAAGGGCGATTGCGGGTCGCCTTGCACGGCGTACGTGCGGGTGGCGTCCTCGTTGAGTGCCACGTGGTCGATGCGGTGCAGGCCTTCCTGCTTCGCGGCGACGGTCAGCGATGCGGCAAGCCGTTCGCTGTTATGGTCCGGCGTGCGCTGGTGCTGGGCGTCCAATCGATGGACGCCTTCGCGTGCCTGGCGGTAGATCTCGTGGCCTGGATGCGACGCGTCGTCTAGCCGCGGCGCGCCGTGCGTTTGGGCCTTCTGCAACGCTTCCGTGGTGCGCGGTCCGACGATACCGTCAGCAGGAAGTCCATGCGCGCGCTGGAAGTTTTCCACCGCTTCTTTCGTATGCGCACCGAAACGGCCGTCCGGCGAAAGCGGGCGACCACGCTCGTCGCGAACGCCGAGTGCATTGAGGTTCTCCTGCAACGTCCGCACGCTGGCGCCGTGATCGCCTTCGCGAACGACATGCGGAGCTTCGGCGTGCGTGCGTGCGGTCGTTGGCGGGGCATGGTTGACGTGCCCGACCTCGCGATCGCGCCAGAACGTCTCCGGATTGATCGGACGCCCGTGCGCGTCCTTCATTTGATAGTGGACGTGTTGAGCATATTGAGTGGCGCCATCCGGGCCACGACCGCCCATGCGGCCGATCTCGTCTCCGACCTGCACGTGCTGGCCCACTTTGACCGACTGCGATTGCGTGTGCAGGATCTCGTGACTGTTCCCTTCGGCATCGCGGATCTTGATCGTGCCGTACTGGCCGCCCACGAAGGTGACTTCGCCGGCGATCGGCGAATGCAACTCGGGATGGGTCAGGTTGACGCCAGCCTGGCCGCCTTCGTAGTTGAAATCGGAACCGCCGTGAGGCCCCTTGGCGCGGTGTTCGCCGTAGTGGCCGGTGATATGTGCCGAGTGGTTACCCTGCTTGGGCAGGATGACATTCATGACGTCTTGATATGGCATGGGTGCATCCTCCGGGTCAGAGCGAATCGTCTTTCACGCGATACAGGTGCCAGCAATCGTCCTTCCGGAAGAAGAACGTCATCTGGTAATCGGTATCCGGTTTGACCAGCTTCACGGCGATATCGGTAGCGCTGGTGTCGGTGCGCTTCGCCGTCAGGCCATCCTTTGCCTGATCGGCCTGGCTCGGCATGATCGGGAAGGTGACCTGGTCCTTGGGCAGCGACTTCGAAACAGGCTTCGGTTCCGGATCGGCGTTGGGATCGACCGAATCGCTCTGCAGGGGATCGGTCACATAGGTCTTCTGCACGCTGACGTCGTTTTCGAAGAGCGGCAGGAACTGGTCGAAGCTCGCCGCCGGGCAGGTCGTCGCGCTCGCTGCTGCGGTGGATGGCGCAGCAGCGGTGCTTACATCGGCGGCGGTGGCTGTCGTTGCCGGGGACGGAGCCTGCGGAGGCGGCGGAGACGACGGGCCGCAAGCCGCCAGAAGCGCGGCAGCCAGGATGCATGTTGCGCTTCGCGCAGCAGTACGCAGCGCGCGAGCAGGCGGGAGTCCGTGAAACTCGTGGATGGCGTGAATCATGCGGTTCTCCATCATGGCGCTCCCATTCCCGGATGCGTGGGGGCGTTGGTCTGCTGCTGAGGCGCTGGCGCGGTCGCTTGTTCCGGCCGAGCCTGGGGCAGGGCGGATGCGCTCTGGTCCACGGGCGTGTTGACCGCCTGCGCTGTCTGTACGTCGGCAACGCGCTTGTGCGGCGACTGCGTATCGCCGGCCACGGCGTACACACGGCTGGCGTCGTCGCTCAACACCACGCGGTCGATGGACGTCATGCCTTCCTTCTTGGCCGCCACGGTAAGCGCCGCGGCGAGGTTCTCGCTCTGCTGGTCCGGCGTGCGATGGTGCTCCGCGTCGAGCTTGTGCACGGCGGCCCGTGCCTGCTCGAACAAGGCATGGTCCGGATGCGACGGGTCGTCGAGGCGAACGACAGGCTGCCGGGTCGCCGCGTCGAGTGCGGCAAGTGTCTTCGGTCCGGCCACGCCGTCAGCCGCCAGATGATGATCGCGCTGGAATGCTTCGAGCGCAGCCTGAGTGCCGGGACCGAACTTGCCGTCCACCTGCAAAGGCTGGCGATGCGCGTCGGTGTAACCAAGCCCCGCGAGGCTGGCCTGGAGTGTACGTACCTCGTCGCCGTGGGCGCCGGTGCGCAGGGTCGAGCCATGGTCGGCGTGGTGCGCAGGCGCGGAGTGCGCGGAATGACGCGGCACCGTGCTCGAGACGCTGCATCACCTCGGGCGTGAGCCGTCTCTCCCAGTCGTGGAAGCGCGTCTGCCGATCTTCCAGGCCGTTGTACTTGCCGTTGACGGCGTGCGTCGCCGCACGCACGTCTTCGCGTGCCTGCTCTGGTACACGGTTTTCCCAGTACCACACCGCAATGCGCGAAGCATTCTGCGGGTCCGCTGCGAGTTCCGGGTGCTTGACCAGATCGAGGTCAAGGGCCTCGCCAGCAGCGCGATAATTTTCCTTGCCGGTGAGCTGGATGTAGCCACGACCGTGGTATCGCCAGCCGTCACCGGGGGCGTCGTTGCCGTTGCGGCCGCCGTACATCAGTTCGGCAAGGCGTTCGGGGCGCCCCTGCAAGGCCTGCAGACGGGCTGATTCCAGGGCTTCGGGGCCTTCGCGCCAAGCCGACTGGACGGGAATCTGCGAAATATTCCGCGTGTATCGGAAGCTTTCCTCCAGCCGGTTCAGGCCGTTGGATTCATGAGTGACCTGGGCCATGAAATTGGCCAGCTCCCTCGGGGACCGGATCCCAGCCGCATAGGCTTCGGTCAGGACCTGCGTTTCACGATCAATCGCCATGTGTAGCTCCTGGTTGACTCACGGAATTGCTCGCTTCCTGCGTGTTTCAAACCAGCCGGTCCTGGCGGTTTCACATCAATGCGTAACGCTCAGGGCAACGTCACCTCCGGCAGGGTGGAAGGATCGAAATCGGAAAAGGTCACGGAGCCCAGCTCCTTGGCGGTCAGCTCGGACGACTTGTGCTTGCCCGTGATTGTGTCGTCCACCCGACGTGCCACGCGGGTTACGAACCAGTTCTTCTTTTCCGGCGCATAGGTAAAGGTGTATTCGTCGGACCAGTGCTCCCGGCTGCCGCCACCGTTGACGATGGTGAAGTGCCCCGCGTCGATCTTCGTGAAACCGTAGGGATCGCCGGCCACGCCGCCGCAGGTTGCGCACGGGACGACGTGCGAATTGGATGCCGCCTTCTGCAATACTCCAGAGGCATCGCGCACTAGCAACAGCACGTCGCGTCCTGGCGAATCATCCGTCTTTGCCATCGCCGAAGAGGGCGGGTCGAGGATAAGAATGACATCGGCTCCACCCTTGTCGGTCAGCGCGCCCTTCACCGAGTCGAGGACCTTCGCCCCACCTGTCGCGAATCGTGTCAGGTCATCCATCTTGCTTCCTTTGGTCGGTGCGGATGCGGATACCGAGTGAGACGTGGGTGCGTACGGGTTGTTCTGCGCGTTGGCCCATGGGCTCAGAAGCAGCAGGGCGCAGGTACTAAGGCAAAGCAGGGTCGGATGATTTGTCATAGGTCACCATTACTGCGGTGGTTCGTATCAAACATGCCTGTGGTTAGGCGATGAACAAGACATGCCCCTCGGTTTGTCGGTTGACCGGTCTGTTCAGCGCTTTGAGCAGGACGCTACGCTTCGCCGTTAAAAAACAGGGTGGCTTTAAGGGAGAGCGCTTGGCATTGCCGAGGTGCGTAACATAACGCGAGGTGATGAGTCACTGAGGACCGCAGCAGCTACCGTCTTGTCTCTACTGTACGCGCCGCGCCACGCTGCAATCGCTGTAGACGACCTTGCACTCCGAGGCCACCTTGCTGCACGAACTTATGGCGTCTTCTTCAGCCTGCTGCTTATTCGGGGCCTTGACAGCGCTGTGTCCCCCCTTGCCCCAGCCCACGGCCGCGCATTGATTGTGGAAAGTCATCTCCACCTTGCATCCGGTGGCACCATGACTTTCGCAGTCTCTGGTGGCATCGCTCACGGCCTGCGATTTGCTGTCTCTTTCGATGACGGTCCCCGCACCACCGGTCGTTGAATCAATGACGATGGCGCCCCAGGAATCCTTCCAGACAGGCGCTGGCGCAGTAGGTTGATAGCTGCCTTGATAACCGGGCATGCCCGAGGCATTCGGTGGGACGCAGTTGCCGCCACCTGTGTTCACTCCGGTAGCACACTGCCCCCAGGCCGCGGGCGTGGAAGCAAACGTCAAGATGAGCAGGCCGAACCATGAAAGTCGCCGTCCAACTGATGTCATCATGTGTATCCACCGTCTTTCTGTTTGATCTGATCGGTTGCTTGGGCATAGCCGGAGCTTGAGCCAGTGCCGCCGAGCTGGGAATAGTTTCCGAAGGTGTTACTTTGCCCAGTCACTTGAGAGACATTCTGCTCCCGACCAGGCACAGTCGGAGGTACGTAACTCGCCGTACCCGGCACGCCGTAGCCACCACCGCCCGGCGGCTCAGGCTTGATATGTCCAAACGGCGAGTACGAGTTGAACTGGCCCAGGGTGCCCTGGAAGAAGGAGGCGGCCATGGGCGGGGCGCTGATGATCATGGTGGTGAGCAGCAGGCCGAGACCACCCTGCTGGAGTGCCATGCTGTTGATACCGTCGGTGCTGCCCGCGCCACCCAATTCCGGCATGGATAGCAGGTACTTCACGGCAAAGGAGGCGGTGACGGCCGCCATCATCTTCATCGCGATGGTCACCATGACGCTCAGTACCGCCAGCGAAAACACCGTGCCGATGCCATAGAGAAGCCACTTGCTGAATAGTTGCTTCGTGGGCTCGAACAGCAAACACATGATGAAGATGGGGCCGAAGCCCACGAAGAGGGCGAGGGCGATCTTATTGAGCAAAAGCATGGATCCGGCGATGACGCTCGGTCCCGCGATGCCTATACCGGTGAACCAGCGATCGCGGTCCTTCGCATCCTGAGCAGCCTGGTCGCCGCCCGTGTCGATGGCATCGATAGTGCCCATCGCCACTTCCATGCCAGCGAGGTTGTTGTCGATGTGCTGGAAGGGACTGCCGCTCTCTCCCGTGACGTACTGAGCGATCGTCGTCGACATGCCGTCGCTCAACGTCCAGTACACGGAAGACGACGAATAAGCGGCCGTCGTGGCGATGAAGACCACGAGGGTTGCTTTCAGCGAATCGCCGACGAGAACCATCATCGGCTGTCGCGACTGCCCGGTGACGATGCGGAATCCCTGGAACATGATCCACACGGTCAGCACCGAGACGGCGACGAAGCCGATGATCGTTGCCGAGCTCGACAGCAGCTTCCACTGCATGATGTCGATTTCAGTGCGCAGGAAGTCGTTGATCGTCTGAAAGAAGACGAAGTTCGTCGCCGTGTCGAGCGGCCCTGCAAGCATGGCAAGCGCCGAGTGACCAGCGAGCATACCGGTGATGTCAACCATGACGCCGTGTTCCGTTCATGTGGATGTGAAGAAGCGAATCAGAAGCCATTGGAGTCACCGATGCTCAGGGTCTGCATGCCAGAGGGCTTGGCGCTTTGCACGCCATCCAGCGACGCCTTCAGCGCAGCGCCCGTAGCCAGGCCACTGATCGCGCTGCCGATGTTGACGTCTCCGATGCCGGGCAGGGAGATCGAACCCCAATCCGAAGGCTGCTTACCCGTGCTTGCCGCGTTTGCAGCGATGGTCTGCTTGGCGCGCAGGAAGCGCAGGTTGGCCTCGTAGGCGTAGTTCACGGTCTGCATCTGCTGCTGGTCGAGCGCGATCAGGTTGTAGAGCGCGGTGAGCTTGTTGGTGTTGTCTTCGAGCTTGCCGAACTGGTTGGCATCGCTTGCCTGGATGGCTGCCCGCTCCTTGAGCAGCTCGCGCAACATGGCGTCACGCGTTGCGGTGTTCTTGTACATCGTCAGCATGTACTGGTACTGAGCGTTCTCGATGTCGACGATCTGCTGGCACGTCGCCTGCTGCGGTTGAGCGACGGCCTTGCAGCGCGTGCCGTCGTCAAGCTTGGTCGTGTCCTCCGGCAGGGTCTGCGTGGGGTCCTTCACGCGAGCGCCCGGCTGCTTCTCGTCGTACGTTCCGATTTTCAGCTTCTCGTTGATGGCATTGATGTTGCCATTCACCGTGGAACCATCGCCCAGCGTCTTGCCGAGCACCGAGTTGATGTCCGTCGTCTGAGTGACGGTGTCGTTGGTGTGTGTCTCGATCTGCTTAAGCGTGGCGTTGGCGTTGGCGTCATTCACCGCCCACTGCGCATGGGCAGCGGGGGCGGCCAGCGACAGCGCCAAGGCGAAGGCGGCTGCGCCGAGCAGGCGGTGAAGGAGGGCGTTTTGCCGACGGAGGGTCGAGGGAAGGGTCATGGTTGGGTTCTCCAAGGTCAATGCGTGCCTGGGTCAGCGGGCCGCCGAGCGGGCAGGACGCGTCGAGGGGGAGGCGGGCGACGGCTTCTTGCCGCTGCCCTTTCGGTGTTCGTAGAAGGAGGGAAGCCACTGGTCCGGCGTGAGTTCGTCTGCCGGAATGCCCAGGTCCTCCGCTTGTCGCGCAAGGACCTCGTGCATGATCTCGATGTTGTCCGTGGACGCGGAGATCACCGCCAATGCGTCATCCATGCCACGCAGATTCAACTGGCACACTGCAGAGGCGTGCCCCTGTTTGACCAGGAAGCGGCGAGAGCGCTCGTCCAGGCTCACCACCACCTGGTACTCCGCGTCGGTCAGCTTGAGGCCGTTGACGTAGTCCTCGCGGCTGGCGTTCGGATTGGGTAGCAGGATCATCGTGGCGGTCTGCTCGATGAGTGCCGCGGAGATGTCGCTGGCCAGCGCATCCTCGGGGCTTTGCGTGGCAAAGATGCCCATGCCGTTCTGCTTACGAATGGTCTTCTGCTTGTTCTTGGCAAATTCCTT
>Ga0209437_100721_pt1 | contig 16841 bp, 11 predicted proteins | sample AraplaL_Cvi_mTSA_FD_184266 | JGI IMG/M metagenome (GOLD analysis project Ga0209437, IMG submission 184266) | Arabidopsis root microbial communities from the University of North Carolina, USA - plate scrape CL_Cvi_mTSA (SPAdes) (version 2) | ecosystem: Host-associated > Plants > Roots > Endosphere...
CGGGAAGCCAGCCAGCGGACCGGAGGTGATCGTCTCGCGCAGACCCTTCTCAACCGACGGGATGAATTCCTTCGGAATCACGCCACCGGTGATGTCGTTGATGAAGAGGAAGTCGTCCTTGATCTGCGCGGCGAGCTTTTCGTCGGCACGATCGGCGTCGGTGATCGGGGAGAGCTCGATCACAACGTGACCGTACTGACCCTTACCACCCGACTGCTTGGCGTGCTTGTAGTCCGACTTGACGTCCGACGCCTGAATGGTCTCGCGGTAAGCCACCTGCGGCTTGCCGACGTTGGCTTCGACGTTGAACTCGCGCTTCATGCGGTCCACCAGGATGTCCAGGTGAAGCTCGCCCATGCCCGAGATGATCGTCTGGCCAGACTCTTCGTCCGTACGGACGCGGAAGGACGGATCTTCCGCAGCCAGACGGCCGAGGGCGATACCCATCTTTTCCTGGTCCGACTTGGTCTTCGGCTCGACCGCCATCGAGATCACCGGCTCGGGGAACGACATGCGCTCGAGCGTGATGATGTGATCCTGCGCGCACAGCGTGTCACCGGTCGTGACGTCCTTCAGGCCGACCGCCGCGGCGATATCGCCAGCACGGACTTCCTTCAGTTCGTGACGCTCGTTCGCGTGCATCTGCAGGATGCGGCCGATGCGCTCCTTCTTCGACTTGACCGGGTTGTACACCTGGTCACCGGCGTTCAGCGTGCCCGAGTAGACACGGAAGAACGTCAGCGCGCCGACGAACGGGTCGGTCATGATCTTGAACGCGAGCGCAGAGAACGGCGCGTCGTCCTTGGCGGGACGCGTATCCGGCTGCTCGTCTTCGTTGATGCCCTCGACGGGCGGACGATCGACCGGCGACGGAAGCAGGTTGACGACCGCGTCGAGCATCGCCTGGACGCCCTTGTTCTTGAACGCCGTACCGCAGAAGACCGGGATGATCTCGCTCTTCAGCGTACGCAGACGCAGACCTTCGATGATCTCGGCTTCGGTCAGCTCTTCGCCGCCGAGGTACTTGTCCATCATCTCTTCCGTGGCTTCCGCCGCGGCTTCGATCATGGCCGTACGATCTTCTTCGGCCTTGGCCTGGAGTTCCGCCGGGATGTCGACGTATTCGAACTTCATGCCCTGGGACTCCATGTCCCACTTGATGGCCTTCATCTTGAGGAGATCGACGACGCCTTCGAAGTTGTCTTCGGCGCCGATCGGCACCTGCATCGGCACCGGGTTGGCGGCCAGACGCGACTTCAGCTGCTCGACGACCTTGTAGAAGTTCGCACCCGTGCGGTCCATCTTGTTGACGAACGCAAGGCGCGGAACCTTGTACCGGTTGGCCTGGCGCCACACGGTTTCCGACTGCGGCTGCACGCCACCCACGGCGCAGAGCACGAACACCGCACCGTCGAGCACGCGAAGCGAACGCTCCACTTCGATGGTGAAGTCGACGTGTCCCGGGGTGTCGATGATGTTGAAGCGGTGCTCGGGCAGCGAACGATCCATACCCTTCCAGAACGCCGTGGTGGCGGCGGAAGTGATGGTGATGCCGCGCTCCTGCTCCTGCTCCATCCAGTCCATCGTCGCCGCACCGTCATGCACCTCGCCAATCTTATGACTGACACCGGTGTAGAACAGGATGCGCTCCGTGGTCGTGGTCTTGCCGGCATCGATGTGAGCCATGATGCCGAAGTTGCGGTAGCGCTCGATGGGAGTGGTGCGTGCCACGGTCTTTCCTCAATCTGAAGCTGTAATTACCAGCGGTAATGCGAGAAGGCCTTGTTGGCCTCTGCCATGCGGTGCGTCTCTTCGCGCTTCTTCACGGCGCCGCCACGGGATTCCGAGGCTTCGAGCAGTTCGGCGGCCAGCTTGCGCGGCATGGACGTCTCGCCGCGCTTGCGCGCTGCGTCGATCACCCAGCGCATCGCGAGCGCCATACGGCGACCCGGACGAACTTCGACCGGCACCTGGTACGTCGCACCACCAACGCGGCGGGACTTCACCTCGACGGCCGGGGCGATGTTGCCCAGAGCCTTCTCGACGAGTTGCACCGGCTCGGCGTGCTTTTCACCGATGTGCTGCAGGGCGCCGTAGACGATCGACTCGGCGACGGACTTCTTGCCGGACTTCATCACCATATTGATGAAACGGGCAATCAGCTGGCTTCCGTGCTTCGGGTCCGGGAGGACGACACGGGCGGGATGGGAACCTTTACGCGACATAATTCTTGTCCTTTACTCAGCTCTTCGGACGCTTGGCGCCGTACTTCGAGCGCGACTTGCGACGCTTGGTCACGCCGGCGCAGTCGAGACTGCCGCGAACCGTGTGGTAACGCACACCGGGGAGATCCTTGACGCGACCGCCGCGGATCAGGACCACCGAGTGCTCCTGCAGGTTGTGACCTTCGCCACCGATGTAGCTGATGACTTCGAAACCGTTGGTCAGGCGCACCTTGGCAACCTTACGCAGGGCCGAGTTCGGCTTCTTCGGGGTGGTCGTATAAACGCGCGTGCAGACCCCGCGGCGCTGCGGGCTGCTCTGCAGGGCCGGGGAGGCGCTCTTGTACGCCTTCGGGCTGCGGGATTTGCGCACCAACTGGTTGACTGTCGTCATGCGAAGCTATTCCTGAGAAACATAAAGGCAGACCGATAGATCGGCCCGCCAGATAAGCGTTGTTGACGTGCGCCGCCCGCGAAGCGAACCGACGCCCATCGTCCTTGACTCCGAACACGAGGCGCATCCTTGCGCCTCATTTCGTATGTACGAGCAAAACCCGTCTACGGGCCTTACTCGGCGCTATCGGTGGACCCGGCAGGTGCCTCTTCGAACGTAACGGCCGGCGCCGAACCCGAGAGGGTTTCGAGCTCCGAGGCCGTCAGGCCGCCCTGGTTACGACGCGAAGCGTGGTAAGCCAGACCCGTGCCCGCAGGGATTAGCCGTCCAACAATAACATTTTCCTTAAGGCCACGCAACGTGTCGCGGGTGCCACGGACCGCCGCCTCGGTGAGGACGCGGGTGGTCTCCTGGAACGAAGCCGCCGAGATGAACGACTCGGTAGCCAGCGACGCCTTGGTGATACCCAGCAGGACCGACTCGAACTCGGCCCGACGCTCGCCCCGAGCCTCGGCACGCTCGTTCTCCTCGTTGATCCGGACGCGCTCGACCTGCTCGCCGCGGAGATACGTGCTGTCGCCCGACTCGGTGATCTCGACCTTGCGGAGCATCTGGCGAATGATCGCTTCGATGTGCTTGTCGTTGATCTTCACACCCTGCAGGCGATAGACGTCCTGGATTTCCTTGACCAGGTACGAGGCCAGCGGCTCGACACCCAGCAGGCGCAGGATGTCATGCGGATTCGGCTCGCCGTCCACGACGGTTTCGCCCTTCTCCACGTGCTCGCCTTCGAACACGATGACCTGACGCCACTTCGGAATCAGCTCTTCGTGCTCGTTGCCGTCCGCGTCCTTGATGATCAGACGCTGCTTGCCCTTGGTGTCCTTGCCGAAGCTGACGATACCCGAGCGTTCCGCGAGGATCGCCGGCTCCTTCGGCTTGCGGGCTTCGAACAAGTCGGCCACGCGCGGCAGACCACCCGTGATGTCGCGGGTCTTCGAGGTTTCCTGCGGGATACGGGCAACCACGTCGCCCACGCCCACTTCGGCACCGTTCTGGATCGAGACGATCGCGCCGGCCGGCAGGAAGTACTGTGCCGCGATATCCGTACCCGGCAGCTTGAGCTCGCGGCCCTTGCTGTCTTCCAGGCGGACGATCGGGCGCAGATCCTTGGCCTGCGTACCGCGACGCTTCGGATCGGTCACCACCGCCGACTCGAGGCCGGTCAGTTCGTCGGTCTGCGACTGCACGGTCACGCCATCGATGAAGTCGATGAAGCGGACCACACCGGCCACTTCCGTGACGATCGGATGGGTATGCGGATCCCAGTTGGCAACGGTCTGACCAGCCTTGACCGGATCGCCGTCCTTCACCGCAATCGTCGCGCCGTACGGCACCTTGTAGCGCTCGCGCTCGCGGCCGTTGGCGTCGATGACGCTCACTTCGCCCGAACGCGAGACCGCGACCAGGTGACCCTGGGCGTGCTCGACCGACTTCAGGTTGTTGAACTTCAGCGCGCCGGTCGTGCGGACCGTGACGTTGTCCACCGCAGCCGCACGGGACGCCGCACCACCGATGTGGAACGTACGCATCGTCAGCTGGGTACCCGGCTCACCGATCGACTGAGCGGCGACCACACCCACGGCCTCACCCATGTTGACCAGATGACCGCGAGCAAGGTCGCGGCCGTAGCACAGGGCGCACACGCCATGGCTGGCACGGCAGGTGATCGGCGAACGCACCTTGATCAACTGCACGCCGCCCTTGTCGAGCTTGTCGACCAGGTATTCGTCGAGCAGCGTGTCGCGGGTGACGATGGGTTCGTCGTCGTCGCCAGGGGCGTAGACGTCTTCCACCACCACGCGACCGAGCACGCGCTCGCGCAGCGGCTCGACCACGTCGCCGCCTTCCACGATCGGGGACATCAGCACACCGTCTTCCGTGCCGCAATCGTGTTCGGTGATGACGACGTCCTGCGCCACGTCGACGAGACGACGGGTCAGGTAGCCGGAGTTCGCCGTCTTCAGCGCCGTATCCGCGAGACCCTTACGGGCACCGTGGGTGGAGTTGAAGTACTGCAGAACGTTCAGGCCTTCGCGGAAGTTCGCCTTGATGGGCGTCTCGATGATCGAGCCGTCCGGACGCGCCATCAGGCCGCGCATACCCGCCAGCTGACGAATCTGGGCCGCGCTACCGCGGGCGCCGGAGTCCGCCATGATGTACAGCGAGTTCATCGACTTCTGGTTGACCACGTTGCCGTCGGCATCGGTGACCTTCTCGGTACCGATACCGTCGATCATCGCCTTGGCCACGAGCTCGTTGGTGCGCGACCAGATGTCGACCACCTTGTTGTAACGCTCGCCGGCGGTCACGAGACCCGACTGGTACTGCTCCTGGATCTCGACGACTTCCTTCTCGGCTTCCTCGAGGATGCCGCGCTTCTCGGCGGGGATCTTCATGTCGTCGATGCCGATGGAGATACCGGCGCGCGTCGCGAAACGGAAGCCGGTGTACATCAGCTTGTCGGCGAACACGACCGATTCCTTCAGGCCGAGCAGACGGTAGCTCTGGTTGATCAGGCGCGAGATGTTCTTCTTGGTCAGCTCCGTGTTCACCAGGGCGAACGGGAGGCCTTCCGGAATGATCTCGGCCAGCAGCGCACGACCCACCGTGGTATCGACGAGCGACTGGCGCTCAACGCGCTCGCCGTCCACCGTTTCCACGCTGCGCACGCGCACCTTGACCTTGGCGTGCAGTTCGACGGCGCGGTTGTCGTACGCACGACGCACTTCGCCGACGTTCGCGAACACCATGCCGGCGCCCTTCGCGTTGATCAGCTCGCGGGTCATGTAGTACAGACCGAGCACGACGTCCTGCGACGGCACGATGATCGGCTCGCCGTTCGCGGGCGACAGGATGTTGTTCGACGACATCATCAGGGCGCGGGCTTCGAGCTGCGCCTCGATCGACAGCGGCACGTGCACGGCCATCTGGTCACCGTCGAAGTCGGCGTTGAACGCCGTACAGACGAGCGGATGCAGCTGGATCGCCTTGCCTTCGATGAGCACCGGCTCGAACGCCTGGATACCCAGACGATGCAGCGTCGGCGCACGGTTGAGCATGACCGGATGTTCGCGGATCACGTCTTCCAGGATGTCCCAGACCTGGGCTTCCTCGCGTTCGACGAGCTTTTTGGCAGCCTTGATGGTCGTGGCTTCGCCACGAGCCTGCAGCTTCGCGAAGATGAAGGGCTTGAACAGCTCGAGCGCCATCTTCTTCGGCAGACCGCACTGGTGCAGGCGCAGCGTCGGGCCGACCACGATGACCGAACGGCCCGAGTAGTCGACGCGCTTGCCGAGCAGGTTCTGACGGAAGCGGCCCTGCTTGCCCTTGATCATGTCCGCGAGCGATTTCAGCGCGCGCTTGTTCGTGCCGGTGATGGCACGACCGCGACGGCCGTTGTCGAGCAGCGCATCGACCGACTCCTGCAGCATGCGCTTCTCGTTGCGCACGATGATGTCGGGCGCGGCGAGTTCGAGCAGACGCTTCAGGCGGTTGTTGCGGTTGATGACGCGGCGATACAGATCGTTGAGATCGGAGGTCGCGAAGCGGCCGCCGTCCAGCGGGACGAGCGGGCGCAGATCGGGCGGCAGCACCGGCAGGACGGTCAGGACCATCCATTCCGGCTTGTTGCCCGACTCGAGGAACGCCTCGATCAGCTTCACGCGCTTGGTGAGGCGCTTGAGCTTGGTCTCGGAGTTCGTCGACGAGATCTCTTCCTTCAGGCGAATGACTTCGCCCGGGAGGTCGAGGCTCTTCAGCAGTTCGTAGACGGCCTCGGCACCCATGCGGGCGTCGAACTCGTCACCGTGCTCTTCGGTGGCTTCCAGGTACTGGTCTTCGCTGAGCAGCTGGCCGCGCTCGAGCGCGGTCAGGCCCGGATCGATCACCACGAAGGCCTCGAAGTACAGGATGCGCTCGATGTCACGCAGGGTCATGTCCAGCATGAGGCCGATGCGCGAGGGCAGCGACTTCAGGAACCAGATATGTGCGGTCGGGCTCGCCAGTTCGATATGGCCCATGCGCTCGCGACGGACCTTGGCCAGGGTGACCTCGGTGCCGCACTTCTCGCAGACGACGCCGCGATGCTTCATGCGCTTGTACTTGCCGCACAGGCACTCGTAGTCCTTGATCGGACCGAAAATGGCTGCGCAGAACAGGCCGTCACGCTCAGGCTTGAACGTGCGGTAGTTGATCGTTTCCGGCTTCTTCACTTCGCCGTACGACCACGAACGGATCAACTCCGGCGAAGCCAGAGCGATCTTGATCGCGTCGAAATCCAGCGTCTGTCGCTGCTGGTTGAACAGATTGAGCAGGTCTTTCATGCGTAATCTCCGGTAGCCGCGACGATCACTTGATCTCTTCGAGTTCGATGTCGATGCCGAGCGAGCGGATTTCCTTCACGAGTACGTTGAAGGATTCCGGCATGCCCGCGGCCATTTCGTGGTTGCCGTCCACAATGTTCTTGTACATCTGGTTGCGGCCCTGGACGTCGTCCGACTTGACGGTCAGCATTTCCTGCAGGGTGTACGCCGCGCCGTATGCCTCGAGCGCCCAGACTTCCATTTCGCCGAAGCGCTGGCCACCGAACTGCGCCTTGCCGCCCAGCGGCTGCTGGGTAACGAGCGAGTACGGACCCGTCGAACGCGCGTGCATCTTGTCGTCGACGAGGTGGTTCAGCTTCAGCATGTGCATGTAGCCGACGGTGACCGGGCGATCGAATGCCTCGCCGGTGCGGCCGTCATAGAGCGTGGTCTGACCCGACTCCGGAAGATCGGCGAGCTTCAGCATGTGCTTGATCTCGGACTCCTCGGCACCGTCGAACACCGGCGTAGCCATCGGCACGCCGTCGCGGAGGTTGTTCGCCAGCGCGATGATCTCGTGGTCGGACATCGACTTGAGATCCACGTGGCGAACGGCGCCTTCGGCACCGGCGTTGCCGTGGTTGTAGACCTCGTCCAGGAAGTCGCGCAGCTTCGCGGGCTTCTCGTTGGCCTCGATCATGGCTGCGATCTTGTGACCAAGACCCTTCGCCGCCCAGCCGAGGTGAACCTCGAGGATCTGGCCGATGTTCATACGCGAAGGCACGCCCAGCGGGTTCAGCACGATGTCGACCGGACGACCGTCGGCGGAGAACGGCATGTCCTCGACCGGAACGATCATCGACACGACACCCTTGTTACCGTGACGGCCGGCCATCTTGTCGCCCGGCTGGATGCGGCGCTTAACGGCCAGGTAGACCTTGACCATCTTGAGCACGCCCGGCGCGAGGTCGTCGCCCTGGGTGATCTTGCCCTGCTTCTCCTTGAAGCGCTTATCGAAGTTCTCCCGATGGCGCTTGACCTGTTCGGCCGCGCGCTCGAGGAACTCGGAGACTTCCTCTTCCTTGACGTTGATCTTGAACCAGTCGTCCTTCTTGAGGCTGTCGAGGTAGGCGTCGTCGATGACAGTGCCACGCTTCAGGCCACCCGGGCCGCTCATCGCGGACTTGCCGACGAGCTGCGAGCGCATACGAGCGTAGATCGCGCCTTCGAGGATGCGGAACTGGTCGTCGAGATCCTTGCGGATCCGCTTCAGTTCGGTTTCTTCGATCTGCTTGGCGCGCTTGTCCTTCTCGATGCCGTCGCGGGTGAAGACCTGCACGTCGATGACATTGCCGTCCATGCCCGGGGGCACGCGCAGCGAGCTGTCCTTCACGTCCGAAGCCTTCTCGCCGAAGATCGCGCGGAGCAGCTTTTCTTCCGGCGTCAGCTGGCTCTCGCCCTTCGGCGTGACCTTACCGACCAGGATGTCGCCCGCCTTCACTTCCGCACCGATGTACACGATGCCGGACTCGTCCAGACGCGCGAGCGCCTGCTCACCGACGTTCGGGATGTCCGCGGTGATTTCCTCGGCGCCCAGCTTGGTGTCGCGAGCGATGCAGGTCAGTTCCTCGATGTGGATCGAGGTGTAGCGGTCTTCCTGGACCACGCGCTCGGAGATCAGGATCGAGTCTTCGAAGTTGTAGCCGTTCCACGGCATGAACGCGACGAGCATGTTCTGACCGAGCGCGAGTTCGCCGAGGTCGGTCGAGGAACCGTCCGCCAGCGTGTCGCCCACCGCCACCACGTCACCGACGTTCACCAGCGGGCGCTGGTTGAGGTTGGTGTTCTGGTTGGAGCGGGTGTACTTGGTCAGCGTGTAGATATCGACGCCGGCGTCATCGTCGCCGACCTCGTTCTCGTTCACGCGCACGACGATACGTGCCGCGTCGACCTGGTCGATCACGCCACCACGACGCGCGGACACGGTCACGCCCGAGTCACGCGCCACGGCGCGCTCGATGCCCGTGCCAACGAGCGGCTTCTGGCTGCGCAGGGTCGGAACGGCCTGGCGCTGCATGTTCGCGCCCATGAGTGCGCGGTTCGCGTCATCGTGCTCGAGGAACGGCACGAGTGCCGCCGCGACCGACACGGTCTGCATCGGCGAGACGTCCATGTAGTTGATCTCGGCCGACGGACGCAGCTCCGATTCACCACGGAAGCGGCACGACACGAAGTCTTCGATGAACTTGCCTTCCTTCGTCAGCGGCGAGTTCGCCTGCGCGATGACGTGGTCGCCTTCTTCGATCGCGGAGAGGTAATCGACCTTGTCGGTGACCTTGCCGTTCTCGACCTTGCGATACGGCGTCTCGAGGAAGCCGTAGGCGTTGGTGCGGGCGTACACAGCCAGCGAGTTGATCAGGCCGATGTTCGGGCCTTCCGGCGTTTCGATGGTGCAGACGCGGCCGTAATGGGTCGGATGCACGTCGCGCACTTCGAAGCCGGCGCGCTCGCGGGTCAGGCCGCCTGGACCAAGTGCCGACACGCGACGCTTGTGGGTGACTTCCGAGAGCGGGTTGTTCTGGTCCATGAACTGCGAGAGCTGCGACGAACCGAAGAACTCCTTCACCGCTGCCGCGACGGGCTTGGCGTTGATCAGCTCCTGCGGGGTCAGGCCTTCGGATTCGGCCAGCGACAGGCGCTCGCGAACCGCGCGTTCCACGCGGACGAGACCGATGCGGAAGGTGTTCTCCGCCATTTCGCCGACCGAACGCACGCGACGGTTACCCAGGTGATCGATGTCGTCGACCGTGCCGGTACCGTTGCGGATGTCGATGAGCACGCGCAGCACGTCGAGGATGTCCGACGTCTCGCCCTGCTCCGCCACCAGGCGCTGGGATTCTTCTTCCTTGCGCTCCGAGAAGTAGCGGTGGTCGTAGAGCACGCCTGGGCCGATCACGTCCTTGCGACCGACGCGACGGTTGAACTTCATGCGACCCACGGCCGACAGGTCGTAGCGGTCGAAGGTGAAGAACAGGTTGAAGAACAGGTTCTGCGCGGCGTCCTTGGTCGGCGGCTCGCCCGGACGCATCATCCGATAGATTTCGACCAGCGCTTCGAGCTGCGTGCGCGTGTTGTCGATGCGCAGCGTGTTCGAGATGTACGCACCGCGATCGAGGTCGTTCACGTAGAGCGTCGGCACCGTCTCGATGCCCGCCTTGCGGAAGCGCTCGAGGTGCTCGGCGGTCAACTCGTCGTTGGCCGCAGCGATGATCTCGCCGGTGTCCTTGTCGACCATGTCGATCGCCACAATGCGGCCGACCGGGTAGTCGTCCGGCACTTCGAGCGTGGTGATCTTCTCGTTGGCGAGCTGACGCACGTGACGCGCAGTAATGCGCTTGCCGGCCTCGACCAGCACCTTGCCGTCGATCACGAGATCGAAGGAGAGGGTTTCACCGCGCAGGCGCTCGGCGACGAGATCGAGCGTGACGCCACCCTTCTTGCCGAGGTGGAACACGTTGTGCTCGAAGAAGATGCTCAGCATCTCTTCATTGGTATAGCCGAGCGCGCGCAGCAGCACCGTCACCGGCAGCTTGCGGCGACGGTCGATACGGGTGAACAGCGCGTCCTTCGGATCGAACTCGAAATCGAGCCACGAGCCACGGTAAGGAATGACGCGGGCCGAGAACAGGAGCTTGCCCGAGCTGTGCGTCTTGCCGCGGTCGTGGTCGAAGAACACGCCCGGGGAACGGTGCAGCTGCGAGACGATGACGCGCTCGGTGCCGTTGATGATGAAGGTACCGGTCTCGGTCATGAGCGGAATCTCGCCCATGTAGACCTCCTGCTCCTTCACATACTTCACGGCCTTCTTCGAGGCCGGGCTGTCCTTGTCATAGATGACCAGGCGCACGGTGGTGCGCAGCGGCGCACCGAAGGTCATGCCGCGGTTGCGGCACTCGCGCTCGTCGAACGCCGGCTCACCGAGTCGGTAGTCCACGTATTCGAGGGCGGCGTTGCCCGAGTAGCTGGAAATCGGGAACACCGACTTCAGGGCGGCGTGGAGACCCTTGTCCTCACGCTGCTTGGGGTTGACCTGCTCCTGCAGGAATTCCTTGTACGAGTCGGTCTGGATCGTCAGCAGATTGGGCACGCCCAGCACGGGGGGCCGCTTGCCGAAGTCCTTACGGATGCGCTTCTTCTCGGTAAACGAGTAGGTCATGTTGGGTACCGCCTCGGTTTCATGATGCCGGCCAGGGGGCGCCGGCTAACAGTTAATGAATCGAAAATCGGAGATCGGGATTCGAACCGCGGAGCCCGTGCCGGCGCTCTCGAATCGCGATGTCCCATTTCCGACGGGACACGTGGAGCAGTAAAACGATGGAACGGTGAAACGGGCAAAGCCCGGGGGCTTACGCCCCCAGGCTCGCTTGACGCTATGTCGAACAACTGGCGCGCAAGGCGCCGATTACTTGAGTTCGACCGTGGCGCCGGCAGCTTCGAGATCCTTCTTGAACTTCTCGGCGTCTTCCTTCGACGCAGCTTCCTTCACGACGCCACCGGCTTCGGTGAGGTCCTTGGCTTCCTTCAGGCCCAGGCCGGTAATGGCGCGGACGGCCTTGATCACGTCGACCTTCTTGTCGCCGGCGGACTTCAGGATCACGTCGAACTCGGTCTGCGCTTCGGCAGCCGGGCCAGCGGCAGCAGCCGGGCCAGCAACGGCAACCGGAGCAGCAGCGGAGACGCCGAAGGTGTCTTCGATCGACTTCACCAGTTCCATGATTTCCGTCAGGGACTTGGCCTTGATGGCTTCAACGATCTGTTCGGTGGTCAGGGTGGACATTGTTTCTTACCTTCTGAAATGGGGTTTCGAATGAGAAAAGTCGAGACAGATCAGGCTTCGGCCGGGGCTTCTTCGGCGGCAACTTCGCCACCACCCTGCTTGTCCGCAACGGCCTTGATGGCGCGAGCGAACATCGTGACCGGCTCGGCCAGCACGCGGGCCAGCATGGCCAGGGCCTCTTCACGGGTCGGCAGCGATGCGAGCACTTCAACGTGCGCGGCATCGAACAGCTTGCCCTCGATGGAGACGACCTTCGGCTTGAGCTTGTCGTTGGTCTTCGCGAATTCCTTGATCAGGCGGCCAGCGGCGCCCGGTTCCTCGGTCGAGAACGCATAGAGCAGCGGACCGACCAGGGCGTCCTTGACGACCTCGAATTCGGTACCGGCCACGGCGCGGGCGGCGAGCGTGTTCTTGACAACTTTCAGGAACACACCCGACTCACGGGCCTTCTTGCGCATCGCGGTCATCTGAGAGACCGTGGTGCCCGCGTATTCGGCGGCGACCAAGGAGTGAGCCTTCGCGGCGACTTCTGCCAGCTCGGCGACTACTTCTTGCTTCTGGGAGAGATTAAGGGCCACATTGCACTCCTCGTATGAACTCCGCTCACGGCTCCTGCCGCTTGCGGTCCTGGGCGACATCGTCCTGACGTCGGGGATGCGAGCATCCCGGGTGGTGGCCTTTCCAGATTCGAAACGAATACCAGAAGGGGCTGCACCATCTACGCAGGCCGGAGCCACGAAGGCCTCCGATTAAGCAAACCCGCTACCGACGACGGCGTTTCCTTGCCAACACGAGCTCCCTGCTCGTCGTCGTCGCGCGCTGTTCGCGCCTACGGTCTTTGACGGCTACCCCGATCCTGCGACCGGGGGCGCCCTCAAAAACGTGCCCCCGCCGGCCATGCCGGCGAGGGTCGTAACACTTACTTGGCCGAGGTATTCACGGTCGAGGTATCGACCGGCACGCCCACGCCCATGGTGCTCGACAGCGACACCTTCTGGATGTACTGACCCTTCGCTGCGGCCGGCTTGGCCTTCAGCAGATCGGCGATCAGCGCATTGAGGTTGTCAGCCAGCTGGGCGGCTTCGAAGCTCGCCTTGCCGATGGTGGCGTGAATGATGCCGCCCTTGTCGTTGCGGAACTTGACCTGGCCAGCCTTGGCGTTCTTCACGGCCGTGGCGACGTCGGCGGTAACCGAGCCGTCCTTCGGGTTCGGCATCAGGCCACGGGGACCGAGCACCTGACCGAGCTTACCGACGACGCGCATCGCGTCCGGCGTGGCAATGACGCGACCGTAGTTCAGATCGCCCGCTTGCATCTTCTCGGCGAGGTCGTCCATACCCACGGCATCGGCGCCAGCGGCCAGTGCGGCCTCAGCCTTCTCGCCCGGCGGAACGAACACGGCGACGCGAACGGTCTTGCCGGTGCCATGCGGCAGCAGCGACGAGCCGCGCACGCCCTGATCCGACTTCTTCGCGTCGATACCGAGGCGGACAGCAACGTCCACCGACTCGGCGAACTTCGCCTTGGCGTTGTCCTTGACGATCTTCAGCGCCTCGTCGAGACCGTAGGTCTTGCCGGGCTGCACGGCCGTCGTAGCGGCCTTCATACGCTTGGTGAGCTTTGCCATGTCTTAACCCTCCACTACCAGACCCATGGAACGCGCGCTGCCGGCGATCGTACGCACGGCGGCATCCAGATCGGCAGCCGTGAGATCCGGCTCCTTCTGCTTCGCGATTTCCTCGAGCTGGGCGCGGGTGACCTTGCCCACCTTGTCGGTGTTCGGCTTCTGCGAGCCCTTGGCCACGCCCGTGATCTTCTTGAGGAGGATCGAGGCCGGCGGGGTCTTCGTGATGAAGGTGAAGGTACGGTCCGAGTAGGCCGTGATCACGACCGGGATCGGGAGACCCGGCTCGAGCTTCTGCGTGGCGGCATTGAAGGCCTTGCAGAACTCCATGATGTTCAGGCCGCGCTGACCGAGCGCCGGACCGACCGGCGGCGAGGGGTTAGCCTGACCGGCCTTCACCTGCAACTTGATGTAACCAATGACTTTCTTTGCCATTTAACTTTCCTCGCGAGTGCAAGCGCCTTGCGGCTCCTCGCTGTAGAACCATCCCTGGACGTTGGTAGGTACGCACCTGCGAACCCCTGAAACACGGACACGCCAGAGCGAAAGCTCCAGCGTGAACCGGGCATTATAGGCTCCTCACGCGGGCTATGCAAACCCTGTGCCGGAGGGCTGGCAGAGCCAGCCAGGACGTTACCTCAAGCTTTTTCCACCTGGCCGAACTCGAGCTCGACCGGCGTGGAGCGACCGAAAATGAGCACCGCGACGCGCAGGCGGCTCTTCTCGTAGTTGACTTCCTCGACGACGCCGTTGAAGTCGTTGAACGGACCATCGGTGACGCGAACCATCTCGCCTGGCTCGAAGAGAACCTTCGGGCGGGGCTTTTCGACGCCTTCGCGCACGCGGCTGAGAATGGCATCAGCCTCGGTATCGCGAATCGGATGCGGACGATCGGCGGTGCCGCCAATGAAACCCATGACCTTCGGGGTTTCCTTGACCAAGTGCCAGCACTCGTCATCGATACGCGGGGTCTTGCCGCTCGTATCGGTTTCGATCTGGACCAGCACATAACCAGGGAAGAACTTGCGCTCGCTACGACGCTTTTGGCCGCCGCGCATTTCGATGACTTCCTCGGTCGGAACCAGGATTTCACCGAACTTCTCTTCCATGCCTTCGCGCTTGACGCGCTCGTCCAGAGCCTTGCGAACCTGCTGCTCGAACCCCGAATAGGCGTGAACCACGTACCAGCGCTTGCTCATGCCTTACCTCAATGTCCGAGCTTAAGCAGCCAATCGAGCACGAGCGACTTCAACAACCAGTCGATCAAGCCCATCAGCAGCGAAAGAATGACGACGACAACCATGATGATGCCGGTCGTCTTGAGAGTTTCGTCGCGCGACGGCCAGACGACCTTGCGCAACTCGAACTGCGATTCGGCGACGAAGCCGCGCAGCTTGCGACCCGGAACGGTAAAAGCGCCGATCGCCATGGCGGCAACGACGGCGACGATGACGCCGACGACGCGCGCGAACGACGGCACGCTCGGGTTATCGCTGAAATAGTAGAAACCGACGATGCCGGCAACGAGCACGACCAGCGCAAGCGCCAGCTTGCCGATATCGGCCGGGCCCAGACCCTTGGCTTCTTGTGCCTTCGTATTCATGCGCACTCGGGAGTGGCACGCCAGGAGGGACTCGAACCCCCAACCTGCGGTTTTGGAGACCGCTGCTCTGCCAATTGAGCTACTGGCGTACAAGGTGAAACAGTGGAACCGCGAAGGCGGGCGGTCGATGACCCACCCGCCTCGCGACCGGCAGCCGGATCCGAAGATCCGGCGTCGTTCTTACTTGATGATCTTAGCGACCACGCCGGCGCCGACGGTGCGGCCACCTTCGCGGATGGCGAAGCGCAGACCTTCGTCCATGGCGATCGGGAAGCCCAGCGTGACGCTGATCTTCACGTTGTCACCCGGCATCACCATCTCGGTGCCTTCCGGCAGCTTGATGGAACCGGTCACGTCCGTGGTACGGAAGTAGAACTGCGGACGATAGTTGCTGAAGAACGGGGTGTGGCGACCGCCCTCGTCCTTGGAGAGGATGTACACCTCACCCTCGAACTCGGTGTGCGGCGTAACCGAACCCGGCTTGGCCAGCACCTGACCGCGCTCGACGTCTTCACGCTTCAGGCCGCGAACCAGCACGCCGACGTTGTCACCGGCCTGACCCTGATCCAGCAGCTTGCGGAACATTTCCACGCCCGTGACCGTCGTCTGCTGGGTGTCCTTCAGGCCAACCACTTCGGCCGGGTCACCCACCTTCACGATGCCGCGCTCGACACGACCGGTCAGCACCGTACCGCGACCGGAGATCGAGAACACGTCTTCGACCGGCAGCAGGAACGGCTTGTCGATGTCACGCTCCGGCTCCGGGATCCAGCTGTCGAGGGCGTCGACGAGCTTGATGATCGACGGCACGCCGATTTCCGACTGGTCGCCGTCCAGCGCCAGACGCGCCGAGCCGTGCACGATCGGGGTGTCATCACCCGGGAACTCGTACTTCGACAGCAGTTCACGGACTTCCATTTCGACCAGCTCGAGAAGCTCGGCGTCGTCGACCATGTCAGCCTTGTTCAGGAACACCACGATGTACGGCACGCCGACCTGACGCGAGAGCAGGATGTGCTCGCGAGTCTGCGGCATCGGGCCGTCAGCGGCCGAGCACACCAGGATCGCGCCGTCCATCTGGGCGGCACCGGTGATCATGTTCTTGACGTAGTCAGCGTGGCCCGGGCAATCGACGTGGCCGTAGTGGCGCTTCGGCGATTCGTATTCCACGTGTGCGGTCGAGATCGTGATGCCGCGCGCCTTCTCTTCCGGCGCCGCATCGATCGAACCGTAGTCCTTGAACTCGCCACCAAAACGCTCGGCGCCGATCTTCGTCAGGGCAGCCGTGAGCGTGGTCTTGCCGTGGTCGACGTGACCGATGGTGCCGACGTTGACGTGCGGCTTCTTACGTTCGAACTTACCCTTTGCCATGACTCGAAACCTCTAAAAGAACGTTATGTGTTTTTGAAGAAGAAGCCCTTATCAGGACTTCTTCATGACCTCGTCCGCGATGTTCTTCGGCGCCGGCTCGTAATGGTCGAATTCCATCGTGAACGTGGCACGACCCTGGGTCTGCGAACGCAGAGAGGTCGCGTAGCCGAACATCTCGCCCAGCGGAATCATCGCGTTGACGGTCTTGCCCGACGGCGTTTCTTCCTGACCGGTCAGCATGCCGCGACGACGGCTGATGTCGCCCATGACGTCGCCGACGTAGTCTTCCGGCGTCACGACCTCGACCTTCATGATCGGCTCGAGCAGCACCGGCTGCGCCTTCGCGAAGCCCTGCTTGAACGCCATGGAAGCGGCGAGCTTGAACGCCATTTCGGACGAGTCGACGTCGTGGTACGAACCGAACAC
>Ga0209437_100723_pt1 | contig 16832 bp, 16 predicted proteins | sample AraplaL_Cvi_mTSA_FD_184266 | JGI IMG/M metagenome (GOLD analysis project Ga0209437, IMG submission 184266) | Arabidopsis root microbial communities from the University of North Carolina, USA - plate scrape CL_Cvi_mTSA (SPAdes) (version 2) | ecosystem: Host-associated > Plants > Roots > Endosphere...
CCGGCAAGCATGCGATCGTTCACGATCCCGCTGCCGGTCGCAGGAGCGTTCCCCTAGCCGAAGTGTCGCGACTCTTTACCGGCATTGCCATGGAGGCCATGCCTGCGGACCACTTCGTCAGCGCGCGCAGGAAGCCGGACATTCCTCTGGCATCGATGCTTCGCATGTTGAATGGCTACGCGTCGTCGCTGTGGTCCATTCTCGGGTTCTCGCTGGCGCTGGAAGTACTCGCCCTCCTCATGCCTCAACTGGTGCAGACCGTTGTGGATCAGGTGCTCGCCAACGGCGACTATGACCTGCTGACCCTCGTGGGAATCAGCTTCGTCCTCCTTACGCTCATTTCGTCGGCGGTTTCCGCCTGCCGGAGTTGGTCAGTGGCCTGGCTTCGCGCTCACGGAGGCATGCGCTGGACGGGTGTGCTGTTCGATCGCCTGCTTCGTCTCCAGCAGAACTACTTCGAACGTCGGCACGTGGGCGACGTCGTGTCCCGGCTCGATGCCGTTCATTCTATCCAGCAAGCCGTCACCAACCAGCTCGTGGGTGCGCTGATGGACGGTATGGTGGGTGTCGCCACGCTCGCATTGCTCCTCGTCTACAGTCCGATGCTCGCTGGCGTCGTGGTCTGCGGCACACTGGCCTACACGATCCTGCGACTCTCGATATACAGGCCTCTCCGCGAGGTTGGCATCGATCAGATCGAGGCGGCGGCCGCGCAACGAACCGATCTCGTCGAGTGCATTCGTGGCATTCGCACCATTCGCCTGAACAACAAGACCGCGATCAGGTCTGCGCTGCATGCCAATAAGACGGCGTCCGTCCAGGCACACCAGTTTCGAAGCGACAAGCTTGGCATTCTCTTCGAGGCAGTCGGCAGCATCCTCGCGGGTGTCCAACGGGTGATCGTTCTCTGGGTAGGCGCGTCCCTCGCGATGCGAGGTCAGATGACCGCCGGCATGCTCATGGCATTCTCGGCATACGCCGACCAGTTTTCCCATCGATCGAACGCCCTCATCGACTACATCATCCAGCTACGGTTGCTCAAGATACAGGGCGAGCGTGTTGCGGATGTCGTCCTGGCACCGGAAGAACCGCACATGCACGGGTCTTATCAGGGGCCGGAGCATGCGCCATCCCTACGATTCGACGACGTCAGTTACCGGTACTCGAGTAACTCACCCTGGATCCTCCGACATGCTTCCCTATCCATCGAGCCGGGCGAATGCATCGCCATCGTAGGAGCATCGGGCGCGGGGAAAACCACCGCGCTCCGTCTGTTGCTCGGCCTCATCGATCCTTGCGAGGGGAGCGTGCGCATCGGTGACATCGATCTCGCCCATCTTGGCAAATCGTCGTTCCGAGACCGCACCGGCATCGTCCTGCAGGACGATCATCTCTTTTCTGGGACGATCGCCGACAACATCTGTTTCTTCGACGCCTCGGCAAACATGGAAGACATCTACGCCGCAGCATCTCTTGCCAAGATACACGACGATATCTGCGCGATGCCTATGGGTTACCGCACCCTCGTCGGGGACATGGGCTCCGGGCTATCGGGCGGACAGAAACAACGCATCGTCCTGGCCCGCGCCCTTTACCGAAAGCCATCGGTATTGGTGCTGGACGAGGCCACAAGCCATCTCGACCTGATCACAGAAAGCGAAGTCGCGATCCAACTGAAAGAGTTGAAGATGACGCGCATCACCGTTGCGCATCGCCCAGAAACGGTTCGCGCGGCGGATCGTGTTGTCGCGCTGGTAGACGGTCGGTTTACTGAGATATCCCCCGCAATCGTTGCTTGATCAAAAAGGTAACGCGATCCCTGGCCGCGACTTGCGTAAAAGTGGAATGATTCTACTTTCGACGAGTCGAGATCCTTACTGACTGATTAGTCACACGAGCAATGATTGGAAAAATAAGCCATGTCGAAGCAATCGAAAATTAATCCAAATTGGGTCACGGAGTGGATCTCCTCCTGCGTGGTGATTGCGCTTGTTCTCGTCATCGGCTTTCACGTCGGCCAATACGACAGCATGGAGCACAACGCCCTCTCTTTCGTCACCGGAGGCGTGTGCTATTTGCTTTGCTGCATCGTTTCAATCCGATACTTTCGGCAAAAAAGGTAAATGCGGCCACGCAAGACGAGAGAGCCGCGGCGCATCACGAGCGCCCCGGCTCTGCCCACTGTCCGTCACTGAGCGCAGACCGTCGATGTCATTTCTTCAGAATCGCCTGGAATCCGTGGCCCCGTGGCTTTACGCGGACTCTTCCGCATGGACGGCCATCGGACTTTTCGGAACCGCGCTCTTCGGCTCTCGTTTTGTCGTTCAGTGGATCTGCTCCGAACGCTCAGGCCGCGTAGTCGTACCGCCTGTATTTTGGCATTTGAGCTTCTGGGGAAGTCTCATCTCGCTCTTGTACGCGCTACATCTCGACAAGCTACCGATCATTCTCGGCCAAGCCCTTCCCCCCGTCCTACATGGACGAAACCTGTGGCTTCTTCGCAAGCGATAAGCCCCCAACCAGGTTTGTCATGTTCGAACGAAGAGAAAATCTGACGAATTTTTTAGCCGAATACCCGCGAACGGCGAGGTAATGCCTGCCCGCAATCCATTCTTATATCGCTGATAATCACAACCGGTTTTCCGCAACATCAACTTCGCAAGGAGACAACATGAGAAATCTGACTTACTCTGAATGTAATTTCATCGCGGGCGGAACGCCTCCGCCGCAAGCTGGGCTAACCCGCGACGCCGCTATGGACCGTGCGCTCGGCAGCGTTGTGAACACCATTTTCAAACACACTGTGCCTGGGGCGCTCTATAGCGCAGTTTTTGGTTCCACTGAGGGTCTCTCGGCTGTAGCCGGTCGTGTTGCCGGGACTATTATGCGCCAGACCCCAGCGGGGTTGCTGTTGAGCACTTTGCCTCAACGATGAAGCCATGAGTTAAAGAGTGGCTTTGGCAATGCGGCGGCTTCGCCGCATTGCTCGTGTTTGGATTCGCTGCTGGCCACTATGACGATGTCGAGCACGATGGCGCTTTCTATTCCTTTGCTACAACCACTTATCTGGCAGTTTGTATAACGTTCCTTCGATACGCGGGAAACCGCTACCGGGTCCGCAGACGCAGCGCGAAAAGCCTCTGAGCCACACGCACCTGGGCCGACCTCGTCATGGGAAACGCGGCTTTCAACAATGAAACGCAGTCGCAAGGCCATACCCCTTCCCCTCGGAACCGGCTCGGGCGATGATCCCCAGGGGAGCTAGCCAGGGGAAAGGGGTAACGCATGTCGCAAGCGCAGGATCAGCAGCTCGAACGGCTGACGTTCTTTTCGGACGCCGTTTTCGCCATTGCCATCACCTTGCTGGTGATCGAGATTCACGTGCCGCATCCTGAGGACCTGAGCGACCGGGCGTGGTTGCTGGCGTTGCTTCAACTCACGCCGCACTTTGTCGGTTTCATCCTCAGCTTTATCGTCATCGGCGCGCTCTGGGCGGCCCATCATCGCGTATTCGGAGTACTGCGCCATTACGATCCGTCCATCGTATGGCCGAATCTGTTCCTGCTCATGGTCGTCGCATTCATGCCGTTTTCCTCGGCTTTGATGAGCTCGCATCCCACCGAGCGCGTACCGGAATGGTTCTACACCGGCACGCTGCTGTTGGCAGGTCTGCTTCAGCACCGCCTGGTCAAGCGCGTTCTGCGTGCGCCGTATCTTCGGGAAGACGTGACCGATGAGGTGGTCGCCACGCTTCGGCGCCGGACGATGGCCTTGCCGCTGATGGCGTTGCTTTCGGGTGTCCTCGCTATCTGGTGGCCAGGTCCGAGCAACCTGCCCCTGATGCTCATGCCGTTGATGGTCATGCTCTTTGTGCGGATGACAAAGTCGCGTGCTGCGGGACCGATCGCCGAGACGGAGTGACGGCGCAGGCCGAGGGGGATTCGGCGAAGGGGATGCTCGTCGATCGCCTCCACGGCGCGTCGTGCGCGTGGAGGGCAGCAGGGCCGAAGGCCACGTCAAGCCAACGTCGTCAGCTCGATCGGTACGATCGCATCGCCACTGATGACCTGGGCCTGGCCGTCCTGCACCATGAACTGGATCTGCATCGTGCGCTGCGTGAGTGCGGCGAGCGCTTCGACAGTCGCCGGGGCGATATCGATGACGGATACGTTCTTCGTCCGGGCCACGGCCGCCGCGGTCTTCTTCCACCAGACTTCCGCGCTGCGGCCGCTGTAGCTGTAGACGATCACGCGCTTGGCGCGACCGGCGGCGCGGCGGATACGCTGCTCGTCAGGCTGTCCGATCTCGATCCATAGATCGACTTCGCCGGTGAGTTCCTTCCGCCAAAGGTCCGGCTCGTCGTCGGAACTGATGCCCTTGCCGAAGACCAGCGCCTCGTCCGCATTCAGCGCGAAGGCCAGCACGCGCACCATCATCCGGTCGTCGGTTTCCGACGGATGCTGGGCGATCGTCAGCGCGTGGGACTGGTAATAGTGCCGGTCCATGTCGCTGACCTGCAGGTCAGCCTTGAAGACCGTGGATTTGAGTGCCATGGGGAGTCGCCTGGGGTCGCTGCCGGCCGCAAAGCGTACACGAACGCGGCGACCAGCCGCCGGACGCGTCGTGCTCCGGCGTTACTGGGGCGCGTGCAACCGGTGCAGGAGTTCGGCTTCCGTCAGCGAAATGCCGCAGGTCTCCGCGATGTTCTGCGGGGACGCCCCTTGCCGAGCGAGGCGCTGCGCGAGGGCCAGCGCGCGATCGGAGGTCGCGCCGTGGTCGCCTGCCGCCGACAACGTCGGCGTACGGCGGACCTGGTCCTCGATATCGCCCAGGCGGTGATCGAGCCGGCGAAGCATGTTCGCCAGTACGTCCTCCGCGATGACAGGCTCCGGTGGGGCGGCAGCCGGCGGGACGGGCTGAGCTGAGGGTTCACTGCGTGGGGCCGCCGAGGCGCCACCACCCACGCGGCGGAACAGGAGCAGCAGCCCGACGAGGTTGAGGATCGCAAGAGCGATCAGCACGTATCCGATGGCGGCGTTCATGCAGGCGGGACTCCGTGAGGTCGCGGCACACGGTAACCCAATGCGCGCGGTTTTCGAAGCGGCGCAGGGCGTACCCCGCGTACGTCGCAGGGACCGGATCGATGACAGCGAGCGCGGCACGGCGAACCCGCGGACGACGGCATCGCCTGCAGGACCATCACCGCCGCCTGCTCAGGCGCGGCACAACTTCGGCACGTCGACGAGGGCGATGAAGCCGTCGTCGCGGGTGACGACGCCGCTGACGGGGTCGTCGCGCCGTTCGGCGCGACCGGGCGGTGGCGGCGCCACGTCGTCGGGATCGAAGGTGAGCATCTCGCCGATGACGTCGATGCGCATGCCGACCACCGTGCCACCTTCGTCGAAAACGATCACGCGGCGCGCGTCATCTTCGTCAGCCTCGGTGGCAAGGTCGAGTCCAAAGCGACGACGACCGTCGAGCACCGGCACGATCTGCCCGCGCAGGTTCACGATGCCGAGCACGTCCTCGGGGGCGCCCGGCACGGGCGTGATGCCGCCGGGGCGAATCACCTCGCGCACACTGGCGAGTGATACCGCATAGCGCTGGCCCTTCAACGAGAAGCCGAGCCAGGCGCCGCGTCCATCATGGAGGGATGAGGTCATGGTCCCAACTCCTTTTCCAGCCATTCGATCAACGCCGTGGTACCTACCACGCCGCACTTCGGTTCAAGCGACATACCCGCCAGCCAGGGGCGGGTGGTCGCACCGTCACGCCACTGGATGGCGTCGGGAGATATGTCCACCGTCTCCTCGTCGACCACGCAGGCCAGCGCCCAGATGCGGTCGCGCAGGATCACGAGCGTCGTCACCGGTGCGCCCGCCATGTCCGGAGAGAGCACGGCCGCGAGATCGACTACCCGGGCTTCGCCACTGGGATGCCGCCAGCGGCCGAGGCAGATGGGGTTCGTGATGTTCGGCGGGGTCAACGGAGGCATCGGCAGCAGATGCGTCACGTCGTCCATGGGTACGGCGAGTTTCACGCCCGCCGCCACGCACAGCAGATAGCGGCAAGCCTTTTCCGCCGTGGCGACGCTGCCGCGCCACGGCTCGATCGCCACGACCTTGACGTCGGACGATGGCGCGGGTGCAGGCACGGCATGCGCAGCCGGCGTCAGCAGCTCCGCGAGGTAGTCGGCGACGAGCTGTTCGGCGTCGTGCATGGTACGCATCACGCGGCAGCGTCCGTCACAGACGCGGACGGAAGGGCCAGCAGTTCGTCGAGCAACTGGCGATACGCCAAGCCGCCACGGCGCGCGGCAGGCCACGACGCCAACGGCACGCCGGCCGCGCTGGCTTCTCGGATCTGCGTATCCGTCGGAATCACAGCCTGGCTCACGGCATCGCCGTACTGCTCACGCAATTGCGCGAGGCACGCCCGAGATGCGTGCGTCCGGGCATCGTAAAGCGTCGGCACGATCGTGCGCGGCATGGGTTTGCCACGGGAGCGCTCGATCATCGACAGGCTGCGCAGCATCCGCTCGAGGCCGGCCAGCGCCAACGCTTCGGTCTGCGTCGGCACGAGCAGCCGGTCGCTCGCCGCCAGTGCATTGACCATCAGGACGCCCAGCGTGGGCGGGCAATCGAACAGTACATGGTCGAAATCGGGCGCGAGTTCAGCCAGCGCTTGCGTCAGCACAAGACCCATGCCCGGACGGGTACCGAGCTGACGATCGAGGGTAATCATGGCCGCCGATGCCGGTAGCACGCTGAGCCTGTCCCACTTCGTGCCGTGAACGAGCGTGCGCACGGGAAGCGGGTTGCCGCCCACGCCGAACAGGTCGTACACGCTGCCGTGTGCCCCGCCTTCCACGCCGATGTAGCCGGACAACGATGCGTGCGGGTCCATGTCGACCAGCAAGGTGCGTTGACCGGACTGCGCCAACAGGCTTCCAAGCGCCACCGTGGTGGTGGTTTTGCCCACGCCGCCCTTTTGATTGGATATCGCCCAGATGCGCATCAGTGCGCCTCCGCCGAGGGCGCGAATCGCGCGGCACCGGCCGTCGGAGCGGCGGCACCCCGGCTCGCTTCCGTCGACGACACGCTGCTCGCGGCGGCGGCATGCTGGCCGACCGGCGTCGCCGTGAGATCGACGCGGTCCGCATCGCTGTAGAACCGGGCCGGTGCGGCCTTGTCGCTCATGACCACGATGAGTACGCGACGATTGCGATTGCGACCGTCTTCGGTTGCGTTGTCTGCACTCGGCCGGAACTCGCCCCAGCCGATGATGCCTACCCGGTGCGGATCGACGCCCGATGTCGTGAGTAGACGCGCGACGGTCGCCGCGCGCGCGGCCGACAGCTCCCAGTTGGAAGGGAACAGCGCCGTCGCAATCGGCGTGTTGTCGGTGTAGCCCTCGATGCGCATCGCATTCGGGAACGGACCGAGAATGCCCGCCAGTTTGCGCAGCACATCTTCCGCAGGCGGCTGGAGCTTGGCAACGCCGACGGGAAACAGGATGTCCGTGCGCACTTCGATTTCGAGCCAGTCGGCTGTCTGCCGCACGTTGACGAGGTTCTTGTCGATCAACGGACGCATCGCCCGTTTCACTTCGTCCGAGATCTGGCTGAGGCTGGCGTCTTCGGTCTTGCCCACGCTGGTGTTCGCGGCCGTGGCAGTGTTGACGTTCGCCGCCTCCTGACGCTCCGTCGCTGCGCCTTCGTGCCCGGGAAGAGGCAGATTGCGCGGCGGGATGGGCACGTCGATCCGTGCGATGGGGGCCGCAGCCGGCGCACGCGACTGGTTCGGCAACGGTACTTGTGCCGCCGGTGTGGCTTCGCGAATCGGCTCGATCACCTTGCCGGTGCCGTTGAAGGCCTCGTTGATCGACTGCGCCATGACGCGGAATTTCGTTTCGTTCACGGCCGACACCGCGTACATCACCACGAACAGCGCGAGCAGCAACGTGATCAGATCGCCATAAGGGATCGCCCAGCGTTCGTGGTTGATGTGTTCTTCCTGGTGCCTGCGTTTCACGACAGGAAACCCTGCAGCTTGCTTTCGATATGGCGCGGGTTGTCACCCTGCGCAATGGAAACCAGACCCTCGACGAGGATCTCGCGCATCTGCGAACGCTGCCGCGCCAGGCCCTTCAGGCGCGACGCCATGGGCAGAGCCAGCAGATTGGCAAGGCCGATACCGTAGATCGTGGCCACGAAGGCCGCGGCGATGCCGTGGCCCAGCTTGCTCGGTTCGGCGAGGTTCTGCATCACGGACATGAGACCCATGACTGCACCGATGATACCCATCGTGGGGGAATAGGCGCCCGCATTCTCGTAGACCTTGGCCGCCTCGATGTCGGTGTGCTCGCGCGCGAGCACTTCCACTTCCAGCACCGAACGCATCGCATCCGGCTCCGTGCCGTCCACGAGCAGTTGCAGACCCTTGCGGATGAAGGGGTCGGTCTCGCGCTCGATCGAAGGCTCGAGGCCAAGAAGGCCCGTGCGACGCGAAATCTCGCTCCAGCCGACGATGCGGCTGACGAGGTTTTCCGATTCGATATCCGGTGGCCGATATACCCAGGGCAGCATGCTCCAGGCGCGTTTGAGGACCGCTCCGGGCGTCTGCACCAGCAGTGCCGCGAACGTACCGAGGAAAACGATGACGAAGGCGGCGGGATTCCACAGGGCGTCGAGGCTCGAGCCCTTGAGGATGGTACCCACGATGATGACCACGAAGGCCAGGATCGTACCGACGACGCTCACGAGATCCATGTCAGACAGCCATCCTCAGCGAGGGCAGCACCTGCCCACTGTCATCGGCAAGACCGGAGAGGTCGAGCACCAGCGAGATACGGCCATCGCCCGTGATGGTGGCGCCGGCGATACCCGGCACGTCCTTGAGGAACGGACCCAGCGGCTTGGCCATGACGTCCTCGCGGCCGAGCACTTCATCGACGAGGCAGCCGAGCGTCTGATGCCCGATCTGCACCACGACCACGTGGCCGCCCTTCCCCGCCGCGCCCGCCCAGCGACCGAGATCGACGAGCGGGAGGGCGCGCTGCCGATGCGCAGCAACGACACGGCCGTCGAGTTCCTGGATTTGCCCGGGAACCAGCTCGAAGACTTCCGCCACATTGGAAAGCGGCAACGACAGCAGCCGATGGCCGACGCGCACCATGAGGACGCGCAAGATGGCGAGGGTAAGCGGAACGGAGAGACGCACCGTGCTGCCGTGACCCACGCGCGAATCGATGGACAACGTGCCGCCGAGTTCCACTATCTTGGTCTTGACGACGTCCATACCGACGCCGCGACCGGAGATGTCGGAGACCTGACTGGCCGTGGAGAAGCCGGGACGGAACACGATCTCGTAGCATTCGCGCTCGTCGAGACGCGCCGCCTGCTCCGCATCCATCAGCCCTTTTTCTACCGCCTTGCGACGAAGCACTTCGGGGTCCATGCCCTTGCCGTCGTCGGTCACGGTGATGACGATGCGGTCGCCGAACTGACCCGCAGCGAGGCGCACGGTACCGTTGCGTGGCTTGCCCTCGGCAGCGCGGACGTCGGGCATCTCGATGCCGTGATCCACCGCATTGCGCAGCAGGTGGACCAGCGGATCGGCGAGGGCCTCGACCACCGTACGATCGATGTCGGTCTCTTCGCCCTCGGTCACCAGTTCGATGTCCTTGCCGAGCTGGCGAGCCAGATCGCGGACGATGCGCGGGAAGCGCGAAAACAGTTTGCCGACCGGCTGCATACGCATGCGCAGCACGGCGTTCTGCAGGTCTTCGGCCACGCGCTCGAGTTCGCCGATGGCACGCTCCATCGGGTCGTTCGTGCCGCGCGGCGCAAGATTGGTGAGGCGGTTACGCACGAGGACGAGTTCGCCCGCGGCATCCACCAGCCCGTCGAGACGATGCGTATCGACGCGCACCGTGGTGTCGGCAGTGGACGCGGTGCGCTTTTCCGTCGGCGCTGCGGCGCGCGCCGCGGGAGCGGCGGGTGCCGGTTCCGCGGGTGTCGGCGGCGGAGCGGGTGCGGGTGCGGGTGCCGGCGCAGCAGCAACCACGGCAGCACCTGGGACGACACCCGGTGCCGCGGTACCGTGCAGACTGTCGAGCAAGGCTTCGAATTCGTCGTCGCTGATCGCGTTCGGATCGGCAGTCGTCGCAGCAGGTGCGGCAGGAGCGGCGGGTGCCGGTGCCGGGTTCGGCGAGCTCGCAGCGCCTTCGGCACCGGGAGCACCGGTGCCGTAGAGGGAATCCAGCAGCGCTTCGAATTCGTCGTCGGAGATCGGGCCAGACGATGCCGGAGTAGGCTCGCGCTCATTGCGCGCCGCGTCGAGCATCGCCTCGAATTCGTCTTCGATGGGATCGTAGGCGCGCGAAGTGGGCGCCGCACTGACTGGCGCGGTGGTGGGTGGCGCCAGGGCCACCGGAGGGGCCGTGGCAGCGCGGCCGGGAATGAGCAGGCGGTCGAGCAACGAGCGCGGCGCAGCTTCAATCGGCAGGCCACCATCGGCGGCCCGCATCATGTCGTTGAGCAGATCGAGCGATTCCAGCAGCGCGTCCATGAAACCGGCATTGAGCACGATCGCGCCGTTGCGGGCTTCATTGAGCAGATCTTCGGCGCGATGGCACAGCTCCACCATCGGGTTCAGGCCAAGAAAGCCTGCACCGCCCTTCACCGTGTGGAACGCGCGGAACACCGCATTCAACAGGTCGACGTCGCCGGGCGAGGACTCGAGGTCCACGAGTTGTTCGCCCAGGCTTTCCAGCAGCTCGCGCGCCTCGATCAAAAAGACGTTGAGCAGCTCGTTGTCCAGCTCCACGCTCATAGGGCGCTCAGAAGCCGAATTCGCTGAGCAGGCGGTCCACTTCGTCCTGACTGACCTTTTCGGCAGCAGGCGCGGCACCACCGGCCAGCGTGCCGGTCAGGCGCACCAGCTCCACCAGCGACGATTCCACCTTGGCCATGAACGCTTCGACCTGCGCCACGCGCTGGCCGGAGAGATCCTGCCAGGACTGCGCCTCGACCATTTCGCCAAAGCCGATGTCGCAGCTCTGGGCGAAGTCGCCCACGCGCACGGCAAGCGCCGTGGCGCTGGTGGCGAAGGCGGGGTCGGCGTGATCGAGCACCAGCACCTCGTCGGCCTGGCGGGCGAGCGCCTGTGCCTGCGGGCGCAGCTTTTCGCTGAAATCGAGGGTGCGATGGGCAGCCTGGGCACTCATCTCGAGCACGTCGCGCAGGTGCTTGCGCGCATCGCTCATGTTGCCCGGCACACCATCGTGCGAGATGTCGGCGGCAAGCCGGCGCGCGGATTCGTGCAGGTCGCGGGCCAAGTGGCCCAGCGCCATGAAGAGGTGCTGTTCACGGCTGCGCAGGAGGCGATCGAGGGCCTCCTCGACCGAGGCGGGATCGTTCGCATCCAGCAGCTCGCGCAGTTCGGGCGCCACGTCGTGGCCAGGGGAAATCACGGTGTTCATGGTCGTTCCTTAGCCCGCGGCCGCGGCGAGTCGTTCGAAGATCTTGTCGAGTTTTTCCTTCAGCGTGACCGCCGTGAAGGGCTTGACGACGTAGCCGTTCACGCCGCTCTGTGCAGCCGCGATGATCTGATCGCGGTTGTTCTCCGCCGTCACCATCAGCACGGGCATGGCTTTCAGGGCGGCGTCGGCGCGAATGGCGCGGAGCAGGTCGATGCCGGTCATGTTCGGCATGTTCCAGTCCGTGACCACCAGGTCGAACGGCTGCGCGCGCAGCATCGCCAGCGCGGCATTACCGTCTTCGGCTTCCTGGATCAGGGTGTTGGTGAAGCCAAGCTCCACCAGCAGATTCCTGACGATGCGTCGCATGGTGGAAAAATCGTCCACCACGAGAATCTTCATGTTCTTGTCCAAAACGTTCTCTCCGCCTTGCTACCGCGTGTTCTTTTTCGGCGACGTCACTACGGGTGCCGTCACTGCTTGTCTTTCCAGCCCGACATGCGTGCGCGGAGTCGAATCAGGGCCTGGCCATGGATCTGGCATACCCGCGATTCGCTCACTCCCAACACCGCACCGATTTCCTTCAGGTTGAGTTCTTCGTCGTAGTACAGCGACATGACCAGCTTCTCGCGCTCGGGCAATCCGTCGATGGACTGCGCCAGTGCGCCACGCAGGCCTTCCTGCTCGAACGTACCTTCCGGACCGGCCGCGTCCGGGTCGACCACGTCGATCGCCGCGCCTTCGTCGCCTTCGGGCGCCGTCAGGCTCAACAACCGCGCGCTCGCCGCGTCCGCCAGGATCTGGTTGTATTCCATGGCGTCGATGCCCAGCCGCTTCATCACTTCCGCGTCTTCGGCGTCGCCACCCGTCTCGTTTTCGATCTGCCTCGTCACCTCCGCGACCTCGCGCAACTTCCGGTGGACGGAGCGCGGAGTCCAATCCGTCTTGCGCAGTTCGTCCAGCATGGCGCCACGTATGCGGATACCCGCATAGGTTTCGAAGCTGGCCGCGCGAGTCGGCGAGTAATTTCTTGCGGCCTCAAGCAGTCCGATCATCCCGGCCTGCATCAGGTCGTTTGCATCCACGCTTGGCGGCAGCCGGCCCATCAGGTGATAGGCGATTCGGCGCACCAGCGGCGCGTGGGTCTTTACCAGTTCATCCGCTGGGATGCGCGTGATCTCAAGGTATTCGGTCGCAACGCTCACAGTGGTAGCCCCCCCCCCTGATGGGACCGTTCGGCGAAGAAGCCAATACGGCCCTGTGCACGGGGTTCGGGTTCACCCCATGTATCGACCGACCTGGCCAAATTCTTGAATCCGACCGCCGACCGGCTGCTGGGCCAGGCATCGACCACCGCCGACTGGCGGCGGATCGCCTGGCGCAGGTACTCGTCGTGCGGAACCATGCCCATGAAATCCAAGGAAACATCGAGAAAACGATTGGTCACCCGAGACAGTTTCTCGAAGAGCTGGCGCCCCTCCTGGGCGTGGCGAACCATGTTCGCCACGATGCGGAAGCGGTTGACCGCGAACTCGCGGCTCATGACCTTGATGAGCGCGTAGGCGTCGGTGAGCGAGGCCGGCTCGTCGCAGACCACCACCACCACCTCGTCCGAGGCCGCAGCGAACATGGAGACGCTGTCCGAGATGCCCGCCGCCGTGTCGACGATCAGGTACTCCGGCGCCAGCGGGTATTCGTCGAATGCCCGGATCACCGCCGCGTGTTCGATGTTCGGCAGCTGCGCCATGCGACGCGCGCCCGACGTGGCAGGGATCACCTTGAGGCCGTGTGCGGCCTGCAGGATGAGGTCTTCGATGCCGCACTCCCCTTCCAGCATGTGACCCAGGTGCCGGGTCGGCTGCAGGCCGAGCAGGACGTCGACGTTCGCCATGGCGAGATCGGCGTCGAGTAGAAGGACGTCACGGCCGCCCATCGCGAGCGCCATGCCGAGGTTGACCGCCACCGTGGTCTTGCCCACGCCGCCCTTGCCGCCGGCAATCGCGATGCTGCGGGTGGGGCGGCGATCGGCGAGCCAGTGGAGCCCGGCGGCCTGGGTGGAATCGACGTGTGTGCTCATGAAGTAAGTCACTGCCGTGGGAGTCGGTTGCGGTTGAAGAGAAAGAGGGTCAAGCCAGGGCCGGCGCCACACCGCCGAAGCGGTCGGCGAGGATGGCGTCGTCGGGTTCGTCGCTGCGCTGCTTGACGAGCTGCGCAGCCAGGCAGACCAGCTTGCGCGCATCGGCGGACGCAATGTCCTCGGGCACGCGCTGGCCGTCGGTGGTGTAGTCCAGCGGCAGGCCGTGGCGGATCAGTGCGGACAGCGCGCCGCCGATCAGCGGCGCCTCGTCGAGCTTGGTGAGAATGGCGCTCTGCGGAGCCAGCGGCGCATAGGCGCGTACCGCGTTGTCGATGGCCTGCGCCTGCGCGTTGGCCGCCAATACGAGACAGACGCGCAGATCCGAGGTCGCACGCAGCGTCTCGAACTGCTGCTGAAGCTTCGGATCGTTGCCCGCCAGCCCGGCCGTATCCACCAGTACCGTGTTGCGGCCGCGCAGTTGGAGCAGCACGTTGCGCAGGCTGTTGGCGTCCTGCGCGTTGAACACGCGCACGCCGAGCAGGCGACCGTAGTGTTCGAGCTGTGCCCCGGCACCGATGCGGTACTGGTCCGTGCTGATGAGGGCAACATTGGACGCACCGTGACGCAGCACCGCGCGCGCGGCGAGCTTCGCGATGGTGGTGACATCCGTTTTGCCGGTGGTACCGACCAGCGCGATGACGCCGCCGCCCACCGTATCGAAATTCCGTCCGCTCGTGCGGATGTTGCGCGAAAGGATGCCCAGCGGCAGATAACGCGCCTGTTCGGGCGTCATGCCAGGCGGCAGTTCCGCGCACAGCGCGCGGGCCACGTCGGCGTCGATGCCCAGCCGGGTCATCTCGCGCAGCACACGGGCACGCAACGGCTGCTCGCGATCCATCTGATTCCAGGCCAGCGTCGAGAGCTGCACTTCGAGCATCTCGCGCAGGTTGTTGATTTCGGCGCGCACGCCGTTCACGGCGGCATCGTTGTTGGGGGTGACGGTGGCGGCACGCACCACATCGGCGACGCTGGCAGCCAGCGCCGCGCTCGACTGACGCTGCGGAGCATTGGTGTTCGTCTGGCTGGCCGGTGCCCCGCCCTTCGCGGCACGTTCGACGGCCGCCGCAGTGGCGGCGCGGGCCTGATCGATACGTGCGGCGCGCTCGGCGTCGTCGCGCAGGGCGCGCAGCGGCGACTCGTCGCGCTTCGGCGCGTCGACACCGAAGCCGGCCTCGCGCACCAGCGCTTCGTCGTAATCCAGCGCAGCGATGATCTCGATGCCTTCATCCAGGCGGCGCGTCGACAGAATCACGGCGTCCGGGCCTTGTTCGTCCCTGACCTGGCGCATGGCCTGGCGCATGTCGGGAGCAACGAATCGTTTGATTTTCATGCGTTCGATCCTGTCTTTGTCCTGGCGCCTCTTTCCCAGGCGCCACCATGTTCGTTCGGTCCGCGCGCCTATTCTTCGCGCGGCGTCTCATTCCTATCGCCCGAGGGCCGTCACCAGCTTGACGCGACGGTTGTCCGGAACCTCGTTGTAGGCGAGTACATGCAGGTTTTGGGCCACATGCCGCGTGAAGCGCGACAACCACGGACGAAGTGCCGGTGAGACCAACAAAACGGCCGGTTCCCCCGCCGCTTCCTGACGCCGCGCGGCGTCCGCGACGCTCTGCTGGAGGCGATCCGCCAGACCCGGCTCCACGGCCGCGCCAGCCGGACCGCCGCCTTGCAGGGACTGCAGCAGGATCTGCTCCAGTTCCGGCGCCAAAGTAATGACAGGTACTTCCGTCCCGAGGCCGGCGATTTCCTGCACGATCTGTCGGCCGAGGGTGACGCGCACCGCGGCGGCGAGGACGCCGGGATCCTGGCTCTGGCCTGCATGCTCCGCCAACGATTCGACGATGCCGCGGAAGTTGCGGATGGGTACCCGCTCCGCGAGCAGGTTCTGCAGCACCTTGACCACGGCGCCGAGCGACAGGCGCTTCGGCACGAGGTCTTCCACCAGCTTCGGCGTCTGCTGTGCGAGGCGGTCGAGCAACTGCTGCACGTCCTGGTGACCGATGAGCTCGTGCGCGTGGTTCTGCAGGATGTGCGAAAGATGGGTGGCGATCACCGTCGCCGGATCGACCACGGTATAGCCGAGCGTCTGCGCGTGCTCACGCATGCCCGGCTCGATCCAGACCGCATCGAGGCCGAACGCGGGGTCGCGCGTGGCAATGCCGTTGATCGTGCCGTGCACACGGCCCGGATCGATCGCCAGCATGCGCTCGGTGTGGATCTCCGCCTCGCCCATCGGCACGCCCATCAGGGAGATGCGGTAGCCGTGCGGCGCCAAATCGAGGTTGTCGCGGATGTGCACCGACGGCACCAGGAAACCCAGTTCCTGCGAGAGCTTGCGGCGCACGGACTTGATCCGCGCCATCAGCTCGCCGCCCTGCGCCTTGTCCACCAGCGGGATCAGGCGATAGCCCACTTCCAGACCGATGGTGTCCACCTGGGCCACGTCTTCCCAGGACAACTCAAGCCGCTCGGCAGGCGGCGCGGATTCCAGTGCCAGCTCGGTACCCGGAGCCCCCGTCCCGGCGGCGACACCTGCCGCGGCGTCGAGCTGCGCGCGATTCAGTTTCCACGCCGCAAAGCCGGCGATGCCCGCCAGGATGAGGAACGGAATGTTGGGCATGCCCGGGATGAGACCCATCGTGCCGAGCACCGCCGCCGCGACACCGAGCGCCTTGGGCTGGCCGAAGAGCTGCCCCATCACGTGCTTGCCCATCTCCTGCGACTTGGAGACGCGCGTCACGATGACGGCCGTGGCGATCGAAAGCATGAGGCCGGGCACCTGCGCCACCAGGCCATCGCCGATAGTCAGCAGCGTGTAGGTGCGCGCGGCCTCGGCGGCGGAGAGGCCATGCTGCAGCATGCCGATGAAGAACCCGCCGATGATGTTGATCGCGAGGATCAGCATGCCGGCCGTGGCGTCGCCGCGTACGAATTTCGACGCACCGTCCATCGAACCGTAGAAGTCCGCTTCCTCGCGCACTTCCTGGCGGCGCTCGCGCGCCTGCTCCTGCGTCAACAGACCGGCATTGAGGTCGGCGTCGATCGCCATCTGCTTGCCGGGCATCGCGTCGAGGGTGAAGCGCGCCGTCACTTCGGACACGCGGGTCGCACCCTTGGTCACGACCACGAAGTTGATGATGGTGAGGATCGCAAAGACCACGAAGCCGACGGCGAAGTTGCCGCCAATGACGAACTCGCCGAAGGCCTCGATGAC
>Ga0209437_100726_pt1 | contig 16731 bp, 13 predicted proteins | sample AraplaL_Cvi_mTSA_FD_184266 | JGI IMG/M metagenome (GOLD analysis project Ga0209437, IMG submission 184266) | Arabidopsis root microbial communities from the University of North Carolina, USA - plate scrape CL_Cvi_mTSA (SPAdes) (version 2) | ecosystem: Host-associated > Plants > Roots > Endosphere...
TAGCAGTAGCGGCATAATGAGTGCCAGTAGGGAGTTCTTCAGATCCAATACGTTGACATAGACCAGGTACCAAGGTACCAGACCCCCATTGAACAGCATCGTGAAGAAGATGAAAAAGGCGAACCAGCCCCGGTAAGGCAGATCTCTCCGTGAGAGCGGATACGCATACAATGCGGTCAGCGCAACACTTGTAATGGTACCTACAACGGTAACGATAAAGGATATACCATACGAGTGAATGATCTGATCCATATCTCTGAACAGAAACTCATAAGCCGTCAGGCTGAATTTCTCTGGAATAAGCTTATAACCATTGGCAATTACGGTTGTCTCGTCCGAAAATGAGATGGCGAAGACAAGCAGGATCGGCACGATACAGGCAATGGCATAGAATAGAAACATCGCATGAATAACGGATGCGGAACGCTTCGATACGGCTAGTGGATCACGTGATTTCACAGCTGACTTGCCTCCTCTCAAAATAATGCATTATCTTTATCTATTCGCCTTACGATGGTATTGGATACAAGAACCAGCACAAATCCAACGATTGCTTGGTATAGACCAGCTGCTGATGACATCCCGATATCTCCACCGATAAGGAACGTACGATATACGTAGGTATCCAGTACATTCGTTACAGGGAACAGCGCTCCTGATTCCAATGGAACCTGGTAGAACAGACTGAAGTCAGCATAGAATATACGGCCAATCTGCAATAACGTCATAATGACGATTAATGGGACGAGAAACGGAATGGTAATGAAGCGTATCTGATGCCATTTGGTTGCGCCATCGAGCACAGCTGCTTCATAATATTCTTCATCGATGCCCACGACAGCTGCCAGATAAATGACGGCATAATATCCAATATTTTTCCATGTGTTCACCAGTGGCAAAATATACGGCCAATACTTCGGCTCTGAATACCAGTCGATCGGCTGACCGCCGAACATCTGCAGAATCGTTGAGTTCATGAAGCCTGAATCCTTGCCCAGGAAAGCCAGTACCAGATAACTGACTACAATCATGGACAGGAAATACGGTAATAGCATAAGTGATTGATATAACTTGGACATTGCCTTGTTCTTCACTTCATTGAGCAGAATAGCAAGCCCGACACCTACAAAGAGATTCAGTGCAATGAACACCGTGTTATACGCGAGTGTATTTCGGGTAATTTCCCATGCATCACTGGTTGAGAACAAATATTTAAAATTGTCCCATCCACTCCATGGGCTACCCCAAATACCATCAGCATAGTTTACATTTTTGAATGCGATCAGAACGCCGAACATCGGCATATAGTTGTTCACCAGCAGAAACAGGACACCTGGCAAGAACATGAGATACAGCACCTTGAATTTGCCAAGATTGTGCCACACAGACTTGCGCTTTCGGACTGTTTCTCCCGGTATTTCCGATATCCGTACTCCCTTACCCGCCTGGGGTTGTGTCTTCATAACTTGTTCTCCCTCACTCCTCTTGAATTCTTCCTCAGGATGAAGCTCCGTTGCGGCTCCTGTGGTTCAAGTATACGGCGGGGCGAGTAAGACCTCTATCTGCTGTGGTGACCTGTTGACTTATCAAATTATGACTTTAGGACGTGTCTGAAAACTCCGAAGGAAGCAGATTTTGCCGAGTTTTCGTTCCAAGCAAGGAAGTTTTCCGCAGGCGTGCCGGGGCACGTCAAGGGAAAGTGACGCAGGAGGGGGCGAAAAGGCGGTAAAAGATGCACTTCAGCGAGTTTTATGACACGTCCTAGTACCAAAAAAAACAAAAGACGCAGCATGCTGCGCCCTGAACTATACCGTACGTGACTGTTTACGAAACTCCTGTGGCGTTATACCCGTACACTTTTTGAACATTTTGGTGAAATGCGAGTAATTATAGTACCCCACCTTGCCAGCGATATCCGTCACTTTGACGGTGGACTGGGACAACAACGTTTTCGCTTTAGCTACTCTGCCCTGCAGGATAAACTCAGATAGGGACATGCCCTTCTCTTTTCGAAACAGACGGGATAGATAAGCGGGATTGAATCCGGCAAAAGCTGCAAGTTCCTCTCGCATGAGTTCTTCACCAATATGAGTTTCAATATAAACGCACAACTGATCCACAATGGTCATGGGACTATGATCGTCCGGGTACAACACCGGGATAACACGATCAATCAGATCCGACGTCCACTGCTTCAACTGCGGCAACGACCTTGTCACCACACTCTCTTCCGGCTCCCGTTCACCCGGATAAAGACTGCGTATGGACACGTTTTTCTGATGAAGCAGCGGATAGACCACATGCAGCATGGCATGATAGTAAAGATGCAGCATTTCAGGAGACAATCCCTCCTGGGCAGCAAGCAACTCAAAAATCTCATCCACACGTTCTCGCAAATCCCCTACTTTACCCGTCTCAAAAAGAATGGATAATTCCGAAAACCATGGAATAGGCAAAAAGCGATCTTCCTGATCTCTTCCCCGCTCATCATAGACAAAAACTTCTTCAAGCTCCTTAATATTGCGCCGTTCCATATCCATCAGTTCATTTAACATGCCTTGCAGTTCAGTTACAGCAACCGGGACACCAACATAACAGGACAAGCGGCAGTAGAAATACGTACCACAATCCTGGATATACCCCTGACAACGTTGTGCCACTTCGCTCGCACTTGGGATGATGCCGTCCTGCTCATAAGCAAGCACAATATTCAATCCACTTTGATCCTGAAACACCTCACCCGGCTTGTTGCCAAGCAGGATCTCCCTGGCTGCATTACGGAGCGCATATTCCAGCACCTCTTCGTCGCGCAGGTCGAACTCACGCACCCACTCCTCCACCGAGATCACTATGGGTAACACACGAGCCTGCGGATCAATCTCAGCACCATACAATTCTGCGAGCTCTTGCAACCGTTGTTTGGTTAACGTGATGCGTTGAGAGGTGGCATCTTTCCAGAAGCGTTCTGTCAGTAGCGGTTTATGGGTTTTCCAGCGTTTGTATACGGTCTCATAAACTTCGTTGGTACGGGTACGCTGCTCTCCATCCTTGATCTTTTCCACCGCCTGGGTTACTACCTTAATCAATTGATCCGCTGGAGCAGGCTTCAACACATAATCAAAACTATTTAGCTTGATGGCTGTCTGAGCATAATCGAATAAAGCATGCCCTGTCAGGAAAATGGTAAGTATGCCTGGATCATGTTTCAACACCCAGCTTTGCAGGTCAAGCCCTGTTTCACCAGGCATCTCGATATCACAGATCATAATATCAATAGCATGTGCCCTTAAGATCTCTCTTGCCTCTTCGGCATCACAAGCACTGAATACCTGCTCGACGCCTGCTGCTTGCCAGTTAACGCCTTCCACCATCGCTTGTAATGCATACACTTCATCATCCACGATCAACAGGTTCCGCATGGGCTCCCCCTTCTTCCTCTTCGGTCTGAGCGGGTAAATCAATGATGACTTTGGCCCCATGATCCGCCTCATTTCCAAACTGCAAACTGGCTTGATCACCATACTTCACTAAAAGCCGATGAGCCACGTTCCATATACCGATATGCTGTCCACTCGGGTCTTCAGCGTACTGTCCATGTTGCAGATGCTCCAATAATTCCTCATCAAATCCGACACCATTATCCACAATCATCAGTTGAAGCACCGTCCCATCGACCTGACCGGATGACTTCGCACCGAGGCGTGCCACGATCCTAATGACAAAGGCTTGCGTCCGGCGCTGAAATCCATGAATAATGGCATTCTCCACAAACGGCTGAATGGTTAATGGAGGAATCACATAATGTTCCAGATTCGGTTCGATATCCAGTTCAAAATCGAATCTGTTTGGAAACCTCAGCTTTTGAATTTCTAAGTAATGACGAATGTGCTCCAACTCTTCATCCAGACGAATAACACGTTTGCCTGCGCGCAGACTGAATCGAAAATAATCGGCCAGATGACCAGCCATCTGCTGCACCAACTCATGCTTTTGCAAGGAAGCCAGACTATGAATAATATTGAGTGAATTCAGGTAAAAGTGCGGATTGATTTGCATCTGTAATTGTTTGAACTCTGCCTCCCGCGTCCGCAGATGTTCCTCATACACATCAATCTTCAGATGCCTGATCTCACTGGTCATTTGATTGAAACTTCGGGTCATAAATTCAAGTTCCGATGAAGATGGCGGGTCCAGCTTCACATCGAGATCTCCCCGGCTCACCCTTCTCATGCCGCGAATCAACGCATTCATCGGGCGGAATAACAGATGCCGCAAAAAGATCAGTGCAGTAACCAGAATTACTGCCGCACCAATGGGAAGCAGACGAATGATCTGCTGGAAAAACGGGAGGTTACGCATCATGTCTTCCTCAGGCAGCAGCACGATATAATTCATCTCGGACATGGCCGAGGCAATACCCAACATCAAATATTGACGTGCTTCTCCCTTGTTCACAACTTCAGAGATCACCTGATACGGATCCTTCAGGCCAGGAAGATGCGCTGCAGCCAGCTGAATCTGTGCAGTAGTCAATGTGGAATCGGATAATGCCCCACCGTCTGTTCCAACAATGACTGCGCCTCCCCTATCCCCGGATTCAGTGAATTGTTGTGTATGATTCAGTGCATTCATATCGACAAGTGCACCTGCATAGAACTGCTGGTTGATTCGCACCGTTTTCACCAGTGCATTCCATGTTCCGCCACGCACGATGCTCCATTCCGGCTTCTGGATATCCCCTTCCAATTGCTGCATCTGGACAGGCATACTCTCCTGCACAACCGACTTTTTGACATCATAATTGCCTGAAGTGGCGAGCAGCAGATCATCATTCACGGCATCATATAGGAAAAAAGAATCGATTAGATTATAAAAACCGATATCTGTCATGAATTTGTTCATAATCCGTTGCTTTGCAATGATATAATCACCGCTGCCGTATTTTAGAAAAAACAGAGAGATAATATCCGGGTCCCTCTCGCCCAGACTATATAAATACCGATTCGTCTCCTGTAATACACGTTCATTCTGCTCCACACTCTTGGCGAGATGATTCATATTGGTGAGGGATACTTTGTCACGTACGACTTTCATGGCGTAGACGTTGTTGTAATAAAGCAGCATGAATAGTGGCAGCATGATCAAAGTTAAACCCACAATAAATTTAAAACGAAGTGAACGGATCAAGTTCATGGATTCCCGCCCTTTGAGAGGTAGTTCAAGAAGTCTGCTTTTGAACACACACTTTTTTTGATTCAACACCATTTTTCTATTTTCTTCCTTATGATGGCATGTTTATTGTAATCACCCCTGCTTGCCATTGTCTATGGGTTCCCGTGACCTTCATATGTCAATTCTGGTGACTTTCATCCGCTCCAATTGCAATAGTAACAAGCTTCATGTTGTAATAAATTCTCCAGTTGTAAAAAAAATCCTTCATTATAAATCGGAAGCTTCTCCCTAAAAATAAATGCTGCGGCAAACCCTGAACTCCACGAACGCCCGATCTTGACATGCATACGATATATCACTCCTAGGGATTTGTCACCAGGATGTAGGGAGGCCTGTTCGATGAATATTCAACTCACTGCGTTGCACTATGTCTATCTGGCATATATCGTCTTGATCATCGCCGTAATGATTCGGCGCAGGGACACCACGACCATCTGTGTCGCGGGTATTATGACCATTGGACTTCTGGCAACCGAAACCTTAAGCGGGTCAGTTGCTGGGATCTTCAGCAGTTTTATCTATGCAACAAAAGAATTGCTAAGTACGATCTTCATCATCTCGATTATTGTGGCGATGAGCCGCGTTCTGATCAGAACCGGCATTAATGAGGTCATGGTGACACCCGTCACCCGGTTTATCCGTTCTCCTCAGGTCGCATATTGGGGTATCGGATTAATCATGATGGTCGTATCGCTATTTTTTTGGCCATCTCCGGCCGTAGCACTCGTCGGTGCAGTACTCCTTCCTGTAGCCGTGCGTGTAGGTCTTCCTCCCATTGGAGCTGCCATTGCCATGAACCTGTTCGGACATGGGATTGCACTGTCAGGAGATTACATTATTCAAGGGGCTCCCAAACTTACGGCCGATGCAGCCGGTCTACCCGTTACTTCCGTCATGACGGCCAGCATTCCTTTGGTCATTGTCATGGGAACCGTATCTACACTAACAGCTTTCTGGATGCTACGCAAAGAGATGAAATCAGGCTCCCCTGTTCACTCCCTAGACTCTATATCAGGAACACGGAGCATGGAACCTTCCTCCTCATCAGAGGCTGTGCCCACCACCCTGCCCGCTAATCAGCCTGTTCAACGTCAAGTTATGTCCCCCCGTCTGCAAAAAGCATTCGCTCTGCTTATCCCTCTGTTATTCGCAGTTGATGTGATTCTGATGTTTGTATTGAAGTTGCAAGGCGGCGATGCAACAGCTCTGATTGGTGGAACCGTTGTGGTCATACTGATCGCTGTCACACTTGCCGGACATCGTAATGAGGGACCAGAGGAAACGACCAATTATTTAATAGAAGGATTTCAGTTTGGTTTCAAGGTGTTTGGACCGGTTATTCCCATAGCTGCGTTTTTTTATCTGGGAGATGCTGCAATTACGGAGTTGTTCAACAACCCTCTTCCTGAAGGTTCTCACGGGATCGTGAATGATCTTGGGGTCGCACTTGCTGGACTGGTGCCACTGAATGATACGGTAGGCGCAATTACAATGACTGTGACGGGAGCAGTTACGGGAATGGATGGTTCGGGGTTTTCGGGTATTTCCCTGGTTGGCTCGATTGCGTCCATGTTCGCAGGTTCGGCAGATTCTGCACCTGTGCTGACCGCGCTGGGTCAGGTTGCAGCCATATGGGTAGGTGGTGGAACCTTGATTCCATGGGCATTAATTCCTGCTGCTGCAATCTGCGGAGTCAGTCCTTTTGAACTTGCAAGACGCAACCTGAAGCCTGTATTGCTGGGACTTACGGTAACGACGATTGTAGCTATCTTTCTGATCTGAGCAAAGGTTATTTACACTGACACTACGATGACAGAAGCACCTTCCAATCGCTGTTATTCCCAGATTTTTTGATTTCCTTGATAAAGGGAAAATCCGGTAATAAGCATATGCTTCCGATGCAGCTTTCTTTCAGAAAGCTTTTAGGCGAACGCTTCGCTTTTTCAGGTTTTTTCTGTCCTCTCCGTTATCGTGTAAATGATTAGTTCATCTTGAGTAGACAGTTGAAAAAGACGTGCGTGAACGCGCCCAGTTCCAGAGATCTTCACGTTTCATCTCGGCCAGATGCAGCATGTCCACATATGGATCTCCCTGTAATCCAAGTACAGAAGCAAATGCAGGCTCCGTCTTCCACCCTGCCTGTTTCAGTCTGCGGATCTCACGATGTCCTTGTTCTCCCCACAGTTGTAACAATCTCCACTCCACAATCATATGTAGGTATGCATTCTGCCTGTTAACCGGCACGGATTGGGCAAAAATCTCCACAGGCCAATGTCCCACTTGCAAATGACAAGTCACATAAGGACGTTGGCCGGGAAGATCCCCACCACGAACACATTGAAACTCACCAACAGCTCCGATCTGATCATACATCTCAGCTTCAAAGGCATCCAGATCCTCCGCATAACACAGCAGATCCAGATCACTGCCCGGAACATCAATATCAATCGGTACTGTCCCCGCCGGATAGGGGTGGTAGCCAGCTAATAGTTCGAGCAAGCCACTGCTTTGTATTACGCGATATGCGTCCTGCTGACGTGCATTACCCGAAGCCAGATGTGCCATTACTTCTGCGGTCGTGCTCATTTCACCGCCTTGAGCCACAGTTAGTTCGATCCTCCTGTAATGACCTGTTTCACACGTCCCACTTGGCCACTCGTCAGTCGTACTTTGATTCCGTGTGGATGTGTAGGGGACTTGGTCAATAGATCCTTTACAATGCCACGTGTCAGCTTACCTGTAGCTTGGTCCTGCTTCAATACAATGTCCACTTCAAGACCCGGTTTAATATTTATTCGTTGTTGTCCGTTCATCATATTCACTCTCCTCTATGTCATCATTCATATCATGGTTCAAGTAACTCTTCAGCACAAAGCTCCATCTATTGTAGACGTTTTGGTTTCAAAACAAAAGGGAGACAGACAACAACCTCCCACTCCTGGCTTCATGTTTCATATGGAGATCAAATATAAAGAAACCGCAGGTCTCTATATCCCGAGGCCTGCGGTTTCTAATTGAATTGCAATATCTAGGGCTTCACATGCTTCAACGAAGAAGAAGGTGCAGCCCCATCCTTCGCAGCTTCACGTGCCTTCACAGCAAGCAGCTCAGACACCGTCACGAATCGATATCCCTGCTGCTGTAACTTCGGCAGAATCGTTTTGAGTGCAGCTACCGTATGGGACTTGCCTTCCACCTTATCGTGGAAGAGTACAATATCCCCATTACGTGCGTTATTCAGTACTTTTTTAACGATAGCCGATACACCTGGAGAAGCCCAGTCTCGTGTATCCTGATGCCAGGACCAGAGTACAATGGTATACCCTTTTTGTTTGGCAGCCTGAATGACCATATCATTGTAATAGCCGCCAGGTGGTCTGAACAACAAGGGCCGCTCCGCCCCCGCTTCAATGATGGAACTTTCCGCTGCGTTCATATCCTTCATGTACTTGTCCGCACGTGTTGAGCGGACTGCATACGTGTGCGCATACGTATGATTGGCGATTTCATGCCCTTCGAGCTGTTCCTGCTTAATCAGTTCAGGAAATTTTTCTGCCCATTTGCCCAGTACAAAAAAGGTTCCTTTGGCTTGATATTGCTGAAGCAGTGCCAGAATCTGCGGAGTCTGAACCGGATCTGGTCCATCATCAAAGGTCAGGGCGATGAGTTTATCCTGTGTGGGAACTTCCCACACGATCTCTCCTCGTTCCTCATAATACTGACGGTTCTTCTGTACAGGCTTCGCATAAGCAGAACTGCTACCCAGCAAAATAATTAGCGTGAACATTCCGATGACTCGGGCTGCCTTCAGGTTCATGTTGTGTCCTCACTTTGTATTCAAACGTAAACTCCCTGTTAGCATTTCCCGATTCACCCGAACTCATGAACGAAAGATCTGATCCACGACAGCAATTTCTTCAGCAGTTAATTCCACATTTAATGTTTGCAGATTGTTAATGACCTGCTCTGGTCTCTTGGCACCTGGAATCAGTGCATCAATCGAAGGCTGAGTCAGGTACCAGGCCAGAACCAGATGAGCAACCTCAACATCCTTGGATTGTGCTATGCTGCGCAGTTGCTCAACTTTATCCAAATTTTCAATGAAAGCTTCACCTGTAAACAGCGGATTCTTCGCCCGTCCATCCTGAAAGGTTGTATTGCGATTATATTTACCACCGAGCAGTCCCGCTGCCAGTGGGAAGTAAGGCACAAAAGAAATATTATGCTCAGCCGTATACGGCAACAGCTCTTTCTCCGCTTCTCTTTTGAACAAATTATATTCAGATTGTAATACGTCTACATGCCCGTCTTTGTTCGCTTCACGTAACTGATTAATCGAGAAATTAGATACGCCAATCGCACGAATTTTACCAGCTTCTTTTAACTGTTTTAACGTATCTACCGCTTCATCCTTAGGCGTATGTTCATCCGGAAAGTGAATGTAGAACAGATCAATGTAATCGGTTTGCAGACGTTTCAACGCCTCATCCACGGATGTCTTCAGAAAAGCAGGTGAGTTATCCATGACAATCTTGCCATCCACAAATTTATGAGCTGCCTTGGTCGCAATGATGGTATTCTGCCGCTGACCGGTTTCCTTCAATACTTCGCCGATCAGTCGTTCGGAATGCTCAGGTCCATAGATGTATGCCGTGTCCACAAAGTTAATCCCTTGTTTCAAAGCTGTACGAACCACTTCCTTACCCGTCTCATCATTCAGCATGTCTGGATAGATATTATGCCCTCCTACAGCATTTGCACCTAGTCCAATGGGATTTACGACCAGATCGGTCTTGCCCAACCGTATTTGCTGTTTTGCCATGTCTCATCTCTCCCTCACTGATCGATATAAGTATATTTGGTAGTGATTTCTTTCTTGTCCCATAGTATATCAAACCGTTTAGCAAATTTAAAATATCGGATTTATCGGATTAAGTGTTTTTCAACGCAGTCGCTTCCACGTCGTTGATAAACCGGCGCAGCTTGGCAGCCACATCACGATTAATTTCACCGTTTTCATACAATTGTTGCACAGTATTGCGCTGTTCCTGAATCGCCACCATCTGCAACTCAAGCTTCTCCTGATTAAACGGATCTTCTGTTTTCCCTTGGTTCCAGGTTCGCAATTTGGCAATTACACGCTCATACTTGGCGATAACCGACAAAGCAACGACTCGATTCCCATCATTCATATGGGCACGAATAGCCTTAATTGCGGCTTCAGAGGTACGTAACTTCACCTGACGGAAAAGTTCTGCATTTTCAAGCATGAAGGGTTGACTCGGCTTCTGGGATCGATTGGTGAACAGATGACCCAGGACACGCCCGATCTCGTTGATTGAGGTCATCATCTGAGTGTTTGCGCGATTAGCCAACATCATTTCTTTGCGATCCAGCCAACTGTCACATTTGAAGGCGGCATCGGAAGCAATAGCATTTTCATCCAGCATCGCTTCGATTTCTTTCCGCTCCGCACGGGTCGCAATCAGGTTAATAGCCGTTTCCTGTTTCTGAATATCTTTGCGTTTATCTGCGGTTAGTTGACCTGCGGCCTGCCTGATATATTTGGACAGATCGGAGACGACTGCGAGTGCTGCAGCTTTGTTCTCATCATTCATTTCGGATTTGACGGCCCGTATTGCGGCATTCAGCATAATGTCATGTGCTTTTCGTTCGGACTTCTGAGGTGTTTCTTCGGTGGATTTCCCATCGTCCTTGGCCAGAACAGGAAGAAACACACTCGCCGCAATCAGGGAGAAGAGGATCACTCCTGCCGCTAGGAAGATAATCAGATCCCGTTCAGGGAAGGGTGAACCATCCTGAAGCACATAAGGAATGGAGAAGGCACCCGCCAATGTCACAGCCCCTCGTACCCCAGATAGGGAAATAATCGTGATATCCTTGAATCTGGGACTGCCAATAGAGGATTTGGTAGGCAGCCATTCATTCCCTTGCCAGAACAGATAGATCCAGAGAAAGCGCAGAACTAGCAGTAGCACCGAGATCAAGCCCACGTAGCCCAGCACCTGCAGATTATTAAACGAAACATTTTCGAAAATGGTACTCAAAACATCCGGGACCTGTACACCCAGAATTACAAACACCAGACCATTTAGTATAAATAAAATGACTGACCATGTACTCGCAGATACCACCTGCATTTTCAACTGAACCGATTCAGCGCGGTCACGCTCAATGGCGTGGATAATACCGCCTGCCACTACCGCAAGAATACCTGATACCCCAATTTCTTCACTCACCAGATAGATGATAAATGGCGTTAGTATCTGCAGTAGCATGTGAATTGTTACATCTTCCATGCCCAGCCTGCGAATCCACATCCCGAGCCTAATTAACAGAAAAGATAACAATGCACCGACGAGAAGTCCGCCAATGGCAATCAGAATAAAACTGAAGGTTGCCTGCGCCAGGGAAAACACACCTGTAACCGTGGCTGCAATGGCGAATTTGAAGGCGACCAAGCCGGATGCATCATTCATTAATGCTTCACCCTCAAGAAGCCTATGTATGCCTTTAGGTAAGTGAACACGCCCTGCCATGGCACCAACGGCCACAGCATCTGTCGGGGACAATATGGCTGCAAGAGCAAAAGCCGCGGGTAACGGAATCGTAGGAATAAGCCAATGGATGGCATATCCCGCCACGACCACCGTCACGAACACAAGCCCCAGCGCAAGCAAAAGTATAGGTGCACGCAGATTCCATAATTCATTCCTTGGTGTTCGCTTCCCATCGTTGTATAACAAAGGTGCGATGAAAAGTACAAAGAACAATTCCGGATTCAACTGCAAGTGTACCCCGGCAGGAAGCAGAGCTATGGCTACACCAAGCACGATTTGAATGAGCGGAACGGGAATAAAAGGTACGAACCGGTTCAGGATGTTCGATAAACCGATCAGTACCAGTAAGACAAGTACGGCTATAAATATTTCCATGATGACAATCCCTTTCCGCTATAGAAGTGGTGAAACCTTTGTTGTATAGGTTTATTTTAACATAATCCAAACTTTGTTATAAAAATGTTGTCATATTCATATACCCAATCAACTGGTTTGAGACCAGTCTGAATGAAAGAATTCTGATGGATTCTGTATATAAGATGTTACAATATGCTCAGGACAATACCCGTTTGGAAAGGAACTTGCATCTATGGCATTTGGAATTAAACGACAAGAGCTGGCTGCGTGGAAGGAACAAGTGGCTCGTGGTGAGATTGCGTACCTCACTCATTTCTGGATTGACAACCGATTCCCCGGCATCACCAGTGTCACCAAAGTTGGCTGTGCAGATCTGGAACGTCTCGAGCGTTGGTGTAACGATCATGGACTGGACCCGCGATACATTCATCAGCGGCAGCCATTTCCCCATTTTGACCTAATGGGTAGCAAACAAAAAGAAGTGTTGATCCAGGAAGGCTTGAAGGATCATGTGGTTCGCTTTCATTTGTAAACAAACTCAAAAACGCCAGTCTTCAAGGCTCATCCCCCCGCAATTAGGGACGAACTCATGAGGACTGACGTCTTCAAGGACTCAAGTCATATATGCATTATCGGTGGATCTGCTCAAACGACTTCATGTTCTCCAGCAGTTTCAGTTCAATTTTCTTCAACATGCCGAACATCTGCTGTTGCTCCTCTTCGGAAAGTGCTTGCAACAATTCCCACGTCATTCGGCCACGATTCGCATTAAGCGTCTTGGCAAGCTGCGCTCCTTCATCCGTTAAGGACAGCCACACAATTCTCCGATCTTCTTCACTGCGCACACGCTGGATCAACCCTTCTGTCTCCAGTTGATTCAGTACAATGGTGGTTGCGCCAGAAGACAAGCTGAGTTGTCTGGCCACATCAACCGCCATACAGCGTTTTTCACGTAAAATCATGCCCAATATATGACTTTTTGTCGGATTCAGTTTACAGTTGGTTTCGGTCTTCTGCTGCTGATCCAATACTTTATTTTTATATCTGAAGAAGGCCTCCAACAATTGATCTACATTTGCCAATTGAGAGTTTCGCTCCGTATCCGGGCTCATAAACGTTCCTCCTGCCTTTCATCATAACCTACCTTATATTGTAACATATTTACACTATGATGTTTGTGAAAAATACGCTTGCATTGGACACCCTTTACTCGACCGGAAGACTTGTGTTTTATTTTGGGTTTCACCTATTGCATTATGGCAACGGGTTTGTTTATAATAACCTATATCTTTAAAGTTACTTTTAGTTACTTAATGATTTTAATAAATTTGTTGTTATAAAGTAAACAAGAGTCACCATTATATTGCAAGGGACTTATGCACATGAATCAGAATTCACAATCACAATTAAAAACGGATGTTTGTATCGTCGGCGCTGGGCCAGGTGGTGCCTTACTTTCATATTTACTGAATCGAAAAGGGATATCCACGATGCTTATAGAGCGGCAACCTCACCTGCACAAGTCGTTTCGCGGGGAGTTGCTCAATGTGGACGGCGAAGCAATTCTAAATAAACACGGCCTCTATTCCCTCATCAAGGAACGTGGAGCGCTGCTCTTGGAGCAGATTCAATATTGGGAAAATGGTCAGATTATTCATACGGTATCCCCGGGCAATGGGGAATCTCATGTGGGTATTCATGTACCTCAAGATCATCTCCTGGAAGCCATCGTGTCGCACGCTCCGCAGCATAGTTCATATGAACAAGTACTATTTAATACGATTATGACTGGTATGCTACGAGACAAGAACGGCCATATCGTTGGTATTAATATTCGGCAGAACGGTGTGCCTGCCTCCATCGAAGCATCTGTTATTGTCGGTGCTGATGGCAGATACTCTGCTGTACGCAAACATTCCGGTTTGACCCACGAAATTCGCAAGCATGGGTATGATCTACTGTGGGCGCGCATTCCGGCACCTATAGGTTGGGAACCGGCTGTTCGAATGGCCAGCATGGATGGTCAACAGCTCGCACTGTTCTCACAGTTTGGCGGTTATGTTCAGATTGGATGGAACATCCCCGAAGGAGCATACTCCAAGCTGCGAGAGCAGCCGATTGCTCCTTTTGTAGACAAACTTGTCTCCGCATTTCCTTGCCTGTCTGATTCTGTAGCTGCCAACATTCAGAGCTGGAGTGATTTCGTTCTGTTATCTGTCGAAAGCAGCTATTGCCAGTCGTGGGCACAAGACAATGTTGTACTCATCGGTGATGCCGCTCATACCATGACCCCAACCGGTGCATTTGGACTTAATGCCGCGCTCGAAGATGCGGATGTGCTCTCCGATTTACTTGTTCATATGGCTACAGATCAATTCAGTTCCACTGCACAACTTCAGGAACTTCAGACGATTCGCGGAGCGAAGGTTCAACAGCAACTTGCACGACAAGTGGAGATGGAATCTTCTTTTCAGCAGCGCTATGAATCTTTTCTTTAAAGCCCGATAATGCGGGTGTCTGCCGACATGCACAAACAGCCGATCACTTCCTCATGAAGATGAATCGGCTGTTTGGCTTGTTGGTTTATCTTTATTTATGTAAATCCGTATCCTTTTTCATTTTCGTTTGCGTGGAGCAAATGTGTCTTCTCGGGAAGCTACTCCTTGAGGAGTATCCACGTCCTTCGAATTGGGCATCAAACCTTCTTTATCATAAATCGCTTTCTCCAGATTGCTTATGCGGCGCAGTACTTGTTTGCTTTTACGAATAATATATACGATACCAATAATCAGCAGGATCAACATCAAAATGAATATAACCATCTCCGGATAAAAGACAAACGACATGAATTCACCTCCTTATGAGAACGATTTCTTTCTATCATACTAACCTTAATGATCCAAGATGTGAACCCGATTGAAAGTTTCGCTTGTGGAGTAAGGACAAGATCACTGACACAGCGACATGAACTCACCTGCTGCAAAAGCAAAAAAAGGTGGCATCCCTGATCAGGATTACCACCTTGAACCTCGAATAAGAATCATAGTTTATTATTATTATTATTTTATCCTTCTCTGCCGTTCATGGCACTGACCCGAAGTTCCGTCAATGGCAAAGACGATTGCTCTGGATGACGAAGTCTTACCGTCCGACTCTCACCCGGGAGCAGATCAAAATAATTGTCACTGAATCGCACACGCCCGAGAGGGAGCTCCAACTTCACCAATCGTGCAATCGCTCCACTGGCCGTAACCGTTACAGACTGTTCCTCTTCATTCACATGTATACTCAATTGAGATTCCGGCAATGACACATCCTTAGGATCACGCAAGAAGTACCGATTGATCGGCGCCGCAAATCCTTCGGATACCAACTCAACAATTACTTCCTCCGCACGTCTGCCCTGTAACACCTCTACTTCAGTTAATTCGGCAATACACAATGCGGATTGAGATGTTACTTCAACTGCATGTGTGCTGGAATAGATCTTCTCTCCATGTAGTTCATAGACATTGAACCGAAGCTCGCCTTTCAGCACGTCCCGTGTATCGTTCACGACCCACAACGCAAGCGGCTCCCCCGGCTCATGCTCCAGTGACAACAGGACAGGATGAAAGAATATTTTCCCGTAATAAAAGGATGCTTTCGGCAGCAGTTCATAATCAATCATGGACCAGCTTGTTCCTGGCCAACTATCATTTAATTGCCACACGAGTGCACCGCTGTTACGGTGATTAATACGTCGGAAATGTTCTATTCCATAGCGCAATCCTTCTGCTTGAGTCAGCATGGAATAGTTCATGTATTCTTCTATATTTTGCGGAATGCCTGTGTAACCTTCCATCAGCAGAATGCCTTTTTGGTGGTTGGTGTCCTTGTTACGGTAGGCCATCTCCGGACTGCCCCAGTAAAACTGCCCTGCGGGCATATTTTTCTCCAGCGTGTAACGATTGGCCGAGGCATGCATACCAAATTCACTGCTGAAAAGTGCATGATCCTTTTTGTAATTTTTGAACGTCACACCTTCAATACTATAGTCCAGCAGCGGCGGCTCTCCATGCTTTCTTGGATAGACTGAGCCATGCCATACCTGCCAGTTGTGACGATCCCCGACATCGGGATCATTCGCGTCCTGACCATTACTACTCCCGAACGGCGAAGAAGGCCAATACGGACGGGACAGATCCAAGCGATCCAGCACTTCAGGGATCAGTTCATGATAGATAAGTTGGCCGTAGAACGGACTGGTAATATCCCCGCTTGCAGACTTCATGTCATAAAGCCAGTCAATCTCGTTATTGCCACACCAGATGGCAAGCGAGGCACGGTTACGCAGGCGAATGACATTGTTTTCTACCTCTTGCCGTACATTATCCATGAAATCACGATTGAAATCCGGGAACAACGCGTTCGCAAATGCAAAATCCTGCCACACCAACACCCCTTGCCGATCACACTCATCGTAGAAGACATCCTTCTCATAGATACCACCGGCCCACACGCGCAGCATGTTCATATGTCCTTCTACCGACAGCTCGACAAGCTCACGATACCGGGAGTT
>Ga0209437_100727_pt1 | contig 16722 bp, 14 predicted proteins | sample AraplaL_Cvi_mTSA_FD_184266 | JGI IMG/M metagenome (GOLD analysis project Ga0209437, IMG submission 184266) | Arabidopsis root microbial communities from the University of North Carolina, USA - plate scrape CL_Cvi_mTSA (SPAdes) (version 2) | ecosystem: Host-associated > Plants > Roots > Endosphere...
GACTAGCAGGCGGAATTCACGCGCGCTGCGGGTGCGCCGCGCGCCCGTGAACAGATAACGGTCGCCCAGCAGGCGCGCGACCATGCCGCCGCGGCGATAATGGCGAAGCACCGCCTCACCGGCTGGGGTGTCAATGATCGCCACGCCGCCACGACCACCGGGCTGCGAGCGCAAGGCATCGCGCTCGCGCCAGTACTGAGGCGAGAACCAATCGGCGTCGACTTGAGGTATACGGGCCGCGTCGAACAGAATCGTTCCGCCCGCACCCTCCTCCACTCGTTGCTCTGTCATTTGCCGGCCGCCTTCCGCGGCCACCCATCCGGTAACCCGATCGTGCCCAGTCTAACAAGCCGCCCCCTCCCGCCGGGAGATTCCAGCCTCTGCATCCTGCGCACTTCGGCCATCGGCGATGTGACCCATGTTGTTCCGCTTATCCGTACCTTGCAGGAAAAGGCGCCGGAAACGCGGCTGACCTGGATCGTCGGCAAGCTCGAACGCCGCCTCGTGGGCGACCTTCCCGGCGTGGAATTCGTGACCTTCGACAAGGCCGCGGGACGTGCAGGGGTGAAGGCCGTGCGCGATGCGCTCACCGGACGCCGCTTCGACGCCCTGCTGCACATGCAGGTGGCGCTCCGCTCGAATTTGCTGAGCCTGGCGGTCAAGGCCGATCGGCGGATCGGCTACGACAAGGCGCGCTCAAAGGATCTGCACGGCCTGTTCGTCAACGAGCGCATCGAAGCGCGCAGCGGCGAGCATGTGTTGGATGCGATGGCGAGCTTCATCGAACCGCTGGGCCTGAAACAGACGGCCGTTCGCTGGGACATTCCCGTGCCCGACGAGGCGCATGCGTGGGCCGCAGAGCAATTGCCTGGCGAGACACCGACCTTGCTGGTCAGCCCGATGTCGAGCCATACCGTGCGCAACTGGCGCGTGGAGCGCTATGCGGCGGTGATCGATCACGCGATGGCGCGCGGCATGCGCGTGGCGCTGGTCGGCGGTCCTTCCGAGGGCGAACGCGCCCTTGCCGACGCGATACTCGCGGCCGTGCGCCAGAAGCCGCTGGACCTGACCGGAAAGGACACGCTCAAGCGCTTCATGGCGTTGCTGGCGCGCAGCGCCATGATCCTCACACCCGACTCCGGCCCGATGCACATGGCAAACGCGGCCGGCGTGAAGGTGCTGGGCCTGCATGCGGCGAGCAATCCGCATCGGTCCGGTCCGTACTCCGACCGCCGCTGGTGCGTGGACAAATATGACGAAGCGTCGCGCAAGTTCCTCGGCAAGCCCGCATCCGAGATTCCCTGGGGCACGAAGATCGAGAAGCCCGGCGTGATGGATCTGGTGCGGGTGGACGAGATGATCGAGCGCTTCGAAGCCTGCGCAACGCACCTCGGCCTTCATCTGGCAGGCTGAGGGACAGCGGCACCGCCACCGCGGCGCCGCTGCCGACGATCAGGCCTGCGGCGCGCGGTAATCCTGATACGACTTTTCTTCGACCAGCGTGGAGCCCAGCTTCAGGTTGATCTCGCGCTTGATCGCCGCGCGCTCGTCGTTCTCGAAGTACACCGAGCGAGCGAGCTGGATGAAGTCGTTGTCGAATTCCTGCGCCTTTTCCTTCAGGCGGATGCGGTCTTCGATGTCCCAAAGACGCTTGTTCACCGCGAGCAGCCGCGCCGTCTCGTCGGCGATATCGGTCTCGGAGGCCTTGTCGTTCTTCCAGGTGGCATCGAGCAATTCGAGCTCGTTGCGCACGTTGGCAAGCTTGGCCTCGTCCGTGATTTCCTGCAGTTTGATCTGGAGGATCGTCATCTTGTCGATGAGTTCGCCGTAGGAAACGGGGGTCTGAATGAGGCTCATGGTCGATCTCCGGTCGGTCAGGCGGCGGAGGTTACCAGCTTTGCCGTGCGGTCGGCGTCGCGTTAGGCCTCAAGCGAAATCAGGCCGAACGCGTCCAGTAGCAAGACCACGTTGAGCCCCAGCACCACCAGGGCGGCGGCGACGGCAGCGATGCTCACCGCAGGTCGGTTGCGGAACGGGCCCATCAGCTCGCTGCGACTGGTGAACCAGACCAGCGCGATCATCGGGAATGGCAACGCAATGCTCAGCGCCACCTGGCTCAGTACCAGCGCCCGCGTGGCATCTACACCCATCAGCACCACGGCAAAGCTCGGCAGCATCGTGACCGAGCGGCGCAGCCACAGGGGGATGTGGAACTCGACGAAGCCCTGCATGATCATCTGCCCCGCCATCGTGCCGACCACGGAGCTGGAAAAGCCCGAGGCGATCAGCGAAACGAGGAAGATGGTCGCGGCGGCGCCGCCCAGCAACGGCACCAGGGTCTGGTAGGCCGTCTCGATCTTCGCCACATCCGGATGGCTTCCATGAAACGCACCGGCCGCCATGACGACCATCGCCAGGTTGATGAGGCCCGCTAAGGACAGCGCGAGAATCACCTCGAGGTTGGACAGGCGGATGATGCGCTGACGCTCGTCGCGGGTCTTCGGTCGCGCGCGCCGCTCGGTCAGCCCCGAGTGCAGAAACAAGGCATGCGGCATGACCGTCGCGCCGATGATGCCGACAGCGATCGCGATGGCGGCGCTGTCCGGCAGACGAGGCACGAAGATCTGCTGACCGAGCGATGCCCAACCGACGGGCGCAATGAACAGCTCGGCGAGATACGACAAGCCCACCACGCCCACCAGCGCACCAATGGTGAGTTCGAGGCGTCGATAGCCCTTGCCTTCCAGCAGCAGCAAGGCGTACGTGACCACCGCGGTGATGCCCATGCCGACCAGCAGCGGCATATGAAAAAGCAGCGCGAGACCGATCGCCCCGCCGAGAAATTCCGCGAGGTCGGTCGCCATCGCCGCGAGTTCGCTCACCACCCACATTACGTAGACCAGCGGCCGGGGCAGATGGGCACGGCATAGCTGGGCAAGGTTGAATCCGGTGACGATGCCGAGCCGCGCAGACAGGCTCTGGAACAGCATCGCGACAAGGTTCGCGAGCACCACCACCCACAGCAAGGCGTACCCGTAGCGTGCGCCGGCCTGGATGTTCGTGGCGAAGTTGCCGGGATCGATGTATGCCACCGACACGACCATGGCGGGCCCGGCAAACGGCAGCAGACCGGCGAAGCCACGGCGGCGCCCATCGAGCACCTCGCGCATGACCGGTTCTTCGGGAAGCTCCGGGGAGACCTTCTGGAGCATGCTCACCACCCCGTGGCGGCGGGGATCGCGCCACTCGCGGTCACCATACTACAGATGCCCTGCGTGGCTGGACGCACGTTTCCGGGGCTCTTCCGGCGGCAATTCCGCGGGTGCGGCCTCGATCTTGACCGCGTGCTCGCTCGGGCGGATCGGCTTGCCGCGTGCTTCCGCCACGCCCCGGGTCAATTCCGCACCCAGGAGGACGATGATCGATGAGTAGTAAGTCCATGTCAGCAGCACGATGAAGGCTCCCGCCGGACCGTACGCACCGCCGACGTTCGAGTATTGGATGTAAAGGCCGATGGCGTACTTGCCCGCCAGGAACAGCACCGTGGTAAGCACCGCACCGATGAGTGCCTCGCTCCAGTCGATCAGCGCGTCCGGCAGCACCTTGTACATGGCACCGAAGGCGGCGATGAACACCAGCACCGAGACGACGTATTCGGCGACGCTCCAGACCGTTGCATCGTCACGGAACAATGCGTGGATGACCGCACTGACAACGAACGACACGATCAACATGAAGGCGATACCGCCTAGCAGCGCGAACGCCCGAGCGCGGGCACGCAGCCATGCGCCCACCGCCTCACCCGGCTTGGCCTTCACCCGCCACACGCGGTCGAGGGTGCCCTGCAACTGTGCGAATACTGCAGAAGCACCGAAGAGCGTCACGCCAATGCCGATCACGCCGGCCAGATCGCCCAGCCGAGGATGCGACTTGGCGCTGGCGATCACGCCGTTCAGGGCCTCCGCAGCGCGGTCGCCCACGACACCCGCTAGCGCCTTGGACAATTCGTCCTGCCAGGCCGGATGCAGCATCGAGACGACCCACACCAGCAGAAGCAGCAACGGCGCGAACGACAGCGCGGCGTAGAAGGACAGCGCCGCCGCGCGGGTCATCAGTTCGTCGTCGCTGAATCCGTCAACCGCCGATACGACCGTTTGCTTGACGGCACCAAAGGCCTTCTTCATTTCGTCTCTCCTTAAGTCCACCACCATCGCGGGCAGCCGATAAAGACGAAGCGCACAGGATGTGAACGGGACAGCAAGAAACCGGAGCGAATGCATCGCGTGGGCCCTAGAATGGCGCGATGGCCTTGAACCTGCTGATCGCCGACGACCACCCCATGTTCCGCGCCGCCTTGCTGCATGCGCTCGCCGAGCCCCTGCGCGGTGGCACGGCACGGGAAGCGGCCAGCCACAGTGCCATGGAGGCGGTGCTCGCCGAGGGCCACCCCATCGACCTGGTCCTGCTCGACCTGACCATGCCCGGGGCGATGGGGTTCTCGTCGTTACTGTGGCTGCGCGGGGAACACCCGGACATTCCCGTGCTGGTCGTCACATCCAACGACCACCCACGCAACGTACGACGCGCACAACAGTTCGGCGCGGCAGGTTTCGTGTCCAAGTCCGCATCGGCCGAGGCGTTGCGCGAGGCCGTCGCCCAGGTGATGGCCGGCGGCACGGCCTTCACGGCCGCCCGTGCGGAGCGCAGCGACGAGGATGCTCGCCTGGCGGCACGTCTGTCACGGCTCACGCCGGCACAGTTTCGTGTGCTCATGCTGATGGCCGAGGGGCTACTCAACAAACAGATCGCGGCCGAACTCGGGCTCGCGGAGAACACGGTGAAGATTCACGTCACCGCCGTGCTGTCCAAGCTGGAGTGCCGATCGCGCACGCAGGCCGCGGTGCTGGTGAAATCGCTCGACGTCGACGAAGGCGTCGACGGTTCGCACCCTGGCTAATCGGACGTCATCAGCAGACGACTCATGACCGCACGCAGGCGCGCCGGGGCCAATGGCTTGATGAGATAGCGCAGCCCGAGGCCACGCGCATGTTCAATGGCCGCGGCGGACGGCGCGACCGATAGCAGCACCGTCGGTGGCGAGCGTCCCCAGCGGGCGATCAGCGACTCACGCAGTTCGTCGCCGCTCGCACCGTCGAGCGGATCTTCCTGCAACAGGATGGCCGGAGCCTCGTCGGTCTCGGCATGGCGCAGTGCGGCTTCGGCGCTGCCGACGGTGACCACATCGCAGCCCCACGACGACAGCAACGCAGACGTCACCCGCCGCGCCGCCGCATCGCCATCGATAAGCAGCACGCGCTTGCCGCGAAATGGTGAATCGTCCACCCCGTAGTCGGCGGAGCCACTGTGCCCAATGCCTTCGAGGGCGAGCGGCAAGGTGATCGAGAACACACTGCCCCGCCCAGGCCAAGAGCGTACCGTTACCGGCGCGCCGAGTAGACGAGCGATCCGGTCCACGATCGACAGGCCCAGCCCCGCGCCGCGGCGCTCGCGATCCACGCCGTTGTCGAGGCGCAGGAACTCGTCGAAGATCGCCCGCGTCTTGGTCTCGGGAATGCCTATGCCGGTGTCCCAGACCTCGACCCTGGCCTGCCCGTGCTGGCGCCGCACGCCGATGAGCACGCGCCCGCGTGGCGTGTAATGCACGGCATTCGACAGAAAGTTCTGCAGCACGCGACGCAGCAGCAAGGGATCGCTGCGCACCACCACGGTCGTTTCGACCTGGCGGACGTCCAGCCCGCGCGCCTTGCCGAGCACGGCAAACTGCCGCCCCAGTTCCGCAAGCATCGGCCCGAGCAACACCGCGCTGAAACGCGCTTCGACCGCGCCGCCTTCCAGGCGCGACACGTCGAGCAGGCTCGCGAGCATGTCGTCCTGCGTATCCAGCGCCGAGCGGATCTGTTCGACCAGTTGGCGTTCCGCGGGTGCCAGCGCGCCATCCGCCAGCGCTCCGATGAACATGCGCGCGGCGTTCAACGGTTGCAGCAAGTCATGCACGGCCGCGGCGACGAAGCGGGTCTTCGAGCGACTCGCGCGCTCGGCTTCGGCCTTCGCCTCGTGCAGATCGCGGGTTCGCTCATCCACGCGCTGTTCGAGGGTGCTCGCCAAGGTGCGCAGTTCACGGGCCGCGGCCTTGTAGGCCGTGATGTCGGCATAGCTCGTGACGAACCCGCCACCCGGCAAGGGATTGCCGCGAATTTCCAGGATGGTGCCGTCCGGCCGTTCGCGCTCGTACATGTGCGGGCTGCCGGCACGCAGGTAATCGAGACGTCGCTGGATGGCCTCCTCGACGTCGCCCGGTCCCAACAGACCGCGGCGCGCATTGAAGCGAAACAGCGCCTCGATGGGCTGCCCTACCTTCAGCAGCTCGTCGGGAAAGCCGAAGATCTCGCGGTAGCGGGAATTCCAGGCCACGAGACGCAGTTCGCCGTCGATCACGCTGACCCCTTGCGGAAGGTGATCGAGGTTGCTGTGTCCGCCCTGGCTTGCCTCGTGTGCCGCAGCGACGACGCTGTCCTGCGCGGTACGCAGTGCGGCGGCATGGTGCGCCACCATGCGTTCGAGTTCCTCGCGACTGCGCTGCCGCAGGCGCGCGAGGCCGATGCGCTGCTGGATGAACAGGCCGAAGAGGATCAGCGGCAACCAGCCCGCCAGCACAATCAGGGCGGCGTTGCGTCCCGCCTCCCACGCTGGCCGAGCATCGGCCAACAGGTGCAGGGTCCAGCCCTGTCGTGCGAGTGACATCGTGCGCCAGAGCACCTCGTGCGACACCGGCGGCGCATCCACGATGGCGCGCAGCGCACCGTCGCTCAACGTGCCAAGCACGCGCCGTTCCACCGGCATCAGCGTATGTCCGCCGTATTGACGCGTGGCATCGATGGCCGTCATTTCTTGAGGCGCCAACGGCCTAAGCGTGCGATAAAGCCAGCCATCGCGGTTGGCGAGGAAAACCACGCCATGCTCGTCGGCCAGTGCCACGGTATCGTCGCTGAGCGCCCAATCCTCGCGCACCTCGTCGAGCGTGATCTTCAGCACCACCACGCCCAGGTGACGCCCCGCGTCGTCGTCCACGGCGCGCGCAATGAAGTACCCGGGCACGCGCGTCGATACCCCCAAGGCGTAGAACGTGGCGCGACCGTCGCGCATGGCATTGTGGAAATAAGGGCGGAAGCGGTAATCGAGCCCGACGTTGCTTCCTGGCGTATCCCAGTTGTTCGCCGCTATCGCGCGACCATCGCGATCCAGCAGCGTCAATGTGGACGAGTGCACGACGCCGTTGGCCTGCGCGAGCTTCTCGTTCAGCGCCGCCACGGTGCTCGGGGACAAAGGACCACGCAGGGCCTCGCGCAACTCGGGGTCCAGCGCCAGCACGTCAGGCAGGACCGTGAAGCGGTCGATCAGGCGCCGTACCGCCGACGCGCGCAGGTGCAAACGGTCCGCTGAGGCATGCGCGATATCCGCCAACTCGCGATGCCAGGCCCACCAGCCGGCCAGGGCCGAGGTGGCGAGCATGGTCGCCGCCAGCAAGGCGATCAGGGCGGGCTTGGGAATACGGAAGAATCGCGTCATCAGGCCGTCAATGGTCGCACAGCCCCAAGGGCCTCTAGCCGGAATGTGTTATGGGCCGGGGAGGCATCGCGGGCTACAACACGACACCGCCTTCGAGGCGACCACCACGTGCCGCCATGTCCTCCCCACGCCCCGAAACCGCCACGCCCTTCTATCGTCAGACCTACGTGCAGGTACTGGTTGCCATCGCGCTCGGCGCGCTGCTGGGCCACTACTCGCCCGCTTTCGCCGAATCGCTGAAGCCGCTCGGTGACGCCTTCATCAAGCTGGTGAAGATGGTCATCGCGCCAGTGATCTTTCTCACCGTGGTCACCGGCATTGCCGGTATGCCCCACCTCAATGCGGTGGGTCGCGTGGTGTTCAAGGCGATGGCCTATTTCATCGTCTTCTCCACCCTCGCGCTGGTGGTGGGGCTCATCGTCGCCAATGTCGTGCAGCCCGGCGCCGGATTGGACGTGGATGCCGCCACGCTTTCCACGAAGGAGATCGCCAACTACGCCTCCAAGGCGCACGACATGACGCTGACGGGCTTCCTGCTCGACATCATTCCCGATACGGTCGTCGGCGCGTTCACCTCCGGCAACATCCTGCAGGTGCTGCTGTTCGCCGTGTTGTTCGGCATTTCGCTGACCCTCGCAGGCGAGCGCGCGCGCCCCGTGGTGGACTTCTTCGATGCACTGACCACGCCTGTCTTCCGCCTGGTCCACCTGCTGATGAAGGCCGCGCCGATCGGCGCCTTCGGAGCCATTGCCTTCACCATCGGCCGTTACGGCATCGGTTCGTTGTCGAATCTGCTCTATCTGGTCGCCACGTTCTATCTCACCTCACTGCTGTTCGTGGTGGTGGTGCTCGGCACCATGGCGCGCATCGCCGGGTTTTCCATCTTCCGCCTGCTGCGTTACCTCAAGTCGGAGCTGCTGCTGGTGCTTGGCACGTCCTCGTCGGAGGCAGCACTACCCTCGCTGATGGAGAAGATGGAACGCGCGGGCTGCGACAAGTCTGTGGTGGGTCTCGTGGTGCCCACGGGCTACTCGTTCAATCTCGACGGCACCAACATCTACATGACGCTCGCCGCGCTGTTCATCGCGCAGGCCACGAACACGCCGTTGTCGCTCGGCGAGCAGATCGCGCTTCTGCTGGTGGCGATGGTGAGTTCCAAGGGTGCGGCCGGCGTCACCGGCGCCGGATTCGTGACCCTGGCGGCGACGCTCTCCGTGGTGCCTTCGCTTCCCGTGGCAGGCATGGCATTGATCCTAGGCATCGACCGCTTCATGAGCGAATGCCGTTCGCTGACCAACTTCATCGGCAATGCCGTGGCAACGATCGTGGTGGCTCGCTGGGAAGGCGCACTCGATCGCGGCACGCTGGCAGCGACGCTCGCCGGTCGTACCGACGGCGCGCAAACTAGCAACGACACGAGCCTCAACCACGGCAACGCTACGCCCTGACCACGACGAGACGGACTGCATGACGACAAGGACATCCCTCCCCCGTGCCACGCTTGCCGCAACGTTGCTCGCCAGCACCTCCCCGGTTTGTTTCGCGACGGACGATCCGCCAACGGCCGAATTGCTGACGCGTATCGAACAGCAGGCGGCGAAGATCGATGAACTGACCGCGCGGCTTGCACAACTGGAAAAGTCGATGGCCGCCAACGGCGCCCCGCGTTCGGATAGCGGCATGACCGCGGCCGTGGCCTCGTCGCCTTCTGCGCCCGCAAGGAAGGCGTCCCAGGACCTCGCCGGCAACGTGCGCTGGAAGCGCAGCGACGCCGCGCCAACCTTTGCCAGCGATGACGGCCAACACACCTTCAAGCCGCACGGCCGGTTGCTCATGGATTTCAGTCGCACGCACGGCTCGAGCCACGCGACACGGAACCTCCATGGCTCCGAGGTCGCGAATCTTCGCCTCGGTGGCGAAGGCGCCATCGGCGCGCTGGGCTATCGCATCGAGGCCGAATTCGCCAACGACAGCGTTGCCCTGCAACCGGCTTACCTCAGCTACAACACCACCGTGGCGGGCAACGAGGCGACGTTCTACCTCGGCAACTTCCTCAAGGATCTGGGTACGGAGGGATCGTCCGATCTCGCCCGCGTGCCGTTCCTGCTGCGCAACGCCGCCGTTGCCGTGGCAAGGCCGTTCGTCAGTTACTTCGGCATGGGCACGCAGGTGCGCGTGTACGGCGACCGCTGGCACTACACGCTATCCATCACGGGCAACGCCCCCAAGACGGGCACGTCGGGTAAGTATTCGGAGACGGTGACCTATCTCACGCGTGCGCACATCAACCCGTGGAAGACCAAGAACGGCTTCGTCCACGTCGGCGGATGGTACTACTACGAAAGTCTTGGTGGCGGCGTGTCTTCCATCGACACCACCATGCCGCTTACCGCATTCAATAAGCTTCTTATGGTAAGTGCGGGCCCGGTAGTCGATCCGACACGTGACCGAGGCACCGGCCTCGAACTCGGCGGCGTACATCGCAGTACCTGGGCGATCGCAGAGCATGGCAAGCGCACCATCCACACACGGCACAACGGGCGCGTCCACCGTCAAGGCACGAGCGTCGCGGCCGGCTGGATGATCACTGGGGAAGCGCCCGGATTTTCAAGCCGCTCGGGAAGCTGGAAGGCGGTGAAGGTCGCCAATCCCGTCTCGTCCGGCGGCACGGGCGCGTTCGAAGTAGCCGGCCGCATCGATCACTACGACTTCACCGACGCCCCCGGAGGCGGCACCGGACGAAGCGCCACGATGGCACTCAATTGGTACCTCAACGACTGGTCGCGTCTGATGTTCAATTACATCCGTTGGGAAACGAACAACCGCATCGGCACTATGGCTGGACGCGACGACGGACACTCGCTGGCGCTTCGCGCGGAGGTTCTGCTTTAAGGATGCGAAGGCGTGCTATCGCACGCCTTCGTCGCGCTTGCTCAGGTCGTCCATTTTCTTTTCACCCTCTTCGATCTTCTTGTCGCGTTCCTTGTGGATGGGACGATCCTTGTCAGCGACATAGTTATTGTTGCGATCGCCGGATTGCACGCGGTGCTTACGGTCGTCGTTGACGTTCGGCGTTGTCATGGTCTCTCCAATGGCGGACGTGCCCGTACGTGGCACGCTGAAGAGGCTCGACCCGCCGGCCGTTGCGTACCGTCGCGAAGATGTCACGGCGATCCTCACATCTGGCGCTGAGCGCCCTTCTGCGCTCGCCCCGATTGACGATGTCGCCGACAGCCAAGGGGCCAACGCGCGTCGATCATGAGGCCCTTTTGCAGGGGCTAGGCATGGCATCGATCCTTTCGTTACTGGTGATGGCGACCGCGTCGGGTGGCGCGTTTCCCGAGCAAATACCGTCCGCAAGGGCGCCCGTGGTCTACACAAAGGCCTCCCACCACCGCGAACCTCCCGCCCCCGAAGGTCCCTTGCACATCGCGCTTTCCCGGCTGAAAGCGCATGCCGAAGCCGGAGACGGCAACGCCTCGGCTGCCATCCACGCAGGTCTGGCGAAATGCTTCGCGCTGCGCGAGCGCCCATTGACCGACCTCGCGTTCACCTATTGCGGAGGCGTCTCGGACGACGAGGTCAAAGAGGCCGGCTCATGGCTCATGCGTGCCGCCGACCAGGGCAATGAAGCGGCGATGTTCGTGTTCGCTACGACGCGCACGGAAGCGTCGACCCGTGACGCACCGCATACCGAACGCCACCCCACGCCGACGGACGGCCGGCAACATGCCGCAAGGCACCTCTACACCCTGGCAAGCCGATGCCACGTAGATGCCATCGCCGCGCTATACCGCCAACGATTGAAAGGCGGCCCGCTCTTCGCCCAGGATTTGCGTGCTGCGTACGTTCTCCAGCGCGAGCTGCTGGAGTTATATGTCGGACTGATCGCATCTGGCGAGCAAGCCGCGCTCACCGGGAAGCTATCGGCGAGCGAGCTTAGGGAGGCGCGTGACGAAGCTGAAGCATTTCTCACAGAGCGATGCCGCTGATCCGATGCGCATCACGTCATCTTCTTAGAAAGACGATACCGCGACCTCAATGCCCCGCTTCAGCGGATGCACCTTCCTTGTGGTGCGTACCCAGCCGGTCCACGAGTCCAGCGCTTGCTGCGTTCAATCCGATGACTTCCACGTGCTTGCCCTCCCGGCGGAACTTGAATACCACGCGATCCAAGGCATTGACGGCGGTGAGGTCCCAGAAGTGCGCGTCCGTCACATCCAGACGCACATGACTGATGTCCTCTTCCTTGAAATCAAACAGTTCGCCGAAGGCTTCGGACGAGGCGAAGAAGACCTGGCCGGTGACGGTATAGGTCCGCACGTGACCATCCGATGCCACGGAGCTATCGACATCCAGCGCCTTGCCGACCTTGCGCGCGAAGAAGACGGCCGAAAGCAGCACACCCGTGAGCACACCCTTTGCGAGATCGTGCGTGGCGACCGTCACCGCGACCGTGCCCAGCATCACGACGCTGGATACCGTGGGATGGGTTCGGAGACTCTGGATGGAACGCCAGTTGAAGGTGCTCAGGGAGACCATGATCATCACCGCCACCAGAGCCGCCATGGGAATCTGACGGACCAGAGGCGAACCGAAGACCACAAGCACCAGCAAAAGCGCGCCAGCGACCATGGTGGAAAGGCGACCACGGCCACCAGATTTCACGTTGATTACGGACTGGCCGATCATGGCGCAGCCGGCCATGCCACCGATGAAGCCCGTCACGATGTTCGCGACGCCCTGCCCGATGCATTCGCGATTCTTGTCGCTGCGGGTATCGGTCATGTCGTTGACGATCTGCAACGTCATCATCGATTCGAGCAGACCTACCACCGCAAGCGTCGCTGCCGTCGGCAAGATGATCCTGAGCGTATCGAGAGTCCACGGAATGTCCGGCATCGATAAGCTCGGCAGAGCGTCGGGCAAGGCACCCATGTCGCCCACGCGGTGAATATCCATGTGGAAGTACATCGCCACGCCCGTCAGGACCACGATCGCTACCAGTGGCGACGGAATGGCCTTGGTAACGTACGGAAACAGATAGATGATCGCCAGGCCGGCAGCGGTCATCGGATAGACCAGCCACGGCACACCGATCAATTCAGGCAGTTGGGCCATGAAGATAAGAATGGCCAGTGCGTTGACGAAGCCGGTGATCACAGAGCGGGATACGAAGCGCATCAGCGCACCGAGCTTGAGCGCGCCTGCCACGATCTGGATCAACCCGGTCAGTATCGTGGTGGCAAGCAAGTACGCGAGCCCGTGCTCCTTGACCATGGTCACCATCAACAGCGCCATGGCACCGGTCGCCGCTGAAATCATCGCGGGACGCCCACCAGCAATCGAAATCACCACGGCCATGGAAAACGACGCGTAGAGTCCGACCTTAGGATCGACCCCAGCAATAATGGAAAATGCGATGGCTTCGGGAATGAGAGCGAGCGCCACGACCATGCCGGACAGGATGTCGCCACGCACGTTGCCCAGCCACTGCTGGCGCAGTTGCGAAAAAGAATTCAAGACCATTTCCTCGGAGAGGCAGCAAGCCTCTCACCTAAAGACACACGAATACACCGCTCCTTTAGCAAGGAGTGCGAGCCAGGGCAGCTAGCGTTACGGTGGCGTGGTCAAGGCAGGTCTCAGGGGGAAGCGTTCGCTGATTATAACGTCGTTTTATTGGATCGTGGGCTTGGCCTCCAGAACCGAGCACTTCGCATGCTCCAAGCGTGCGTCATGCGCTTATTGGCGGCTACGACAACCACGCGCTCTGGCGTCTGTCCCCATGGGAAGGCATCGAGGCAAGCGGGCGCAGCGCATCAAGGCGACCTCACATACCAAATCGTATGCTTAGGCGATCGCCCGATGACAAGGTTGTCAGCGCATTACGATTGATCGGCTCCGAGCCTGCCAAATTCGACTTGACTGCGGCAATAGAAAACATCGATGTTCTCTTCCGCAATCGCGGCCATCAGTGCCTCGCAGGTTGGCTCATCGGTGACCACCGAAACCGTCATGGGGCGGTCGGCCATTTCGAAGAAGCCCGCCGAGTGGATCTTTCCCGAGTGCCCGAAGCCCTCCCCTCCCGCGGTCATGGTGCCGCCCGCAGCCCCCAACTTCCGTGCGCGCTGAAGGATCCATTGGGCGACCGTATCGCCGTGGATGGTGCGGTTTTCTTGAGTGAAAAACAGAATCCGATAACCTTTCATCGTGGGGGTCTCCTAAGCGGGGGTAGCAGCAAGATCAGGTGTCTCACACGAAAGTATCAGCACCCGAACTTGCTGAAGTTCGGCCGCATGATCGACCAGGAACGACTCCACGATCTCGCGGCGATCCACCAGTTCCAGACACTGCGGATGGTCCATCGAGACAGCATCCGGATGATGGTGTGACAACCGTTGCCCCTTGAGGTATCCCATTTCTACGTGGTGAAGAATGGCCTGCTCAATGCCAGCCCGCCGCGCCACCTTAAGCAGATGGTGTGCGAGCGCCGGCGCGCTTAGGCGATGCCAAAACCGCGAGCGACTGGCGCGGGCCGAGACAGGAAAATAAAGACGGGCGACAACGAGATCGCGCATGGGCACTCCGCTCATGATTTAGGGACTTCCGTGGGTTGCGTATCGCGCTGGCGACGCCGGTAGGCCGGCAGGTCGCTTAGCCGAAGGTCTTCGGGCAGGTGGCGCAGGTGCTTGGCGCGACCCAGCCGCTGTGCGTGGTAGATGCCGTTGTGCCCCGAAAATAGGTAGCTGGCCACGCAGGCGATGGCTGCAAAAGGAGCGATCGCAGAACCGAAGAGTTCAATGGCCATGACGGTGGTGGCCAAGGGCGTGTTGGCGGCCCCTGCGAAAACGGCCACAAAGCCCAGTGCCGCCAACATGCCGAATGGCAGATGAAGCAACGGGGCGAGGCTGTTGCCCAGAGTGGCGCCAATGAAGAAAAGCGGAGTTACCTCCCCACCCTTGAACCCAGAGCCCAGCGAGGCCGCGGTGTAACCAAACTTGCCAATGCTGTCCCACCACGGCAGCGGATGGTCGAAGGCGGCGACGATGGTGGGGATGCCCAACCCGATGTAGGCCTGGGTGTGAAACAGATAGACCGACCCCGCAATGACGGCGCCGCCGATAAAGGGCCGCAACGGTGGGTAGCCGATCAGCCGCTTCATCCAAGCCCCTACCCGATGGGTCGCTGTAGCAAACAACAAGCCCACCAAGCCAAAAATGATTCCCGCGACGATGACGGAAAGCACCGTCCAGCCCGTCACGGGGGCCACAGAGCCCATGACATATCCAGTGTGATGGACACCCCAGGCCAGGCACACCCGGTCGGCAACGATGGCTGCAATGACGCAGGGAAACAGGGCGTCGTAACGGAGCCGTCCGATGGCCAGGACTTCCAAGCCGAACAGTGCGCCGGCCAGTGGCGTGCCGAAGACAGCGGCGAAGCCGGCGCTCATGCCTGCCATCAACAATACCCTTCGGTCCTCTGGACTGAGCCGAAATGCGGCGGTCAGTTGGTCTGCGAGGGCGCCCCCCATTTGGACCGCGGTCCCTTCGCGGCCTACCGATGCTCCAAATAGGTGAGACATCACCGTACCGATGAAGACCAACGGCACCATGCGCAGAGGAATGACCTTCTTGGGGTCGTGGATCTCGTCAATGATCAGGTTATTGCCGGCCTCGACCGGCTTCCCCAGTCGGAAGTAGACCCAGCCCACGACGAAACCCGCGACTGGCAAGAGCGCCAAAAGCCAGGACGTGGCCTGCCGGGTCCGTGTGGCCCAGTCCAGACTCAGGAGGAACCAGGCAGATGCCGTTCCGGCCAACACCGCGGCAACCATGGCAATCAGCAGCCATTTGCCGATGTAACGGAGGAGTTCCCATTGTTCGAGAGAGCTAAGCGCGCGCATGGAGTATCCAGGTCGGAGGAATCACCTGGGCCGGGCGTAGCACGCGTGCCTACATCCCCGGAAGCCAGGACATGTAGGCATCATCAGCCCCGTTACGGGGCGGTTCGCGGAGGAATGCCATCTCCGTGCCGAGCAGCGTAGGGGCTGACCGAAAGGTCGTCAACTCGGCACGGCAAGCCGCCGGAGCGCCGGTGCCGTAACAAACACGTGGCGCTGGTGGAGTTCTGTCCGCGCTCAATGTGATCAGCACGGACCTGCACGTCAAAAGTTGAAACACGTGGGACCATCATCGCGACGGTGCGACGGGAGATGCCTGATAGTCGGAGCTACGCCGCACAATGATCCGGAATTTCCACATGCCGGATTTTTCCCGATGCGGATGATGGAGTAGACGCATATGCGTGTTGACCTACCCAGAATCTTCAAAACGAAAAACGCCCAGCGATCTGAGATCACCGGGCGTTCGACGACTTGTATCAAGTGGCGGAGAGGGAGGGATTCGAACCCTCGGTACGCTTACACGTACGCCTGATTTCGAGTCAGGTACATTCGACCACTCTGCCACCTCTCCGGGAACGGTCGACGGCGAGGGGTTAGCCTTGCCGGGCCCGCAATGATAGTGGGTCTTCTGTGCCGTGACAACAGGCTTTCGATGGGGCATCCTGCCCGGGCATCGGGCGCCATGGGCGCCCTCTTCCAGCGTTTCGCAAGGCCACCATGATCGAGTTCGGACACGGCACGCATACGGGACTTCGCCGTACGCGCAACGAGGATACCTACTATGCCGATGCCGGCTTGGGGTTGTTCCTGGTCGTGGACGGCATGGGTGGGCATCGCCATGGCGAGGTGGCGTCGGCCACGGCGCGCGATGGCGTGGTGGCTCAGGTCACCGCCGGTCAGTCGCTGGTCGATGCGGTGCAGCGGGTCAACGAGGCATTGATCGCCCGTTCGAGCGGTCAGGCAGCTGCGCGGCCTATGGGCACGACCATCGCCGCCGTACGCATGACCGGTCGCCGCTACGAAGCGGCCTGGGTCGGCGACAGCCGGATCTATCACTGGGATGGCGCGCTGCGACGGCTCTCGCACGACCATTCCATCGTCGAGGCGCTGGTCGAGGCCGGCGAACTGACCGAAGCGCAGGCGCGCATCCATCCGCAACGCAGCGTGCTCACCCAGGCGCTGGGAATCACCGCGCCCGATCAACTGCACATCGGTCTGGCTCGTGGCGA
>Ga0209437_100729_pt1 | contig 16615 bp, 15 predicted proteins | sample AraplaL_Cvi_mTSA_FD_184266 | JGI IMG/M metagenome (GOLD analysis project Ga0209437, IMG submission 184266) | Arabidopsis root microbial communities from the University of North Carolina, USA - plate scrape CL_Cvi_mTSA (SPAdes) (version 2) | ecosystem: Host-associated > Plants > Roots > Endosphere...
CAGCAAGACATATGATGTCCGCCCGGGAAACCTTGTCATATTGCCTGCACATATTCCTCATGTGTATGGTGCCAACGTAGCTGAACCATGGAGCATTTTCTGGATTCATCTGCGCGGGGAACACGCTTTAACCTACATAGAACCATTGTTAACCCATCATATTACTACGATGCCACCAGCCAAGGCTCAAAAATGGCTCGAGCTGTTCCATGAATGTTACGGCGCGCTAGAGACGGGTTACTCCATGCAGACGATGACATATGCCTCCCAGATTATCGGTTATATGCTTGGTATGCTCGCTTATGGACCGGAGACGACAGGAACAGATGGTGGGATTGTGAGCAGCAAACGTGCGGCAGAACAATCCGTTCAATATATGCTGGAGCACCTGGAGAACGGAATCACCCTCAAGGAACTGGCGGCACATGCCCGGCTGTCTGTCCCTCATTACTCACAGTTGTTCAAGCAAGCTACCGGGCATTCGCCCATCGATTATTTCCTGCGGCTCAAGATCCAGCATTCCTGCCGCTATCTGGATTTTACGGATTGGACCGTGAAGCAGATCAGTTCCGAGCTTGGATTCAAGGACCCGTACTACTTCTCCCGTCTGTTCAGCAAAATGATGGGACGTTCACCCACGGATTATCGAAATGAATCCAAAGGATAGATGCCGTGTGCTTCACAAAGGGCTTCACCTAAATCTTGACGAATTGTAATCTAGGCCATTGGAAAATTTCAGCAACCTTTTGAACAGTAGGGTCGTCTATAGGGGCAAATAACTTTTATCTAAAGGGATCAACCCTGGAAAAGTGAGGCGAACCTATCATGAAAAAAAATATACTTGCTACATTAACTGCGGGAGCTCTGCTCACGCTGTCTCTAAGTGCAGGCCCGATCAACGCTGCGCAGGCCCAATTCACGGATATTCAAGGTATCACAGGAGCAGACAAAATCGAATCTCTCCATCAGGATGGATTCATCAAAGGTGTGAGCGACAGCTTGTTCAAACCTGAACTGGAGTTAAATACCGCTCAGGGTATTCAACTGATTGCGGACGGACTGAATCTGAATCTGGACACCATTCGTTTTATCAAAATGCCAGTGCCAAGTGACCACTTTGCCAATGTAAAAGATGGCGTATGGTACAGTGATGCATTTATCCGCGCTCAATATAATGGCATTCAGATGTCACAGGATATCGATCCGTCCAAACCGCTCACTCGTGAACAATTCACACTGTTCCTGATGCAAGGCATCGAGGCCAAAGGCGGTCTGCCGATGATTAATATCAAACCTGTGGACATTACCGACGAACAGGAACTTACGCCAGAATATCAAGGTGCCATTCAGCGTTCACTCGTTCTCAAGATCAATGAACTGGATGCTGAAGGAAATTTCAATCCCAAACAAACGATTACCCGTGCTGAAGCAGCTGTTATGATGTACAACGCAATCGAGTACATGGAATCGTTCCATGCACCACAAATCCCGGAAACACCTGAAAAGTAATTTCCCCATACAGAAGCTTCTGATTTCATTTGGGTGTATAACATCAAAATATATTGAATTTCAAGTGCATAGCCCTTTCCATACAATCACAGCATGCTCAATAGCCGCACCTTCCCTCAACAGGAATGTGCGGCTATCTGTATTTATATTTATATCACTGAAGCAATCGTCAGAGCGGGCTTTTCGACTTAGAAAGAGCCTTTAACCACAACTTCGGACAACGGCAAGCGACCTGCCGGGCGAGCTGGCACTGCAGCTTTTCCTACCGTAATCAACAACGTTGGCACGAAGCGTGCAGGAATGTTGAAGGTTTCAATCAGTTGCTGTGGGTTGTATCCGCCAATCGGGCAAGTGTCGTAACCCAGGGAGCGTGCAGCGAGCATAATATTTTGGGATGCAAAGGATGCATTGCGGATCGCTTCATCGCGAGCCGTTTGCGGGTTTTGGTAAGCACCGTTAATCTGTCCTACCAATGCGTCACGAATTTCAGCAGTCAATGCGCCTGCTTCAACAGCCTGATCGTAGATCACCGTGTTGCGGTTTGCTTCAAGATCTCCGAGAACCGCAATGGTAACAGAGCTTTCCGTAATTTGACTTTGGCCATAAGCAACTGGCAACAATTTCGCTTTGTCAGCTTCAGTTTCAATCACAAGGAATCTCCAATGTTGCAGGTTCCATGAAGAGGGTGCTTCCCCAGCTGCTGTCAGGATCGCGTTCAGATCCGCTTCAGGCAAGACAAAACCTTTTTCGTACTTTTTGACAGCATGGCGTTCGCTAATAACGCGAAGTGTTTCATTTTTTTCAGTGCCTGACATGTGTTCCACTCCCCAAATTCTTTTTTTGTTTGTTTTTCCTTTTTACATTCGCAAGGCGATTTTGATATCAACCGTACCAAGAACTTGCCTTCCGAAAATAACATCAGCGCAGACGATCTCTCCCATCTGTGTTCACGTTATGCCCGGAATCGCTTTAAAACCATCGATGGATCTTTCACCGGAGCATAAGCCCTCACCCTAACCAGTCGACCACATGAACCTTACTACCATCATGCCTGACTAAACCAAGGCCATAGCTCGAAAGACCTTTGATTATGGAATCTGTCAGGACTTCTCTTTTGCAGACAATCCATCTAGCGTTAACTCACATGCATCGCCACGACCTATACGTTCTTTCACATCCTGGATGGAAATACGGTCAAAATAAGCGCTTAGCGCCTCTTCGCCTCCGTTATAGATGTTCCCCATCACATCCTGCATATTGGAGGATACCACGCACGATGAACCGGACTCCCCTGAGCACCAGTTGGGACCGAGCGAACCACCAGCTACCAGTCTGTACAATTCTCCAAGCTTGATCTCTTCACTTGAACGGCTTAGCAAGTACCCACCATGAGCACCTTCCTTGGTCGTCAGGTAACCATGCTTGCGCAGAACACTAAGTACCTTACGGACTCTGGCCGGGTGTGTACCCACACTCTGGGACAAATCTTCACTATTGGCCATACACTCATCTCTCATCGCCAGAAAAACAAGACAATGCACCGCTATGGTAAATTCGCTGTTCATAACTTACTCCCTTCCCGGCTTACAACACCGATGAACTTCAACCCAAGGTAAGTATAACTGTCATTATATGAATAACAGTTATGTTTGTCAACTTTCACCCAGCTTGGAGATCAAACGTGATTTTTCCTGTTATACCAATACTTACAGCTCATCAATACATTCAAGCTAGGATTAACATCCCACCTGCACTTTTACCCAAAAAGAACAAAAAAAGTGAGCCTTTCGCTACGCGAAGGGCTCCAATAAGATAGACATATGAAAGGGCTTACGTGATTATTATAATCGGTAATCTCCATTTTGAAAACGCTTTTTTTGTAAAGTGCATCATTATTTAAAATTTTTTTTATTGGAACAAAATGAACACCGGGTATTGCCAAAACTAATGCCATTAGTTATTATACTAATATCATTAGTTTTAAGGAGGGTTTATCGATGCGCATTACCCGAGAATTTGATGTCGTTCAAGTTACGTTTTTTCCAAGACTCTTCCCTGTGAACGTATACTTGGTTGAAGAGGAAGATGGATTAACCCTGATTGATGCCGGAATACCGTTCAGTCTTAAGGGGATTTTGGCAACTGCCCAGTCCCTTGGGAAGCCCATTACCAAGATCATTCTGACTCACGCTCATAGCGACCATATTGGTGCATTGGATCTTCTCAATGAAGCACTGCCCCAAGCCGAAGTCTTCATCTCCAGACGGGATGCGCAGCTATTGGCGGGAGATACTTCCCTTCTTCCCGGTGAGCCTCAAACCCCGGTACGCGGCGGCGTGCCCAAGCCCCAAGCGGTGCGCACCCAGCCAGACCACTTGCTGGATGATGGTGACCAGATTGGTTCGCTGGTTGCCATTGCCTCCCCAGGACATACGCCGGGGCACATGTCCTTCATAGATACGCGCAGCCGTGTGCTTATCGCTGGTGACGCGTACCAGCTGCAAGGCGGCCTTGCCGTATCCGGCCGCGTGCGTCCGCTCTTCCCGTTCCCCGCGCTGGCGACGTGGAACCGCGAAGCAGCTCTGGCCAGCGCGAAGCGCCTGGCGGAGCTGGAACCGTCCGTGCTGGCTGTAGGCCACGGACGGATGCTGCGCCAGCCCGCGGCCGCCATGCGCGCGGCAACCGCTGATGCACAGCAGCGGTTCGGCCTTGCCGGGGGGCAACTATGAGCCCCCGGCAAGGGCTGGATCGCGGCGCTCTGCTCAGCGCCGCGGCCCAGCTTGCTGACAGCGACGGCTTTCAGGCGCTGACACTGGCCGCACTCGCCCAGCGTCTGGATGTGCGCTCGCCGTCGCTCTACAACCACATCAGCGGACTTCCCGGGCTTCGCCAGGAAATGGCGCTGATGTCCGTACAACAGCTCAGCCGAGCATTAACCACGGCTACGGCTGACCGCACAGGCGACGATGCCATCCAGGCCATCGCTGCGGCATACATTGGCTTCGTTCGCGAGCACCCCGGGCTCTACGAAGCTTCATTTCATGCCCCGGATCGCGAGGAGCCACAGCTCGCCGCGGCCAACACAGCCACACTGGAGTTGCTGCTGCACAGCTTGCAGCCCTACCCGCTAACCGAAGCGGAAGCATTGCACGCCGTTCGTGGTTTGCGAAGCCTCTGCCATGGATTTGCCTCCATTGAGGCACAAGGCGGCTTTGGCATGAATTTTGATCCGGACGAAAGTCTGCGTCTGACCGTATCCGCCTTCCTTCATGGACTCCACCATCTTCACGAGGACTAGTAAGGCAAGCATTGCATCATGAAAAAGGACTGCAGATCCTCTGCAGTCCTTTTTACGTTACCCTTCCACATATCATTGCTCACTGACTAACTGCAATCTAACGAACCGGGGACACTCTAAAACGGCAATTAGAGCGAATAACAACATCTAACGAACTCCACACGTCCTATTTCGCAGAAAACTGGCAGTGGTACAGGAATAATCAGGGTATCCCGACTTTTAACGTGTTTGTGATTCATTACACTTACCAACCTACCAAATTAGGCTAAATCAGATGTGCTGAGTTCGTTAGAACATGCTACGTACGGTGCTTCAGATCATGATGCAATATCGTTACACGTCGAGACACACATCGTGTTATGGAGTCTAAATACGGAGCGTTCATTCTCCAGATTGCATTGATTATGCGGGTACCCTGTCTCTCAACCATACTTTTGCCATTCACAACTACGCGCTTCTCTAATATGTACATCTCCCGTTTCTCTTCAAAGGTGGAAGGGACCTTCTCTTCCCTCTCCATCGAAACGGTTCACGATAGCCACCCTACGGCCATTGCTGCCGTCCATCCTGCACTTCCTCTAAAATATGCTTCATCACGGGCACATACACCTTCCAGTAGAACATGTCTGGAATATTTTTCTGATCTGGCGTGAGTTTGGACCGGACGACCTCCCATCCCCGGATTCGGCGCCAGAAGGAATAATGCTTCATCTCTCCGAATGAACCTGCCATGTAATACGATCGATTATAGTCGTCGTAGCGGACAAGTGCAGCAAATTCCGCAGGTATTCCTGCATTCCCCAGTTTCTGCTCGCCTGTCTCCGTCAGATCAGTCTTATACCAAGCCAATATGGAATCCTGTTGTTGCGGCAAAATGATATCAAACCAGCCACTGTATTGAATATCCTGGCTTATGCCACTCCAATCTCTGCCTTCCTGTGTGAATGCAACCTCTACATCTCCTGTCTTTACATCCGTGCCTTTCTCCAGCACGATGACCTGCCCATCTACACGAACTAGCAGAATACCAGCTCCGGAATAAGGCCATTTCTTCTTTTCTCGCTGCTCATAACTCGCCTCAACCCACCGGGGGACTTCTTCCACACTTTGCAGATTAGATACCGATTTCCCTTGCCATCCACTGCTGTTCACTCCCAAGATGGGATACAGCTGCTCCTTGGTCATCTTCGAAGCCGTATTCGCCAACGCACTGTATTCGGCGACAATCGTTACCCCTTTATACGCAGCCTCGCGAATCTTCTGCGCATCATATATCGTTAGTCCTTCATAGATTCCGTCTTTTTTCCGTTCATTCTTCTGTGCAGACAGACTACTCCGATTTGCCGTCAGATAGATCAGATCCGTATCTGTCACCTCATCCGGCAGCAGTTGCTTCATCCGAGGAAGCCCGTTCTGAATATCATAGCCGTAATAATCCTCTTCATACGAGTAGTATTCCCCTGTGTGCTGTACAATCTTCTGCTGATTCAGAAGCCAGACCAATCCCTTGTGCCCCTGATAGGACGAGTCTGGTCTGCTTTTGTCAATAATCATGATGTTCAGCGGTACAGGAGCCTGGGATTGCCACATAATCCAGGGGACAACCAGCACCACCGATACCACTGTAAAACAAGCCAGCGTCCACATCGTGGCTGGCCTGTAACTTTTTTTCATGAAGCGTCTTCCTCCTTGCTTGGTTCCAAGGTATGAACAGGATTCCGGTAGATTACTTCAATCCATTCCTGATCTCCTTCTCCTCTTCCTTCCTCAATCCCATAGCCTGCACGATGCCAACCATACGGAATATATTGTTCAGCGGTCTGAACCAGAACGTCTCCGAACAAGCATACAATAGCAGACGCGTCACCTCTCTGGATGTGTACGTTTTGCGTGAACACCATATTTCGAACATTACCATACCTGCGGACAACAGTGAACCATAGAGCATCAGCAATAGAGCGAGAATGATGCATAGATTGATATCTACCAACTGTAGTCCTATGCCTGAGATGAACAGCAACAACGTTCCCAGTTCCATCACAGGTCCCAGCAATTCGATCAGAATAAAATACGGGATGGATACCATCCCCATCCAGCCATAGGCTGGGTTAAAAATCATGCTCCGCTGGGCCCATAGACTACTCGCAAGCTGCATATACCAGCGGGTTCGCTGTCTGCGCAGCTGACGCCACGTGCCCGGTACTTCTACCCTGCAGATCGGATCGGGAATGTATATAATACGACCACGTTCCCTAATTCGCTTCATATGTTTTTGCAACCGCATCACCAGTTCCATGTGAGCGGCATGATCATCGCCCTTGTAACCACCGACTTCCATCACCCGGTTCTTTTTGAATACACCGAATACTTGGGCCGTAAATAAAAGCACATTAATATTGTAACGAACGAGTCCCACACCACCAATCAAAAAAGCACGCACGTATTCAATGCTCTGCATGATATACAATGCACTGCTCGTCCGTCTTGTGCTATTATCCGTTAATTCCGGATGAGCCGTATTTTCGGGGACCATAAGATCTACTCGTCCACTACAAGCAACAACCTCTTCTCCTGGTAGAGCATCCATAACGGGTTTCATAATCTTCACCAATGCATCCCGTTCCAGAAATGTCAGGGGTCCAACAGACGCGATATAAGGATATTGCGAGATATTTAGACCTGCATTCAAGGAGTCCATTCGTCCTCCATACGCCTTATCGATCACAATCAGACGATGATGCAGCCTGGATTGGTAGACACATTTAATCTGAGCCGTCTCCTGAACGAGTCCCGAGTAATGAACTTTACTCCGAATGGGCATCAGATCGTAGGTTTCCATTAACCGCGGCATTGTTGCATCCTCTGATCCATCATTAATGATAATAACTTCATAGCGTGCATATTGAATACCCAATAGACAGTTAATTCGCTGTACGATCGTATTCTCACTATTACGCATCGGGACAAGCAGAGATACCGCCGGAGCCAATTCTTCATCCAACATCTCATGATATTGCAGCGGGTCCAGATCCCTTCTCAAGATCAGTGTACGAGCGGCAGCAACTACCAGAACACTGCACATCACAATCGCTAGCACGAGATAGATAAATATACCTTCGTAACATGCCAAAACAAAACTCCGCAGCATCTCAATCCATCTTTCGTCCATACTGCATCCTTTCCAGCGTTTCCTCCGCTATCTGCCTTGCATATCTATCCGGATGGTTTACAGTCGTATCTCGGAGTTCGTCAAGTCCCTGCTCGTACCGGGCAAGGGAATTCGCAGCTTCCTGTCTGATCTGAAAAGAAGGATCACCCATCATCACCTTCAGGCGAGGAATAAAAGCATCCGCATGAATATCGCCCATGAGCCGGGTCACTGTTAGTCTTTCAGAGCGCTGCCTTTCCTCACCAGATTCGTTCCATACAAGCAATAGACCCTTCAGCAAATCTTCACGACATCTGCCCACTTGAGCCAATGCCTGATAAGCGTGGGTACGCAGCAGTGAATCCTCTCCAAGAATGAGCTTCTCCAGCAGAACAAGAGCACCATCCGTCTGGTCATCCCGAATACGAATGGCATGGACGATATTACACTGGACCTGATAAGGTACATCTTTGAAATGATCCTTCAGACGAGTCAAGGATGAATCGTTAAGCAACAGCAGAATCTGCAGAACCTGCGAATCAGACCATACATACTGCTCACGCATCAGTTCCTTCACGATTCTGAAATAACCGGTTCTAGCATATATACGCAGAATGATGAAGCGTTCGAGCGGCGTACAGGAGCTAACCCTTAGCATATCCTCTAACTTGGGCAGAAGCTCCACCATATGAAACTGTTCAATATATAACAACGTGTTGACCCGTTCACTCCACTTTCCCGTCTTCAGAACCGACCGATATGAGCTTCCAAAGACTTGCCAGGATAACAGACGAATTCGCAGAGTCTCGTGCTCTACCGGACCTTGAGCAAGCCTTTGCAATAACAACTGCTGCAAAACGATCTGTTGATCTCCACTTATATTCAATACATCTACACCGATTTCTCCGTTGTTCAGATACTGCTGTAGAAATGAACCTTCTGCAAGTAATTCCTGCATCAGTGTTGTCTTAACTTGTTCCCTGCGTCTGCTCTTATATTTCAACCATAAGATATAACCGTAGATAATCAGCAAAAGAATCAGTACACTTGCACATATGAGGCTAACCACATGTACCAACCAATCTGTATTACCTGCAAGCCATCCTGTATGATGTGAATCGATGAGCTTAGTATACATCCATTGATGTCCAATCATTGTATGATTTCCCCTTAATCGAATAAACGGCCTTACAACGGGCACAATAATACAAAATTTTCAAATAAACCCTGTGAATACATATCGGGTATATGATACACTAAGCTTTCTATCGGCTATATGCGTTTGTGATATAATAGGAACTGAAAATTCCGGCAATTCGTGCTGAGTTCCGGATCTCCGGATAACATATTATTCCAGAAAGAGGGAGTTCTACGTGGCTCAAATCAGTCCGTACTACCTGCAAATCGGAGCAACTGTGGGCATGCTCGTCATGGCACTGCTTGCCATCTTCATCCGCATGAAAGCCAGTCACAGACCGGTGACCATTCGCAAAATCCTTATTCCTCCGCTCGGCATGAGCACAGGATTTCTTATGTTTGTTGTTCCGGCAACACATGTTCCTCTACTCTGGGCATTCATTGCGTTTCTGGTGGGCTGGTTCCTTTTCTCGTATCCCCTTATTCGCAGTACAAAGTTTGAACGAGTAGGTGAAGAGATTTTCGCCACGCGCTCCCGCAGTTTTGCTTTTATTCTGCTCGGTTTGCTGGCTGTACGACTGATTCTGCATGAAGTCATTCAGCGATATGTAAGTATTCCGCAGACAGGCGGATTGTTCTTCCTGCTGGCTTTTGGCATGATTGTACGCTGGCGTGTATATATGTACAAACACTACAAAGAAGTGCTGGTCGCCGAACACTAGTCACCATAAACAAACCACGCACTGATTTACAGAACAAAAAGACACGATCTGCACCATAATGCAGATCGTGTCTTTTTGTTCTTAACCTAATTGTACATGTACATCGTTCGGTATCTATTCCGGATCTGCAACCTTAACCAACTGCTTGCCCAGATTATCTCCAGAGAAGAGGCCCATAAAAGCTTCAGGCGTCTGTTCAAAACCGTCCACAATGTTTTCTTCATACTGGAGATGACCTTCCTTGATCCATTTCGCCAACTTGGCGCGGCCTTCCTTGAAGGATTTCGTATAGTCACCCAGCAGGAAACCTTTCATTAATGCTGTGTTTGTTAACAGTAACGTCTGTGGTCGCATCCCGATATCCGGTTTCTCCAGATTATAAGACGAGATCTGACCGCATAACGGAATACGTGCATTCCGATTGATGTGACGCAAGACTGCATCTGAGATGTCGCCGCCCACATTGTCGAAGTAGACGTCCACGCCATCCGGGCAAGCCCGTTCAATGGCCGCTGACATATCCTGCTCCTTCTTGTAGTTCAACACCACATCGAAGCCCAGTTTTTCTTTCAAATACACGCATTTTTCATCGGAGCCTGCAATGCCGACCACGCGCGCTCCTACGATTTTACCAATCTGACCTGCGATCATGCCTACCGCTCCGGCTGCTCCCGATACAACGACCGTTTCGCCGTCCTTCGGTTTGCCGATGTCTTCCATACCAAAATAAGCCGTCAGACCCGTCAGGCCCAGCGCACCCAGGTATGCCGTGATTGGTGCCTCTTCAGTATCAATCAGCGAAAGATCCGTCGTATTCACTGCAGCATATTGCTGCCAGCCCCACATGCCGGATACGAGATCTCCTTTGCGCAGATTGGGTTCCGAAGATTCCACTACCTGCCCAATGGCGCCACCCTTAATCACTTCATTCAACGCGTACGGTGCAGCATAGGATTTTGTATCTTTCATGCGGCCCCGCATGTACGGATCGACCGACAAATATAATGTACGGACCAGGACTTGCCCAGCTTCCGGTTCAGGAAGAGGTGCATCAATGAATTTGAAATTCTCTCTGGATGGGGCACCTTCGGGACGAGACGCAAGTACGATCTGTTTATTTACAGACACCAAAATTACCTCCTTGTTGCCAAGTGGACGCAAGGTTAACCCTTGTCAGCTGAGATCACTTACCACTGGCTCTGTGTTATCACTTCTTATTAGTTTAAACCGAAACAGGCGGATCACAAACGTGGGCCGCCTTGAAATATGCAAATATCGTCACATTGTAGCTGCTTTTAGCTATTATTGTGCTGTCAAAATCACAGGACCGTCTGCTGTGATCGCAATCGTATGTTCATACTGGGCAGACAGACTTCCATCCATAGTACGTGCAGTCCATCCATCCGAATCCAGCTTGCTGCGATACGTACCAATGTTCAACATCGGTTCGATCGTAATAACCATACCTTCCTTAAGACGTGGACCCCGATGTGGCGGACCATAGTGAGGGACTTGTGGTTCCTCATGCATCTTCTCACCAATGCCGTGTCCAATAAACTCGCGCACAACCGACAGACCTTCACCCTCTGCATAGACTTGAATGGCATGGGAGATATCTCCGATTCGGTTGCCCACCACGGCAAATTCAATGCCTTTGTACAGTGAGTTTTTGGTTACATCCAGCAGATGTTGCGCTTCCGGAGTCACTTCACCTACAGCATAAGACCAGGCAGAATCCGCCAACCAGCCATTCAGATTAACCACCATGTCGATGGTAACGATATCGCCGTCTTTCAGTGCATATTTTCCCGGAAACCCGTGACAGATCACATCATTAACCGATGCACATGTCGCATATTGGTATCCGTTATATCCCTTTTGTTCCGGCGTAGCGCCATTTTTCTTCATAAAAGCTTCTGCAAACTGGTCGATCTCCTGTGTCGTAATGCCTGGACGAATCATCTTTGCAATTTCTCTATGGCATGCGGCGAGAATTTCTCCGGCTTTTTTCATATATTCAATCTGTTCTTTGGTCTTCAACGTAATCATAACAACTACTCCTGTCCGTTAAAATCTTATCCTGTCCTCTATTGTAACGCTAAACGCTCAAAATAAAAAATTCCGTGCAATCAGCAACATCCTATTATACGCCAAGCTCCTGTCCAATGAATACAATTATCCATGAAAAACTCGAAACCCCTTCTGATCTGGCCACGTATATGGTTAAAACAGTTGAAGTCGAAAGGGTGAAAGCTCATGTTCAAAAAAATTATCGGCAAACTTATCGATTCAAAATCTTCATCTCACCGCAAACGTTACAGTTCTTCGGACAGGCGCTCATATAAACGTCACAGCAGTTCCTCCGGCAAACGTTCCTACAAGCGCTATTCTTCTTCGGATGTGAAATATAGGGACAGCCGCAGTGGCTCCGGGTATTACAAAAGCAGAAAATACAGCTCCAGCTAAGCGACTCTCACGACTGCTTTTAAAGAGCAATGATTACACCGGCTTATTAGACGCTACAATAAATGAATATGTAACAAAGGGGTGTTCGTTAGCCATACACACGGCTAACAGAACACCCTTTATTGTTTCTTATATTAAAAAGGAAAAAGACCCCTACAGATATCATACGAAGAGGTCACGAATAGCCAATATAGATCCGCCTAATAGAACGTATTTCATCTTACCTTCAACAACACACGTTCCATCTCTGCCCGTAACTCCATCGCTCCGCCTGCATAACCCGGACGAAGTCCCAGGAGTCGCTCCAGCATCTGGTGCAATTCCGGCGTAAGCTTAAGTTCCTCCTGCCAGCTGGCGGGTTCACGACCTTTCTCTGGCTCATAAGCCGAATACAGCATAAAGAGAAGAAAGTGACCGATATCCTGCAAGTCATGATCCGGTGTAGCCGGTTCATCTTCAGGCTCAGGGACTTCACGCATACGTCGCTTTAACTCCGGCAACAACGGCTCCCCCAAGCGTCTCGCCAGGCCAAAGTCAATCAGATGCACCGTCCCTTCACGTAAAATAACATTGGGAATCCGCACATCTCCATGAATATATCCCTGCTCATGCACATGAGCCACCGGAGCCAGCAGTTGACCTGCAAGTTCCAGACATTCCCGCTCCGTATATCGAAGACCTTGCTCAAATATGCAATCTTCCAGCGTCTGTCCACGAATATACTCGGTAACGATATAACTTCGTCTCCCGGATGTGAACACATCCAATAGATCGGGGATCGCCGGATGATGCAGAAGTTTCATCACGTCCGCCTCCCGCTCCAACAGATGTGCAGCGAGTCTTCCCTTGCTGGGCTTGGACTCCTTCAACGCCACTTCCCTGCCGTTCTGCTCATCTGTACACAGGTATGTCAGCCCATAGCTCCCCATACCCAGCAATTCCTGTATTGTATAACGCTCGGCAAGGGTCGTCCCTTTCCGACGAGGACGGTCCGTCCATAGTCCGAGCAATCTTTGCCAACTTCGTCGCAGCTCCACAGATCCTCCCACGCCAGCTTTCCGAACTCATCCCGGTCTGTTTCTATACCGAGCGATCCATGGCCAGTCTTCATGTTGTATGGAGCTTATTATATCAGGCCGATAATGCAAAATCACAATAGTCTGTCGCTCAAGCTTCCTTATGCTTCTTGGGCAGCAGTCCAAACAACATACGCAGTGATGCTCCTTTGGGTTTGCGTTTTCTAGTCTGAAAGCTTCGCAGATTGGTCACGAGTTCGCGATCTCGCTCTTCCTCCAGCTTCTCATTCATCCATAGGCGTTGTTTCTCCATCTGTTCCTGCAGGGCCATATGTGTCTCTGCCAGGTGCTGAAGTGTCAACTCCAGTTCATCAACCCGCTGTTGCAGCAGCTGTACCCGATCGTCCTGCTGCTGTTCTACAGCACCGTATGTTACCTCACTTACCAGTTGTCCCAGACCCTCATAGGATCTCAGGTTCCCGATGGATTCCGCGCCCTCAGGATAGGTTGGTGGCATGACTGTCGCTGCACATTCGGACTCTGACAGACCTTCGATCCCCACCACCGGTACATCTATTTCTACTACAGCTACAGGTACTTCTGGAGCCAATACTGTCACCACAGCATCAGCCAAAGGCAGATTATGCTCTCTGAGTTCGGTCATCAGGCGTTCAATGCACTCGATGTCGTCGGACTTGAATAGTCTGGATTTGTTGGCGGAACGTTCGAACCGGTATCCCTGCTCTTCCAGTGCCGCCGCATATTTACGAAGAGTACTGGCACCTATGCCCAGGCTCTTGGCCGTTTCCGTCGTTGCTCCTGCTTCTTCAATCATCATTAATTCCCTCCCGGAATGAAGTCTTTTGGGAACCAATTTCATAATACCTTTTGTGAGTTATGAAATTGATTCTTGGATAAGAACATTATGGCTTCAGCGTTCCTTTTTGGAACCGTCATCGGATCGGGGCAACCTGTCTCATGGATCAAGTATGTTTATCTTTTGCTTGTCCGTATGTATTCGTCAGCTTCTCGGCAGATCCCTTTGGCGGTTTTGTTCTGTTTCTGCGGATTCCTAAGAAGTTTTGTCAGGTATATGATCCGCACAAATAACCCCCAATCCGACAACGAGCATGAATGCTGTCATGTCGAATGACACAGGTGCAAACGCCGTCAAATCATATGACTATGAATTATTCATGTCAATTTTGTTAACTCCGTTACTCCAATACGCTCCCGCGATAGCGGATATCATTGCTGCACGGCTTTTTCATGTGTTATCTTATGTAACGTAGAAGTACATTCCAGCATAAAATAAAGGACTATACTTAACATAGAACGCGTTAGTAACGGAAAATATCAATCTAATTGGGGGCTGAACGGCAGTGTTAGGCAAATCAGGTAAAGTAGCGGTGATCGGGGCGGGTCTTGTCGGTTCAAGTTGTGCGTATTCCATGATTAATCAATCCATATGCAGAGAAATTATGATGGTTGACCGGACGTATGACCGTGCCATAGCACAGGCACTGGATTTCTCCCATTGTATGGACTTTACACATAACCGAACCAAAGTATATGCGGGCACATACGCGGATTGTGGCAATATGGATGTGATTATCTTAACCGCTGGGGCGAATCCGAAGCCAGGACAGACACGGCTGGATATTCTGGAGGAAGCAGAGTCCATCGCCAAAGACATCGTCGTTCCCATCATGAACAGTGGATTTAACGGGATTTTTGTCGTCGCTGCTAATCCGGTTGACATAGTAACTTATATGGTATGGAAGTTATCAGGTCTTCCGCGTGAGCATGTCATCGGCACAGGGACGTCCATTGACTCTTCACGACTCAAAACACTGCTGTCTGAAGTCTTCTCCATCGATCCACGCAGTGTGCATGGTTATGCTCTCGGGGAGCATGGGGAGTCCCAGTTCGTGGCCTGGTCACATGTGACCATCGGTGGCAAACCGATTATGCACATTTTGGATCAGCACAAGGAGCGCTTCAAACATCTGGATCTGGACGATATTGCACGCAAAACGAAGGATGCGGGTTGGGAGATCTTTACCCGTAAAGGCTCTACTCAATTCGGAATCGGCAACGCCCTCGCGCACATTACCCGTTCAATCCTCAATGATGAACACAAGATCATCGCCGTATCCGCTATTCTGGATGGTGAGTACGAGCAACATAATGTCTGCGTCGGTGTTCCTGCAATCATCGGAGGAAATGGCATTCAAGAGATTATCGAATTGAATCTGGATGCGGCGGAACGCCAAAAATTCAATAATTCCTGTGAAATTCTATCCGGCAATATCAATCGTCTGACATTGGCATAACCATTCGTATACAGCTCAACTTCGGTAGCTTCGGTTCAACTCCAAAAGCCTTTCAGCGCAAACACGCCAATAACACTCCATCTGAGGAGCATTATTGGCGTGTTTGCGTTTGTTATTTTCACAGCCAGGTGAATCAATTTCATAATACCTTCAGCTGCTTCAATCAAGGCTAGATATAGATCAAAACGGTTCATTTTGTCTATATTTAGTTACAGAAATTGATTTAAGTGAGTTATGAAATTGATTTGAGTGAGTTATGAAATTGATTTGAGTCGTTGTTCAATTCGGTGCAAGCTGAGGTTCATCCCTTGGCCCCCATTGCTGTAACACCCGCTTCAACTCACTTAGCATGACCGGTTTGCTAATAAAGTCACGCATTCCAATCTCCAGACAAGCTTCCTTATCTTCACGTTTGGCATTGCCTGTAACTGCGATGATTGGAGGTATGCGATCCCGTGGAATTAGGCGGTGTAACAGGTCTGTTGCCTTAAGTCCATCCATCACTGGCATATGAATATCCATCAGAACAATATCATAAGCATTCTGAGAGATGGCATCAATCGCTTCTACGCCATTGGTACACACATCTGCCTGGTATCCAAGCTTCTCCAGATATTCTCGCAAAATCTTGCGGTTCACTGGATGATCCTCCGCCACCAGAATACGCATGGCAACCTTGTCACTCTGACGTGTACGATCATGATGGAACTGACTTGCTGTCTGTTCTGCTGAAGCATCTATACTCGCCGCAGGAACAGCAAACCGGAAGGTTGAGCCTTCCCCTTCTGTACTCTCGACACTGATACTACCTCCCATGATCTCAACGAGTCGCTTGGAGATGACCAGTCCCAGCCCTGTACCACCATATTTGCGGTTAATCACTGGATGCAGCTGAGAGAAGGACTGGAACAACTGATCCAGCTTGTCAGCCGGGATGCCAATTCCCGTATCTTGCACAGCGAAATCAAGCACGCTATCTTCAG
>Ga0209437_100731_pt1 | contig 16586 bp, 10 predicted proteins | sample AraplaL_Cvi_mTSA_FD_184266 | JGI IMG/M metagenome (GOLD analysis project Ga0209437, IMG submission 184266) | Arabidopsis root microbial communities from the University of North Carolina, USA - plate scrape CL_Cvi_mTSA (SPAdes) (version 2) | ecosystem: Host-associated > Plants > Roots > Endosphere...
TGTCCCGTGGCGTGGTTGAGAGCATCAAACTTCTGCCTGAGCGTAATCTGTTTATGAAAGGAATTCTGTCATGGGTTGGTGGCAAAACGGAAATCGTTGAATATGCCCGTGCGGAACGCGTTGCCGGGACCACGAAGTTTAACGGATGGAAGTTATGGAATCTTGCGCTGGAAGGACTGACCTCATTCTCTACCTTTCCGCTACGCATTTGGTCATATCTGGGTTTTCTGGTGGCCTCGTTGGCCTTTCTGTATGGACTATGGATGATCGTGGACAAATTGCTGTTCGGTAATCCGGTGCCTGGCTACCCCTCTATTCTGGTTTCCGTACTGTTTCTTGGTGGCGTTCAGCTTATTGGCATTGGAGTGCTGGGTGAGTATATCGGCAGGATTTACACTGAGACCAAAAAAAGACCACGCTATATAGTAAAAAGGGACAATAATGTTTAAGATAAACTTTAAAAAAAATTCAATTTACCTCTCGCTAATTATATTTTCATTATTAATTTCATACATTCTGACGTCGCGATATTTCCCCATAGAACCTGACGCGGCTAATAGCTCACTTGTTTGGAGAGCTTTTGTTACTGAAGGGTTTTCAGCCTTTAAAAACTGGCAGCCAACCCCGGATAACTGGTATTTCACAACTTATCCGTTTAATTTTTTATTTTTCTTTTTATTGAATCATGATGGAAAACTCCCACTTATTCTTTCAACATCATCATTTATTGGCCTGACAGCAATATATCTGACTTATATAGCCTACGCAATCAGCAAGAGTAGATCATCACTCTTGACATTGCTTAGCTTGGTACTATTGCCTTCCTACGTTTACACTTTTGGTTTTGCAGCTCATCCTTTTTCTCATTACTCAACAAACTTCTTTGGGGTAGTTGCTTTTTCCCTCGCCTTTATTAACCTGAAGCGAAAATCGCTAATTTTAACGTTAACCTACAGTGTTATTTCGATTTTCTCTTCCGTTTCTGATCCTTGGTTTTTAGCTACATATTTCTTACCATTGTTGCTGACCCATGCTTATTTTAGCTTTAAAAAAGAAATCTCATTCAAAATCACCTTAATTTTAGCCATTGGTTTTTATATAAGCATGTCCCATATGGTTCAACGCTTATTTAAGTTGCCGATTCAAAGATTCAAAATTGTTCACTTTGATCAATGGAGGGATAACGCTGGGTGGGCTATTGAGGTACTTGGTAAAAGTTTGAATCTGTTTTTCGTGAACAACACATTCACTATTTTAGCTTCAGTTATTATCTGGCTGCTGGTTTGGCTGTACTCTCTACGTATATGCATCTCAAAGAGCAGTCCCGCTACTTTCGTTTCTATATTCAGCTTCCTGAGCGTAGCCGGAATAATCTCATCCTTCATCATCAGCTATGACCTACCAGCAGACATTAGCGCAAGGTTCTTTGTCAATGTCATATGCTTCGTAGTAGTCCCGGTAACATTGGGGTATTCATTCTCACGAAACCCACTAGTTTTATTGATTTTCATTATATATATAGCTTCTTCAACCTACTCATACAGTGTAAATAAGACGCCACTATATGACCAAGAGGGAAACACTAAAAGTTTTATTGCCTTCCTGAATAAAAACAACCTCTATTTCGGATATGGCGACTATTGGAAATACTCAAATAGCGTTAATTGGTTATCGTCAGGTTCTCTTCACATCTCCCCCGTGATTTTTGACGAGACTGACTATCATATTAAATTTGACAGCATTCGTGTTCAGACAATGAAGTCATGGCTGACAGAAAAATATATAAAAGCATCACCCAATCGACAATTTGTCGCTATACCAGGCTTAGAATCAGACGACTCTGGGAAAATTCGCTTAGAAGCAATCAAAAAGCAACTAGGAGAACCTGATGAAAAACTCACTTTTCAGGATATGACGATCTTTGTGTATAACCATAAGATACCGCTAAAATAAATTCTCCGAAGCGGCTACATAAACACTTCGCATGTAAAAAAGAAACATGTAGCCGCATTTAATTACAGATTTGGGATATCAGACCATGCAATGTTCGGCGCTTTTGTCACAGCAGTTTGGTTAAGTAATAGTCGATATTTCTCGGGCAAAAAGTTGTTTTTCCAGAATCCGTTGCATCATCAAGTGGAAAATGAGGGCGTAAAAATTACTAGTTATTACAATTTTTTGAAGCTGTCTGTTCATGGGTTCGAATCCCCCTCTCACCGCCACATTCTGAAGAAGAGCCTGAATGACGGTTATTGTGAGAGCCGCACACCTTTAAATGCAAAGTCACAGCCTTAAATTAACGCATGGCAGACACAAGTCCTGGCGCCTGCCACCAGCATCACACCGCCACAGCCTGCGGCGTCACTGAATCCCGGCTTACCAGCGTTCCCTGATGAGAAGACGGGACGCTCTCATCGGGATGCAATAAAATCTTAATCGCATCCTGCATCATTTCATCAATAGGCACACGAACAGTCGTTAGAGAGGGTGTGTAATACTTTCCAATCACTGAGTCATCAAACCCGGCAAGTGAAATATCGCCAGGTATAGTTTTGCCCGCGTCCTGAAACGCTTTTGCCACACCAATGGCCATGTCGTCATTGGCCGCCAGCACGCAGGTGAACGGAATATTGCGCGCTAATAGCTGGAGTCCGGCGTCGTATCCACTCTCTGTGCTCCAGCTACCCTGCACCACTAATTGCGGATCCGGGTCGATCCCCGCGTTCAGTAGTGCATTACGATAGCCCTGTAAACGACGCTCACCTGTCGGTGAATCATTGCATCCCGATATAAACGCAATCCGGGTATGCCCATGCGCCAACAGATGCGCCATCATCTCTTCACTACTGCGCTGATGGTCGGTGAACACACAGTGGCGTCGATTTCTGATGAGTTCACGATTAATGACCACTATCGGCGTCTGAATTTTATCGACAATATCATCCATCTCACTGACTGAAAGATACTTGGGGTAGAGCATAATCGCTTCGCAACGGAGCTCAATAAGTAAGTCAATCGCATTGCGCTCGTCCTGAGCACTGTGTTTACCGTCCGCGAGCACCAGCTGACGGTTTTGTTTCTCGCTGAGCGTTGCCGCCTGATAAACCAGGCTTGAAAAAAACGGCCCGTTGTACAATCCGTTAGTGATAACCAGCCCAATCGAATGCGTTTTGTTAGTAGAAAGATTTCGTGCCAGCAGATTGGGTCGATATCCCGTATCAGCTACAGCCTGCATAATTCTGGCTTTCACCTCTTCCCGCACAAAAACCTTGCCACTTAACGCACGCGATACGGTGGCTTTTGATACACCAGCCACCCTGGCGATGTCCTGTATTGTGACCATTAAGGAACCTCAATCATTGGATGGCTTAAACCACCCAGGCTGAACCAGGCTGTAAAGTGAGATACACATTAATCGTATCGACTAAAACCGGGGTCATTTAACCTGTGCGCGCCCAGCCCCCTCTCTTTGTGTCATAGACATCAGCGGCATCCCTGGCCCGATGGGACCCTGAGACTGATATTCTGTTAAAATAAAGTCTTCGCTATTCACCACCAGGACGGGTGTTGTCAGGTCATAGCCTTCACGTTCAATGCAGTCTTTGTCGAATTCAAGAAGTGGCGTACCTGCTTTAACCACATCCCCCTCTTTTACCAACGGTCGGAAATATTGCCCCTGCAACTCGACCGTATTTAATCCAACATGGATCAGCAATTCGGCGCCATTATCACACAATAACCCGATGGCATGATGGGAAGCGATCAAGGATTCCACCCTCGCATTACAGGGTGCCACCACTTTTCCCGCGGCCGGCTTAATGGCGATACCGTCACCCATCACCTTACCGGCAAAGACCTCATCAGTAACACTTTCCAGCGCGAGGACCTCTCCTTTTAACGGGCTAAGAATATCAATCGCCTGACCACTCGCCGCTGTGGATGTTGCCTGCGGGGTGGATGCCAGAGGCGCAGACTCTTCTTCATCGATGGGATCGTCGAAGCCTACAAACTGCACCATCAAAATAGTCAGCACTATTGTCGTACCCGCACCTGCAAGCTCACCAATAAACGACATCGGCGCATCAGGACTGATGGCATTAACCAGCGTAAACAGACCCGGCAGTGCAGCATACGCGTAGTAAAGGCTACCGAACAGGCTGGCAACAACGGCACCAATTGCCCCGCCAATACAGCCACAGATAAAGGGTTTTTTAAAGCGCAATGTCACGCCATAAATCGCCGGCTCAGTGATGCCAAAAATAGCGGTGACGCCGGCAGAGAGCGAAGTTGCTTTTAACTGCGCGTTGCGGGTTTTCAGAAAGACACCTAACACTGCCGCCATCTGACCGATAACCGCGATAGTCTGATAAGCCTGGAAGGAGTCATGACCCTGCGTATCGAAGTTCGCCATAATGACGGGCGTAATACCCCAATGAACGCCAAAAATAACGATTATCTGCCAGATGCCTCCAATTACCGCGGCGGCCAGCATGGGCGCAGCATGGAACAATGCGTTATAGCCATTTGCTACCGCCAAAGCCGCCCATGTGGTAATCGGACCAATAACGATCAGAGTCAGCGGCACAATCACCACAAAGCAGATTAATGGGGTAAAAAGCGGACTGATGACCTCTGGTAACCACCTGACTACACGATGTTCAAGCCAGGAGAGTGCCCAAACCAGAAACAAGGGAGGTAAAAATGAAGAGGTATAAACTGTTTCAGAAAGCGGGAAGAAAAGGAAATTGATGCTTTCTCCCCCGGCAATGCGCGCTGCCAGCGAAGTCCAGTCCGGACTAATTAACGCACAACAACACAGGACAGCAATAAACGGGTTACATTTAAAATGCCGTGCGGCCGTAATCGCGATAAATACGGGCAAAAAAGCAAACGGCGTCCAGGACATGAAGTTGAGTACAGCAAATGTACCGGTTGTTTTAATATCAACATTAATCAAACCCAGAACAATCAGCAGTCCCTGAAGGATACCTGCCGCTGCAAGAATATAAACAATAGGCGCAAATACCGCCGACATCGTGGCAATGACCGCATCCAGTTTGCGTGTTTTTCCCAGCTGTTTCGGTGTTCCTGTCTCTTTAACCAGGCCGGACATTGCATTAAACACATCGGCGACATGGGTACCGATCACAACCTGAAACTGCCCGCCACTCTCAACTACGGCAATGACACCTGACAGACGTTGCACGTTACGCTTCGCCTCAGCGGGCGTTTTAACAAGCACCAGCCTTAAACGCGTGGCGCAGCGGGTAAAACTTTGGATATTCTCTTGCCCACCAACTTCATGAAGAATATCGCTTGCTAACTTATTGTAATCCCTGATGCCTGTCATATTTTTTCCCTTTCATTGTCACTGACTACACCGTCTGAAAAAGTGAAAATATTTGCATGGCAATCTGGAAACCTGCCATGCAACCGGTTTCACGGTATCCTGCGAGATATTTCATGCAACCGGTTTCATGGGAAAATGAGAGTGAAATCACTTATTAGATGAGAATGAATTCTGTTGAGGGATTGCCTGAAAAGAAAACCCGGCCGAAGCCGGGTTTGGGCGCTACACTTCTACTCAATCAAACGCTAGCTATACGCGTGCAGGGTGCGCTGACACAGCGCAGAACGCACACAATCCTCTTTGCCAAAGCGCACAATGCCAACCATCTCGTCCTCTTCAAAACGCGCCAGCGCGTCCGCGAGACCGGAAGGCACCCCAGCGGGCAAGTCGCACTGGGTAATATCGCCGTTAACAATGACTGTGACGTTTTCGCCCAGTCGGGTCAGGAACATTTTCATCTGCGCGGCGGTCACGTTCTGCGCCTCATCCAGAATCACCACAGCATTTTCAAAAGTGCGGCCTCGCATGTAGGCGAAAGGCGCAATCTCTACCTTGGCAATTTCCGGACGCAGACAATATTGCATAAATGATGCGCCAAGACGTTTAACCAGAATGTCATAAACCGGGCGGAAATAAGGGGCGAATTTCTCAGAAATATCACCGGGCAGGAAACCCAGATCCTCATCTGCCTGTAGTACCGGGCGCGTAACGATAATCCTGTCGATATCCTTATTAATCAGGGCCTCAGCTGCTTTCGCAGCACTGATCCAGGTTTTACCGCATCCGGCTTCACCGGTTGCGAAGATCAGCTGTTTCGTTCCTATGGCATTAAGATAGTGCGCCTGAGCTTCATTACGGGCCTCAATCGGTAACCGGTCACGCGTATCACGCGCCATGCCAATTGCATCCAGTCCGCTCATATGCACCAGCGAAGTGACCGACTCTTCTTCGCGCTGACGATGACTGCGAGAGTCACTGCGAAGCACTCTTCTTGCTTCACGACGCGCTTTGATCACTGCTTTCTGTCTTCCCATAGTGGCACCTTTCAGTTGGTTTCATTTCCCGCGCGAGGTCGTTGACCCGTTGCGATTACGTGAACGCTTTAGAGGTTTCAGTTGGCTTCCTTTAGAGCCATGACAGGACAGGATAATGGGTATGCAGCAACACAATGACGTGGCTGAACACCGGATAAAACAGGATGCGATAAGACAAAAGAAATGGTTGAAGGAAGGGAGAAATAACGAGGCAGAATTGCCCTCGCGGTCAGGCGCAATTTATTTAGTGACAGTGACTTTCCATTAAAGACTCGACCCATTCGCGAACTCCAGTGTGATACATCAACACATACGATTACGCCTGTTTAATAAATTGCACCATTTTGTTGGGCCTTTGCAACAGTAATTTTACCTGCTGGCAAAGGAATTGCTAATCGCGGGTAAGTATTTCTTTTAAGGCAAAATGTAAAATCTCTACATTTCAGTCAATTACCATATTTTATATACACCCGGCACCCGGTAAATCTCAGTAAAAACTTAGCCAATAATACCTGAAAGTGGTAAACCGCGGGCGGCATGAGACAGGCCCGCCCGCATTGTTCAAAAATTAATCAAGCCTCCAGTAGCGACTGTCCTAAATAATGGCTGGCGTCGGCAACTCCGGGTAAAGCGAAGAAGTAACCACCGCCAAAAGGACGGATATATTCTTCCAGCGCTTCACCGTTGAGACGCTGCTGCACCGTGAGAAAACCACGCTCCAGATCGTGCTGGTAGCAGACGAACAATAATCCCATCTCAAGCTGCCCGGATGCAGAGATACCCGCAGAGTAGCTGTAGCCACGTCGCAGCATCAGGCTACTGGCGGTCTCAGGTGTGCGGGGGTTCGCAAGACGAATGTGCGCATCCAGTGCAATGACCTCACCATCCGGATCACGCGCGTAATCCGGCACGTCATGTTCATGCTGCATGCCCAGTGGCGCGCCGCTCAGCTTCTCGCGACCAAAGATAGTCTGCTGCTCACCCAGTGGGGTGCGGTCCCACATTTCAACGTGAAAGCGAATAAGTCGTACTGCCTGATAGCTGCCATTGCGCGCCCAGACAGGCTCATCCTGATCGGCGGTCACCCACAGCAACTGGTTCATAAGAGCAGGATTGTGCGTATCCGGGTTGGCGGTGCCATCTTTAAAACCCAGCAGATTGATCGGCGTCTCCTGCCCCTGACTGCGTGCCGCGTGGTCCGAGATAAAACCTTCGCGTCGCCAGCGTACACCCAGCAGGTCAGGCGTATGCTTGATGATGTCACGCAGAGCATGAATCACCGTATCCTGCGTGTTAGCACAAATCTGCAGCAGCAGATCGCCATGACACTGACTGGCATCAAGCGAATCATTGGGGAAGCGCGTCATCGGCTGCAATTTTTTCGGCTTGTGAGGCGCTAAACCGAAGCGTTCATCAAACAGCGAATGGCCGACCGACACAGTAATTGTCAGATTATCAGGCGCGATAGTCGCCCCAAGAATGCCGGAATCCATTGGCGGCAGTTGCGGATTAGTCACCGCAGGTGCCGGCCCTCCCGTGGTGAGAAAGGCGATACGCTGGGTCAGCAGCTGGAACAGACGCTTCAGCTCCGCTTTATCACTACTGAGCAGATCAAATGCCACCAGCATCATCGATGCCTGCTGGGGCGTCGTGATGCCCGCCTGATGTGGGCCGTAAAACGGCTGCGTCTGCTGTCGCGCCTGCGGCGTTACCGTACCCGGCGAAAAGCTGTCCGCAGCAGCGGCGTGGAACGGACAACCGCCGCCGATCGCCGCCGCGCCGCCCAGCAGACCCAAACCTTTCAGTAAACGACGACGCGCAGGCTGCGCGTCATCTTCCTTACGACTCATGATTAATCCAGACCCAAAGTGCCACGAAGTAACGAAAGATCTTCCGCCAGCGCGGTGATCGGTCCTTTCAGCGCGTTACGGTCGGCGCTGGTCAGTTTCTCATAGGATTCGAAACCGGTTTTGGTGCGGTACTTGCTCAGGATTGCATCGACTTTTTTGAAGTTAGCGTCAACCTTAGCCTGCAACTGCGGGTTCGCTTTGCTCACCATCGGGCGTAGCAGCTCAACAATTTTCTGCGCGCCATCAATGTTGGCCTGGAAGTCCCACAGGTCGGTACGACTGTAGCGATCTTCCTCACCGGAGATTTTGCTGGAGGCCACTTCTTCAATCAGACCGGCCGCGCCGCCAACCACTTTAGCTGGCGGGAAGGCCAGTTCGCTGATGCGCACCTGCAAATCTTTCACATCTTTATTCAGCTTATCCGCGTAGTCCGCCATGCCTTTGGTGCTGTTATCCGCAAACAGGGCTTTTTCCAGACGGTGGAAACCGGTGAACTTAGGATCGGCTGCCTTCTTCTCGTAGTCATCTTCACGGGCATCAATGCTGCCGTCGAGATCGGAGAAAAGCTCAGCAATCGGCTCAATGCGCTCATAATACTGACGGGTCGGCGCAAACAGCGTTTTGGCTTTTTCCACATCACCCGCTTTAACAGCGTCAGTAAACGCCTGGGTGTTACTGACCAGCTGATTCACCTGATCCGTCACATACGCTTTATAGGCGGTGATCGGGCCTTCTAACTGCATACGCGCAGAAGTGGTGCTTTTCGCCGTGCCCTCGCCCGCCTCAACAATCAGCTTGCCTTTAGGATTGCTCAGCAGACCACAGGTCATCTCATATTCGCCTGCTTCCAGATTGGCGGTCAGCTTCTGACTGAAGCCTGGCGCGATGTTCTCACGCTCTTCAACCACCAGCACGCCTTTGAGGATTTCCCACTCCAGCGCTTTCTGGCTGTTGTTTTTGATCAGGAACTGAGTCTTGCCGGCCTTGACCGTTAAGCTCATCGGCTCACACTGCTTGTCGTTGACGCTAACGGTGACCTGAGGAACCGCGGCCGCGGCCGAAGCGGAGATCGCCAGCAGAGGAAGCAGCAGTGCCTTGCGGCGGAAACGCATTGTCATCTCGATATTCCCTGTTAAGTTGCCGGCGCGGCGGGCGCGCCTGTTAAATGTCTGATTACACCGTGGCCGACGCAGCAGGACGCGCAGGCATAAAGAACAAAATTAGCGCGGGGATCAGGTAGACGAAGTAAACGGTCACTTCACTCACGCTTGGGGCCTCCTGATATCCCAGAATCCCTTCCAGCAGGGTGCCGAACAGCGAATGGGTCGATAAAGTACTACTGAGGTCGAACGCCACATCCTGAAAGCGATTCCAGAGGCCCGCTTCGTGGAACGCACGAATTGCCCCCGCCGCCAGGCCCGCCGCAACAAATAAAATGAACACGCTGGTCCAGCGGAAAAAGTGCGCCATATTCAGGCGGATACCGCCCCAGTAGAGCAGCATGCCCAGCACCACCGCCGTTGCCAGCCCCAGCACCGCGCCAATCGGCGGCGCATAACCGACATCCTGAGTAAAGGCGGCCAGCAGGAAGAAGACAGACTCCAGCCCTTCACGTGCCACGGCCAGAAATACCATCAGCACCAGCGCCAGACCGCCACGGCCGGAGCGGTGCAGCGCCTGATCGACCGCCTGCTCAAGCTCGACCCGGATATTGCGTGCCACTTTGCGCATCCAGAACACCATTGAGGTGAGGATGACGACCGCAATCAGCGCCACAATACCTTCAAACAGCTCCTGCTCTTTTTGCGGGAATTCACCGGTGGTGGCATTGATGAACAGACCCAGGCCCAGACAGAGTGCAGCGGCGATAAACACGCCCGCCCACATCGCCGGGAACCATTGGGTGCGCTGGGTGCGTTTGAGATAGCTGGCTATCAGGCTGACTATCAGCGCGGCTTCAAGCCCTTCACGCAGCATGATGAGAAAAGGAACAAACATCGCCAACCTCTTGAATGTTAAGCAGCGTCAATAAATAGTAAAATCAGGTAAAGTGTAAACGATACCGATTATCATTATCGCTGCGAAAAAAACAAGTTACTGGTGGAGATAATTTCATCTTTGGGTGATTTATCTTTGTAACAAAAAGGCCCGCCCCTTCCGGGACAGGCCTTGAGGATTAACGCTTCGCTTATTTGGTCTGGAACTCTGCTTCTGCAGCGACAAAGCGCTGTTGCGCTTCTGCTGAAGGTTCACGTCCCATCAGGCTGAAGACCACGATCGCGATGCTGGCAAAGATGAAGCCTGGGATGATTTCATACAGTCCCAGCCAGCCATACTGTTTCCACACCAGCACGGTCAGCGCACCGATAATCATGCCCGCCAGCGCACCGTTGCGGTTCATGCGCTTCCAGCAGACGCCAAACAGCACGACCGGACCAAACGCAGCACCGAAGCCCGCCCAGGCGTAGCTCACCAGGCCCAGCACGCGGTTTTCCGGATTAGACGCCAGGGCAATGGCAATCAGTGCCACCAGCAGCACCATCAGACGCCCTACCCACACCAGCTCTTTCTGGCTGGCATTTTTACGCAGAAAACCTTTGTAGAGATCTTCAGTCAGGGCACTGGAGCAGACCAGCAGCTGACAGCTCAGCGTTGACATCACGGCGGCCAGAATCGCTGACAGCAGAATTCCCGCAATCCATGGGTTGAACAGAATACGCGCCAGCTCAATAAAGACGCGCTCAGCATTATCATTAACGCCCGTTGCCAGCGTCGGGTTGTTCTGGAAGTAGGCGATACCAAAGAAGCCCACCGCCACAGCGCCCGCCAGACAGAGCACCATCCACGTCATACCGATGCGACGTGCGGTACGGATTGAGCGATGTGAATCTGCCGCCATAAAACGCGCCAGGATATGCGGCTGCCCGAAGTAACCCAGACCCCAGCCAAGCAGCGAGATGACCGCCACGAAGTTCAGCCCCTTGAGCATGTCGAGATTTTCCAGGCTTTTCGCTTCAATCACTGCCATGGAATCAGACCAGCCGCCGACCGCGATAATCACAAACACCGGCGTCAGGATGAGCGCAAAAATCATCAGGCTCGCCTGAACGGTATCGGTCCAGCTTACCGCCAGGAACCCACCCACCAGCGTATAGAGGATAGTCGCCGCTGCACCCGCCCACAGGGCAGTTTCATAGCTCATACCAAAGGTGCTTTCAAACAGACGCGCACCGGCCACCACGCCCGAGGCGCAATAGATAGTAAAGAACACCAGGATCACAAGAGCAGAAATGACACGCAGGATTTTACTGTGGTCTTCAAAGCGGCTGGTGAAGAAGTCCGGCAACGTCAGCGCGTTGTCATGATGCTCGGTCTGGACCCGCAGGCGACCCGCCACGATTTTCCAGTTCAGCCAGGCACCGATGGTCAGGCCAATTGCAATCCAGCTTTCAGAGATACCGGAGATGAAAATGGCACCGGGTAATCCCATCAGCAGCCAGCCGCTCATATCGGAGGCACCGGCAGAGAGTGCCGTGACCACGCTACCCAGGCTGCGGCCACCGAGGATGTAATCATCGAAGTTTTTGGTTGAGCGCCAGGCTATAAAACCAATCAACACCATCCCAAGAATATAAATCACAAAGGTCACCAGCATTGGTGTACTTACACTCATCTGTCTCTCCACTTATTATTTGATATCCCAGAGAAATCGCCAGCTACCCGCCAGCCGGAACGGGGCAAAGCGGGCCGATTTTTTCGTCAGGGCGTCAGTCATTTCCCAGCGGCGCGGTATCCTGCCGGAAAGGCGTGGCGCGCACAATGGATTTAACACAGGCGTTACAGTGATTTCACTAACCGTTTGTGAAAACGTGCTGATAGGTTGCACTCGCTCACAGTTATCCGGTTGCACCACGGAATTACCCGCCATAAAACCGCTTTTTATCAGGCTTGCCAACCTGGCGAGGATCTTGCAGCAATATCCATGCCGCTTTGAGAAATTTAACAATCGGCCTCATTTAAAGGGTGTTAACTGGCTCACATTTAACACGGTTGCACAAAGTTGCAACTTAAGTGATAGTGCAGCCAACGCCGTACCGAACCACTACAAGGAGCTCTGGAGTCATGGCTACAACCACCATGGGTGTAAAACTGGATGACGCAACACGTGAGCGCATCAAACTGGCTGCACAGCGGATTGATCGCACGCCACACTGGCTGATTAAACAGGCGATATTTAACTACCTGGGCCAGCTTGAAAGCGGCGACGCCGTGCCGGAGATCCCGCTTTCTGCCCTGGCGGTCGCGGAGTCCGATGACACCCAGCCAGAGGAGTCGCACCAGCCGTTCCTTGACTTCGCAGAGCAGATTTTACCTCAGTCAGTGACCCGTTCAGCGGTGACCGCCGCCTGGCGTCGTCCGGAGACTGATGCAGTACCCATGATGCTGGAGCAGGCCCGCTTGCCGGCAGCGCTGGCAGAGAAAACCCATCAGCTGGCTTATCAGCTCGCCGACAAGCTGCGGCACCAGAAAGGGGCAACCGGACGCGCTGGCATGGTGCAAAGTCTGCTGCAGGAGTTCTCTCTCTCCTCACATGAAGGCGTAGCGCTGATGTGCCTGGCTGAAGCGCTGCTGCGTATTCCTGACAAGCCCACGCGCGATGCGCTGATTCGCGACAAAATCAGCAATGGCAACTGGCAGTCACATCTGGGACGCAGCTCCTCAATGTTTGTCAATGCAGCGACCTGGGGCCTGCTGTTTACCGGCCGCCTGGTTTCGACCCACAATGAGTCGAACCTCTCCAGCTCGCTTAACCGCATTATTGGTAAGGGTGGCGAGCCACTGATCCGCAAAGGCGTGGATATGGCGATGCGTCTGATGGGTGAGCAGTTCGTTACCGGTGAAACCATTGCCGAAGCGCTGGCTAACGCCCGCAAACTGGAAGAGAAAGGTTTCCGCTACTCTTACGATATGCTGGGCGAAGCGGCACTTACTGCAGGCGATGCCAAAGCCTATCTGCTCTCTTATCAGCAGGCGATCCATGCCATTGGTAAAGCGTCGAATGGACGTGGCATTTATGAAGGACCCGGCATCTCCATCAAGCTCTCCGCACTGCATCCCCGCTACAGCCGCGCGCAGTATGAGCGGGTGATGGACGAGCTCTATCCTATTCTGAAATCACTGACGCTGCTGGCCCGCTCTTATGACATCGGCATCAATATCGATGCAGAAGAAGCCGATCGGCTGGAACTGTCACTCGATATGCTGGAAAAACTCTGTTTTGAGCCAGAGCTGGAAGGCTGGAACGGCATCGGGTTCGTCATTCAGGCCTACATGAAACGCTGTCCGTTTGTCATTGATGAGCTGATTGATCTGGCACAGCGCAGCCGCCGTCGCCTGATGATTCGTCTGGTGAAAGGCGCGTACTGGGACAGCGAGATCAAGCGCGCCCAGATGGAAGGCCTGGAGGGCTACCCGGTTTATACCCGTAAGGTTTACACCGATATCTCTTACCTGGCCTGTGCCCGCAAACTGCTGGCGGTGCCAAGCCTGATCTATCCGCAGTTCGCGACGCACAACGCACACACTCTGGCGGCAATCTATCAACTGGCGGGCAATAACTACTATCCGGGCCAGTATGAGTTCCAGTGCCTGCACGGCATGGGCGAACCGCTGTATGAGCAGGTGGTCGGCAAAGTGGCGGACGGCAAGCTTAATCGTCCCTGCCGTATCTATGCGCCGGTGGGCACCCATGAAACCCTGCTGGCCTATCTGGTTCGTCGTTTGTTAGAAAACGGGGCCAACACCTCCTTTGTTAACCGTATTGCTGATACCTCGCTGCCGATCGATGAGCTGGTAGCCGATCCGGTGACTGCCGTCGAGAAACTGGGTGCCAGCGAAGGCGCCATTGGCCTGCCACATCCGAAGATCCCTCTGCCGCGCGAACTGTATGGCGATAACCGCGTTAACTCTGCGGGTCTGGATATGGCCAACGAACATCGTCTTGCCTCACTGTCCAGCGCCCTGCTGAGCAGCGCCGCACAGCCCTGTCTGGCCGAGCCGATTATTGAGGGTGAAGCGGGTGCAGGCGAGCTGCGCGATATCCTTAACCCGGCCGCACCGGGCGACCGTGTCGGTCAGGTTCGCGAAGCTACTGAGCAGGAGGTCTCTGTGGCACTGGATGCCGCCGTGAACAGCGGACCGATCTGGTTTGCCACGCCGCCGCAGGAGCGTGCTGCGATTCTGGAACGCGCTGCACAGCAGATGGAAGGCCAGATGCAACAGCTGATTGGTATCCTGGTGCGTGAAGCGGGCAAGACTTATAACAACGCTATCGCGGAAGTCCGTGAAGCCGTTGATTTCCTCTATTACTACGCCGGTATGGTGCGGGACGATTTCGACAACGAAACGCACCGTCCACTTGGCCCGGTGGTCTGTATCAGTCCGTGGAACTTCCCGCTGGCGATTTTCACGGGTCAGGTTGCGGCTGCACTGGCAGCTGGCAATAGCGTGCTGGCAAAACCGGCTGAGCAAACCCCACTGATTGCCGCGCAGGCGGTTCAGATCCTGCTGGATGCGGGTGTGCCGCCAGGCGTGCTGCAACTGCTGCCAGGCCAGGGCGAAACGGTCGGTGCACAGCTGACCGGAGATGATCGGATTCGCGGCGTGATGTTTACCGGCTCGACTGCCGTGGCAACCCTGCTGCAGCGCAATCTTGCCGGTCGCCTTGATCAACATGGTCGTCCGGTGCCGCTCATTGCGGAAACCGGCGGGATGAACGCGATGATCGTCGACTCTTCCGCGCTGACTGAGCAGGTGGTGATCGATATCGTCGCCTCGGCCTTCGACAGTGCCGGACAGCGCTGCTCTGCCCTGCGTCTGCTCTGTATTCAGGAAGATGTCGCCGACCATACGCTGAAGATGCTGCGTGGCGCGATGGCGGAGTGCCGCATGGGCAATCCGGAACGCTTCTCAACCGATATCGGCCCGGTGATTGATGCCGAAGCCAAAGCCAATATCGACCGTCATATTCAGGCGATGCGTAACAAGGGCTTCACGGTGTATCAGGCGGTGCAGGATAACCCGCAGGACAGCAAAGAGTGGAATAGCGGCACCTTTGTGAAACCGACGCTGATTGAGCTGAATCAGGTTAGCGATCTGGATAAAGAGATTTTTGGGCCAGTGCTTCACGTCGTGCGCTTCACCCGCAACAACCTGCCGCAGCTGGTTAATCAGATCAACGCCTCCGGCTATGGCCTGACGCTGGGCGTGCATACGCGCATCGACGAAACCATCGCGCAGGTGACGGCGAACGCCCGGGTCGGCAACCTTTACGTTAACCGCAACATGGTCGGCGCCGTGGTCGGCGTTCAGCCGTTTGGTGGTGAAGGCTTATCCGGAACCGGTCCGAAAGCGGGTGGCCCACTCTATCTTTATCGCTTGCTGGCCCATCGCCCGGATAGCGCACTGCGTCTGACCTTTGATCGTCAGGATGCCGAGCGCCCGGCCGACAGCACGCTCCGTCACTCTTTACTGGCACCGCATCAGGCACTCAGCAACTGGGCTAAAGATAAGCCTGAGCTGGCTGAACTCTGCCAGCACTATGGCGAGCTGGCCCAGGCGGGCGTGGTCCGCCTGTTGCCTGGCCCAACCGGCGAACGTAACACTTTCTCACTGTTGCCGCGTGACCAGGTGCTCTGTCTGGCTGACAACGAGCAGGATGCGTTAGTCCAGCTGGCTGCGGTCACCAGCGTGGGCAGTAAAGCGCTGTGGGCAGATGATGAGCTGCATCGCACCCTGCGGGCGGCACTGCCTGACGCCGTGAAAGCGCGTATCACGCTGGCGCGTGACCCATTAGCCTCGGAGTTTGATGCGGTGATCTATCACGGCGATGCCGATCAGCTGCGCACCCTGTGCGAACAAATTGCGGCGCGTGACGGCGCGATTGTGTCGGTGCAGGGCTTCGCCCGCGGCGAGACCAATCTGCTGCTGGAACGTCTGTTAATTGAGCGTTCACTGAGTGTGAATACTGCCGCGGCGGGCGGTAATGCGAGTCTGATGACGATTGGGTAGCGCTGAAGCTTAAGGGGGGGGGTGTTCGCTGCGCGAAGGAGCTTGCAGCGGAGCCAGGGCTGGGATTGTTCGCTGCGCGAACGGGCTTTGAGAAGGTTTCGTTCGCCTGGTGGGCTGGCATGTACCTGGTGTTCGCTGCGCGAACCGGCGCTGAGAAGGTTTCGTTCGCCTGGTGAGCTGGCCAGTTTCAGTTACGCCTCTGCAGGCGACCAACAAGGGGGCGCCAGTCGCCGCGCCCCCTTGACCCCGGGCTCCGGCCTGCTTCACCGCCGCTTCGCGGTT
>Ga0209437_100732_pt1 | contig 16562 bp, 16 predicted proteins | sample AraplaL_Cvi_mTSA_FD_184266 | JGI IMG/M metagenome (GOLD analysis project Ga0209437, IMG submission 184266) | Arabidopsis root microbial communities from the University of North Carolina, USA - plate scrape CL_Cvi_mTSA (SPAdes) (version 2) | ecosystem: Host-associated > Plants > Roots > Endosphere...
ATTGGGATGGACTGCTGAAGCGGTCTGGGCCACGTGGTCACTCCCTCAAGCGGAGGGCGATACGTTCCCTGCCAGGTGACATTCTCCTCAGACCATAGCCGTCTTAGCAAATGATAGCGTTCATCGAGTGAATCCCATTGTTCCTCTTCGCGTATGCCAAACAGCGGATAGTGTCGAGGGTCATTGCCTTTCCCGATGATCATCTCCAACCGTCCGCCTGATAATTGATCCAACGTGGCATAATCCTCGGCAACCCGGACTGGATCAAGTATACTAAGAACAGTGACGGTGGTTAGTAACCGAATACGTGTGGTTGCTGCGGCTATTGCGGTTAATACGACAGGTGGCGAGGAAGATAGAAAAGGCGCACCGTGTCGTTCACCGATTCCATAGGCATCGAATCCCAGTCGTTCAGCCAGCTTCGCTTGCTCCAATATATTATGGAATTTCTGCTGAGTTGTCAGAGCCTCCCCGGTAACGGCATTAGGCAGATTCATCATGAGACTAAACAAGGCAAATTTCATCTGACCTTCTCCTTGAACTGAATTGATCGTATCTGTGGCGTATAATCCTATTGAAATAGTAGGATATGTAAGTTGCATTAAATGTATCACGTTCTCACGGATTCTTCTAATGGATTTTTTCTATAAGCAAAAATTCAGTTCAGGCTTCCTTGCACACATGCGAAGGAAATTGCCACGATTTTTATTGACCGCTGTAAAATTTAGGATTAAAATTGTGCTTATCATATAAATTCAAAATTATGGATTTTCATTGTGGAGGTGGGATACATGGAACCTACAACTACGATACGCTCATATATTGAGGACTACATCAGGAAACAGGGGTACACCCTGCAGTATTTTGCCGATATATCGGGAGTTAACGCTGGAACGCTTAGCGCAATTATTAAGGGGACTCGGCCCATCGCTATGGCGCAACTGGATCTGATTACCCAAGGCATGAAGCTGGAAGAGGGGTATTTCTACGAGATTTATGGGGCTGAATGTTTCGTGGAATCGGCACCTCATTGGAGGAGACTGGAACCATTCCTGCAACGCTGTGCTGAATTGGACAAGCTGGAATGTATTCATAAGGTTATCCAGGAAGTGACGGATGATCGCTCGTATATCTCGGAGTTGTTCGAGATGGCCGAAGGCATGCTTGAACGTGGACAGACGAAGGCTGCACGGATGTTGTACGAATGTGTAGCGGAGTGTGAGAAATATCAACACTCGGAACGTCTGGCTCTGTGCCAGTATCGCATCTTCACGCTGTCTCTCGGTCAGGACCAGCATGAGAATCTCCGGGCTGCCGTGCACTTCGAGCCGTATATTAATCGTTTGGATGAAGAGAGGCAACTGGATGCGATAAGGGAGCTAGCTAATATATATGCAAGCTTAAATTACTGGGATAAAGTATTCCAACTAGCTGAGGAATTGTTGCAACGAGTTAAATTTTTGGAACAATATAAGAATAAGAAAAAGGGAATAGATAATAATCGTATTTCCAAACACCCATTATTTACTTATAAATATTATGCTTATTTGATTATGGCTACGGTGTGGAGTGAACGTAAAGAGTATGAGAAGGCACTAGAGTATATTTCTCTCTATTCAAATATAGTTATTGAAGAACCTACTTTAGAAGATCAATCTTTTATAAAGCGATTCAAAGATTGGGCTGAAGTGAATACCTACTCGTGCAAGTTGATGATGGGTGACATTGACGCACTTAATTCCTATCTTGATTTTATAGAAACTAATGAAAACGAAACTCTACTTGGTCTTGTTAAAGTTATAGAAGCAGCAAATTTGTATCACATTAATATTGATCACGCTCTTCGAAGATTTGATCTGTTTATTCACAAACTACTTAATGAACTTAACTATCAAAGTAGTTATAGTACAGTGATACAGAACAAGCAACACACCAAGTTTTGGGGGAATCTAGCCCTGTACCAACTTTCTAAAGGGAGGTACCAGGAGGGATTTAGAAACTTGCTTATTTGTTTGACGATTGCCCATAAGATCAATGATGACTCTACTATAATATATTGTGTCAGTTTATTTGAAGAGTACAGAAGTCAGGCTTCTGAATCAATAGAGTCCCAATATAAAAGTGTTATCAAGGAGGTCTATGGTCGATATGAAAAAAAAAGTAGCATTGGTATTAATGCTGTTTAGTTCTTTTATTCTATTGCAAAGTTCTAATGATAGTATAGATATTTTTATAAGGTTACTTTCTGATCACGGATTAGGTGGATACTAAGGACAGAGAATATATTGCTGATAAGTGTGCTATTTCCTATTTGGAAGTAGGACGCTTTTTTATTTGCTTAGATTGACCGATGTAAAATACAGGATTAAAATAACATTTATTATATGTTATTGAATTATAAGAGATTTTGTGGCGGAGGTGAGATCGTGGAATCGCTACCTACGATAAGAGTACATATTGAAAGATACATGAGAGAACAAAATCTCAAGTTGCAGCAATTTTCCGATATTACTGGAATTAACGTTGGGACATTAAGCGCTATTCTTAAAGGCAACAGGCCTATGTCTATGAACCAACTGAATCAGATCACTTCTGCAATGGGATTAGAAAAGGGTTATTTTTATGAAACTTACGGAGTAGAGTCTTTCATTGAATCTGCGCCCCACTGGAGACGTTTGGAACCATATCTATACGAGTGTGCTGAACTTGGTAAGCTGGATTGTATACAACAAGTTATTACTCATGTGACTGACGATCGATCCTATATAGAAGAATTATACGGGGTTGCAGAGATTCTCTATGGTAAAGGAATGAATGAGGCAGCTCTTATCTTATACAGATGTGTTGCAGACAGTGAGAAATATCAACACTCGGAGCGGTTGGCCTTATGCCAGTACCGCATTTTCCTGCTTCATAAAACACTGAATAAATTCAATAATCTGAATGCTGCAATAAAGTTTGAACCCTTTATCGACAAATTGAATGAAGAAGTACAGCTGGATGCAATTAAAGATTTAGCTAATTTGTATGGCGCGATAAATCTATGGGATAAGGTTTTTGAGCTGGCTAATGAATTGATTCGAAGAGCTGAATTTCAAGTTCAACTTCAATCTATGAGACGGAAAAGAAAACCAAGAGTAGCCTCATATCCTCTATTTACTTACAAAGCGTATGCTAATCTGCTCATGGCAAATGTATCTGAAGAACGTAAGCAATATAAACAAGCTTTGAAGTACACAGATGTTTATGAGGATATTGTGGATGGAATTGAAAACCCGACAGAGGAAGAACAAGAATTGATAGAGCGATTCAAGGGCTGGGCTGAGGGGAATCGATATTTATACAAAATACTATCTGGTGATTTCGAATTTTTAAATCGTTATTTGGATTACCTAGATATTAATCATGCTGAAATTTTAACAGCACTCACGTATATTATTCAGGCGGCAAATCAGTATTCTTACAATATTGACTATACATTGAATAGATTCCAAAATCACATTGATCAAATTAAAGCGGAAAGCCATGTACAAGGAGTATATAACGAACAGGCAACAAATTTTAGATATATACGCTTGTTCTACGAACTAGCAAAATACAGATTGAAACAGAACGAAATTGAACAGGGAATAGAACATCTAATTACTAGTTTAGAACGTTCTTCTTCATGTAATGAAGATTTTATGTGTATCAAATGCATAGACTTATACGGAAAATATAGAGATCGCGCCAGTAAGACCCAGGAAGAGCAGTATACAAAACTAATAGATAAGTTAGGTGTACCAACTTTTCAATAGTAAAACATCTGGGGAGGACGATGAAGACAATGTCCAATATACGTTCCTATATTGAAGATTACTTGAAGAATGAGGGATATAAGCTACAGCAATTTTCAGAAATGGCTGACATTAATGTTGGTACATTAAGTGCGATCATCAAAGGAAGCAGACTTATGTCAATGAATCAACTAGACCAAATCACATCAGCAATGGGTTTGGAACAGGGATACTTTTATGAAATGTATGGAGTTGAATGTTTTATTGAATCTGCGCCCCATTGGAGGCGATTAGAACCGTATTTATTTCGTTGTGCTGAACTTGGTAAGCTAGATATTATACAACAAGTCATTACTCATGTGACAGATGACCAATCCTACATTGATGAGTTGTTTGAAGTAGCTGAAGATTTGTATAACAAAGGAATGAAGCAAGCAGCACTTATACTGTATGAATGTGTGTCTGAATGCGAAAAATATCAGCACTCTGAACGTTTGGCTATGTGCCAATTTCGTATATTTCTGATTAGTATAAGCTTAAAAAAATTTGATAATCTTAATGCAGCCATTCGTTTAGAGATTTATGTAGAGAAGCTGAATGAAGAGGTACAGTTGGATGCGATCAAGGAATTGGCTAATGTATATAGTACAATGCACTTATGGGAAAAAGTTTATTCATTGGCAGAAGAATTAGAAAGAAAATCTGATGCTCTATTAAGTTTTAGGTCGCGAGGAAAGACTAAACGTATTACGGTTTATCCTTTAATTACTTACAAAGCTTATGCAAGCCTGCTAAAGGCAAGTGTGTTTGAAGCACGTAAAGAATATGCAATGGCTTTAAAATATACAGATATTTATGAGAGAGTAGTTGATATTCCTGAACCATCAGAAGAAGAAGGGATTATGATCGCCAAATTTAAGAGATGGGCTCAAGGAAATCGCATAACAATTAATCTAATGTCTGGAAATCAAGAGTTCATTCTTGAGTATCTTAATTACCTGGAACTTTACTCTGAGGAAACGTTAACTGCTTTTATTAATATTATTGAAGTTGCTAATGAACAATCCCTTAAAATTGAGTTTGATTTAGAAAAATATGAGAACAAAATCAAACGATTTTATTTAGATGAAGGGTGCAATTCACGGATAATGACTCATAGATATATGTTGTTTAATTATGAACTTGCAAAGTATAAATGCAATCGACAAGATTACCAAAACGGTATAGATATAATACTTTATAACTTATCTCTTTCAACATTGAACCAAGACGATCACATGACAGTAAAATGCGTTGATTTATACGGAACTTACAGACAGCAAGCTAGTTTGTCTCAGCAAGAGACGTATTCACAATTATTAAAGACGATAAATATTAAATAAAACAAACAGCCTATCTGCTTCTGAGGTAGGCTGTTTTGTGTTTTGAAAAAGGATTAGGCAGAGAGCAATGCCTTTTCTAAAGTTTTATTTTTACAATATTATGCAAAACGTATTATGTTCTAAAAAGCACTTATAGTCATTAGCGAAACTAATAGCAAACTCACATTAAATATTTTTCTAGAATGTCCTAGAGGGGTACAGCCATGAGAGAACTAAGTATCTTGAAAGACCAAATCGAGCAAGGTCGGCAAGAGTTGAGTCGCTTGGTAGATCAATATGGAATCCCGAATGTGAAAGTGCTTGAGCAGTCTATGGCGTTGGATGAGCTAATTAATGAATATAATCGATATTCCTTTGGAATGAACCTGAAAAAGTAAATAATATGTCATTCTAACTCATCCAGCCTGGAGCTTAGATTTAGATTTAAAGATTAGCTTTTTTACTGAGCTTAAAGTGAAAAACAATCCAAGACACATACCTAATTTCACACCGATATCTGAGAGGCGTTGAATGTTACCGGCGGCAAAAACATTGTATCCATTGGTGACAGATGAACTAAAATGATCCCCAAAGAACAGATAATATGATCCGAAAATGACCATATGAGAAACTGTATACAAAATAGAGAAGGCGAAGGGAGTCAAAGAGATGTAGATATTTTTACTGATAACAAACAAAATGAGTGTTTGAACAGCTAGGATCAGACCACCAATAAGCATGAAGCTACTGCGCCCTGAATAGTCATAAGCGCCGCTGAAAAATAAATTCTCAAAAAGCGTAAATGAATCGAGGGCACCAAACATATTTTTGAAAAGACCCAGATATGCCTGCAAATATCCTAATCCAAATAAAATGGGAACTGTCAATAGACACCAACGATCAATGTTTTTGCGAGTTAGCAGCAAAGCACTGCTCAAGGCACATAGTGTAATGAAGGCTATTGGGAAAAGTTCGACCACTCTGTTATGAACATCATAATAATGAAGAACTATTCCTATGAACAGGGAGCTTAAATACAGGATTAAGCTCATGATTATAAACTGTAGGATCAGCTTACTTGATAGACCATAAGTCTCTTGAGTCAATTTAGTTCTTAAGGTGATCGGATCGCCAAAAGATGCTATGGCTTTTGTGGTGGCTTGTTCTTCAGTACATCCCTCATTCATATGATGCTCTTTGGACGAGTGTAAATGAGTAGCCATTTCTTCGGCTAAATCGCTACGCTCTCGTCTAGATAAGAATGATCTCTTAAAAACTTGATCTAAATAGGATTGAATGTCCATTCGCCGTTCCTCCTAAGAAAATATTAATGATATGTGTATTTTGTTCCCATGAGGTTTTGATTGCTTCCAGTCGAAGTTGGCCATCATCTGTTATCCTGTAATATTTTCGTCTAGGCCCGCCTTCTTGTTCACCCCAGTAGCCTTCAATGTAAGTATTAGCTTCCAGTCGTTTTAAAGCGGGATACAGTGTACCTTCCTTGAGTAGAAATGCCCCGTTGGTTACTTGATTTATATATTGAGATATCTCATAACCGTATGCATCTTTTTGACTCAGGATGGAGAGCATAATGCCATCGATATATCCTTTAATCATCTCATTCTTCAACTCATACACCACCTACTATGTATTTCTATGTAGTTAAATTAACATATATTTGAAAATAATTCAAGGTCAAGAATTATATCTTTTATAAAGTTGTATCTATTCTTAACGAAAGCATAAAAAAGCCCTGCTCGTAACCTTTGCTAGAAATAAAGGTGCCGAGTGGGCAATTTATATTAATGAATTCTAATTAGTATAAACATTCCCTGCACCATCAACGGATACTGGTGCCCAATTCACAATGCGAATGTGATAATCATTTCCTTTGGGAACACCTGTTAAAGAAATTGTGAAACGATCACCTGCAGCGGATGTATAGTTACCGTAAACAGAAGAAGCATTTCCGAATGTTTTCCATCCGATAAAAGAATCTTGAGCGACTTGATAAGAAACATCTGCATGGTAATCACTGCTAGCATATTGCCAACCTATGAGACTTACAGCATTACCCTGTGTAGAAAAAGAGTTAATGGTATAGTGAGCTCTTCCATAATTAAAACCAGTAAAAGAATAGTAATCAACCATAGCATGTGTACTGAATTCTGGTACATTTAAGGCCGCTACAGTAGCGGGATCATCATCACCTAAAATCAATTTCCATTCATCTTCAGACTCTTTAACATATAGTTCGTTTTTGGATTCAACTCCCGAAACGTTACCCTGAAATGTTACAACAACTGTCGATTCATTCTCTGTATGTGCATCAATGATTTTCATCGATTCAAAGTCACTTACAGAATTGTAGTGTTTGTATTTTGCGATTTGTTTCTCTTTACTTGGGTATCTCAAGTCTACAACTAACTCTGTAGCTTCAGCGAAATTCCCTTCAGACATAGTATCGAAAAATTTTTGTACAACTAATTTAGCAGCTACTTCCGGATTATCGGATGCCTTAACGGTAGGGGTAGAATAAAAAACGCCTCCAAGAGTAACGGTTAAAGACAATAAAGGGATTAACAGTTTTCTTATCATTTTGATTAGCATCTCCTTTAGTTTTTTAGTCAGATTAAATATTCCTCAAGTTAATTTAGGCTAGAACTAGATAGACTTAATTAAGTCTTATATGATGATTTTGCCTTGTTTGAAGAATAATTTTAGATAATAACACCTCCTGTTTTGATGATAAGTTTATTTGCATAATATTATTTTTGTTATTTTGATGAAAATAGTGATAATAATGTAAAAAATAATTAGAGAGGTGATTTTGGCATATTTGCTATCAAATCGGGCGCTCTAATTTTTAGGATGACTGGCAATAATATCACGTGGAAAATAGAATCTGTTGAGATTATACGTAACATGAAATAGACTGAGATGATATTTAACTTTAATTGAGTTTTGAAGTTCCCATTTCCAATATTGTATTATCAAAGGAGAATTTAAATTTGAAAAGTAAAATGATTTCCTTAGTAGCCCTTATCTGTTCACTTATATTATTTGTTATTGGATTCCAGTTTATTGCTCAGAGTACTGATTGGGGTATGGACAAAGCTATGTTGGTTCTTGCAGAATACCAAAATGTAAAGTCTGATACCTCTGATATCTTTGGTAGTTTTATAAACTCAGAGATTTGGTCGTATAAAATTGAAGGAATATTATTGATATTTGTAGGGATGTTAATGTTGTATTTAGCAAATTCATTACGAAGTAAATAAGAAAAAAGTATTCGGGTCCCGAATACTTTTTTCTTATTTACAATTTAATCTTTAGTTCAACATATAAGTATGAAAAAGGCTGAATTTCTTTGAAAACTTATGGAAATAAGCATTTTACCTTGCAAAGGAATATAATGTTAATTTTTTGGCAATGTATCCTAAAATATTTAAAAAAGAGGGGGTGCATGCTGTGAGTGAACCGAAACAGATCAGAGACCAAATCGAACGCAACAGGCATGAATTGAGTCGTTTGGCGGAGAATCATGGCATGCAAGACAACAAAGTCCTCCGACAATCCATGGTGCTGGACGAGCTGATTAATGAATATAATCGATTCAAATATAAAAGCCATCTCAGAAACAGACAACCGATTGCATAATGCAGTCGGATTTTTGGTCTAATTAGTGTTCTATAGAAATAGCGTAGTCGACTGTAGCGATACAGTCGGCTTTTTTTGCGTTCACCCTGATACCAATGCGCATAACTTGAAATTCCGTACCAATTCCAGGGTTGGCAGGATACCGAATGATCATTAAAACTGGATATGATGACCCCAGTTATATCCAGATTGATCTGTGAAGGGGGCTCATACAATGATCGGGAGAGGGAGGGATGAACGGAAATGATGGACAAGGTACGCACTTTTTTCGGAAAAAATGTAAACCTGCGCACCAAGTTACTCCTGTTGTTCCTGGCGCTGACGTTGCTGCCGCTAGGCTTGCAGGGAATGATGAACTACAAGCATTTCTCGCAGACGATGGATCGCAAGACCGAGCAGTTCACCATTGAACTGGTTCGCCAGATTAACGCCAATCTGAATCGGCTGCTGAAGGACTTTGAGCGGTTGTCGCTCTTGCCGCTTTACGATCAGATGGTGCTTGGCATTCTGGGCAAATACAACGCTTCAATGGGATCTAGTACATGGGCGAGGTCTGAGGATTATCTGAAAATGAAGCTCTATACATCTGGTCAAGCTTATGACCGACCCGAGATTCGGGGAATTCATCTGATCAGCAATAGCGGCATCCTGTTCTCCAATCTCGATTCACTGGCAGTCAAGCCGGTATGGGACAGCAGACAGGATGACTGGTTTGCAGAGCTTGAAGACTCGGAAGGGACATGGCGCCTGCTTCCTCCGCATCAACCCAGCTATTACACGGGTGGTCAGCAAGAATGGTATATATCGGCGGGCAGAGTGCTTCGAGATCCGGGTACGCTCCAGCGACTGGGTTACATTCTGATTGATATCCGTCTAGAGGCCTTCGGTCAACTGTTATCCAATCTGAATGTTGAGCAAGATGCAAGCCTGATGATTGTAGACAGCAAGCAGCGTCTGCTGTTCGAACGGACCTCGACCGGAGGAATGTCTGCTTACGACCAGTTGCTAACGAATGGACAGCTTCAAGGCTATGCAGGAAACCAAAAAATTGTTCTGGATGGGCAGTCCTATCTCTATGTACAACACCATTCCAGCTATTCCGGGCTTTCGGTGATCAGTCTTACACCTATTGTTGTGATTCAAAAGGAGTCGGGTGAGATGCTCACCTTTACAATATGGTTCGCAGTGTTATGTATGGCGGGTATAGCGATTCTGGCGGTTCTGTTATCCTATCGTATCACCCGGCCACTGATTCGACTGAAGCACCACATGATTCGGGTGGAGCAGGGAGATTTCAGCCAGCGGGTAGCACACTTCAGCAATGATGAATTCGGACAGATGAGCCGGGGCTTTAACCGAATGATGGAAGAGATTCATCGACTGTTTAATGAGGTGTTCCTGCTGGGCATTCAAGAGCGGGAGGCAGAGTTGTCGGCGTTGCAAAGCCAGATGAATCCTCACTTTATATATAACACACTGGAGTCCATTAACATGATGGCCATTCGCCAGAAGCATGCTGAGGTATCGGACATGGTGACGGCGCTTGGCAAGCTGCTGCGCTATACGATTGATAAGGTGGACCGTATGGTTCCACTTGGAGAAGAACTTGCTTTTGTACAATCCTATGTACGCATTCAGCAAGTACGTTACGACGGCAAGTTAAAGATTATCTATGATATCGAAGAAGGGATAACCGAGTATTTGATTCCGAAGCTTGTACTGCAACCGCTGGTGGAGAATGCAGTCTACCACGGCATTGAAGGGCAGGAAAATGGAGGAGTAATCTGGGTATCTGCCTTGAAATTCGACCATGAGCTGCTGATTAGCGTACGAGACAACGGTAAGGGAATGACTCAGGCTAAGATGGACGAATTAAACGAATCCATAACAAAACAGCCTTCCAGTCAGGCATTACGTTGCCATGCCGGGGACAGTCTGGGGCTTAATAATATTGCCCAGAGGCTTCGTCTCATGTACGGAGAAGGCGGCAGCCTAAGCATTGATGGAAGTCCCGGGCAGGGCCTGGTGGTCACGATATCCATTCAAATTCTACCGAAAGGGGATTGAAGCGCATGTATAAAGTATTGCTTGTAGAGGATGAGACGGTCATCCGTCAGGGACTGAGGGAGCTGGTCGTACAAGCGTCTTCTCAGTTTCAGGTAACGGGCGAAGCATCGAGCGGCACCGAGGCGCTGGATTTTCTGAGATGTGAGGTGCCGGATGTGTTAATCACGGATATCCGCATGCGTGAAATGGATGGATTAACTTTGGCAAGCAAAGCCAGAGACATGTACCCTGAATTGCTCATGCTCATCATTAGCGGCTATGGCGAGTTTGAATATGCACGCAGAGCGATGGAGTTCGGTGTGTTGAACTACCTGCTGAAGCCAATCGATCGCTATGAACTGGCATTATGCATACAGAAGATTCAATTGCTGCTGGATCGCAGATATGGTATTTCAACCCTTTCGATCCCGGAGCCATCTGGGAAAGCAGAACATGTTGGTGGAGATACGCGGAAAATTATCCGAGATGTGAAGGAGCACATCAAGCAGCATCCCGATGGAGATTTGCGCCTCCAGACGATAGCAGATCTCGTTAACTTGAACCCTACTTATTTGAGCCAGTTGTTCAAGAACGAAATAGGTATTAATTATTCCGAATACATCACGGAGGCACGTATGGAGCGGGCCAAGTGGTTGCTGATCAACACGGGTCTCAAAATCTATGATGTGGCACGGTTATCCGGGCATCAAAGTCCCAAACATTTCATGCTGGTGTTCAAGCAGCAGGTGGGATGGACTGCTGGAGAATACAGAGACCGATTCAGTATTTCTTGAAAAACCATACCATTTCTGTAGTTGACGTGATTTATGAGGGCACGAAGCTTTCGTTATACTTTGGTTGCACCTGTATACCACAACGTCCATAAGGGGGATTTCCATGAAAAAAGCAGGACTGATACTGATGCTTGTACTCATGATGGTGACTTCAATCGCGTGCACAAGCTCCAATTCCAGCAGTGAACCTGGCAGTGCAGGCGGGGAGAATGGAGAGGTGGAGCTGAAGTTCATGATGTGGGGCAACCAGGCACATATGGATGTATACAACAAGCTGATTGATAGCTTCACCAAGGAAAATCCAGGCATCAAAGTCACGATGGAATCCGTACCTTTCGCAGAATACCAACAAAAAATTTCGGTGCTTGCTGCCGGAGGCTCTCTTCCCGATCTCGCCTGGGTATCGGAGCGAATGGTACCACAATTCAAGTCCAACCACATTCTGGCCGATGTATCCGAGTTTAAGGATGATGCACAGTTTAAGCTGGATGATTATATTCCAAGTACATTGGATTTGTTCCGTGATGGAGACCAGCTGCTGGGGCTACCTTTCTCTACACCTCCGGTGGTCATGTTTTACAATAAAACGCTGTTCGACAAGGCTGGTCTGACGGATCCAAACACACTTGCCACCCAAGGACAATGGACATGGGAACAGTTCGAAGAATCTGCCAAGGCGATGACCAGCAAGGATGCGACCAACCGAATCTATGGAGCCAACTTTTTTCGCGACTGGAAGACCTGGGCAGTCCTCTCCTCCTACTCTTGGTCCAATGGAAGCGGTCCATTCGACGAAGGTATGACGAAGTTCACCTGGAACGATGCCTATGGCGTACAGACCTTTGAATTACTGGAGCGCATGATGTTCACCGATGAATCACATCCGAAGGCGGGCGAGCAAGTTAGCTTCGATGCGGGTAATGTGGGCATGTTCTTCGATAATTACAGCTATGTTTCCAAAGCAAGGGAGATTACGGATTTTGAATGGAGCATCGCGCCTATGCCATCCGGTTCACAAGGCAGTGTACCGATGCTGGGGCAGGCCGGATATGCCATGTTCAACGATAGCAAACATCCAGAGGAAACGAAGAAGCTGTTGAAGTATTTTGCGAGTGAGCAGGGGATTCAGGCGACAGCCACCTATTTTGTGCCTCCTCGTACTTCTGTTCTGAACTCGGATGCATTCATTCTTCAGCCGAATAACCCGAGCAAAGAGCATATTGTGCAGGCCGTCATTGATGAAATGCCGAAAGCGCGCTTAATCCCCGGCCATATCCGTTGGCAGGATATCGACAATGCGGTATTGCAGGGATTCGACCGACTGTTTGCCAAGACAGCGACAGCTGAGGATAACCTGAAACAAATGCAGGAAGAGATCCAAAGTGTGTTGCAACCCTGAGTAAGTCGATCGAAACCGGAGGTGAGAATAATGGGCAAATTCAAAGAATTACTTGAGCGGAAACCGTTGTCCCTGGTGGTCAGTCTGCCTGAAAATGAACTTGCTTTGGCTCGGGCAGCCATGGAAGAGGGGGCTGATGCACTCAAGGTGCACTATAATGTCGGTCATCGCGCCAGCGGGAATCATTTTGGCCCATTGGACAGGTATGCCGAGGTATTTCGGGCGATTCGCAGTGAATTTGGTGGTCCGCTTGGGGTCGTACCTTCCGGCAGTATAGATGGAGCACGACGGGAGGATGTGGAGCGCCTTGCTGGACTGGGTTTTGATTTCTATTCCATCTATGCACATCACTTGCCCTCCTTCATGCTGAGTGACTTAGGGCTGGACCCAACGTTTGCGATCAATGAAGAATATGATGCTTCCCTCGTAACATCGGCAGCTCACTTCGGCTTCACTGCTCTGGAGGCATCCATTGTACCTGGAAAAGAATATGGTACACCTCTCAGCTTCGCGGATGTGCTCAAGTATCGCCGTCTGGTCTTGCAAGCCCAGGTTCCGGTATTGGTTCCTTCCCAGCGAAGGCTGGTACCGGAAGATGTTCGGGTGCTACGCGATACCGGGGTCAAAGCGATTATGCTTGGAGCAGTTGTGACAGGCAACACGGAGGAACAGCTGCGAAGGGCTGTGAACGGGTTCCGCAATGTGGTGGACAGTCTGAACAGTCCGGACTAATCAGGGAAAGTCACGTGTATCATGGGGGACACCCTATGTTAGCTCCAGTCGTTCTAACGAATCGAGCACATGTTATTTGCGTCTATCTGTACGTATCTGAAATTTAAGGAATCAGAGAGACGTTATTTCGTCCATTTGGTCGATTTTCAAGGTTCTGGCGACATTTTATAGAGTAATAACATGACTGAGATTCGTTACCCGGTGCATTCTTTAAAAATCTGCCTTATAAGATGCAGTAGATTCGTTAGCGCTTGGAGCGAGTGAGATCATACCTTTTGAGACAACACCTTATATAGAATCGTCACAGAGTTCAGCTTCGGAGGAAATTTGATTAAAAGGGGGTGGCTAATTGTGACCCATCCACACAAGCGCAAAAGAAGGGGACCGCTCGCCAGAGAAGCGCAGATCGCGGGGTGGCTGTTTGTATCGCCGATGGTGCTTGGGTTTACCCTGCTGCTGTTGTTTCCCATGGGTCTCGCGTTATACATGAGCCTGACCGATTGGCCGCTGCTGGGGGATCATCATTTTGTTGGACTGGAGAATTACCGGAATATTATGACAGACGCGATGTTCTGGAAAGTGCTCGCCAATACAGTTTATTTCACAGTGGGGCTGGTCCCGCTTAATATTGTGCTCGCCCTGCTGCTTGCGTTGCTGCTATCCAGAAATCTGCGGGGGATCGGGATTTTCCGAACAGCGATCTTTGTTCCGGTCATGACTTCGCTGATCGTATGGGCCATCGTGTGGAAGTTGATGTATGCAACAGAATCAGGATTGATTAATCAGCTTCTATTAATGACGGGTATCAAGGGTCCGGCCTGGTTATACAATGAAGATTTGGCAATGCCGGCAGTAATCTTGACCAGTGTGCTGAAAAATGTAGGTCTGAATATGGTGCTGTTCATTGCAGCCATTCAGCAGGTACCACGTTCACTGTACGAAGCAGCAACATTGGACGGTGCGGGTAGAAGGGGAACTTTCTTTCACGTTACACTGCCTATGATTACACCAACGGTGTTTCTGACTGTGGTCATGACCGTGATTGGTTCACTCAAAGTATTTGGACAGATCTATGTGATGACACAGGGCGGGCCGAGTAACAGCACAAAGGTATTGGTTTATTATATCTGGGAAAAAGCATTCAAACTATTCCAGTTCGGCTATGCTTCTGCTCTCGCCTATGTACTGTTCTTCATCGTACTGATCCTGACGCTGCTGCAATGGCAGCTCCGAAAGAGGTGGGTATTCAATGAAGGCGATGCCTAATTCTTCGGGGAGGAAGATAGGAAGTACCCTGGGGACGTATTTGCTGCTGACACTGATTTCGCTAATCATGATTGTTCCGTTTATCTGGATGATATCGACGTCATTCAAGGAGCCCCAGAACATATTCACCTATCCACCACAGTGGATACCGGAATCATTCCGATTTCAGAACTACATCGATGTCTTCCAATTGATTCCGTTTCACCGTTTTTATTGGAACAGTATCTACATTTCTGCGTTGGTTGTGCTGGGAACCGTATTTTTTGCTTCTCTCGCCGGTTATGCATTTGCCAAAATTCCGTTTAAGGGACGTAATGTGGTATTTCTCATCCTGCTGAGTGCCATGATGATTCCTCATGAGGTGACGGCAATTCCGATGTTCCTGTTCATGCGGCAGCTGGGGTGGATTGATACCCATCTTCCGCTGATACTACTGCCAATCTTTGGCGCGGGCGGTGTATTTGGCATCTTTGTGATGCGGCAATTCTTCATTACGGTGCCAACGGAACTGGAGGAAGCGGCGATGATCGACGGCTGCAACCGATTCCGAATATATGCGCGGATTATGCTACCTATTGCCAAGCCGGGTATGGCTACGCTGACGATCTTCACGTTTGTGACGATCTGGAATGAGTTCTTCGATCCGTTGATTTTCATTAACTCGCGTGATCTAATGACGCTGCCGCTTGGATTATCTCTCTTTACAGATGAGGTGGGCACAGCCTGGCAATATCTGATGAGCGCCACCGTTATGGCGACCTTGCCCCTGTTAATTGTCTTTTTCCTGGCACAACGGCGCTTCATTGAGGGGGTTGCCATGACGGGACTGAAAGAGTAAGCCATGAAATACGTGCAAAGGCGAGCAATACGTGCAATACGTGCAATAGAACGGAAGGAGGGACAACATTTGCGTGAACGGATGAGCATGGAAAAGGAAGAAGCAGATGTCGTTATCGTGGGAGGGGGCCCAGCAGGTATAGCGGCAGCCATTGCGGCTGGAAGACAGGGTGCCCGCACAGTGCTGGTGGAGCGATACGGATTCGTCGGTGGGATGTCCACTGCCGCTATGGTCTATCCCTGGATGACTTTCCATACGGAACGTGGGGAGCAGGTCATTCAAGGCATTGCGCAGGAGATTGTGGATCGTTTGCAGGCGCGTGGCGGCTCCCCCGGACATTTGCGCGATACGGTTGGATTTGTGCATACCGTCACGCCGTACCATCCTGCGATCTTTCAGGTGGTTGCGGCAGAGATGTTGCAGGAAGCTGGTGTCCGGCTGTTATTGCACAGCTTCGTGGATGAAGTGGTTGTTGGGGACGAACGGGTGGAAGCGGTGCGAGTGACCAACAAGTCTGGACGAAAGGAGTTTCAGGCGAACGTTTTCGTGGATGCAAGCGGTGATGCGGATCTGGCTTATCTTGCAGGGGCTTCGGTGGCGAAAGGGAGAGATGGCGATAACCAGTCACAGCCGATGACGATGAAATTCCGCATGCGTGGTGTGGATCTTGGACGAGTGAAACAATACATG
>Ga0209437_100733_pt1 | contig 16521 bp, 14 predicted proteins | sample AraplaL_Cvi_mTSA_FD_184266 | JGI IMG/M metagenome (GOLD analysis project Ga0209437, IMG submission 184266) | Arabidopsis root microbial communities from the University of North Carolina, USA - plate scrape CL_Cvi_mTSA (SPAdes) (version 2) | ecosystem: Host-associated > Plants > Roots > Endosphere...
ACGGGTCTTTTGTGTTTTAATCAGATTATAAACGTTTATGGGGATGTAGATTATGGGGAAAATCAGACGGTTTTTTACGGAGAAAGAGATCAAGGTACTGGAGTCGAATCCATCCATTCTTCGCGTTTCAGAGAAGAATATCACGTACGCCCCTGCCTTTAAGATTGCGGCTGTACAGGCCAATCAGGCGGGACATACACCCATGGAAATCTTCGTACAGGCAGGCTTTAACGTTGAACTGATCGGACTGGAGACGCCAAAAAGATGCTTGGAGCGTTGGAGGAAAACATATGCTTCTTCAGGTGAAGCTGGGCTGCTGGAAGAGCGTAGGGGGAAGGGAAGCTCAGGGAGACCGGTTAGTCGTGAACTATCGGCTCAGGAAAAGCTTCGTCTTGCTGAGGCACGTATCAAGCTTTTGGAAGCCGAGAATGAACTCTTAAAAAAGCTAGAAGCGCTCGAAAGGCACAAAGACAACAATGAATTACTAGCGTCTTCCGAGCGCTTTCAGCTCATCAATCAGGTCGTTCGTAAACACGGACTGAGACGCGTGACTCGCTATCTTTGTAAGCTTGCTGAGGTCAGTACAAGCGGGTATTATCGCTGGTGTGCGGCGGAAGAACACCGCCAGCTTCGAGAGGCTGCCGATGAACGAGACTTTTTACTTCTGAAGTCGCACTTTGATGCACTTAGAGGGAAAGCTGGCGCATTGGTCATCAAAATGAGGTTAGAACGGCTTCATGGAATCATTATGAATCACAAGAAAATTCGCCGTTTGATGCGGAAATTCAGACTCGTTGCTGCGATCCGTCAAATGAATCCTTATCGTAAAATGGCTAAAGCGACGCAAGAGCACCGCACCTGCCCGAACCTCCTGAAGCGTCGATTTGACCAGGGAGAGCCTGAAATGGTATTGCTAACCGACATTACTTATATGCATTATGGAAATGGACAACGGGCTTATTTGTCCTGTGTAAAAGATGGTGCAACAAAAGAAATCTTAGCCCACTACTTGTCCTCTTCGTTGGAGTTGTCTCTTGTTCAACGAACACTGAAGCGACTGCTTGACCATTTAGATGGGGAAGTACATCCGGAGGCGATCTTTCACTCTGATCAGGGTTTCCATTACACACATCCTGAAGTTCGCTCCATGATTGCTAAAGCTGGGTTCAAACAATCGATGTCACGAAAAGGAAACTGTTGGGATAATGCTTCAATGGAGACGTTTTTCGGGCATATGAAGGATGAATTAGAGTTCAAGGATTGCTCATCCCTACAAGAACTGAGAGTTCGTGTCAATGAGTACATCACGTATTACAATACCGAACGGTTCCAATGGACATTAAAAAAGATGACTCCCGGTGAATACAGAAGTCATCTCATTGCTGCTTAATGAATAGGGACCCTTTTTAAAAGGATCCACAAATAGGGTCACAGTTCAAAGCATGGGGAATGGTCGCTTTTTGGGTTTCTATGAACCGATTAATAAACATGGACAGCTTAGAAATCTTCGCTTATCTGGAAAGTCTGTTGCAAATATCGTTAAATTAATCAATCATTTTTCGGAACTTTAATTTTGCTCGATTGGGGAGCTGAACGAATTTGAAGCACCTTGTTCCCGGTCGTTTTTTTATTCTTTACCAATCGTTCTACATATGCTATATTGTTGACGTAGCAGAAATAGAAGGATACAAGGACGAGTGTGTAGATATTTTTGATAATTCAAGAATGATTATTCTTAAATAATCAATACTTTAGGAGGTATACGAAAGAAATCAAAAGCAGACGAAGCGGCAATCAAATTACAGGCTGAACGAGTTCAATCTATTGGAGTACAACTCGAAGTTACGAATGCTGAACACATTACGACTAGCCGTTATTTCGCCAGATGACCAAGCATGGGCTACTCAAGATTGGTATCCCAGATCAATTTAGAGGTATGAGTACAATAGAAGAGCAATCAATGAAAGCAGTATAAAACTCGTACTAATGTAAACCATGTTATGTACAAATAACCTTGGCAAGAACAGATGTAATACCTTAATTTTTAAAGGTAATTAACCTAATTGGATATATAATTGGAGGCTTAATATATGAACTGGTATTATTTAATCGCTTCAATTCTCATGTTTGTAGTTGGACTTGTTCACTCTATATTAGGTGAGGTTCAGGTATTCCGACGAATGAGAGAAAATGGATTTATACCGACAAACGGTGGAAATGTGCTCAGCGAATCTTTTGTTCGTATTATTTGGTCTAGCTGGCATGCGCTGACGGCTTTTGGATGGGGCATGGCTTTAATTTTACTCTGGCTTGCGCGGAACTCATCCCTCAACGAAGCACTCGTATTACTTGGAAATTATATTGCAATTTCAATGTTCATAGGTTCAATTCTCATGTTTATCGGTACGAAGGCGAAGCATCCGGCTTGGATCGGTTTATTGGGAGTAGCAATTATCGTATTTTACGGTGGTATTGGATAATAATCTAATAACTCACTAAAGGGAGTCAGCCAGGTATCTACCATTCATCCGCCATGTTGGCGGATTTTTTGTGTCAAGCTATAAGCTTCATTACGATATCGACTACGACTTTAATGATTCCATAGGTTTGTAAAGGCTAGGACAAAGGTGAAATTCTTAACTACTACGATCAAGCGAATACATTGAAAATATGCTTGCCATTCCAGTCTTGAAATTTAGACCAAAGTCTAAATCTTATACATTATTCTTACCGTCAACATGACATCCCATAATCCTGAGTTATTACATCCTCCAACTGTTACCGCAACGGATGATTGAGGAATTTCATTATAATCGATTTTGAATTAAAACAAGAGAGTATCATCATTATTTCGTTTTAACACGGCGAGCGCTCTCCCGTTACATTGTGAAAGCGCTCGCCGTGTTAACACGTTTTTCAATTAACTACCGTATTACCAAGGCAGCTCTGTGTCCATATGAAAGAACTTGCCTGTGGGTCCGTCCGAAGGCAACGTGGCAAGTATTACACTTGTCTTACCGCCATCTTCAAGATCCATATCAGCGTATTTTCCGCCCAGTGGAGTCTTCACCCAACCAGGGTGAGCAGAATTCACTTTGATTGGTGTATCTTTCAGCTCATGTGCAAGATGGGTCGTAAAGGTATTCATTGCTGCCTTCGAGGCATTGTAAGCAAGAAGCTTGACATCATAACTTGGAGCAGCAGGATCGGAATGCAGTGTATTCGATCCAAGTGCACTGGATACATTAACAATTCTTCCAGCTGGTGCTTTGCGAATCAACGGCAGCAGTAGCTGTGTTAACTCAATCATACTGAAGAAATTGGCATCGAAGGTTTCACGCATAATGGCCGGCGAAACGGTACTTGTTTCATTAATTGGTGCAAGATCTTCAATCTCTATCTGTATCCCAGCATTATTAATCAATATATCAAGCTTACCGTACCGCTGTTCGAAAAAATTGTAAGCAGCTTGATGGTCTTCGGCTAGATTGACGTCCAATTTGATATTCTCTGCTTGGAGTCCCTCCGAACGAAGTGTATTCGCAGCAACCTTTCCTTTCTCCAAATCACGTGACCCAATAACGACCGTGGCGCCAAGATTACCTAATTGACGTACCGTTTCCAATCCAATGCCACGATTTCCTCCAGTTACAAAAGCAACTTTACCGTCCATGTTTATAGTCATTTTTAAACTCTCCTTTGAGATTTATTTTATACAGTTCTTTGACTTAGCCTTGATGATTATAAGATTGGTATCACACTAAAATTAATGCCTCTTTCGTCTTGAATTAAGAATGGTCATTCTAATTAGGTTAAAAAAACAGCCTTGACGCTAGAATAAGTCCATTGCCTTATCTAATACCACGTTGAATTCAAACTTCTTGCTTCTCGCCATGATTATTCACACGCCTCCTGTCGCAAATTCATATTATCATATTGAGAACGATCGGTAAAGTATAGTTTTTATGATTACTTTTCTTGCAGTTTTGATCCAGAGCACTAATAAAAAAACCGCCTCTTGTACACTAATGTGTGAAGAGGCGGTTGTTTGTTTTGTATAGAGAATGCAATCTGGATGCATTGGAGAAGCTCCAAAAGTTAGACATTCTTGTTTTTATAAAAGTTCATTTGCGGTTTTTTTGAACCCAACTAGAGGTTTGGATTTCAGAGACCCTGTTTGATCAAACTCCAGATGCGTTCAAACCTGTCCTGGTAGTCTGGTGAATTCCAGGATTCTTTGAAGGACGGAAGGCTGAACACCGCAAACGCGGAGAGAATGGCCTCTGCCCGTTCGAAGTGGGGATCGTGATAGTCCATGAGACCGTCAATAATTTGGTAGCAATCCCAGAGAACGTCACGTAATACAAGTGGATTGCTGTCAACATATTGCGTATTCAAGGCGAACATTTTGGGATTCTCGTTATAGGCACGTTTTTTTGCGTTAGCAAATGCCCAAAGCCAATCGTGGAGCAATTCTTGTGGATTAGCCATATTAGTCATGTCTATTCTGATTTGTTCTGAAATCATCCGGTTGAACCAGCTCTTCGACACGGCTGCCCAGAGCTCTTGCTTATTTTTAAAGTGTTTATAAAGCGCTGCGTGGGTGATACTTAAATCATCCGCAATTTGAGAGAGTGTCACTTCAGATTTTTCCGTGCGTTCAATTAGCGCTTCTGCCGTTTCAATTATGAGCTCTTGTGTGATTTTAGCCACGGTGCTGCCAACCCTTCTTTCTTCATTACATCCCCAATAATCGTTTATACACCTGCCTGTAGTTTAGCATACAATACAATGAGTAACAATTGTTGACTTTTGTAACCTTTGGCATTATGTTTATCACACAAGTTACAAAATCAAAAAAATATTACTTTTATTCAGCGTATAGGAGGCTATTAATTATGAAAGCAGCACAGATTAACAAATACTCAAAAAAGTTCATAGTAGTAATTAATGATATTCCAGTCCCAGATATAAATGATAACGAAGTCTTGGTCAAGGTTAAAGCGGCGGCGGTTAATCATTTAGAATTACTCATCGGTACTGGAAGTGTGAAGCTGATTCAGGATTATGAGTTCCCTTTGACCCTGGGTAACGAGCTAACTGGTGTTATTGAAAAGGTTGGTAAGAACGTCCAGGGATATAAAGTTGGCGATGCAATTTACTCACGCCTACCACTACAAAAAATCGGTGCCTTTGCGGAATACGCAGCGATTCATGCAGATGCCATCGGGCACTTGCCCGCTAATCTTGATTTTGTGACTGGTGCTGCTGCGCCATTAACAGGATTGACTGCTTATCAAGGTCTGCATGAAGAGTTGGCTACCAAAGCTGGGGAAAGCGTGTTTATTCCCGGGGGTTCTGGTTCATTTGGCCAAATGGCCATTCCTATCGCCAAAAGCATGGGGCTGAGGGTCATCGTTAGTGGAAATCCGCAAGCACGCGAACGGACAATGGTGATGGGAGCAGACCAATATATTGATTACACGACTGAGAATTATTGGGAACAGCTTAGTAATGTAGATTATGTGATGGATACATTGGGACCAAGCGAATTTGATCATGAACTTTCCATTATTAAAGCAGGTGGTCGCCTTCTTTCTCTGCGGACCGGCCCAAACAAACGTTTCGCCGAGCATATGGGCTTGCCAGGTTGGAAACAAAAGCTCTTCACCATTGCCGGGGCTAAATATGATCACAAAGCGAAGAAAAAGAAAATCCAATATCATTTCATTTTTGTTCGCAGTGATGGGGAACAATTACAGAATATCACCAAGATTATTGAAGATAACGGGATTGTACCAGCTGTGGACCCTACTGAATTCCACATTGAAGATATTAATGAGGCTCTGAAGCTTGTTGCGACTGGTCATCCTAAAGGAAAAGTCATTATCCGATTTTAAGGAGAGCACCTAATGAAAGCTGCACAAATTTCGAGATATTCCAAAAAACTTGAAGTGGAAATCAACTCAATCGATATTCCAGCAATCACATCAACTCAGGTTCTGATCAAGACTAAAGCAGCCGGTGTTGATCCACACCTTGTCTTGGCGATTACAGGCAAAGTTAAGTTGTTTGATCATTACAACTTTCCATTAACTCTAGGCAACGAGTTTGCTGGAGTTGTGGTTGAAGTCGGTAGCGGTGTCCAAAATTTCAAAACAGGTGATTTCGTGTACGCTATGCCACCGCTAGATACAATGGGAGCGTTCGCTGAATATGTCGCAGTAGAAGCGGCAATTGTCGCTAAGATGCCAGCTAACCATTCCTTTATAGAAGCAGCGGCCATACCATTGTCTGCTTTGACGATCATCCAAGCGTTAGATATTTTAGGTGCTCAACAAGGCAGTAAATTATTTATCTCTGGAGGTACGGGGGGCTTTGGACAGGTTGCCATCCCTTACGCGAAGTCACAAGGACTGTTTGTGACCGTCAGTGGTAGTGGATCAGCGCGTGATTTGGCTAATCGCCTCGGTGCAGATGAGTTTATCGATTATGAAACACAGGATTATACTCGCATACTGAAAGGCTTTGATTATGTTATTGATACCCGGGGCGCCAGTGAAATTAGTAAACAAATTAAAATATTAAAGCCTGGTGGTAAATTATTGTCGTTAAGCTCTGGTCCCAATGCCCGTTTTGCTAAACGAAGCGCTGACTTGCCAACTTCAAAGAAGCTCCTTTTCAGTTTACTGGGATTGCCTTTTGATGGGCTAGCGAAATGGCATAAGAAGAATTATGACTTTCTGTACGTACAGCCGAATGGTCAGCAATTAACAGCTTTCACACAGTATCTTGAAAAAACAAACATTAAGCCGGTCATTGATTCCGAATATACGTTTGACCAAGTGAATGCCGCGATTGCTAAGATTGCGACAGGGCATAGCCAAGGGAAGGTTCTGTTAAAGGTAGAAGATGGAGGTAAAAGAATTATGGCAACTAACTATTCATATGTAAAAGCACCAAATCTAAGTATTAAGACGGCTGATGGAACAGTTTACGCATACCGTGAATTAGGAGAGAAAACAGGTATCCCCGTCATTTTTTTTACTCATTTATCTGCTAATCTAGACAACTGGGACCCACGCGTAGTGGATGGTATAGCCAAAAAACATTGGGTCATTGCATTTGATAATAAGGGTGTTGGACTTTCAAGTGGGAAAGTTCCAGATACAATCGAACAAATGGCAAGAGATGCGTTGACGTTCATTCATACATTGGGATTTGAGCAAATCGATATTTTGTCATTTTCAATGGGTGGTATGATTGCACAAGAAATCTTGGCCATCGAACCAAGACTAGTTCGTAAACTTGTTTTGTCAGGAACAGGCCCGCGTGGTGGTAAAGGCATTGAAAATGTAACGAAAATTTCTGATCTTGATTTGATACGTGCCATCCTCACGTTGAGAGATATTAAAACCTATTTATTCTTCACGCGAACAGATAATGGCAAACAGAAAGCAAAAGAATTCTTGGTTCGTATCAAAGAACGTAAAGAGGCGCGAGACAAGATGATTAGTATCAAAGGATACCGTAAACAACTTAAAGCCATCCACGAGTGGGGAATGGCAAAACCTGCTGATTTGTCAAAAATTACGCAACCTACACTTGTAGTAAACGGCGATGATGACAGAATGGTACCTACACCTAACTCCTATGATTTGGCACAACGCATTCCAAATAGCAAGCTCATTATTTATAAAGATTCCGGTCACGGTGGGATTTTTCAAAATCATGATGAATTTGTTAAATCAGTAATAGCATTTTTAGATAAATAACAATGGAAAATAAAATGTCCAAAAATAAAGATCGTATATATTTGATAAAAGACTCAAAATTGGTTAGAAGTAAAATAACGCGAGCCACATGTTCAGCGATGCATCACGTGAGCAAATCGGTTACAAAGGTAAAAATATTCATGTGATGGATCTTTATCTACCAGTTATCCCGGAAACTGAAACTAATCTCACGGACACTGATGATGAAGGTTGATGAATAAATTGATCACTTTCCCATTAACAAAGCTATACACTTTTAATGGAGTTCGCCCGGGATTTTATCACGCATACTTGGGGTCAAATATTTCTTAAACAAGGCAATAAGAAAACTGATCTTATACATTTCTTCGGACTGCGGTTGGTTTTCATCGCTTATGATATTAAATGGATTAGCAGTACATTTTAATCTTTACCGATCGTTCTCAATATGTTATATTGAAAATGGGAGGAGGGAACCATAATGGCACGTTACAAAGAATTTGAAGAAAGTGTAGTACTAGATAAGGCTATGAAGCTCTTTTGGGAACAAGGTTATGAAAAGACCTCAATGACGGATCTAGTTAAGCATATGGGGATTCATCGGAGAAGTTTGTATGACACCTTTGGCGACAAGCATTCGTTGTTTCTGAAAGCTATGGATCGATTTCGAACTAAAATAAATAGCGAGTCTGCAGGAATAGTTAAAGGCTCCGAGACGTCTGTTGAGGCTCTTCAATTGATTTTTAGTTACATGATATATGGGAATGAAGATTCACCTTCTGGTTGTCTAATGGTCAATTCTGCCGTGGAATTAGCTATGCGCGATGTAGACGTGGATTCAAAGGCCACTGAATCATTTACACTAGCAGAGCAAATGTTCAAGGATATTATTTTGTGGGGACAGAAGAATGAAGAATTAAACCTAGATTATGATGCCGGAGTACTGGCAGAACATCTGAATGTGGTGGGTATTGGGTTGAGGGCAATGGCGAGAACTTCCATTCCTAAAGAGAAACTGCAACGTACAGCCAACATCTCTATAAAACTTTTAACTAAATAGTGTAGGTTAAATTTTCCCTAATGTATCAATGTATATAAATTCTAGAATGATCGTTTTAATATTTTGGACTAACAAATCTTTCTTTTTGAAGAAATCTTTATTCGCTAAATATAGAATGATCATTCTTATATTATAAAACATATCCCTCCTCAAAATAAGCATGCGTATCTGAGAAGAATACAAAAGAAAGTTATTTTAAAAAACTATACTACAAAATAAAAAGGAGTAATAAAAATGAAAATTTCTGAACAAGTCGCATTTGTCACTGGTGCCAACCGAGGTCTTGGTCGTAATCTAACCCTAGAACTTCTGTCCAGAGGAGCAAAAGTTTATGCAGCAGCAAGAAATCCAGAATCTATTGATATAGCAGGTGTAATCCCCGTTAAACTGGATGTTACCAATCCTCAAGAGGTGATTGAAGCTGCTAAGATCGCTCAGGATGTAACACTCCTAATAAACAATGCGGGATCGTCAACAGGTGCTTCTTTACTTGAAGGAGATCTAGATCAAATACACTTGGAGTTTAACACGCATTTCTTCGGTACTCTTTCTATGGTTCGTTCCTTTGCACCACTTATGACTAAAAATGGCGGTGGTTCGATTCTGAATATTCTTTCCTTGTTGTCTTGGTACAGCTCGGGTTCTGTGGGCGCTTATACGGCTGCAAAAGCTGCAGAATGGGCACTGACGAACGACCTGCGTTTAAATCTCCACTCTCAAAATATCCGAGTAGCGGGGCTACATGTGGGCTATATGGAGACAGATATGACATCAGGTTTAGAAGTTCCCAAAGTTAACCCCTTGGACGTTGCAAAAGCCGCGATTGATGGTATAGAATCTGACAATTTTGAAATTATTGCGGATGATGCTAGTCGTCAAGTACAAGCTGGACTTGCCGGTGGTGTAGCTGCACTATACCCACAACTTTTCAAATAAAAAACTAGTTTAAACTACAGAGGAGGAGTTCAAAATGAGTAAATTGTGGACTAAAACAAAAATCGGAAAAATGGAATTGCCTCACCGTTTAGCTATGGCACCAATGACACGTAGCAGAGCAGAAGAAGACGGTACACCAGGTGAACTAAGCTCCCTTTACTATGCTCAAAGAGCATCTATGGGGTTAATCATTAGTGAAGGCACTCAACCTTCTGAAGATGGGCAAGGTTACTTGAATTCACCTGGTATCTATACTGAAAAGCATATAGAAGGTTGGAATATGATTACGAATGCAGTTCATAAAGCTGATGGTTATATATTTATCCAATTAATGCATGTGGGCCGCATGTCGCATCCAGATAACACACCCCATCATCGTCAACCTGTTGCTCCATCTGCAATCGCGCCAGGTGTGGAGATGTTCACCGCTAAAGGAATGCAGGAGATTCCGGTTCCGCGAGAGTTAAGTAAAGAGGATATTCAAGCAACCATTGCTGATTTCCGAAAAGCAGCAGCAGCGGCTATAAAAGCAGGAGCAGATGGCGTCGAAATTCATGGAGCGAATGGTTATCTGATTAATCAGTTTCTTGGAGAAAATTCAAATACACGGACAGACGAATATGGAGGCTCTATAGAAAATCGTAGTCGCTTTGCGATCGAAGTAGCGAAAGCCGTAATCGAAGAAATTGGAGCAGAAAGAACCGGCTTCCGTATTTCGCCAGGAACACCTCTTGGAGGAATACAGGATGGGGAACAAGGTACTGAACTTTATCTACACCTCGTAAAAGAATTAGCTCAATTGGATTTAGCTTACCTTCACATCATGCATCTTGGAAATGAGAAGCTTCTCCAAGACATCCGCACAAGCTGGACAAACGCATTATTGGTCAACAGAGCAGGACGTTCGATTGATGATATTAGTGTAGATATTGATAATGGTACAGCTGATTTGGTACCCGTTGGTGTATGGTCATTGGCTAATCCGGATTTTGTGGAACGTCTCAAATTAGGGTTCCCTTTAAATGAAGTTGATCGTAATACTTTATATGCTGGTACCGGAAGTAAGGGCTACACAGATTATCCTACGATGGATGAAGTGGAACCTCAAAGGCAGTAACGCAGTAAGAACATGAACATAGATACAACATGGCGTGCCACTTGTAATGGCACGCCTATGTTGTATTTATGAAGACTCTAATAGATATCTATCTGTACGATAACTGGGCTAATCCGGAGAGCACAACTCAGAAGTTGTAGCGGTACTATAACTACCTTCATGATCCTTAGAATGATATATGAGGGAAGATATGCGGCAGCGCTGATATTAGTGTGGAAGGACAGGGAACATGGTATCGTACCTATGTAGCAAAAGGGGCAAAAAAAGATAGTAGTTGCCGAGGGGAACGTAAGACAAATACTCAGTTATGTATGAATATACAAATTGAGTTTGTTCATTTTTCTCACTAATTATGACAACGCATAGGTCTTTTTCAAAATCACTCTTAATAATCATTTTATAGGAAAGTTTGGAGATTTGAATGTTCAATCTTTTAACACGACATTGTCAGGCTTGTAATGAATGATCTTGAACAACTCCTCGGCCATGTAGGCGGGGCTATGCTTGAAATCCTGTCTGATCCACTCCATGATCATGCCAAATATCGCATGAGATTGGTAGCTTGCCAGCAGTTCAGGGTTAATGTGCTGTGGGAAGATGTGGTTCAGATCCTGTAAGGCGAGACCGCGAAGAACATCACAGATCATGCGCTGAAAGTTGGAGGAAGCCTCAGATTTCACAACCAGCGTGTAGAATTGTGCGTGCTGGTGCACATGTTCAAATATGGTGATTGCCGAAGATGGCATAAGATTAACCTCGAACTCTTCCATATCCTGATAAGGTTTGCGAAAAGAAGTTACCAGATCCTGAATCACATCATCGATGATTTCGTTGAACAGGTCTTCTTTGTACTGATAATGTCTGTAGAAAGTACCTCGATTCAGATCGGCGCGCTGGACAATATCTGTGATGGAAATTTCTTTAAAGGGATGTTTTTGCATCAGATGGATGAGAGCATCCTTCAGCGCAGCTTTTGATTTCTTGATTCTTCGGTCCATCGAATTTGGAGTTTCAGACATCTATTTTCCTCCTCGCGAGTTCACTTTATTAATTAAAGAACATTTGGGCTTAGTAGTGTTGTTTAACGTACAACTGGACAAGCTTTTACTGATTGAAGTGAAACGCTATGACTTATTATACTAAGGATAAGAGTTAATGAACATTTGTTTGTTAACTTATTGTAAACGAATACACAAAGGAGGATACATGGAATGAAACTTCAAGGTAAAGTGGCAGTTGTTACAGGTGCTGGTTCAGGTATGGGTAAAGCGATCGCCACGTTGTACGCCCAAGAGGGTGCAAAAGTAGTTGTATCGGATATTAACGAGGAATCCGCAGAGGCGGTAGTGAATGATATTAAGGCACAGGGCGGGGAAGCGATTGTGGTTCTGGCCAATGTAGCCAAAGAAGAAGATGTGCAGAATCTGATTGATACGACGGTGAGCACATACGGTACAGTAGATATTCTGATTAACAATGCGGGTATTATGGATGGCATGGAGCCTGCAGCGGATATAACAGATGAGAAGTGGGAGAGATTGTTCGCTGTGAACACAACCAGTGTGATGCGGACAACACGGAAAGTATTGCCGATCTTCTTGGAAAAACAAAAAGGCGTCATCGTGAACATTGCTTCGGCAGGTGGATTGCACGGCGGACGTGCAGGAGCAGCCTATACGGCTTCCAAACATGCGGTCGTGGGCTTCACTAAAAATACAGGGTATATGTATGCTGAGCAAGGCATTCGTTGTAATGCGATCGCTCCAGGTGCCGTGGCAACCAACATCAGCGCATCCATGGCTGGCATTAGCCCATACGGTGCAGGGCGGCAACAGCTGGGCATGGCAATCAACCCACGCATTGGGACGAGTGAAGAGATCGCCAAGGTGGCGTTATTCCTCGGATCGGACGAGTCCAGCTTCGTGAACGGAACAGTTGTTACAGCTGATGCAGGTTGGAGCTCTTATTAATCCATTCAAGCGCAGTCGAGCATGGAGTACGAAATAGTGCGAACAGTCAGGAAGCCGCATAACCATATGCGGCTTCTTTTTTTGTTACTCCGAAAACAGAGGACCACAGCGCCATACCGGTATAGGACAAACGTTTGCATTACTACACGGATGCTCGAAATGGATCAATTTGAGGGTGGTTTTGGTTTGGAAAAGAGTGAGGATTCACGCACGATCAGACGATGGGGGATAATGACCGGATTATGAGGCTGTGGTTCCCCGCTTAGAATTTTCAACAATACCTGAACGGCTGTATAGCCCAGCTGATAGGTTCCAATGTCTATAGAACTTAATGGTGGTGAAGCCAACTCCGATAGAGCAATATTGTTAAAACTGACCACGCTGATATCCTCAGGCACCAGATAATGAAGCTCGGCAAGAGCTCTCAGTACCCCAAAGGCCACATTGTCATCAATGACAACGATTGCGGTGGGTCTGTTCGGCAAGGACATGAACAGCGACATCGCCCTGAATCCACTTTCCTGTAGAAATTCGCCTTCCACAATCCAGTCACTATCGGCATCCAGCCCGGCTTGGGCAAGCGCCTTTTGGTATCCTAGCATGCGATCATGCGATAACGTAATGTCCGGTGGACCGCTGACAAATCCGATTCGCGTATGCCCTTGGGCGATCAGATGATGTGTCGCATCATAAGCAGTCTGTACATTATCGTTATCCACCATGGGGGCATTGGGATGAGCTTCACTGCGACCGATTAACACAAAAGGAAACTTTTCCGCTTCCAAAAATGTGATGATGGGATCGTCTCGTTTGGATCCAAGCAACAGAATGCCATCCACTCTACGACCATGAACAAGGCGGGATATCGCGTGCAGTTCATTGTCTGATGAAGTTTCGGTTGTTAGCAGCAATTCATAATTCATACGGGTGGCATGTGTAATAATACCTCGCAGCAGTTCCCCGAAAAAGTAATTCTGGAACAATTCTTCTGCAGGACGCGGAAGCATAATGCCAAGGGTATGTGTCGTTTTGGAAACCAGGCTCTTCGCCATGATGTTGGGATGATAGTTCAATTCTTTCATGATTTGCTTCACTTTGAGAGACGTCTTGGTGCTGATTCTGGGATGGTTGGAAATCACCCGTGACACTGTAGAAGGGGAAACACCCGCCAATTTGGCAATATCCTTGATCGTAATCATGTAAAAAATCCCTTCTGAACAATCGTATAAATATCCTCCTATGGTAATCCAAAGGATACGATAAATCAATTGCTAACTGCCAAATATGAGATGCACAGAAAGTAAAATAAAGGAAGAAAGAGTCTGAACAAGGAAACAGGAAATTACTGTAGGTAAAAGAGGTAAATTGGTTAAAATTGAGCAAATATGGCTTGTGCAAACGTTTGTGCAAAGAAAGTACAGTATTGTATGATGTGATTGTTATTGTAGCGCTTACATCTGTGGATTTACATACTTCTTGACTAGTTTCCCCCTACATATTGAACGGAGGAGTCATCTTGTCTTCCATTTGAGCAAACGTTTGTACAAAAGTGAACATGGAATGCAAAACCTGACAACATACGCAGACAAAAGGGTGAAAAGCGCGAACATTGTTGGACCAAGCAGAGGGAAGGGGACATTTTAGATGAGAAAATGGCAAGGGGCAACATTGTCCGTCATGATGGCTTTTACACTGGCTGCGTGCGGGGCTGGAGGCGGAAGTCCATCTCCAACTACGGCAGGTGAGAATCCGGAGGAAGTGGTAGAGCTGACAGCCGAGAACCTTCAACCGGAAGAAGGGGCAACCCTGGTGATCTGGGAGGACAAAAATCAAAGCAGTTTTATTGAGCAAAGAGCCAAAAAATTCGAAGAGAAGTATGGGGTAACGGTCAAAATGGAGGAATTACCTCCAACCGATCAGGTAACCAAACTAACGACGGATGGCCCGGCGGGTCTCGCGGCAGATGTCGTCGTTTTCCCACATGATAAGATTGGCAGCGCTTCAGAGGCGGGACTTATTCTGCCCAATGACATATTCGAAGCAGAGACCGCAGAGAACACCAGCGACAACGCACTGAAGGCGGTGACGTTCAAGGATATCTTGTACGGCTATCCGTACAGCGTGGAGACCTATGCTCTCTTTTACAACAAAGCATTGTATCCAGAAGCTCCGAAAAACTTTGATGAGATTATCAGCTTCGCCAAGACGTTCAATAACGTGAAATCCAATCAATATGCGCTGATGTGGGAATTGCAGCAATTTTACTATAACTATGCATTCCTGGCTTCACAGGGCGGTTATATTTTTGGGGACAACGGGATGGATAGCGCGGATCTCGGTCTGAATAACGAAGGAGCCCTGAAGGGTGGACAGTTCTTGCAGAAGCTGAAGTCGGAAGTACTGCCGCTCAAGATGGGTGATGTGAACTATGATATCAAAAAAGGATTATTCTCCAGCGGCAAGCTGGCTATGGACATTAACGGTCCGTGGACCATTGCCGATTATCGCAATGCGGGTATTGATTTTGGCGTTGCTCCACTTCCGGCAATTGATGGCAAACCGATGACCTCCTTCTCAGGAGTTAAAGCCTATTATGTAAATGCATTTACACAATACCCGAATGCGTCGAAGCTCTTGGCAGCGTTCCTTTCCAATGAAGAGGCTCAGATGGAGAACTTTGATCTAAACGGTACACTCCCTGCGAACAAAAACGTGGCTGCTGATTCGAAGGTGCAGGAGGACCCGATCAATAAGGCGTTCTTGGAACAGTTCAACAACTCTACACCAATGCCTTCGCTTCCTGCCATGGACAGCGTATGGGGACCGATCACGTCTGCCATTACGGATATATGGGATACCGATAAGGACGTGAAGGCATCGCTGGACAATGCTGTGAAACAGATCCAGGAAAGCCTTGCTACTGTCCAATAGGGACGAACGACGAATGCGAAGATATGCATGCATACAAGAGGCGGGGAGGAGAGAGCAAATGCAACAGCAGCATGTCCCGGTGCCCGTTGGACCGAACAGGGAAAGACAACACCGGATGACAGCGGCTATATGTTCCATCATACTGCAAGGTCTTGGACAGCTGTACAATCGACAGTGGATTAAGGGAATTTGTCTATTGTTACTGGAGGGAGCAGGGCTTGCGTACCTGCTTCCTCGTCTGTCACAGGCTGTATGGGGCATATGGACACTGGGGGAAAATACACAACGTTTTGTCAAAGTGAATGGGTCCACCGTACTTCAAAGGGGAGACCATTCCATCTTTTTACTGTTGGATGGCATTATCGTACTACTGGTGTTTTTTGTGTTTATTCTGATCTACATCCTGAATATTCGGGATGCGTACGTCACGGGAGTCGCCAGGGAAGAAGGGAAGAAGACCCTGGGCGCAGGGGCTTCGCTTCGAAACATGATGGACAAAAACTTTCCCTACCTGTTTCTGTCCATTCCCGCACTGGGCATCCTTTTTTTCACCGTTATGCCCATTCTGTTTACGATCACGATTGCATTTACCAACTATTCGGCCCCGGATCATATTCCGCCAGCCAAACTCGTGGACTGGGTGGGCTTCAAGACGTTCAGTGATCTGATTCAGTTGAAATCCTGGAGCCAGACATTCTACGGCGTGCTGACCTGGACGGTCATCTGGGCCATTCTGGCGACAGTCACCACCTA
>Ga0209437_100734_pt1 | contig 16469 bp, 11 predicted proteins | sample AraplaL_Cvi_mTSA_FD_184266 | JGI IMG/M metagenome (GOLD analysis project Ga0209437, IMG submission 184266) | Arabidopsis root microbial communities from the University of North Carolina, USA - plate scrape CL_Cvi_mTSA (SPAdes) (version 2) | ecosystem: Host-associated > Plants > Roots > Endosphere...
GTCAACGTCGCATGACGACAGGGAGGCGAGCGTCGCCTCTACACCCTGGGACCAAGGAAAAAATTCCGTCGCCAAGGAGGCGGATGCGTGGTTCGACATCCAACCAAGGAAGGTTGGCAGCCGAATAGGTACCGATCGCTGACTCAAGACTTCCTCGCAACAATCGCTTCGAGCCGCTTCAACATTTCGTTATCATCTATGTACTCGCCCGTAAGCTTGCCATGATTACGAGCCGCCAAAGCCCGTTCCATCAAATCGAGATACTGTTGACGCCTAGCAACAGCGCTACGCACAGCCGCTTCGACAAACGATTGGATATCCTCATTAGGCCCCAGCACGGTTTCCGCTGCTTGGATTGCTTCAGCATCAATTGAGATGTCAGTCCGCTTCATCGCTAAGTCACCTCAGCTATCGCCGATATGCCAGAGTATCCCTCGTTCGCACAAACCATTCCAGCGCCTGCCGTATGGGCATTCTTGATCTGTAGGCGCAGATCTTTTCGTCACTCTGAAGACCTCGGACGATGAGGCAGCTATCAACAACAGAAGCTGCGTCAGCGAGGTCTATTTCGCTTGTATTCGCCACATCATCCACTACTTCGTCTGGCGAACTTCTAGCCCTGTCAGCGCGATCAAGAATAAATAACGCGTAAAGACAAGCTTTCCGAAGAGCATATACTTTGCGCGGACCTGGAGCGTAATGCGCCTTGCGACAACCATCAAAGAGCTCCGGACAAAGATCCCTTACAGCCAACGATTGAACATGAAAGGCACGGAGCAACAAACCTAGAGACGGGTAATAGTCGGGCTTTGCCTCCACAAAGTCCCTCAGAAACGACACAGCAACAAAGAGGCTCTGCGCCTGTACCGCCGACGGAAGCGGCAGGTAATTCAGCCCTGCCCATTGATCGAATAGTCGAGGGCCGGATGCCTCTGTCGGAGCTGCGAGAAATGCATCGATATCTATTCCTTGAAGGGCACATAAATTCAAGAGCGAACGAATCGTTGGTTGCCGAGATCGGCGTCTCGCGTGCCTATCCACATTTCTCAAGTTGATGCGAAGCGACGTTCGGAGAGGACCGTGTCGTCGCGCACTATCTCTAAGACCGGCAACGAACTCTGCGTACCACATCCAAGGCATCGGGTCAGATCTAGGCGTCGCGCAGTATTCGATCAACATACCGACCTGTCGGTCTACCCATTCAAGTAAGTCCGGTTGGCGCGCGAAATTTGCACCGCGTGCCAATGAACATTTGCAAGAAGCGCAGATCCTCCGAGGATTAAGTGAGTGGATTTCTGGTTGATAGGCTCCGCACCGTGAGCACTTGCATTCAAGCCGGCAAGCGTGGATCGGACAACATCCCAATAGGTCAATGGACCAAATAAGCGGCTCGTAAGAGCTCTCGGTCCAAAGCTCGTAGCAGACTGGACACCAACGCCGCCGACGCTCGCCATAAAGGCTTGTATTGAGCGACAGGACCTCCGACATCGCCCAAAACGTCCCATATCTCAGTTCGGATCGGCCAGTCAGTCTCTCGAGTACTTCCATTCGATAGGCCGATCCGGGGCTTAGACCAAGCGCTGTACGAAAGCTCGCAGGCGTCCCGTTTTTCCAAAGAGATCGCTGCTTGAGGTCCGCCACCACTTGTCGGAATGAGACCCCTGTCGCCTGCAGCAGGCGTCTGGTGTAGTGCTCCAATGACTCCACCAATGGCGTTGCGACCCCCCATAGCGGTAGAGGTGGCAACGCACTCCAATTGGGCGGTAACTTTTCCTGGCCATTCGCCATCGAAAGATGATCGTTCATGTGCCGAGCGCTCGTTGTATGACCGAGGGACGAGCTGGCGCCTTAAGCAAATCAAACATTGCCGCGTCCTGATGCAGGGTGCGCAGATTGGTCTCTGAGCTTATCGCCTTTTCCAGATCGTCTTTGGTAATACGATCCCGGCCTTCGTTTGCGCGGAAATCATCGGCGCGTCGATAGAACGAGTCCAACTCTCCAAACGTCCCTGCACTGCAAACGTAAGCCCAGTCCAAGGTACGCCTCGCGAGGTCTGATCGACAAAATCGGTAGCGTGCTGCGATTGAGATTGCCATTCTCTCAAAGGTTTTCCGCTCATTCGCATCGTCAAGTCGATATCGATCTACAAAGACAAATCGTGACCGCCGCAATATCTCCGCATTGCTCTCCCAGAGCGCTGCCATCCTTGGAACACCAAAGAAGACCAAGGTGACGTTAACTTCCTCAGCCAGGCACATGTAATTCACCATGTGGTCGCTAGGTTTCTTTTGCCGCTGCGTATAGGTAAGTGACGCACCCTCTTCAACAAAAATGGCACGCACGTGCCTTGCTATGGCTGTATGCTCGACAAAGCATCGCAGCTTGTGCTCCGTCCATTTCGCGCTTGCTGCAAGCCATAGCTCACTCTTCAGCAGCGAATCCTCTCGCGCGTGCGATTCATCCGGCGTATCCACCGATGAACGATCTGCCGACCAAGAGATATCGGGATCATGCAAAGCCAAATACAGACGGCCCATGAACTCTTTTGGGTTGAATGTGGACCGATCCGTGGGCGATGCCCGCACACTGATCGCGGGAAGATATCCGAGCGACCAGCCCCGGGGCGGTCCCGCGAAGCTCCTCATACATTCGTACCGGATTTCCGACTTTCCGGAACCTGACAACCCCACGACGAAGATCAGTTGTCCGCGAATGGGTTCCTCCAACGCTCGCCCTAAACCATCCCTCGCTCGTGCGAAGGATGGATGAAGAATGATCCCTCGTCCCTTTGCAGTCATGGCCGAGCAACCGAATCGAACGGGAGTATCTCTTCTGAATTTGGCGTCCATCGGTCTTCTTCGGCGCGGTTTGGCATCGCCTTTTTCTGGGAGCTATCCTCCTCAACCATCTGAGGATGAGTACTGTTTGCCTCCGCGTTTGCTTTCTCGATGCGCAGGGCGCGCGCTCTCCGCTTAGCAGCTCGCGATTCGTCATTTTCTCTCCTGACCTGCTCGTCAGTGAGAAGATCGAAGAGATCTTCCAGGTCTGGCCGACCACCCTCCCTGATTTCGTCCGACGCAGTCGCCAAGACCCACCCCGAATCGAAGCGGAAATACATCCGGCGTGGATTGATGCAGTCCCTACGCTTCTCTAGTGGCCGTTGAGTCCGCATCGCGGCCAGAAGGGGCGTACTCACGTAAATGCGTTGCAGGTGCCTCGCCCCAAGCCGACCATCCACCGTGATATCCCTATCGATCGGAATCGATGTCGCGATGAGAAGATCGTCCTTGCTCACTACCTGAGAAGCCCCAATGTGACCGAAGATTTCCGTCAGGTGCTCTTCTTTTTCTAATGGACTCAGACGATTCACGCCACTCGCGATGTTGGGCATGTCATCAAAGATATACTCGTCGAGTAGGCGCACCACGGTGTGATAGTTATGGCGAGCTGTTGCTCGACTCTTTTGCCTTGATGTTACGGACCTTCCGCGCTGATCGGGGGCCGTACTCCCCCAAAGCAGGTGTGCGTTCTCGGCATTGATCCGACCAAGCGCATTCTCGGCTAAGGAATTCTTGCGCGGGTTTCCCGCCGGTGGCTGTATACGTGTGGCTCCAAAGACAGTGCAGAAAGTCGAAAACCACTCCCCCATGTACTCTGCGCCCTGATCCACAAGCCAGTAACGCGGCAAATATCCCTGCCTTGCGTAGATATCCCGTATCAGTACCGCAAGTGCATTTCGACAGGCCGCCCCAAAAAGCACCGCCCTGCCAAGGGGGCGCCCGGTCGCGGAGTCCATTGCGATATAAATCGTCGGGCATTCGAAGCCCAGCTTTGCGAGCACATCGGGGCTGCAACGTATGTCGAACTTTGTCGAATCCACATGGACCATTAAGCCCGGAACCAGGCACCTTATCGTCCGCTCACGGGGGTCGATGGCAAACTCGCTGGCGTGGTATCCCCGGTAACCGCCCTCGGTGTAGGCGCGAACCAGCGGATTTTTCTGCCGCAATCTTTCAGTAAACGTTGCTCGGCATGGGGGAGATATACCCTCAACCTCACAGTATTTGACCATAAGATCGTGCGCCTGGGTTTTCGTCTTGATAAGCGAATCTGTACGAAAACGCTGCACAAATAGAGCTAACGCCTTCTCTTGGTCGCCTGTAAGCTGACCGGTCCGGCGGCCACTTTTCTCGTAGTGAGTAAGACATACATCCAGGCCATTTCCGCCGCCGCGTTCCACCTCCGTGACGAGAACGACAAGTTCTTTGTATCGCCGTGTTGTGGCTTCCGTACCCGCGATCATGCGTCTTACGCGCTCGAGCCTTTGTACTCCATGCCTGTAGTTGGAGACCCTTGCGCTTAGCGAAGGCGAGGACCTTCTGCAGCATTGCGATCGCCAGCGTCGCATTCACATGACGCCTGACAGACATTCAGGCGGAGAAGGAACGAACCGCCACCAATTCACGGTCACCCAGGTCTGCAGCAGCGTGGTCGACTGCTCAAAGTAAACGTCGGGACAAGGCACCCGGAAGGAGCCCCTCCAGCAGCCGAGACGAAGCCAGGTAACGACCCCAACTGCGTGTTACCTCTGCAATCAATCATTGGCTGTGGCGGCCCTGCTCCTACCCGCATTCGTTGAGCGCGATGAAGGCTGCGACGAGCGGTGACGGTCGACCAGAGTGCCGACGCATAACGAAGTCCGTGTACGTGTGTGCCTTCACCAAAGTTCTGACGGGCAGGATCTCTCCTTATAGACGCACGCCGCGAAATGACTCGCTCTGCTGGAGAGCGGCGCTTCGGCGATCCCCAAGATCAACCAACGCATCAAGAGTACAGAGAAGTTTTCGCGCCAGGCCGGCCGAGAGTGGATGTAGTTGATCTGAGCGGATCTGGACAATGCCAGCTATCGACGCCGGAACGGTGGTGCCCTTCCAAACCGCCGGAAACTGCCCGGCGCTGGCCTGAGCCAAGACCTGGTCTGCAAAACTCTCGATGGGATAGTCTGTGCCAGCGCGCTCACAAAGAGTCAGAAAACGTCCCATTACATAGGGAATCCATCCGGCTTTCCTAATGAGTTTGTCGACCAATGGAAATACGGCATGAAGGTCGCCCCATTGACCGTTTGCAAATCGGGATGCGCCGCCTGCATTTTCTACGGCCACAAAGCAAAAGGAACTGACTAACTCCGGCAGATCAAACCCACTCAGCCTACCCCTATCGTTCCTTCGCGGCTCCAGGTCACGATGCTGCAAGGTCCGGTCGAGAGCTAGATCCAAAAGCTCGATCGCGCTATTGGAAATATGCGGAGGATCCATCACTTGTGCCGTGGTAAGAAATGCGACGAACGGGCGAAGCAGTGACATGGAAGTATCGTCAGACTGATCTGCAATTGGTTGAAGGAATCTCTCTGCCGCGGCTGGCACAGGCAACTCCACTGCTACTTTTGCCACTAGTTTGCCGAGAATCATCTGCCACTCGTACATACCGTCACGGTTTCGCTGCCGGCCTAAGTGGCGTTCCGTCCTCCACTCAGGATCGAGGGTGTCCAAGGTCCATAGCAACAACCCTTCCATCGCATCGACGTACAAAGGCGCAGCGTCGCTAGCCATGACCTTCGCTACGGGAACGAACGGGAGAAACTTGGCGGCGAACTGACTCTTCCAGAAATCGTCAGTACGGTGCCATCCGTCCACATCGTCGTAGTGTTGATAGTTGTCGCCCGGCTGGTTGCGTTCCCAAGACGGGCGTGGAAGCTCCCAGACTGGGAAACCCGTAGGGATAGCGTACTCGCGCATCGTCTCGCTCAGTGCCTGGGTGCGTAGAGTTGACTCCGCGTCAATCGCAGACTGTTCGCTTTGAACCTGGCGTCCAATCCTATGTACATACCGTGTCAAGCGAAGCGCCAAATTGAAGCCGCACCACGTGAGCCGCGCGTCTGAGTCCCAGCAACTGGCGACACTCTGAATTGCCGCGAGCGACACGCACTCCAGCGGATGCGCGACCAATCGGAATAGATCTTGCTGATCCTCGGCGGCTGCCCAACCATAGGAAATTCTGGCGGCTAGGGCGCGCGCCACAAAAATCTTGGGATGCCAAGGGATAATCGATCCGTAGAATATCTCTGGATTGCTCTGTGCGTCCCGGTAAGCCTCAATGGTTGCCTTGACCCAAAGGTCTTCGATCGTCGTACCACCAAAGCAGTAAATGGCGGCCGCTGTACCAGCGATGGCGCCGTGTACGATGGATTCCATATCTGCGGCCTTCGCAGATGGAGATGAGGCGATCCGTTTTGCATATTCAGCTGCTTCGCCGACGGAAAAATCATCGACCCACCTGCTGTCCTCAAAGCATCTACTCACCCAAAGCCATAGCTTCATTTCGGCGCTACTTTGCTCGTACTGCTCCAAAGCCTGCTTAACCTCAGGTGAGGAATGCCGAGGGCTACGAACTTCTAACTCGAATAGGTCATCATGACCAGGGACCGGCGCGACAGCATAGTTTTCTGGTCGCCCCCACTCAGCCCACAGTTCTGCCGTCTGCTTCATATGGGCTACATGCTCTGCATCCAGAGACTCCTCCTGGTATTCAAGCTCGAGCGCTTCCGGAAACTTCGTTAGCGCTTGGCAGCAAGCATTCCTCAGTGCTTCATCTGAGCCAAGGACAAAGCGCGGTACGAGACTGCGCAGCTCAAGACGGCGCGATTTGACTCGGCCTACCTGTACGACCGCGTCACGATGTTTGCTTTCACTTTGAGTGGAAGAGAACCCGATAAGGGAGGCTCCCTGAAACTGAGACTCCTCCACTTGCCGATGGATATCCAGGCGCCAAAGGCGTTGGCTAGTAACCAGCGGTAGTGTCGTGGCGGATGCTTTTTGTGCCTTCAATGCAATGTGAACCGCAATGCCGAGGACAGCAATGCTCTTCTGACCCTCAAGTAACTCTTTGAGTAGGTCGTCGGCACCCCGGCCGCCATCGAGTTCTTTCAGTGCCCAGCTCTCCAGAGCCATTAACCCGCATTCAACGGCCTGGGGCCCACCATGGCCACGGAACCACGCGTAGTGACGCGATGCTCCCCAGAACTCCTGTACTCCCCAGGGAAATGAAAGCGTAAGCACTAGAGGCGTGCCACTGTCCCAAATGTGCTGATGAAGTTGAACCCACGCTGTGGTCGCGTGATTGGTCATGTCGCGAACTAGGCGCAAACCTACCTCATGACTATTTAGAAGAAGTGAGTGGAAGGGTTCACGTAGCGGCGACGCAGGGAAGTACCCCTGGTGATCCGCGCCAATAGCTAGCCTATCCCAGTCGTGATAGGAGAACTCATTGCCTAGGGTCGGGCTAGCAATGCTGAGCTTGTCGTGGCGATCCCGTTCGCTTTCGGGTTTGGCAAGGATTTCCGCTCGCAGCTTAGCTCGCGCTTGCGCTTCGGACTGCCAGCGCGCTTTGGTGTCGTCTGGAAGATCGGTCAACAATGTGCGACGAGCAACCGCAGCCAAGAGCTCGGGATGCGTCTGGGACAATATTGGAGCGTAACTCATTACATCTTCGAAAGCTGAGGTAGATCCCCGCCCTACAGACTCGAGCTTCGTCAGATAAGTACTTACCAACGCCGGGTAGGCACGCGCAGCTCGAAGAAGGAGGCTACGCAATTCGCTCGCTAGCGCCGTGGGGACACGTAGGCCACTGTTGATTGCCTCGTAGGATGGCCCTTGTGAAGGCCTTCTCCAGTAAGGAGTCCGATATTCGTCCTCGATGGCATTCAACCATGTAGCGCACAGCTCGGTAATCAACTCCGATACCGGATTGACCACGTCGGCAGCAAACATCTGCCATGTCTCGAAGATCCTGACTGCATCAGCCAAACTATCTTCAGGGACATCATCAATGTTCTCTACGATCCAGGTGATTAGTCGTCGCCAGGCTGCAAAATCAGACGGCCATCCTAGGGCGTCTGCCAGGCGAATACGCGCCGCAGCTTGCATGTCGCTGGCGCCCAATTGTCCGGACATAACAAGAGGATTGGGGCTGGTCTTCTCTGCCTGTATCCAGACAAGTAGCCTCGCGAGCAGACGGCACTCGTCTGCCACCATTATAGACCTGAAGCCCGCGATGTTCTGAGCAAAGCCGGAGCTGAAAACAGGTGCGATCAGCCACGCACGTAGCCATTGCGGACGAAGTTCCGCTCGCTCAAGAAAGCCCAAGCCATCTTTCCATTCCGAAGCATCAGAATACGTCGCTTGTGAAAGCAACTCGACAACCCGAGCTAGAGCTGGAGGTTCGCCCGCATCTGATAACGCTTGAGTCCAATCGTGCCCAGAATCCAGGAGCAAATGATAGAAGGACCATTCGAAAAAGATGTCATGGCTAAACTGTGCGGTATGACCACGGCGCACCTGTTGAACAAGTCCGTCTCGCTCGAGCTCTGCAAAGGTGGTCTGAGCGGCAGGCGACAGCTGGCCAATGCGAAGGTTGCGGCCTAGGTCAGGTGCGCTTCGCTGCGCCATCTCTATAAGCGCGCGTTGCCTAGCGAGTGTTTGGCCATCTACTGAATCGTATCCGCCCCTCTGCCACCACGTTTCGATCAAGTCCACCTCCGACGTTGGCGCAAAGTTTGCCGGATAGTCAGAACTGGAAAGACCTCGCGCTAGTACAGCCGCGAAGAAGGGGCGGCGTGCCAAGGACCGCACGCGTTCATCGCCCCCCATCAGTAGAGGCTTCAGCGCAGGGATTGCCTCTGCAAGGGCCGCTGCTTCAACTTCGTCCAGATTGTCGACATCGACATAGCCCACGCCCCCGTCCGCAAGGAGCTTGGGGGGAATCCAATTCCGCAGTGGTTCGATACCTGCGTCTCTAGCAGTCGATACAATTCTCCAATGGGTCAAATTATCGTCCGCGAGCACCTGACCGATCAGGTCGGTGACAATCGAACGATGTTCTGGCGCGATGCGGTCTATGCCATCGACAAACAGGATGGCACTGCCCGTTGCTTCGATCTCAGTCAGCAATGGAGCCAGGGGGCCGCCGGACAAGCCGATCGCACTCGCGTACGCCCTCCAGCTAGTTCCTTCAAGCCGATTCGCCGTCAGGAGTAGTGTCGTGCCAGCGCTGGCATATCGGGCGACCAAGTCGCGCATGAGAACGGTCTTTCCTGTCCCCGGTAAGCCTTTGATAATTGTTAGCCGATGTGAACTGATCTCGCGAGACAGCCTTTCGCCGAGAGTTTCTCGCTTAACGTGTTGACCACCGATAGTGCTCGACTGTTGTGCGAGCCACAGATTGGTAGCCTCTCGAAGTGCCAGCATATCCCCAGCTAGTGAAGGTACGCCTGCAAAGCGGAAGCCTGAGCCAAGTTGGCGCAGCAGGGAGCTGCGACTAAAAACTGCATTTCGTCCAGCACCTTCGCGTGCCAATTGCCTCAGCTGCCGCCATAGCTCTTGGCCTCGGCAGACTTCGCTTGACACCAAGGCAAGCTGAAGCGAGGCGATGACCTCGGCCTCTCTCGTTGAGCCCTCGTGCAGCGCGTCAAACTGAATGATGACAAGATGACGCCACAACTGAAACAACTGTTCGTCAGATATCGCGCCTGTAACAGCATCACTTGCGATGCTGCGCACAGCGTCGACGATTTCGCTGTGCTTCGCTGAGGCGTTCCCATTGCTTGTAAAGCGTTCGAAGAAGACCGACGCTTCGATAGAAGAGCGCGCAATCTCGCATATGGCAACAAATCGCCGATAGGAGTTGTCGGAGACCGTATCAACGACGGCGCCTACTCGGTCCAGCCCTGATCGGAAACTTGGATTTTTGAGCGTTTCGAGGCTACGCAGAACTACTTCGCGGAAGTCACCGTTGCTTTTGGAAATGGTCAGTGAGCGCTTTACCTGGAGTGACAGGCGCATTTGCGACTCACCGTCTGGCGAGGCCGCGTCGACAACCACATCATCCAAGGGCTCACCGAAGTCAGCCTGTTGCTGGGCGATGCGCTGAGGAATGCGGCCTCCTAGGCCGGCGGCTGTCGTTCCACATAGAAGGGCCCCCAAGAAGTAAGCCACCACGGCATCTTCATAGGTAAAGCCAGTCCCACCTGTAAGCTCGGACGATGTCATGATCGAAATTCTCAGTAATACTGTGTAATTTCAGGTCGCCAAGTCGATGTGCGCATGGAATCCGCCAAATTGCCCGCAGCCGCTTTCCTACGCGCCTTTCAGAAAGGGCCGGTCAAGCCAGCGATAATCGACTAAAGTCCTGGGAAGCGGACTGAATGATGATCAGCCCTCACTGACGTTCATCATCCTGATATCTATACGGTCCGCATGCTCCTTGATCTCTTCTACCTTTGTATAACCTTGCATTTGTAAAGACACCATATTGATCAGCATCCAAGCCACCCATTGGCTAAGAAGCGCTGTGTCCATCTCTGTTACATGACTGTACGAGGCCCGGTGAACTGCTCTGGAGCGCGCTGAGTACAGGTCCGCGATGCGCTTCCTTGTCGCCTTATAGTCGGTTGGTGGAACGAACCCGAAGCCGCCGCACACGAGCACGCTTGCTAGGCCGGCCGAGACGGAGCGCGTTATATCCTTCTCATTGATCGAGAAGAATGTCTCTACCGCGCTCCAATACTTCACTAACCTCATCACGGGAACTAACTCTCGGTGCGCTTCGGAGTACCAGTAGACGGCCTTTAGGATTGCCTCTTCGAGGGGCGTGCGCACTTCGGACTGAAAGAAGCGGCAGGCAACGTCGAGGATGTCGTACTCGCTTAGCTGTTTCGCTAGATCGGGGCCGATCTTCAGGTCCTGGGCAGTTCTGAATTTGCGATAGGTCACCAATCGACGTTTCTTTTCGGACCAAGAGAACCAGGCGGCGCGACCATTCGCCTGCTCGGGTGACATGACGACTCCGATGCGAAACGCCATGGCACCGTGCTCGAACATGGAGGCTGCACAGACCGCCAACATACCCATGAGGAGTTCGGCCTGTAGGCGAAAGCTCTGTTCTGCGATTCGGGCAGTTCCGCGAGCACTTCCTATGAGCCAGTACTTCATATCCACCTGATCGATGGCCGCGGGCACATGCTCGTCGATGCCCTCGACTCCGGCTTCGGTAAGTATGTCGGCGGTAGCGGGTACGATCCTGTACTTGCCCAGAGTAATCACGCTGACATTGACCAGTTCAATCCCAAAGACCGGTACTGCAAAGGTATGTTGATCTATCAGTACATCCAATCCATTGCGCACAAATGTCACGAATTCATCGGCATTGTCGGGGCGTTGTCCCCTTGAGAGGCACTCTTTCAAAACCTTCACACTAGCGGCATGGATGTCTGAGTAATCCGCATACGCGTCGCATATCTCAGCCTCATTTAGGATGGAGACAGCGGTCCTCAGGTGCCCTAACCCGACGTCTGTCATTAGTAGGACACGATTGTCAGGAAGACGAAGTTCCCTGGCGAGAACATTGGTGACCTTGTAGTCCTCAAGGGATATTGCAGCTTTCAGGGCCCTTGTAGAGAAGAACCCATCAAGAGCGTTGTTGACTATTCGCAGCTGCTTCTTTGTTAGTTCACCCATCAGCCAACCCAACCTTCCTTAGTTTGAACTTCCTAAATAGCCTTCGCTCGAGGCCTCTACCCATACTTAGAGGAGCCGGCGGATATGGCTTCTCGTGATCGAACGTCAGTTGTTTGCAGACGGCACCAACGGCACCGCACTGCAAGCTCGCTCATCGCCTCGTCAGGAAAATAAATAACATTATTGCGTTGGCGAAAACAGGACTGTCCTCGATGTCATGCTTTGGTTTGGTTTAAGCCGAACCGCTCGAAGCTGTCGCATCTGAACGATCCGACGCAGAGTTCCGCATTCTTTCCTAATGAGTGAATGGACCTCTGACCTGCCCAGCCGCGGCCGCGAGAGCCGCCTCAAACGAGCCGACTCACTATGCATATTAGCCAGATCGTCAAGGAGGCCGTGCTCCTCAAAATATTCTGCAGTTGGAACCCCCACGATGGGGGGGGGGGAACGCGCCGCCCTTTCTGTTGAACACAGCACCCTTCACAGGGTAAACGCTCAATTCAGCACGGGCCTCGATAAGGGCGAAATCGATGGTCTGAAATAGAGCTTTGACGGCAGCCTCCTAAAGCGAAACCCACGGCAGCCAGGAAAAACCGCCGCACAGCCAAGCGGGTCTTTGGCATTGTGATTACGTTCTACGGTGACCAAATCAGACTTGAGTACCGTAACTACGCGACCGGGCCTTGTGCCGCCGGCATTAGGGAATCGAGCTCTGCAACGTCGGTGAACTCCGCAAGGTATTCAGGTTCGTTCTTTCCAAGCCAAGATCGAATTTGGTCGTTCTTCAGCAACTTTGCCAAGTAGCTTTTAGCTATCGTCAACTGAAGATTGTCTTCGCCGTAAGTGTCTTCGACATATTTCGTGCGGCTCTGTGCGAACTGCAGCTCTCGCTCAAGGCGAGCGATCTGCTCACGGCTAACATCTTTTTCGACTCGAGTCCGTCGATACGCCAATAGCTGCTCATGTGGCGTCGCGGCGAGAATTGCCCGCACGAAAGCTGAAGAGAAATTCCTCTGCCCGACCATGAGTTCAGCGGCCTCAATCTGCCGCATCGGTCGCATCCGCTTGAGCATGTTAAAAACAACCATCGGACAAGGCTGGTCCGAGAGGAGATCAACCGCCTCAGGGCAGACTCCATCCAACAAGCGAAACCTACGGCGTACAGTAGCCGCATCAAGATTGAGGGCCCTAGCGATCTCCTCTTCTGAGACACCTCGCTCGACGGCACGAACGATCATTCGGTGCTCTTGCACCACAGCAAGGCGGCTGATGCGCTTGTTGTAAGAGTATGCCTCGTCATCCGTCGATATAAGGCAATCCACCTCCTGCCAGCCAAGCTCTTTGATGGCTTCAATTCTGAGAAGCCCATCCAAGAGGAAGTACGTTCCACTCTTCTTAGGATTTGGGGCCACAACCGGGGCCTCGACTAGACCTACAGCTTGGATAGACGCCGCAACTTGCCGATACTTTAGGCTCTGTTTCGTCGACGACTGGATAGATCTGAGAGGAATGATTGCCGAAAGGGCGATCATTTTAGTCCCTAGTTCGAAGCCAATGTTTGCAGGTGGGACGGTTTCGCTCATGAGTGGCCACCCCGCATGATGCGCCCCTCCAATGCAGCCGGAATGGTAGCGATGCCCTCGCTCTTAAGCAGACCAACAAATTCGCTATTCCGAAGCAACGACTGCATCGCTTGGATAACAAATAGCAGACGCTTTTGTGTGAAGTCAGCCTTCTTCATCAACAACTGCTGCTTACCGACCTCCTGCTGGTAGATGCGCCTAAGATGATCTGCGTCGAATTTTCTACCGCCCCTTTTTCCAGCGCCAGACGCGGGCTCGCCCTTACCTCTTAACGGTCGCTGCTCAAGCGTTTTCTTCAGCAGAGACAATTTCCTTCCCTTGACGACCCCTTGCATGTACGCCTCTGTCAGCGCTTGCTGAACACCTACATCATCGCTTCGTGAAATGGTCACTGCCATGCTGATTGGTACGATTCCGCGTTCTACAGCGGCAACAAGGCGCTCCTCACCGCGCTCTAGTAGACCGAGGAGCATTCCAACCCAAGACGTCGTTACCCCAATCTTCTTAGCTATCTGCGCCTCGCTGTATCCGCGCTCATGAAGCACTCCTATTTCTTTCATTAGCTCAATGGCGGGGTGCTGCCTCCGCGCAATATTTTCGACCAGGCTCATCACAAGACATTCATGCTCATCGGCTTCAACAATGACTGCAGGAATGCTTTCCCTGTCCAGCCGCTTGTAAGCTTCCAGGCGCCCCTGACCACAAACGAGGTCGTAGTCGAACTCGTCGTCACAAGGTAAGTGACGACTAACAGTGATGGGCCTCTTCAAGCCGATCTTGTCTATGTTCTCGACGATCGAACGATACTGACGCTCGTTCCGCCTCCTCGGGTTCAGGATTTGGATTCTATCGACTGGGATCATTTCAATAGATCGCATAGATACCTCACGCCGCTCGGCTTAAAGGGGACCTTTTAGCTAGCGCATAGAGAGGATCAAGTGACATGAATCGATAGGCATCAATGGTCACCTCGTTGTCTTGCTCCGCCACGCGGTACGCTCGCAGTGGGTGATCTATACGAGGAAATAGGTAGTAATCAAGCACTGACTCTTGGTCCGCGGCCAAACGTATAGCCAGGGTGATGTCTGGATTCAAACTCGAGTCGAATCGTAAGCGCCAACGAAAGGATCCACTGGCAAGCTTCTGACAACGCGCAATAATGATCGACAAGGTGAATTCGTCATTGATTGTCAGAAGGTCACTGTCTTCATCGCGTAAGACAGATGCTTTGACACGCTCAAAGCCTTCTGTAACTTCGTTCAAAAGAGCAGGCATTCGCGCTCGAAGCGCACGGTTGATTTCAAGGTAGCGATAGTCCCGTCGAGGAACAAATCCCACTAATTCGTAGGCCCGAGCCAAGCCTCCGAAGCGCGCCCTATAGGTGGAGCTAGAAGGCATACCCTCCTGCTCATCGATTAGTAACCCAGAAAGCACTCCGACCCGCTTGTAGAGACCACCCAACAATTCAAGAAGCATGGCGTCGTCGAGGCGCTTCGCACGAGCAGCAATAATTGCTTGGGCACGCTTGAACCAGTCTTCGGGGACTACAGGCTCGAAGGCTCCGTCACAGCGCACCCACATATCTGGACTGTTGCGTACATGGCGCAGCTTGAGCTTGAACGATGTGCGGTTATAAACGTTGTTGCCAATGTACTTCTCATTGGTAAGCACCTGATGGACAGTACCGCGAGTCCAGCTTTTATGTCGGTCGGTCCTTACACCTTTGGCGTTCAGCACATCCGCAATTTCACGTTCTACCTTGCCGCCATCCAGAAATTCTGAGTAGATGTAACGGACAAGGTCAAGCTCATCCTTAGGACCTGGCATCAATACAACGCGATCCGTCTGGAGGCTCTTGTGCTCGCCCAGTGAAAGGGTTCCTTTAGGGTTGCGCTGCTCATCTAGCAGCAATCGGCGTAGCCCAAACCCCGCGGGCCCACCCTGGCGAAATCCGAGCTCGATAAGCCGGCACTGGCCATGAAAGACTTTGTGCGAGAGTTCCCGACTGTATTCGCCGGCCATCGCTCTCTTAACGCTCTTCATGATGGTCGCCATGGGACTTCCATCATTTTCGAATGGTTCTGCGCAGTAGAAAACGTGAATGCCCGAACGCCGGCACAAGTATTCGTAGTAGGCACTCTCATCAGCATCCTGGAAACGCCCCCAGCGACTGATGTCATAGACCAATATGGCCTCGAAGGATGTGTTTCCAGTTTGAACGTCGTGAATGAGGCGCTTTAAGGCATCGCGCCCTTCAAGGCTCAATCCGCTCCTACCCTCATCAGCATACGTTTGGACGATCTCCATCCCATGCTGGGCAGCGTATTTGGCGATAGCCTCGCGTTGATTCTCGGTGGAATAACGCTGATGGTCCGTTGACATACGAACATATTGAGCGGCTCGTTTGGGCCGCACGTCATCACTGTGTTGTGATGTTGCTCCCCGCCAACCCATGATCGCCCTCGCAAGGATCCGATGATTGGAAGGTGCATGATATTCAGTCAATACGTTGGAAAAAGTCAATATGCTCCAACACTTTGACGAAGTCTAACTATCTCTAGTCTTGGCTCTTCGCGACTTAAACGACGGCTTAGCTATCGACTCCAAGAAGGCTAAGAGGGTGTGTTGCTGTAGCTCATTTAGCACCCTGAAATGCTCGAGAAGGCGAAAGTCCAGAGAAGACATTTCGGGTGGAATCGACCCGCCAACGAGCTCCCAAGGGTGACATTTCAATCCCTCAGCAAGACGCACAAGCCAATCCACCGTCAGTCTTCGCCGCCCAGTCTCAAGCAGGCTAACCTGCTGATTTGTCGTGCCTATTTTATCCGCCAACGACTCAAGCGAAAGCCCCCTTGCCTCTCGAAGCGATCTAATACGGTTATCCACGAGATCGATAGATCCTTCTTGCATCACTGTTGTCGCGAAGGTAGCAGAGAGCTTGCGACTGTTCTGCCGCATCCGAGTCCGGACTCGACTCTTAGCCCGGCCTCATAAGGCACGTAGGGGCACAAAGGCACAAACTTTGATGCATCCGCGCTTAGCCTTCCGCTCAGGAAATGCAAGTAACTACTTGATTTTATTACGACAAACAAGCTTTGCTTGTCGATACACGGCAAAGTTTGTCCGCACCGCCATAAAGGGACACAGACTTTGCTTCTCGCAGGTGCACAGACTTTGGTGTCATGCCCACGTGTGGCCAATGTATGTACTCGTTCGGGCTTAGCCGGTGGAGGGACACGCGGCAACTGAGCACTCAAGGGTCATTTCGCGCGCCGGGCGGTGGGCGCAGTTGGGCCTCGCCTTAGTGGCCGGCGAA
>Ga0209437_100736_pt1 | contig 16458 bp, 8 predicted proteins | sample AraplaL_Cvi_mTSA_FD_184266 | JGI IMG/M metagenome (GOLD analysis project Ga0209437, IMG submission 184266) | Arabidopsis root microbial communities from the University of North Carolina, USA - plate scrape CL_Cvi_mTSA (SPAdes) (version 2) | ecosystem: Host-associated > Plants > Roots > Endosphere ...
ACGGAAAATCGCCAGATAAACGCTATGTTCCATCATGCCTGTACGTTCCGTCACCAGCGTCCGCTCATCAATCGTATCGTAGATCTGCTGGAATGCCAGATTCAGACCACCTGAGTCCGGTACATCATAGTACATGCCACCCGTTTGCTGGGCAATATTACGCAGCAGATCCGTACCCGATGGGTCCACCAGGCTTAGGCCCACCGTATTGATGGAAATCTGTTCCTTGGTATATTGGGACAAAATATCGGCCGTATCCGCTTCACTGAAGCCATCGGATAACAAGATGACGACCGTACCACGTTTCGGGTCCTGTTTGCCCTGAATCTGTTCCATGCCTTCCCGCAGCACGGCATCAAAATTGGTGCCACCCGAAGTCGTGACAATGCCATCTATTTTGCTATAAACCTCATTTTTGGCCGCTTCACTATCTAGCGCAATAAAGGGCTGCAACAACTGCGGCTGGTCATCAAACGTAATAACAGCTACCTGTTTGTCACTCTCCATTTGGCTGATTAGTGTCTTGGCTGCTTCAAAGCGTCCGTTATCCGGATCTGTATCATTCATGCTGCCCGAGTTGTCGATCATCAGTACGATGTCCTTCACTTGCTTCACACCGCCCGGATTGATCTGATACAACAATTGCAGAGCGAGTCCAACAACAAACAACAGAGCCAGCGTTGCCGGAACAAGCAATTTCCACGACAGTCCCAGATATCGGAGCTTCCATGAAGCGCCATTCAGCTTGGGTGAGATCATCTCGGCGATCAAACAGAACAATCCTACGCTAAGCGCCAGTACGCCAAAGTATAATCCCATTAGCAACAGACGTGGCATCTCCCCAAGCCATTGACGCAGCATGATTTCTCCTGCCGCAAAGCCCACTGCCCCGCCAATCAGGCTGAACAGGACCAGGAGAAGATTGATTTTTCGCTGCATGTCTACATGCATCCTTTCCATACCAGCTGTAAGCAGGCTGAGTTAATACAAGATTGTAGCAGGTTGAACCCATTTTTAGTGAGTTATGAAATTGATTCGGATAATTATTCGGTGTACTGGATGGAGAACAGATCTGCGTCCAATCACGGAGTTGCAGACAAACATCATGTTTGCCCGGCGCAACTTCGCACCAGCAGCCCCTCTGCACCTCCCTTCCATCCATATTACCGCGAAACTTCTTAACGGATGGGTGACAACTTCTCCACTAGACCTGCGGGGTGAAGTTCATAACCATTCTCCGTGTACGAGTCATAATATACCTTGCCGTTCCGATACACCATGAGATCCTCCAGATGGAAACCGCCCATCAGATTCAGCTTCTCCACACCACTGCTGCGTTCTTCGTACACCACACCCAGCTTATAGATGCGTGACGTCTCTTCGGCATGCGCCGCGTAGTCCATGAATGCACTATGATGGTCACCAAAGAAGTACTTCTCTTCATACCGATGTTCCTGCGTATAATCGAATACCCGTACCCGAACGACCGCCTGATCCTCCAGCGTGTGGTACAACCTGCGGAACAGATCATCCCGGGTCAATACGTCTTTGTCTCCGTAGGCAATCGTTACATTGGCCCGCTGCAACAGCTCTTCTTCAAATGGCAATCGCAACGGCTCGGCCGTAAGCAACAACGAGTGACATACCTCCATCAGACGTTGCAGCAGACGGTCATCGCCTTCTGTGGCAAGACGGTTCATGTCTCCCATGTAACGGTCCTCAAACCATACATCCCGTCCGCGCTTGGCTTCCAGGTCGATGATTAGCTCTTCCGTCACTTTGCCGTAGTACTCCATCACGTTCTGACCGATGTATTCATCCGCAGCAGCGATACTTTGGGTAGCTGTCTCTCGCAGTGTGCGTTCCAGCGCTTCAAGTGCTGCTGTCACGTGGCGACTGAATTGGTGAAGCTCTTCCAACTCCGTATCGTAGATGCGCAGCAGATGTAATTCATTTTCCAGTCGCAGCAATTCTACCTTCGGTACATACACTCGCTCCAGCATGCAGTCAATCAGATTGCGTACATTCTGTTTATCACGGAACAACGCTCGTTTGAACGACTGATCTTCCACCCGCTCTTGCTGACGTTGCTCCAGCAGAGCACGTGCCGATTCAAGCTGCATCGATTTATCCCGAATCAGTCCGAGCAGCGCTTCACGTACACTGCCAGGCTCACTGTCACTCCAGGCTGCCCACTGGAAGTAACCAACCTCTGGATACTCCGCGCGGGATTGTTCGGCCTGACGGCGCAGAGAGCCGCCAGAACTGCGCTCGCGCACACGCTCTTCGACAAGACGGACGACGTTATCACGGAAGTACGCTTCAGCTCCTTGTCCGAACAACGCTCTCTCCGCTTCACGAAGCGAGAGCGGCTTCAGATCGGAGAAACTGACGTTATGCGTCATGATGCCACTCATGCCACTAACCAGATCTTCACTCGGCAGCAGGCCTTCGACTTTGCGTTCCACCGAGGCCGCGTCCAGTCCGAAGAAAGCGAGCTTGTCCTTGATGCTCCAATCCGGCTCCTGCCGCATGCGTGCAAGAAGATACCGGTACATGTGATATAACACCGCCAGTGCTATCGGCTTGTTTGGCCGCCTAATCTCGGCAAAACCCGCACTTGCATAACCATGCTGATCAGAGGTGGTCCGAATATTGTTTTTGAAGGATGTATTGTTGTAGGTGTTCGCTCCCGTGCTTGAAACGGTACCCGAGTGAGTTGCATCCTGCTTCCTGTTCTTCAACAGGCAGATCCGGCAGATGATCTCGGCATTTTCGATCCAGCCACCGGGAACGCCGGTTCCACGCTCATTTTTGTCGGACAACAGATATACAAGATCATACAACGGGGACGCGGGATGTGTAACGGGAATGGAGATCCCATCCTCCGTCACCAGCAGATTACCGCTGAACGTGTAGTCCAGCGACTGCATATAATCCAGTTCCCGCAGAAAAGCGAGGCCTGCTGCGCTGGCATACCCGAAGGAATCCACCTGTTCCATCTCGCTGACCAATACATGCAGATCGGTCTGCACCGACTTGAAGGCTTGGGACAAAATGATCTCCGTCAGCTTGGTGAGCTCTGGCAACAATACATTCAATGGATCATCGGCTCTGGTTACCACCGTAACGTAAATCCGATCAAATGACGAGTACAGCCGACCATATTCGGCAATGCGGTTACTGACCCGACGAAGCGTACGATTCAGGTCAAAGAGCGCCTGATCCGATTCGTGGAAACTGCGGTGTACATCCTTACGCCGTGTTTTCGACGGTCGCTCCGTCTGCCCAGCGGACAGAGGCAAGCGGTGACGAGTCACCTGGCCATCGTCTGACGAGCCACCATTGCTCGTTTCACCTGGACCCGCTTCCTGATCTTCAGTCCCAATCTGGATGTAGACCACACCGTCTCCGTTATCCCATTTCAGCCGATTAATCTCCTGCACGGCAGACACGGCAGGTGCAACCAGATCACCCACAAACAGGAACAGCGCCGGGTAATGGATACTGCTGCGTCCATCACCCAGGCTGCCTTGACGCTCCTGCTCTATTGCATACCGTGTTGCATACTTCTCCAGATCACGCTTCAGGGTATTGTTCGAATTGAACTCCATCCCGGCCGCCACCCTTACTTCAGCCTTCTGCGAATGTCGTTCAGCTTGGACGACATCGTTCTGTAGAACTGATAGATGTCTTCTCCGTTAGCCAATTCTACCCGCTCATATTCGAGACGATCACGCGATTCCATGAACAGCGCAGCCAGATCATCCAGCTTCGTCAGCAGTGGGGTGATATCCTCAGAGGCTGTGAGATCATTATCCCGGCGGGAGGCTTTGCGCAGCAATGTACTGCGATCCTTCTCCGCCAGACCGCGGAAGTTGCCAAACACTTCATATTCGGCAAAATTGCGGCTCTTCATCAAGTTCGCGAATGGCTCCCATGCGTCTTCTTCCGGGTCACGGTCATAGACGTAGAGCGCACCTTTTTTGACGATGGTGTCGGTATATAACGCTTCGATGAAGCGGTCGTACCACTGCTCTTTGTCCTGATACTGGGCAAGAATGCCTTCGAGTTCTGCGACCTTGGCCGAGATGGCATTCATCTTCGCCAGTTCCTCACGTACACGTGCGATCAGCTGCGGAGAGCGTACCAGGTTTTCTTTGGCCATATCTTCATTAATACTGCCGAAAATATCCTTAACTCCTACACGAGGCAACCCTTCGGATTGCAGACGTTTCAGTTCAATCACGGCCCGCTTCACTTCGCCGAGGTTCGGCGTGGTGGACGTCAGACGCATGTCGTAGGCTCCCAGTTTGGCGGACAAGTCAAATGCTTCTGTTGTCACAATTGCATACCGGTTGCTTGTATTCTCATCAATGGATTTGGCTATCACGATGTTGTATCCGAGCGCCTGCTCGAACTCGTTACGCACACGGGCGTTATACTGCTTCACACGGGCGTTCTCGTACACATCTCCCCATGATTTCTCTGGAATCGGAGACGGCAGATAGGTCCAGTTGTTTTTCTCCGTTTGCACCAAGTGACGACCAATGCCTTCTTTGTCCAGAATGGTACGTTCATAGCTTTCCTCATATACTTTGAGCGGAGTATACACAAAGAGTGGTACCCCGTTGCGGGTATTCAGCCAGAAGATCCGGTTACGCACTTCACTTTCCTTGACGGTAAAATGGGACTTGCCCACCGCATTGTTCTGATAATTACGTATCCCTTTCAGAATGCCCGGCGCCTGTGCCGGTACCGATACAAATCCCCATGAAGGGAAATGCAGACTGCCCGTACTGTTGCTCAGATTGAACACCGGAACGGCCTCATCATCCAGCTTGCCAGCAATGAAACGTTCCACGAATTTCTCGACCGACTCATCCTGACCGTATTTGATCACCAGGAAATCTTCCATGGAACGGGTAATCAGATCACCGAATTTCTCACTCAGGAAGTCGGAGATGGAGCTGACGATATCAATCTCGTTCTCTTTCACCCACTGGCTGGAGTTTTCCAGCAATTCACGGGAGAAGTCGCGGATCAGATCATCTGTATCACGCTTATCCAACAGCCCGTCCACCACACTGACGATATCCGGTACACTTACGACGTTCCAGTAGTATGTCTTGTTGCCTTTGTGATCGGATTGTTCCTCGCCGCGTGTCAGCAGATCGCCGTTCTTCGCGAATATCGAGCTAAGGGCGTTCAGCGTCTCGGTAAATACGTTATAAATGCGGCTGTTTTCCTGGTTCAGCAACTCATACAGATCTTCATAGAACTCGATCATCTGATCGTTGCGTTCCACGTCGGCGTGCAGCCAGTACTCATGAATTTTTGCTTCAATATAAGCATTCTTTTTCTTCTCTTTGGAGACAAAAGCACTCTTCGCATCGCCCAGCTTCTCTTCGGACTGCTCCTGAGCCGCTTCAATATCACGCGGAATGCGGAAGGCATTCTCACGCAGGGTTTCGATGTACGACTGAATCATCTTCAGTACACAGAATCCTTTTTCCGTATATATGAGACGGGATACATAGAACGGACCTTGTTCGGGATGCAAAAACATACGCCGGATCTGTTCGGTGAACTGACCTGCAATCTCACCTGGCAGTTGTTTCTTCGCCTTGATATATTCTTCACGGGCACGTGCCAGGAAGTTCTGTTCCAGTTCGGTGTCCATATTCACAACCTGGGATTTCACCACGTTGCCATAGGATAGGCGCTCGCTGTTCTGATAACCAGGCAGCGGCTCTGGTACGCGCGCTTCAAAGGACTTGACCACACCTTCGAGATCAATGCCCAGCTTGCGGGCAAACTTCTCGGTATCCTCCTGGTTCGGTGCTTTGGAGAACATGGTGTTCATTTTGTCGAACATGCGATACGCCAGATACGTGGTCATCTCTTCGATCGGCAGTACAGCCGAAGAGGCACCAATGATGTTGTAATCATAGTTGGCCGGGTACACCTTGTTCATCTGTGCAATGTTGGTTCGAATGTTGCTGATATAGTCATGGATCGCGAACTCCTCACCTGACTGCTTCTCCTCACTTGCCATGAAGTTGGTAATGTTCTCGGCCGTGACGTTCATGCAGTAATCGTAGGCGTTCTCCAGCAGCTTGCCTTCGGTATTCGTTGCAGAGATCAGATGACACAGGTTAAATGGCGGCAATGGTGAGTTAACCGTTAAAATATTGCCGTACTTTTGCGTAAATCGCTCACCGCGGCTATCCACGTTCATCCAATAATCCAGCTCTTTGAGCGCAGCATATCCGTTCTTGCGAATGTATTCGCGCGTGTGTTCGCTCAAGCTTTTGTTGGACAGGTTCACGTCTGGCGTGAACAGGTAGCCCAGCGTATTCACGCGGTCAATCCCGGCAGAGCCGTGATCCCGTTCGATAATGCCGCGCACGATATAGGAAATATCGAGGAAGCAACCGCTGCCTGTACCGCCAGACAGACCTGTCAGCAGGAACACCATCAGTTTTTTGTTGGTGCCTACGGATAAGGTTTTGATCTTTTTGTCGATGGCCTGCACGACCTGATTAATCTTCGTGAACAGGAGCAGACGTCCAGCCTGACGCACACCTGCGGCGCCGTTCATGCCGTCCGTGATGCTCAGTTCCGGAGACAGCCAGTCCGTAATATACGGCTCCAGCACGCTGCGATTCTGTAGCAGTCCGCCAATCTCGGCATTGGACAGCAATACGAATTCATTGATCGGATCGAGTCCGATTCCTTTATACTTTTTAGCGCGATCCTGTTCGTTTGTTTCAAAAGCCAGAAACTCCACATTGTCCGGCTTGTCCATTTTTTTCTTGGACACCGGGTCCTGTGGCAGCTTGAAACGACGGTTGATCTGATATTTCAGTCGCAGCAGTGCATCAATTCCCGTTCCTCCCAGACCAATAATCAGAATGGGGTTATCAATGGTATCAACTCTGATCTTCTCACTGACAATACCTCCGCCAAGTGATACATCCAGTTGCTGAATATGTTCTCTAACAATCGGTTTCATTCCATGTCCTCCTTTGATTAACAAAGTTGGAACTACAACTTCATTACACTTGCCACTCCGATGACAGAATAACCTTCCGATCGCTGTTATCCCCAGATTTTTTCGATTCACTTTTACAAAGTGAAAATCCGGGGATAAAGGCGAACGCTTCCGCTTCTTCACGTTATTTCTGTCCTCTGCGTTCTCGTGTAAACAGTTGGTCCCAAATTTTATTGGCATTCCTTTTAAACCAAACAATCAATTTAAATCAAATAATCCTTCACACCAGATACTCAATTAAAATGGTCTTGTCCGCCTGTTGCAGCGGGATGCTCAGTCGGTCACCGTTCTTCAGTTCAACGCCTGAGCTTGCATCGACTGCACGACCGGATTTCTCCAGGGTACCGCCTGCGGTGTTACGAATTATAATTCGATCCCCATTGCTGGGCGTAAATACATATTTTTCGGTTTCCTTCAGCTCAGGGTCTAGCTGCAATAACTGATGCAGATGGAATCGGCCCCGGAAGGATACCAGCTTTTTATATTGTGGATATGACTTGTCGCCCGTGTTCTCATCACGAATCTCAACGATCATCTGACCGACAAAGCCCCGGTTTTTGCGTTTCAGCCAACCCATCAGGAACCAGACACCAACACCGACCACAATCAGGGCTACAACACCCAGAATGACAGGTAACCATGGGAACGGCTTGTCCTGTTCACCGCCTGGCGTGGTCGGTTGAGCACCACTTCCGGTTGCTCCGCCTGCGTTAATCGTGATTGGCGCACTTTCACGGTAGAAGCTGTCTTCTTCCGCACGGATGACCAATTCATAGTTATGATTGTCCGGTACTTCAAACGTTCCGGCAAAACCAGAACCTGTATTGTCCAAGGGTTGTTCTTCACTCTTGCCTGTATCCACATCTTTCACGACCAGCGTGGCCTTCATATCTGCATACAGATCATTATCCTGAAGTGGCTGACCGCCATTCTCCAGTTTGGCAGCAAGATCAACCTTGTCCCCTTTGGTATAGGACTTGGTCTTAATCGGGTCCACAACGAGCTGAAGATCATAGTTGAACAGCAGGTTGATATCGATGCTGTCTTTCGGAGCCCCTTTTACCCGAAGTTTCCAGTCTCCCTCTTGGGGCTTCAACAGCTTCACGAGCGAATAACTCTTCGATGTCGAGAGCTTGGCTGCATCCGAGTTCAGGTCAACGGCTTGTCCGGAAGGGTCTGTCAATTGCACTTCCACCGGCTTCGAGGACATGATCGAGATGTTTGCTTCCAGCACACTGTCGTTTGGCACGTTCACGGTAACTTCCTGATAACTGCCGTTTCCCGTTACAGAGGGCAGCTTCACCACATTGAGTTTGGCATGATCGGCGAAGATCTCACTCAGAATCTGTGGCAGATTATCCGGCGTATCGGTAATGAATGACTTGCCTCCGGTCTGCTTCGCGAGGTCTGCCAGTGCATCCTTGTTCAGCTTGCCATCCGCGTTCAGTCCAATCGTATACACCGGGATACCCTGATCCTGTGCTTCCTTCACGGATTTCGCCAGATCAGCGTCCGATTGAGCCTGTGTACGGCCTTTGGTTTTGTTAAAGTCATTGTTGCCATCAGCCAGCAGCACGATCATTGGCGAGTGAGACGGGTCTGCACCATGATTCAGTATGTTGACGGCTTCGGCGACACCAACTGAGACATCGGTATATGGCCCCCGGCCGAGCTGATCAATAAAGTCCTTCAGGCTGCTCTTGTCCGCATCGGACTGAATCGTAAGCATAGCCTTTTCCCGCTCTACCTGATCGGTATAAGCGACAATCCCTACCTTGTCCCCCTGGACGGGCAGCATATCAATAAACATTTTCATGGCTTCATTACTGATCTTGTCACGGTCACTTGTATTCATTGAATTACTTACATCGGCTACAAGTACCGCATCGATTCCGCTCGTCTGTGCCTGAGCCGCTGCAGCGTGTGGCAGCAACGCCTGAGGTAGCAGTAGCGTTAGAATGGCCAGCAGAACCATCGTTCCGCTCAGCCAGCGTATTTTGCGTGTCCGCAGCATTGGGTGTACTCCTTCACGTTTGAGATTAAAATGGGAATAGTTTATTATAGGCGTCAAGCCTTAAGGAAATCTTAACAGTCTACTAATAAATTCTGAAAAGCACCCCTATCTTGAGTTACAGTTTTGTAATGACTGACAAAAATCGACGATTTCATGCCTTGAACTGGCACAAAAGTACCAACTATGGAAATATGATATAGTTATTGCCAGCAAACTGCAATATAACAGCGCTTGTTCACCAAGCCATAGAAGGGAACGGATTATGGTTACATACGGATGCCTCGCCATATTGTTTCTTTTTGTCATTATAAAGGTAATTGCACTCCAGCTTCATCGGCGGAAACCGGTCTCCCGCGAAGACACGGATCGTACCCTCTACACTATTCTGAATGGTGAGCGTGATTGAGCATGAGTACTAAACTAGTCGTATCCATAAGACCATTTCATCGAACGACCTATGCCTATGAAAAGTTGCAAGTCTGCACACGTTGTGGACAGTATACCTGCCTGTGGGAAGATGAGTGCACAGCCTGTGGCAGGGGTACCCTGATTTCCGTTCAGGCGAAAGCGACTTCCCGTGTGAAACGTCGAATTGCACGCGACCTGTTTATTACCCTATTGTTCGGTACAGCGGCCACCTATTTTGGTGAGACCATAGATCAGACCATGGCGGCAGCCAGCGTTTCCCTGTTGCTTCTGGCATTACTGATCTTCATGCAGAAACGTTCGTTCGAGGTAGAGCAGCAGCGCGAGTTGAAGCGCACGTTGCAACAGGATGAGGAACTCATCCGTCAGGGCATCAACCGCAACTGGGCCCTTGTCGCTGAAGCCCGTAAGCAGGATGAAGCACTGGCCTATGAGATGCTTCGCGAGATCGGCTCACTCGTCTACAATGACCGGATTCGACTGCAACAGGTTGCGCTGTTACAATCCTTTGTCCTGCGCAGTGATATGGATTTGCAACTCAAGCCCTTGCTGCTGCACAGCTTCGAGCGGCTGCTCGCTGAATATATCGGTGAGATTGCACGGCTCAAACCGGATTTGATCCGAGAAGACGCGATTCGTTATATCGCCACCTATGAAGTGAACATTTTACAGCTACACAATGGAATTCAGATTCTTACAGCCGTTGCTGCTGCTGCCGTGCGTAAGAGCAAATATATTGAGTTATTCCCTAGTCTTATTACCCGTTACGCTCGCTTTATGCCCAAAGATCGGTTCATGAGACTTTATCACACGATTGAACGCTATCCGAGCAAAGCACGCGGAGGACTGGCGGAGTCGGTAGGCCGGGTGTATAACGAGAAATATCGGGATCAATACGCAGATGTTCAACTGTAGGGATGATACATTGAGAACGAAAAACGTAGTTTAGTGCAAACTCATTCCCTGTATATAGACGAGTGCAATTTCATCCACCCCTGCATGCACTCAGCATCACAGATTCGAGGGTTATGATTCTAATGATATAAGAATTCATCCAAAAACACCCCATCCTTAGGTCTAGGATGAGGTGTTTTGTAATTTATGGCAGTCTGCCGAGTGCTGTCCGCCTTACATGGTCAAAAAGAAAAAAGACCCGAATGGCATTTCACATGGAATAAACAGGCGTGCAAACAGGTCCTCGGAGACGACCAAAACAATAAGTGCAAACGATCATCTGTCCTGTTGAAAAAGGGTCGCGACGTGGTTCCGTCGCGACCCTTGATCTTGAGGGTTCGGTACATCTGTACCCGAACCCTCTCCTACGTGCCATGCCAAACGCTGTGGCATGGCATAGTGCCTGCGCAAGTGCGGCTATATCGCCGCTTGCGCCAAAAGCTTTACCGTCCGCGACGAGAATCGCGACGGTCGCCCTTCGCCGGTCCGCGTCCTGCGGATTCCGGACGGCGAGAGCCTTCGCTGCTGCGCCCGGAGGTGCGCTTGTCAGCACTACGGCCTGCCCAGCCGCTGCTGCGCTCATCGCCACTGCGGCCCGCACTGCGTCCGCCTTGGCTCGCACCGCGGCTACTGCTGCGGCCACCTTGGCCTGCTGCACTGCGACTGCTGTCGCTGCTGCGCGCCGAACCACGGCCTGCGCTGCGCTCTTCGCCACTGCGGCCGCCGCTACGACCACCACTGCGGCCGCCTTCACTACGGCCACCTTCGCCACCGCGGGAACCACGACCCCCACGTCCGCCATCTCTGCGATCGTTACGGCCTGCACCGCGACGGGCGCTGCCTGTTCCGGAAGAGCGTCCGCCTCGTTCGTCATCCCCCTGACTGTTGATGGAACGTCTAGCTGCTCCTGTTGAAGCAATTGGACCTTCGCTCGTCCACTGGATACGGGACAGCTTCTGGTCAATACCTTGTTCAATACGCGCAAGTTCAGGTCTGTCGTGCTCTGTTGCAAACGTTACAGCAAGACCAGTACCGCCTGCACGGCCCGTACGACCAATCCGGTGGATATAACTTTCCGCATCATGCGGCATATCGTAGTTAAATACATGCGTTACGCCTTCAACATCAAGTCCACGTGCAGCTACGTCTGTAGCAACCAGCACTTGCAGTTTGGCATCGCGGAACGCTTTCATTACATTCTCACGCTTGGATTGGGACAGATCTCCATGAAGTTCATCACTTGCATAACCTGCTTCACGCAGATCTTGGTTCAACTTGGATGCACGACGCTTGGTCCGGCAGAAAATAATCGCCAAGTATGGGCGATACGTATCAATCATGCCGCGAAGTGCTTCAAGCTTGCCGCGATCCGTACATTCCAGCACCTGCTGGCGAATTTGTTTGATCGGGATAACCGATTGGGAGGATACTTTTACATCTTCCGGATCTTTCATGTAGGTCTTCGCCAGGTGGCGAATACCCTTCGGCATCGTTGCGGAGAACAGCATCGTTTGGCGTTTGTGTGGCAGCTCGCTAAGAATCGTCTCCACATCGTCCAGGAAACCCATGTGCAGCATTTGGTCGGCTTCATCCAGCACCAGTTTTTTGACATTATTCAGCTTCAACGTGCCCCGGCGCAGGTGATCCAGGAGACGACCCGGTGTACCAATAACGATCTGGGTGCCGTTCTGCAATTTACGCAGTTGCTTGTCCACATCCTGCCCACCGTATACGGCAAGCACGTGCAGTTTATCGTCGTTTGCCGTGAGTTTCTTCGCTTCTTCCGTAATTTGCAGCGCAAGCTCACGTGTAGGCGCGATAATCAACGCTTGCGGCGAACGGTCAGATACATTAATTTTCTGAATAATCGGCAGCAAAAAAGCCAGCGTTTTCCCTGTGCCTGTCTGTGCCTCGGCGATAATATCGCGTCCACCCAGCAGTACCGGAATCGAACGCTCCTGTACCGGAGTCGGCACGGCGATGCCCTGATGTTTCAGGATCTCGCACCATTCCGGGCGAATGCCCAGTTGTTCAAAGTTTGCCAATCGTTACACCTCTGTATATTCATTTAGATAAGTCCATTTCATAATGACTTCAGTATCAGTATCTGCCATCAAGACTAGTTTTCCTTATATCAATCATGATTATGAAATGAATTTTTTAAAAAGCAATCCACTCGTTGCTCTTCTTCTCCATACCCTGTAGTTTACACGTTAGTCAAGCAAAACAAAAGGGGATACAGCGTTACCCCCTAACTTGTAGCACAAAATCCCAAGATCAGCGTAACTTGTATCGACCAAGTGACTTTAAGTCGGGTAGTAAGAGACTCTAAGTCTGCCTTCAGGTTGCTGATCTGTGGATATGACCTAGCATGCCTCAGGCTCTAATAAAAAAACAGCGATGCCCTCTCCCCGATTTCCGGAAAAAGTGCGCCGCTGATTATAAATTATCTTTTTATGTTATCTATTCGCTGTTTACTTCGTTCCAACCAAGTTACGAACCGTGCCCTCCAGCTGTGGCAAATCCACTCCGTTCAAGAATACGGGAACTTTCCTCGTTTAACCCGCGCAGGTGCACGGTTTTGCCTAGCTTCGCGTATTTAAACTTCACTTTGCCAATAGCCACAACCGCAGTGTTATCCCAGATATGTGAACCTCCGAAATCAATCGTGATCTCCTTCGGATCTGCCTCTGCATCAAACTCATCCACGAAGCGGGACGAAGAACCGAAGAAGAGCGGTCCGTGAACCCGGTACACCTTCTGCCCTTGTTCCTGGCTCGCCTGTACGCGGATTTTGGTCTGTTTCCAGCCAAAATGCAGCACACTGAGCACAACGCCGACCATAACCCCAATCGACAGATCGTGGGTATAGACCACAATCGCCACCGTCACAATCATGACAAAGGCTTCCGCTCGCGGAACACGGGCAATATTTTTGATGGAACTCCAGTCGAACGTTCCGATACACACCATAAACATCACACCGACGAGCGCACCCATCGGTACCTGCTTCACCACACCGCTGAACAGCAGCAACAGGATCGCAAGAAACGCACCCGCAGTGAACGTGGACAATCTTCCACGCCCACCAGACTTCACATTAATAACAGACTGCCCGATCATCGCACAGCCGCCCATACCGCCAAACAAACCGTTCACGAAATTCGCAATACCCTGACCACGCACCTCACGGTTCTTGCTGCTCTTGGTTTCAGTCATCTCATCCACGATAGTTGCGGTCAGCAGAGATTCCAGCAAACCAACCAGTGCCATGGTAAATGAATAAGGCAGCAGAATCATTAGCGTATCCCAAGTCCATGCAATATTCGGCAAGTGGAACATCGGCAGAGTGCTCGTTATATTCCCCATGTCGCCGACCGTTCTTACGTCCAGATGAAACACCAGGGTAATAATCGTCATCACGATGATTGCAATCAGCGGAGCTGGAACGCCTTTGAAGAACCGCGGCAAAATATATACGATCGCCAGCGTGCCCGCCACCATCGCATACATAATCCAGTTCGCTCCCGTGAAGTGAGTTAACTGCGCCATAAAGATCAGGATAGCCAGTGCATTCACGAATCCCGTCAGTACCGAATGAGGCACAAACGTAATAAATCGCCCAACCTTAAATATGCCTAGCAGAAACTGGATAATGCCCGTCAAAATCGTAGCGGCAAAAAGATATTCCACCCCATAATCCTTGACGAGTCCAACCATCAGTACCGCCATCGCACCGGTTGCCGCCGAGATCATACCGGGTCTTCCACCTGCAATCGAGATCACAATCGCAATGGTAATCGAAGCGTACAACCCGACCATGGGATCGACTCCTGCAATGATGGAAAAAGCAATGGCTTCCGGAATGAGCGCCAGCGCTACCGTAATCCCTGCTAACACATCTCCGCGAATGTTGCCGAACCATTGTTGTTTTAAAGTATTCATATGTTCTCTGCCGTTCCTCCTACATGTCATTACTCGAATTGGAAGATGACCCTGAAGCGTAACGGAAGCATTCACCACTGATCAATACTCTCAGCAATTAATGAAAGTGTGTGAGACAGCACAAAATAGCGGATTCTTCTCCGCACAATTGTCTATGCATCTAAGTTACATGCTCATTCACCACTCCTATCGTATGGATAGTTGGATGAACCATCATGTCTGTTTTCCGTTCCAGTGTTTTTTGCTTCTGTTCCGTTACAACGATCAGTTATCTTCCTTGTGTGACATCCTGGTCTGCTCCAGATGCCCATGGGTTTCCCTCTCTCAGAAAAACCGGGTCCGTTATTCTACTGACCTATTATTATAGTCAGAGTATGTAATAATCACTAATACAATTTCACTGGGAAAACATTCACTTATCTCTAATTATCTTAATTTTCCTATCATTTACTCTCCCATGCTATACTCATAAAATTTTAACAGCTATACAGCAATATAGTTTTCTATTTTCTCAACATGCCTATCTTTAGGTGCACGAGCTTTCTTAATCCAATAAAGCGCCAGATATACCATCGCTACAAAGACTGTTGCCGATAAACTAACGAATACCGCATCCAACGTTATTGTCCGAGTCAGAACATAATAAGCCAATAGACCGGTTAGAAACGTTAAGACCAGGTTGATGATCATTTTTCGCACAGTGAGCCCTCCGATTCTCTTCAATCATTTCGTTTTCTCAAAAAATAACCCGCAAAGATCCTTTGAAGAAAGTCTCTTTACGGGTATTCTCGCGATACTATGCTAGAATCTTCCTGATTTGAATATCGAATAGAGCAGGAAAGCCACCATCAGAATCGCCACCAGGAAACCAATCTCAATGACCGGAATATCCCACAGCATCGTGGACTGATGACTGATCGACGAACCGATAATCAAACCCACCATGATGATACAAAAGGCAAGTAACACAATACTGAAGGACAGCCGATTACTAATCTGGTCCATTCTGCGCATGAGTGCATCCAGTTCAGGGACACTAATCTCCAGCCTCAGCTTGCCTTTGCTAATAATGGATGATAACTGCCTTAACTGCCCTGGCAGACCGATGACACTTTCGGCCATATCAGCCGCACTGCGGAACAACCGATTCTTGATTCTTCCTGCGCTAAAACGTTCCTTGATCAGCTTCCGCCCAAAGGGCTCGGCCATATCTACGATGCTCAGGGAAGGATCGAGATGTTCGATCACACCTTCCATCGTAAGCAACGATTTGCCAAGCAGCAGAATATCGGCAGGCATGACCACCCGGTGCCTCTGGGCTACGCCGAACAAGTCGTTTAACGCCTGACCCACACTAATCTTGGAAAAGGGAATATCGTAATATTTGGTACGCAACTTGTCCAAATCCACATGAAGCCCACGCAGATCCATGTCATCCGGCATCATGCCGAGCTTCTCAATGGCCCGGATCATACTGTCCGTATCTTTGCGCATTAACCCAATAATAAGCGTAGCAAGCTGCTGTTTCATCTCATCGCTCAGACTGCCCACCATGCCGAAGTCTATAAAGGCAAGACGTCCATCCTTCAATACCATCAGGTTACCCGGATGTGGGTCAGCGTGAAAGAAACCATGAATAAAGATCTGATTCAATAATGAGTCCACCAGCCGCTCAGCAATATTGTTCAGATCATGGCCGCGTCTGACCAGTTCTTCACGATCATTGAGTTTGATACCTTCGATATACTCCATAGTCAGCACACGTGACGACGTCTGATCCCAGTAGATTGCGGGAATTTTCACCTTGTTGTCCTGTTGGTATTGCTGTGCAATCTTTTCCGTATTTCGGCCTTCGACCGTATAATCTAGCTCGGCCATCAATGCCTGAGCGTATTCTTCTACCATTTGCGGAATCTGATATTGCTTCACCCAATCCCAGCGCTTCTCGGCCATGGCTGTCAGCTCACGCAAAATATCCAGGTCACGCTGCACAATACGCGATATACCCGGCCGCTGGATCTTGATGGCTACCGATTCACCGCTTCGAAGTTTGCCCAGATGC
>Ga0209437_100737_pt1 | contig 16416 bp, 15 predicted proteins | sample AraplaL_Cvi_mTSA_FD_184266 | JGI IMG/M metagenome (GOLD analysis project Ga0209437, IMG submission 184266) | Arabidopsis root microbial communities from the University of North Carolina, USA - plate scrape CL_Cvi_mTSA (SPAdes) (version 2) | ecosystem: Host-associated > Plants > Roots > Endosphere...
CCCGCCAATATCTCCGGAGTTGGAACGACGTTTTCATCTGGACAGGTCGCCATTTGCCCTAAGTGGGGGAGAGAAGCGCAGACTAGGTCTTGCACTCGGAATGGTGACCAACCCACACTGGCTTCTGCTGGATGAGCCGAGCGCTGGTTTGGAAGGGCAAAGTGTCGGGCTTTTGCTGGATGCATTGGAGCAACATCGTCAGACAGGTGGTGGGTGCGTGGTAGCAACCCATGATCTGGATACATTTTTGCCTTGTGCGGATCGGGTATTGTTATTGCAGGAAGGTCGCCTAATCGCCGATCTTACGCCGCGAGAACTTCACGATAGGCCTGAATTGCTGGAGCAGACAGGGATCGGACTGCCACCTTCGATGCGACTAGCACAGCAGATGAGGGTTGCGGGTTTTGATCTGTCTTTTACCGGGATGACGCCAGAGGAGATGTCGGAAAGTATTGTTCAGTCTACGTTAGTTGAGGTGGGCTTACGGAACGAATCAAAAGCGGCGATGGGAGCAGCAATTACGGTGGCAGAGAGCGACGATGTGATTGAGAATATAGAAGGGGCCAATCCAAAGCTTCTTCCAAACACATTGACTCATTCAGGTGGACTATATGGCGTGATGGACCCGCGTCTGAAATGGATTTTGTATATTTTACTGGTCACCGCAGCGATGCTTCAACAGCGCTGGTTGGGATTGACGTTAACACTGGTACCGGTCGTGGCCGCACTTGCTGTGCTACCGCGTCAAACTTTGGCTGGATGCATGAAGTTAATGAAACCCCTGTTATTCTTTTTCATCATATCAACGGCGCTATCTGGGACAACCCTTTCAACAGAGGGAGGAGGTCTGCACTTTGGCTTTTCCCTGATGCAGGCAGAGGGCACTTTGCTGAATGTGTATCGTTTGTTTATCGTCACGTTGGCAAGTTTATGGTTTTCACTGACGACGCCTTATGGGCGAATGGTAGAAGGGCTGAACTGGGTACTCGGTATCGGTAAAAAAATCAGGCTGCCCGTAGCTTCGTTTGCTCTTGCTGTATCTTTAATCTTTCGGTTTATCCCGATGATCTGGAGTGAGTGGCAGCGATTCTCACTGATCGTACGGGCACGTGGCAAGGTAGCTTTAAGACCAAATACCGTGCGAATTCGCGACTTGGGTCCAATGGTAATTCCCTTGTTAATAGCACTGTTTCAACGTGCAGAGGATATGACCATTGCGATGGAAATGCGTAAAGTTAGAGAACATTCTATGCTTGGAGCACGTTCTTCGTTATTGGTATGGTCCAAGCGTGATACCTGGATTAGCATGGCTGGCCTCATTGGTTTTGTACTATTAGTATGGGTTCGCCAATTGTGATGGCGATGATGATCATGATGGATCCAGTAATGGATCAGATGGCAGATCAGATGATGGATTAGAATCATTAACGCAGTGTTTTCCAAAGATCATGCATAATTGCATTTGACCTTGCTCACAATAAGTGTGCGTGGATCATCTGGAAGCGGATCAGGAGGGACGAACGATGAAAGATAAGTTTTTGAGTGAAGAACGACAAGAATATACCGATGTGTCTACGGTGGAGTCGCAGCGAAACGATATCACTCTTGAAGAATTCCCGGAGGGTCCTTACGGTTCATCTCTGTTATCCGAGTCTCTCGGGAAAAGTTCTCCGTGGCGGGTGGATCAAAGGTCTGCACATCGTTTTGATTATGAAAATCATGAGCTTCACGAGGGAGAAATACGGGATTATCCGGGTCAGGATGTTTTTGACGAAACGGTTCCGGATAATGTGTCCAAACCTCAATACACGGAAGAATCTTAATGTGATATGGATATAAATTAGAGCGCAGCCTCCGACAGGTTTTGTCCTGTTCGGGGGCTGTTTTCGTTTGTGCTTAAATAAAACAAATCTCCTCCAATTCCACATTATGGGTTATTATATTTGTAGCTCGGAGTAAAAAATTGGTTGAATAGGTGGAGGATTCGGAATGAGAGAGATCGATTATAGTCAATATTTCTGGCAGGATGATAAGGTCAGATTGCGTGCTATACGTGAGGAAGATTGGGAAGATCATTATTATAACCGCTTTGATACACCTGCTCGTCGGTTATTGGAGTGTGCAGTAGAGTTACCGCCAACCCATGTCGAAGCGAAGAATTTCACGGAAAACTTCTCTGATTTTTCTTTAGCCAAAGGACGGATCATGTTTACTATTGTAAATATGGATGGTGAGAATGTCGGAGGTGTGAACCTGAACAGCATTGATGAGAGAAACGGTACCTTTAGCATTGGAATTCAAATTGACAGGGATCATCGAGGAAAAGGTTACGGAACCAGCGCTGTTCGAATCTTGCTGAAGTATGCCTTCTTCGAGCGTAGGCTCAACAAATTCAATGATTCTGTACTTGAAGGAAATGAACCTTCTGCAGCCATGATGAGAAAACTTGGATGTGTTCAGGAAGGTGTGCGTCGCCAAGTGATCTACACCGATGGAAAATACCAGAATATGATCCTCTTTGGATTAACCAAAGACGAGTTTATGGCAAAAGAAGGGCTTGTTTGACTCCAGCATAAATAAGATCGCTAGGGTGCTTGAAGTCTGCCAATGTTCGGTTGGATAAATGGTAATGTACATTAAGCTGAAGGTGAAAGTATATTCTAATGATATCAAAATCTGAGGTGATCGTGTGGATAGAGCGATACCCGATCCGACATGGAAAAGGTTAGGTTTTGCTGAACGGCCTGATTTTCATACTTCTGGTCTGGGTGTGGGGATTGTAATTATCGATTCAATTAAACCACATCATCTCGTAAATCACTTAAATACACGAATTAAATGTGTTACCGTACATGAAAATATGACTGTCACTATGCGAGACATTTTATCTGTGAACAGGGAGGAGGGTAATCGGAAAGGTGAGCATGGCCTTATGAGTGTACTAGCTATGGCCCATGAACCTATTCTATTAGAGGGACAGATTCATGTCGGGATTGCACCAGCAGCAACATTTATCGTTTTAGATCATGGGGCATTTACAACTGGAGAAGGAGAACGTCTGAAAAAAGGAATGGAATGGATTCTTGAACATGGGCTCGAATGGAATATAAAAATTATTTTAAGCACTGGTTGGCAGGCATTAGATAATGAAGTTTATCTTAAAAATACGAGTGAAAACTCAACGGTTAAAGCATTGTCGACAGCTGTACAACAGGGCATTTTGGTTATTTGTTCGAATGGGAATACACGTTTAAATAACATCATGCCTCCAATACAATATTTAGCAGTAGGGGGCTACGTGGATCGTGGAAAGGCTGATCGTTCATTACATGTTCCTTTCCCTGACGAACCTTATGGCAGAAATGGAGATGGTCATTTTAGGCCAGATATATTAGCGCCCAGACTACACCTTACAATCCCCTCTTATGAAACTGAAGATTCGGGTCAGCGCGTATCTTTTTATGGGGGAACCTCTGGAGCGGCTGCGCTTGTTGCTGGTGTTGCGGCCCATTTGTTCTCCCAATTTCCGAGTTTAAGTTCCGGGATGCTGAGAGATTTATTAGTCGAGCATGGAGAACCACTTGAGGGTGGTGATAACCTGGCTCCTCGAATTAACGTTGAGAATGCAATTCGTTATATGAACAGGGCAGATAAGCCAAGGTACATAACAAAAACTTTACCGATGATACGTATAAAAAATCAAAATCTCTATAGCACAATTCATTCAATGGATGATATCGAAAGAGCGCTCTCTTTAACAGTTTTAGTGGAGAGGGGGGAATTATCACGTGAAGAGTTATGGAGCTTCACTAAGGATTCATCCGCTATTGTTCGTAAAATTGCAGTATCGACCCTCGGCGAACCGATGAACGAATTAGAGCGAAAGTTGTATTGGTTGTACTTAATGCATGAAACAGAAGGAGGAGTGCGTGGATGGTATATGCATGGATTATTGCAAAATGCTCCAAAGGAGGAAATACATAATTGGATAAATTGGTCAACAGATTTTAACTGGTCGGTTCGATGGTGTGTTAGCGAATATTTGGCTCAATATCCAGAGTATTTTCCCCAACTGGAAAAAACCCAAGATCCTGACGCTATACATATCAATGCATTGCCTTTAAGGCAATGGTACACGGCTCTATTTCTATAATGATGTAATGTAAATCAGTATGTGGAGGTAACCTTATGAAACAAACCATTTTAAGTGATGAATTAATCATTGATTGCAAGGATATTTATTTGCGCGAGTATCGACTTGAGGATTTGGAGAAACTGCAAGAAATTACGTGGCAACCTGAGGTGTATGAATTCTTACCGGGATGGAACGCTACAATGGAAGAGAGGACCCTGTGGCTCATCGAATATGAAATTCCTGAGAATCAGCGTTTTAAACAAGCTGTGATGGCGGGTGGCAATATCGGAGAGCTTTATTTACGTATGGCTATCGTGCTTAAAGAGAATGATGAGTTCATAGGATGGTGCTGCTCAGGGATTAAGGACGAACTGCCAGCACCCAATCGGGAGATTATGTACGGTATTTCCAAACACTTCAGGAATCGTGGCTATACAACGCAGGCAGTAAAAGGAATGACGGAGTATTTGTTTGAACATACCAACGTGGAAATATTAAATGCCATCGCTTTGACTACCAATCAAGCATCCAACAAGGTCATACAGAAATGTGATTTTGAACGGTTAAATTTGATCGAGATCGAGGATGAACCCTATATCCATTATCAACTATGTAAGCGCGAAGGTCTTTTTTGATTGAACTTTTTTATCCTCTTTAAAATCGCTATAGGTTAAACACTTCAGATCAGGTTAGACAGTTATTGCTGGCTGCCTGATCTTTTTCTTTCATTTAATTTATAGGACAAGATTATTTTAAAAATTTTCTCCTCGATAATAGCGCTCCAGTTTGTTATCCAAATGAACAAGCTGCGCTTTTTTCTCCTCGATATCATTCAGCAACTTTTGCTTTTGGTCCTCAATCAGCTTGGTTCTTTCCTTCAGGGTGGAGGTTCCTTCATTGACCTGATCATAATACTTTTTGATGTCTTCCACACTCATCCCCGTTTCGCGAAGGCATTTGATAAAGACCAGCCAGTTCAGATCATCCTCCAAATAAAGACGGTTATTCTGCTCATTTCGTGCAGCAGGTTTCAGCAGTCCCTTTCTTTCATAAAAGCGGATCGCTCCAATTGAAATCTCAACTTTTTTCGCTACTTCTCCGATCGTTAACATGTGAATCTCCCTTTTATAAAAATAATTTGACCTACACTAAGTGTAGCATAGTAACTTATACATTGTTAAATAAAAATCATATTAGGGAAAGAAGGATTCGCATGAAAAAGACTGTTTTTGTAACCGGAGCAAATAAAGGGATTGGATATGAGATCGTAAAGCAGTTGGGTGAAGCAGGTTGGAAAGTTATCCTCGGCGCACGCAGTGTCGAACGAGGGGAAGCAGCTGTTTCGGAGTTAACTTCCAGGGGGTTAGATGTAGAATTTGTACAGATTGACATGATCGACTTGAAAAGCATTGAGCAGGCAGCCGATACGATTCATAAGACTTATCCCGCAATAAACCTTCTAATCAATAACGCGGGTATGCCTGGTGCGTTCTCTCATTCCTTCACGGATACGAAAGAGGAAGATCTGCGGAACGCCTTCGAAGTGAACTTTTTCGGCACGTTCCGTTTGAATCAGCGCTTGTTCCCCTTAATCAAAGATAATGAAGGTACAATTATTAATGTTTCGACCGACATGGCTTCTCTGGACCATATGCAAAATGCGGAATTTACTTTAAATGCCTTCGACTATAACTCATCCAAAACGGCCAACAGTGCCATGACACTTTCGATGGCTTATGAAGTCAGAAACAGCAGGGCTCAAGTCTTTGCGGTAACACCGGGATTCACGTCAACAGATCTTAACGGCAATGCCGAAGGCGGTAAATCAAAAGAAGCCGGCGCTGCAATTATCGTGCGCTATGCGACAGACGGTAAACGCCATAATGGGGAGTTCCTTGATGTGAATGGCGTGTACCCTTGGTAATCCACACGATGATGGGGATGAGGGTCTAAAAGTTTGAGGTCCATTCTGACTGATCTTGTCCCTTGGATGATAGCGGAAGATTAGATGAAGCTATTGGTGTGGTTCCGTTACTTAGGTTGCAAGGAATATGAGAATAGAACGTCGAATAAGAAAAATATGTTAGTTCTAACTTGTTTATTTGTTGAAAGTGAAACAAATACCAAACGTAGACGAACATCTTTCTTGTACCAAGGTAACAGAGCACGTACTATAAAATCGTATTTCTAACCAGCGTATCAATCGGAGGTATATATTTAATGGGGGTTTCATTATATAAAGCAAATTTAAAAGATGCAGTGACTGTTCATGAGATGAAAGTCAAAGCATTTATGCCTTTGTTGGAAAAATATCAGGATTTTGAAACAAGCCCCGCCAATGAAACTGTAGAAAGAACTATGACTCAAATCAATCAATCTTTCACAGATTATTTTATAATTCATCATCTTGAGGTTGCTGTTGGTGGAATTAGAGTCGTGAAAAAAGATAATCAAATCTACAGCATTAGCCCAATTTTTATACTGCCAGAACATCAAGGAAAAGGAATTGCTCAAAAAGTCTTAACAATGGTTGAGCAGATATATGATGATGCAAAGTCATGGAATTTGGGTACCATCTTACAAGAGAAAGGGAACTGTTATTTGTATGAAAAGATAGGCTACAAAAAAACGGGTGCAACAAAAGCAATTAACGACAAAATGACAATGGTATTTTATGAAAAGCACTTATAAGCTTCAAATGCTTGAATAAGACGCCTCAGATTCGTTAGCCTGTAAAAATTAGGCTACCACTATACTAATCAGATACAAAAAAGAATCCCCCCTTCAGTTCTCAAACGAAATGAAAGGGGGATTCTTCATGCAATGAGAGCCTGAATTAAACTGGAAGAAAAGCAGCGTTTGGTGAGCTGGACCAGGAGCATGCGTAATGATCAAGTAGATCTTACGTAGAGCTGTTTATAGCCAACTTATAGCTTACGTAGAATCTACGCTCAGTCTAGACATCAGTCTTATATAGCGGCATCAAAATCATAAATTCAGTTCCCAGGCCTACCTGACTTCGTACTGTAATTTTCCCACCATACGACTCCACAATTGAGCGGGTAATGGCTAGACCGAGACCTGCACCACCTTGTTTGCGCGAACGAGAACTGCTTGTGCGGTAAAATCGCTCAAAGATATGAGGCAGATGTTCAGGTTCGATGCCTGTGCCGTTATCCTTTACTGACAATTCAGCCTTATGGTGCGTGGCATACAACGTTATGGAGATGGCTCCATGCTCTGGATCGGTGTGCTGCACCGCATTATGGAACAGATTCAGCACAACCTGTTTCAGCTTATAAGGGTCAGCCAGTATATGGACCGCAGCCGTCAAGTCCAGATGAATGGACCTCAACTGAGCCATCATGGCAAGTTGGGGTTGCATTTCGAGCAGCAGACTGTCCAGCTGAATGATCTCACGCTCCTGCTTCGGAGCCTGATCCAACTTGGTCAGGAGCAGTAAATCTTCAACCAGCTTGTTAATTCGTACGGATTCGCCGTGCATGCTGTCCAGTGCTTTATACAATTGATCCTGATTGGTCGCTGCACCACGCTGTAGAACTTCAATGAAGCCGTGAATGGAGGTAAGCGGAGTACGAAGCTCATGAGAAGCATCGGACATGAATCGCTGCATCTGCTCTTTCGATTCCCGCTCCGCTTCGAACGAGTTCTCCAACCTTTCGAGCATGCCATTGAATGAAACTGCGAGCTGATCCACTTCCTCTTGTCCCTGAACGACGGGAAGGCGTTCTGCGAGGCTGCCTGCATCGATCTGCTGTACTTTATTCACCATGTTGGACAGGGGAACCAATGTCCGGCGTAATACCTTAGTGTATAAAATAAGACCGGCTACCATGGCCAACAGCGATAACATTAGGAAGATCAGAAGCTGTCTGATAATCAAGTCTCTCAGTGGCTTCGTAGCTGTGCCCATCTGGACCATGGGTAAGCCTCGATTGCGTGGACCCGGTGAGGCGAATACAATCAATTGTTCATTCCCCTGGCTATCCGTTACGATCCGGTAGGGAATATGTTTTTGTTCTTTCAACTCTTCTGTAATATCTTGATATTCAACGTTTGATAGATGAGGGGCTTTCAGACTGTCTTCCCCAAAAACATCCTCGAACGTACCTCGATTATCAAACAGGGCCAGTGAACGGTCCGGTATAAACAGCACCCGATTGCCAGACCCGTTTCCTGCCTGTCCACCGAAAGGATTGTTGGAAGAGCCACTACGTGACTGAATTCCGAGCCAAACCGGGGGCATGGACATGAGCTGTTCTTCCATGGTTTTTGCCTGATTCCGATAGAGAAAGCTTTCCATGATCCAGAATTGCAGGATACCGATTAAAAATAGCAGCCCAGCAAGCACGAACAGAGAACGTGAGAGCAATTGAGAACGCAGTGAACGAGGCCAGATCCATTGGTGAAGACGTCTTAAACGAAGTTTATTTTTCTTAGGCAGCGAGTTCATTAGAGATCCACCCTGTAACCGACACCTCGAAGCGTGCGAATGAGTTTATGCTCTTTATCCCCGAGTTTGTCGCGCAAGGAGCGAACGTATACCTCCACAATATTTTCTTCCCCGCCAAAATCATACCCCCACACCCGGCTTAGAATGGTCGCTTTGCTAAGTACAATCCCATGATTAAGCACAATAAATTTTAACAGTTCGTATTCGGTAGGAGATAGCTCCAGGACCTGATTCTGATAGGTGATTTCTTTGCGCTGATCATCAATTCGGAAGGGACCGTGGGTGACAGCTCCTATTAATAAAGGAAATTGATTGCGCAGTCTGGCCTGAATTCGAGCCAGCAGCTCGTCGAAGGCAAAGGGTTTGATCATATAATCATCAGCACCTAGCCAAAGGCCCTTAACCCGATTCTCGACTTCGTCCTTCGCTGTCAGCATAATAACGCCAACCTGAGTTCCGGTCTTACGCAGGCGTTCGACCACTTCGAATCCATCCATCTCTGGCATCATGACATCCAGAATAGCCATATGGGGCTTGAATTCAAGCGCCAATTCAAGCGCAGCCGCTCCATCCGGCGCGGTGCGCACATCGAAGCCCTCATTGCTTAATCCAAGCTCTAGAAATTGCAAAATATGCGGTTCATCATCAGCCAATAGTATTTTAATTCCGCTGCTAAGCTTCATAATGCGGGGTTCCTCCTTGCTTGCTTCCATCATAGTTCTCCCTCAATTAAGAGGGACTGTATGTTGTATTATCGCTTGCCAAACTGAAATTTAGCTGAAAGGATTGTGAATTATCCTCAGACAACATTCAGCGGGTACTCATCCCAGTTTTATTTTGGCATGTCACAATATTAGACATGAAGAACTTTGAAGGAGTGATTAACATTGAATAACACCAAAAGAAGGATGGATCTTGTCCTTCTGCCGATTGTATTACTGGCGGCGTTTCTGAATGGGTACGGTATCTGGAACGATCAATATGCCAATTCCTACTATACGACTGCCGTTGGTAGTATGCTCAGCAACTTCCATAACTTTTTCTATGCTTCATTAGACTCGGCAGGCTCGGTCACTGTAGATAAACCACCTGTTGTCTTCTGGATTCAAACGGCCTTTGCCTATGTCTTCGGATTGCACGGATGGAGCGTTATTTTGCCGCAGGTATTAGCGGGAATCGGTTCGGTGCTCCTGATCTATTTCATGGTGAAACCTACATATGGTCTTGCAGCAGCACGAATCTCGGCACTTGCGATGGCGACTGTGCCTGTTGTGGCGGCAGTCAGCCGGACCAATAATATTGACAGTATGCTGGTGTTTACACTACTGCTGGGTTCATGGTTTTTGTTCAAAGGCAGCAAACAAGGCAGTGTTTGGCGCATTCTGGTTGCCTTTGGGTTAATAGGCATAGCCTTTAATATGAAAATGCTTCAAGCTTACATGATCCTCCCGGCTTTTTACTTGTTCTATCTGCTTGCATTTCAGGCGAAATGGAGAAGGAAGATCATCCTGCTGTTCGGCAGCACAGCAGTTCTGGTGGTCGTTTCCTTATCCTGGGCGGTCACTGTGGATTCCATACCCGAAGACCAAAGACCTTATATCGGCAGCAGTGAAACGAACTCGGTCATGGAACTCGCCTTTGGATACAATGGTCTGGCTCGCCTAACGGGCCAGCAGAATACGGCAGGTAACGCAGGTATGCCAAATGGGATCGGACAGGGAAACAATCGTGGCAATCGAGGAGACTTGTCTTCAGGCCCTAATCAGACAGGCAGTGGTGTTCCTGAGGCTGGGCAAGATGTCGATGCACCGGATAACGATAATATGAATGGTTCGAACAGTACAAACGCCATGGGCGGCATGAATAGGCCGAATGGTAATTTCCCGAACGGACAGATGCCAAATGATATGGAAATGCCAAACGGAAGAAATTTTGGCGGTAATGGTGGCGGAGGCATGGGAGGCATGTTTGGTACAGGGGAGAAAGGTCCTCTGCGTCTGTTCCAGACTGAACTTTCAGGTCAAGCAAGTTGGCTATTGCCAGTTGTGTTGCTTGGGTGCATTGCCATATTTGCAGGGTTAAGACGGAGAAATATAACCAACAAGCACAAGGAGGCCTTGTTCTGGTTGGCCTGGCTGCTTCCGGTTGCTGCTTTTTTCAGTGTGGCAGGGTTCTTCCATCAATATTATCTGATTATGCTTGCACCTCCAATTGCAGCGCTGACTGGCGCAGGATTTGTAGCGATGTGGAAATTATATCGTGATCGCACCGGATGGCAAGCTTGGTTGCTTCCGGTGTCCGTACTGCTTACGACGCTGTTCGGCTGGTATATCATGCAGGTGTATAACGATACGATTGGTGCAGGCTGGTCGATTAGTGAATTAATCGCAGGCATTCTGGTCACGGTCATTCTGGTCGTTATGCTTCATCGCACACATCGATGGAAACAAGGCTTCATTATCGCGGGATTCATGGTGATGCTGATTGGTCCAATCTACTGGGCATTCACCCCAATTACTTATGGTGGCAACAGCATGATTCCGGCAGCGGGACCTACTGGTTCCAATGGCATGTTTGGTGGAGCAGGAATGGGCATGCCGATGGGGAACGGTGCAGGAGATACAGAAATGCCTTCAAGGGGTGGTCGTGGCGGATTGGGCAGCCGTAACGAAGAAGTGGATACAGCCACACTGAATTATCTGAAAGAACACAATACAGGCGAAACGTATCTCTTCGCAACTACGGACTATAATCAGGCAGCACCTTATATCATCGATGAGAAAGCAGCGGTGATCACGCTTGGAGGTTTTTCCGGATCAGACCCGGTGTACACAACAGAGGAACTTGAGCAACTCGTCAAGAGCGGGCAAGTGAAATACTTCATGGTTGGTGGCATGGGTGGCCGCGGAGGAAACTCAGAAATTACCGATTGGATCAAAGAGCATGGAACCGAGATTCCAACGTCAGAATGGAAGACAGGCACGGACACCGGGTCCATGAATAATGGAGATACAGAGAATGAAGCTGGACTCGGATTTGGATTCGGATTTGGCGGACAGACCACCTTGTACGAAGTGAAATTATAAACTGTAATGAAAATCTCGAACGAAGTCCATTGGAAAAGGGAGGGGACGAACATGGCTCACGCGTACCGATACAGCATTATTATTCCCATGTATAACGAGGAAGCGGTGATCGAGGAGACTTATCGGCGTCTGAAGAAGGTCATGGGCAGCACAGGAGAGAGTTATGAACTGTTGTTTATCAATGATGGCAGCGTGGATCGAAGTGCACAGATGATCCGTGATTACGCCCGTTGGGACGAGAGTGTGAAGCTGATTGATTTTGCTCGTAACTTCGGACATCAGATTGCGATAACAGCGGGTATGGATTATGCAGTGGGGGATGCGGTGGTGATTATTGATGCGGATCTGCAGGACCCTCCCGAACTGATACTGGATATGATCGCCAAATGGAAAGAGGGCTATGAAGTCGTATATGCCCGACGCACCAGACGCAGTGGGGAAACTCGCTTCAAGAAATGGTCGGCCAGTCTGTTCTACCGTGTACTTCGTGCCTCAACGGATACGGATATCCCGGTAGACACCGGAGATTTTCGCCTGATTGACCGCAAAGTATGTGATGAGATGAAACGTCTTCCGGAGAAAAACCGATTTGTGCGCGGATTGGTCAGTTGGGTCGGATTTCGTCAGACGGCTATTGAATATGAACGTGATGAACGTTTGGCAGGCGAAACAAAATATCCGCTGAAACGCATGCTGAAGCTGAGCCTGGATGGCATTACGTCATTTTCGCATAAACCGCTCAAGCTTGCAGGATATGTAGGTGCAATCCTGTCGGTAGGCGGATTCATCTACATGTTAACGGTTATTGGTTCGGCCATTTTTACAGATTCAACGATTAAAGGATGGCCATCCATTGTGAGTATCATGCTGATGTTTAACGGATTCATCTTGATCATGCTGGGCATTTTGGGCGAGTACGTTGGCCGAATCTATGATGAGACCAAGGCGCGTCCGCTATACATTGTGAGAGATGTGGTTCAAGCCGAGGGCCAGCAAGCGCAATCCCGATTGACAGCACGAGTTGCTCATCATGACTGAACGTCTGGTTACACTTTTTAAGTTCGGTATTGTGGGTATTGCGAATACGGCAGTGGATGCGGTGGTATTTGCTATACTCGCTGTGATCGGTGTGCCGGTTCTGATAGCGCAAGTAATCTCGTACAGCTGCGGCGTTACGAACAGTTATTGGCTGAATGGCAGGTGGACTTTTCGAGATGCGGCGCGAGGGGACGGGGATAAAGCCAAACTTATTCGTTTTCTCATCACCAATCTCGTCGTTCTCGCGTTATCCGCACTGATTCTGATGACTTTGCACGATATGCTGGGTTGGAGTCTCGTGATGAGTAAGTTCCTGGCGACCTTGATGGGGATGGTGCTGAACTATATGTCCAGCAGATATTGGGTGTTTCGTATAGCAACTTAGCTGCCCACAGCGTGCAATATGGGTTATATGAAGCAAAGGAAAGGATTGTATGTTGAAATGCGAATTAAAAAAGCAGTTATTCCGGCAGCGGGTCTCGGAACCCGTTTCCTGCCAGCAACCAAAGCACAGCCGAAAGAGATGTTACCAATCGTGGATAAACCGGCTATCCAATATATTGTTGAAGAAGCGGTGCAGTCAGGCATTGAGAATATCCTCATTGTGACCGGACGCAACAAAAAATCTATCGAAGATCATTTTGATAAATCGGTTGAACTTGAACATTCTTTGTATGCCAAGGGCAAACAGACTTTACTGGAAGAGGTGCAGGCCATCAGCGAGATGGCTAATATTCATTTTATTCGTCAAAAAGAACCGCTGGGTCTGGGGCATGCTATTGGATGTGCACGGCAGTTTGTAGGCGATGATGCCTTCGCTGTACTGCTCGGCGATGACATTATGGTGTCTGATCCGCCTGCTCTTGCCCAGATGGTTCATCTCTATGAAAAGACAGGCAATCAGATCATCGGTGTCCGTCAAGTAGACGCGGCAAATGTGAGTAAATATGGCATCATTGATTCTGGTCGAAAAACCTACCCTTGCAGAAGCACCATCCCGAACAGCTGTAATGGGAAGATACATTCTGAAACCTTCCATTTTTCCAATCCTTGATCAGATTGAGAGAGGGGCTGGAGGGGAATATCAGTTAACGGATGCCCTGAAAGTTAGTGAGTCAAGTGGAGGAACTGTTGGCCCTTGAACTGGAGGGACGTCGCTACGATATTGGCGATCAATTCGGATATATTCAGGCGATCTTGGAGATCGGATTGATGCGCAAGGAATTACAGCCCATGCTGACACCCTATCTTCAAAAGCTTGCAACCCAGTGGGCATAGGAATTAATTTGTAGCAGAGGTCCACATCTGCTGGTACAAGAGAGCCTCTCCTTCGTACATGGTTCTTTCATAGAATCCAGCATTGTACAATGTTTCCAGTAACGCTACAATGAGCAAGTAGTTCAAGTTGCTCTTTGAGGAGTGAGGAATCATGAATGAATCTATCATCAGGGACCTTATTAAGTATATGGACGTGGAGGACAACGCCGCCATTCAGTACATTCAGACTGAGCATCGGATGAAACTGGGACTCTTTTGGGGAATCAAGGAAGGAAGCCGTGTTCTGGAAATCGGGTGTGGTCAGGGAGATACAACGGCCGTGCTTGCACATCTGGTGGGGGAGCATGGGTACGTTCATGGTGTAGATATTGCTCCAGAGGATTATGGTTCACCGCTGACCGTAGGCGAAGCGGCAGCCAAGCTACGGAGTTCTCCGCTGGGTGATCGAATTCGAATGGATTATGATTTTGACATTTTAAGCGATCAAGCCCAATTTGCCGAGAATGAGTTTGATGTGATCGTACTTTCCCATTGTTCCTGGTACTTGAAATCGTTTGACGAACTCGCCCAGATTCTTAGCAAGGTCAGGACATGGGGACATCAGTTATGTTTTGCCGAATGGGATGCACGCGTTACAGATGTGAGCCAGCTCTCTCACTGGTTATCTGTTCTCATTCAGTCCCAGGTCGAATGTTACAAGGAGAACAGCTTCTCCAATGTGCGTACGCTTTTTACACCGGAGGATATACAAGAACTTGTCACTTCGGCAGGCTGGACGATCAAGGAAGAGGCTTCAATCCATTCTCCTGAGCTGCAAGACGGTCGGTGGGAAACTGAAATGACACTGGCAGAAGCACCTGTGGAACTGAAACTGCTTCCGATTCCTGACAAAGTAAAAACACTTCTTCTTTCCGAACTGAAATTACTCAGAACACATCGAGCCTCGGGGCCTGGGAGCCCACTGGGTACGTATGCAATTGTTGCCAACAAACAGTAAGAAATTAACGTGTGAATTTCAATATCCAAAAAAATGTGTTTACTTCATCACGGTAATTTTGATATTATAATCGCAATATCAAATGCGACGAAGAGACGAGTAGATAAAAATCATTCTTTCAAAGAGAGCTCCGGTAGCTGAAAAGGAGTAAAGAATCTTTTATTGAATAAAGACTCAGAGCAGCACATCGGAACTTAGCATTAAGGGATGGTGTGACAGGCGCTCCTGTTACAGAGCTAGAGTATGGATGGTCTACAGCTTGCAATATGGTTGTATACCTTTACTTGAAGAGGCGGATATGGTGACATATTGGCGAATCTGGGTGGTACCACGAGAATTCAATCTCGTCCCTGAGACTATTGTCTTGGGGATGGGATTTTTTGGTTTTTTCGGGGCTGTGACTACACGCTTTGGAATCGCCTGAATAGTGTTAATTAGGAAGTCCATTTCATAATACGTTTTTTGTGAGTTATGAAATGGATCAATGAGAAGAATCACTTAAACCGAAAGGAAATGATGATTGAATGTCAGCAAAATTGAAAGTTGGTATCGTCGGTGGAACGGGAATGGTAGGTCAGCGTTTTGTAGACCTGCTCGATCAACATCCATGGTTTGAAGTAACAGCTATTTCTGCAAGCGCCAATTCGGCAGGTAAAACATATGAAGAATCCGTACAAGGCAGATGGAAACTCGCAGTTCCTATTCCGGAAGCTGTGAAGAAAATCGTTGTTCAGGATGCTTCCCAGGTCGAAGCTTTTGCCAGCCAGGTTGATTTTATATTCTGTGCGGTTGATATGAAAAAGAATGAGATTCAAGCGCTCGAAGAGGCTTATGCCAAAACAGGAACACCTGTCGTATCCAACAACTCGGCTCACCGCTGGACAGCAGATGTACCCATGGTAATCCCTGAGATAAACCCAGGACATCTGGACGTGATCGAAGCTCAACGCAAACGTCTGGGTACCAAAACTGGATTCATTGCGGTAAAACCAAACTGCTCCATTCAGAGCTATGTGCCAGCATTGCACGCCTTGCGTGAGTTCAACACGACTCAGGTCGTTGCTTCCACGTATCAAGCAATCTCGGGAGCAGGTAAAAACTTTACGGACTGGCCGGATATGCTCGATAATGTCATTCCATACATCGGTGGCGAGGAAGAGAAGAGTGAGCAGGAACCTCTTCGGATCTGGGGTAGCATCGAGAACAATCAGATCGTCAAAGCTTCTGCTCCATTAATTACAACACAATGTATTCGTGTACCGGTAACGGATGGACATCTGGCTACCGTGTTTGTGAACTTCGAGAAAAAACCAAGCAAAGACGAAATTCTGGAGCGTTGGTTGCAGTTCAAAGGTCGTCCGCAAGAACTGGCTCTGCCAAGTGCACCAAAACAATTCATTACGTATTT
>Ga0209437_100738_pt1 | contig 16283 bp, 13 predicted proteins | sample AraplaL_Cvi_mTSA_FD_184266 | JGI IMG/M metagenome (GOLD analysis project Ga0209437, IMG submission 184266) | Arabidopsis root microbial communities from the University of North Carolina, USA - plate scrape CL_Cvi_mTSA (SPAdes) (version 2) | ecosystem: Host-associated > Plants > Roots > Endosphere...
GCGGGAATTAACGTTGTCCGGTTACTACGAGAAAGCAGAAGCGCTATCTTTACCTAAGGCAACGCGAGTAGAAATTCCAAGCGCTTTTCTCACTGGGCTAAAGGCCCCGGTTGCAACCAGTCTGACGCTCCGTGGCGGAAGCGGTGAATTGAACTTGGCTGCGCTGGGGAAATTCCCGAAACTGGAGCAACTCTCCCTCTGGGAGATCGATGAAATAACCCGTCTTGGCGCCGTGGACGGTTTGCCCAGCCTAGAGACCCTAAACATTTACGACTCGTCACTATATAAGGAGAGCGATGCTTTATTTCGTTTGAAGCAGATCAAATCTCTGATGTGCTCCGAGTGTAGGCTGAATTTCGAGCAAAAATCGGCCGCAGAGAACGGCGTGCTTGAACATTTGACCTTAGAGCAGCCATATTTCAGCATAAATAACAACTCTGTCAATGAAGTTGATCAGATGATGCCTTACTTTGCCAACATGTCCGCTCTACGTTCCTTCACTCTGCAAGACAGCAATTTGGCTTCTCTCGAATTTATGAGTAACTGGCAGGCCATAGAAGAACTTCATCTCGAGAACAATGCCATTTCCAATATCGAGACCCTAAGCCAGCTGCCTGATCTGCAAAAGGTATATCTCTCCGGTAATTCCGTCCAAAACAAATCCGTGCTTGGTACGGGTGTGCATGTGTATTAATTACCGTTTGGGATGATGGCGAGTTTTAGACTACTGTAGTTAGTGGATGGTATCGGAACAAAGACAAAAAGGGGTTCCCCTTATGCAGTTCTTCCTGCATGGGGGAACCCTTTCGGTGTTTTAAGTCAAGTCAGAAGCCTTCAATATTCTTTGGACGATAGCTGCAACCTCAGCACGGGTGATGTTGGCATCCAGAGATCAGTCTCCCCATATAAAGGGATCTTGACGAAACAAACAAGCGGCTGCCTAATCGGCAACCGCTTTATCGGACATGCTTATTAAATGTCGTAGTTATTCGAAGGACTGTGATCGATAACGGATTGCACGACTCGTTTAACCGCGGATTTCGCGGCATCCTGGATGGACATTCCGCCGCTCTCGTCCGCGTTAACTTCGATAAACCCTTTGCCCCCGATGATCTCTCGAGCTGTCTCAAGTTCGCCCGCACTGATAGAATCATGGGATACCAGTGAGATCAGGCCGGCGTCGTTCAACACCTTTGCCATCTCCGCCGTTCCGCGGAGCGTTTCTCCACTGACGCTCTCAAGCAGCATCGTATGGTAACCGGATGACATTAGTCGCTTCTCCACTTCCTTGGCGAGAGCTACCGTATCCGAGCCAGCAAACCATACCGTGAGCGGAGATTGTCCTTTCTGCTGGGCGCGAACATCTCTCGTGATCCCCGTATCCAGCGTGGAAAATCGGCTTTCTCCCTTCAGAGCTTGATCGATGACTCCGCAAGCAGACGTCATGTTGGTGACACGATCAATGAGGATAAAACCTCCGATGCTCTTATTGTGTTCAAAGGAATCGAAGACGATCTGATCCGACAGCGTGAATTCACACTTGGCCAATTCGTTCTTAACAATTTGATCGGCCGGAACGGTATGGCCCGTGTTAATGTCAATTTTATGGGTAATCGCCGTTACAGTGCCTGGAAGAGTCTTCGTTCCGACCTTTACCCAATAATGCTTGCCCGGAGTCAGGACGGAATCGTCCATCCACAGGATTGTAGAAGCGAAGCTGTCAGCTTCTTGGACTTGATTGTCCATCGTGAGCACGCAACCCCGCGATACATCAACTTCGCGGTCCAGTTGTATCGTAACTGGTTGGCCAGCATAAGCCGAATCCTGAGCTTGGTCCGTCACCAAAATCCGCTTAACCTTGGCTTTCTCCCGACTTGGCAGAGTCATGAGTTCGTCTCCGACCGAAATTTTTCCAGCCTCGATCTGGCCCTGGAACCCACGGAACGTATGGTCCGGTCTGCTTACACGCTGAACTGGCATCATGAAAGGCTTCGTATCATCGGTAGTATGAACATCTATACTTTCCAAATACGGCAATAATGCTAACCCCTCGTACCAGGGTGCATTCGGCGACTGGGTTGTAATGTTGTCCCCTTCCGTAGCGGACACGGGAATGACCTGAATGCTCTTGATTTGGAATTCGGCCGTCGTTTGGATGAACTCTTCCTTGATTGCCTCGAACGTCCTCTGATCGAAGCCGACCAGATCCATCTTGTTCACAGCCAATACGAGATGCTTGATCCCCATCAGGGCGCAGATCCGGGCATGGCGTTTGGTCTGGGTAATGATGCCTTTGGTAGCGTCCACCAGAATGATGGCTAGATCGGCAAAGGAAGCGCCTACAGCCATGTTGCGCGTATACTCTTCGTGTCCCGGTGTGTCCGCCACGATGAAGGAACGATGAGACGTCGTAAAATAACGATATGCCACATCAATGGTAATCCCTTGTTCGCGTTCGGCCAGCAAACCATCGAGGAGCAGCGAGTAGTCGATTTTGCCGCCTCGGCTTCCCAATCGACTATCGAGCTCAAGCGCGCGTTCTTGATCGGCAAACAGCAGCTTGGCCTCATAGAGCATATGTCCGATCAGCGTGGACTTGCCATCATCCACACTTCCACAGGTAATGAATTTAAGTAGACTCTTCATGTTAGAAATAGCCCTCCCGTTTGCGTCGTTCCATGCTTCCCGCCGCTTCTTGATCAATAACCCGACTGGTCCGTTCGGAAGATAACGCACCCAATGTCTCCTCAATGATCTCATCCAGCGTAACAGCATCGGACTCGACTCCGCCCGTGAGCGGGTAACAACCCAACGTGCGGAAGCGAATCTTCTTCATCTCTACCTTCTCGCCAGGCTCAAGCTTTATCCGCTCGTCATCCACCATGATGATATGCCCGTCACGATTAACGATCGGTCTTACGTCGGCGGAGTAAAGCGGAACGATATCGATGTTCTCCCGACGAATGTATTGCCAGATATCCTTCTCAGTCCAGTTGGACAGCGGAAAGACTCGAATGCTCTCTCCCTTGTTGATTCGCGTGTTGAACAGCTTCCACATCTCCGGACGTTGGTTCTTAGGGTCCCACGAGTGATTCTTGTTCCGGAACGAGAAAATCCGCTCCTTCGCACGCGACTTCTCCTCATCACGTCTTCCGCCACCGAACGCAACCGTGAATCCGTATTTGTCCAATCCCTGCTTCAGGGCTGTGGTTTTCATAATGTCGGTATATGCGGAACCATGGTCGAAGGGGTTAATTCCTTGTTGAATAGCCTCTTCATTTGAGTGCACGATCATCTCGATACCAAATTCCTTCGCCTTTCGGTCGCGGAACTCAATCATTTCCTTGAATTTCCAGGTTGTATCGATATGCATGAATGGGAACGGCGGCTTCTCGGGATAGAAAGCCTTTAGGGCCAAGTGCAACATGACCGAGCTGTCCTTGCCGACGGAATACAACATGACCGGTTTCTCGCACTCCGCTGCTACTTCTCTGATAATGTATATCGCTTCAGCCTCAAGTTGATCCAGATGTGTTAATTCTTGCATGGCAAGGCGGCCTCCTTTTTAATCCTCACTAAAACCATCGTATTTATAAACTTATCCTATCAGATTCCATCTTTATTGCAAAGTGGAAAAAAGTAAAATTTATGATGTCTATGATTGAATCGACAATATTCAGCATTGAGTAGCGGTTCCTCCTATAATAAAATCGCCTGAACGAATGATTTGTGCTGAGCTGCAAATGGAATCGGAGGGACATGGAACTTGAGCTTCATCTCGAGAACAATGCCATTTCCAATATCGAGACACTAAGCCAGCTGCCTGATCTGCAAAAGGTGTACCTATCCGGTAATACCGTACAGAACAAATCCGTGGTTGGCACGGATGTGCACGTATATTAATTACCGTCTAGGATGTTGGCGAGTTTTAGACTACCATAGTTAATGGATGGTATTGAAACAAAGACAAAAAAGGGGTTCGAGAATATATAAATTCTCGAGCCCCTTATGTTTATGTTTCGCTTTCTAACCATCATCGCTACATTCCAGAGCGTAGCGGATTGACCGTGCCAAAGATATGATACGGTGTTATCCCCTTTGAGAATAGACTATCGATCAGCTTGATTAATTCTTCCGACGATAGATCTTTGTCTCTGTGTATCCAAAGACGAAACATAGATATTAATGTTGATATGTAAAACTCAATGATGTATGGTGCCAAGACATCATCTGTTGAAAAATCCATAATCAATCGCTCAAAGGGAATTTCTCTTTTCAAGCGTTCCACAAAATGAACAGAACCATAGTCGCCCAATACAGCTTTAAGAACTGAAATTTCCTCTGCATTTTCCAAGCATTGAAGTGCATCTTGGATAGTATGTGTAGAAAACTCTCTTCCTGCCATTTCCTCCTTGATCGATTTCAACATACGCTCTTCAACGCAGTCCAACAACTCATAGATATCTGTAAAGTATTGATAAAATGTACTCCGGTTATATCCTGATTGGTTAGCAATCTCTTGAATGGATATCTTTTCAATTGGTTTTCGGCAATATAAATCACAGAATACATTTATAAATGTCTGCCTTGTTTTTTCCGTAATTTCAGGTTGCTTATTCATTGTTAACCTCCATTTTCTGTTGAATTGATTATACGACAGATATTAAAAATCTGATGGTTGATGACCAAATAGTGAATCTATACAATAACATTATACAACACGTTGTTGGATCATCAACAAAGAGGAATATGGATATTAGGAGGCTAAGATGAGAATTTTATTTTTCGGTAGAGGTGTAATATCGACCCAATACGCTTGGGCTTTAGAGAAGGCAGGGCATACCGTTGAGTTTTACGTTAGAAAAGGGAGGAAAGAAACGTTCGGAAGTCATATAGCGCTTGAAATGTGGGACGCACGAAGAGGAAAACAGTTCATCCAAGAAAGCTGGAAAATCAAGCTGCATGAGGAGATAAGCCCAAATTATGATCTCATTATTGCGAGTGTCAACACGGAGCAACTTCCCGAAGCAGCAAGAATACTTTCGACTACTGCTGGTAACACCCCGATCCTAATATTCAATAATATTTGGCAGGATTTAAAATCCTCAATCTTGCCCCTGTCTATGAACAATGTTGTCTTTGGGTTCCCAGGAGCAGGAGGCGGCATTGAGGAAAATAAGCTTAAGGGCGGCTTTTTAAAAACGATATTTCTGGAAAAACCACGGGTAGGCACGGAACAGATAAACAACAAGGTCAAAGAACTATTTGAAAGCGCCAATTTTAAAATCAATTGGATCAAGGATATGCAAAGCTGGCTATGGAATCATTTTGCCATGAATGCGGCGATGGAGACCGAGGTGTTAAAACGAGGAAGTTTCCCATCAGTCTTGAATCATAGTGACTCATTCGCAAATGTCGGTAAGAGTATGCGGGAAATGACCCCTGTACTTAAAGCAAGAGGCGCAAAGATGGACGCGATTACTCTATTGTTGACCAAGATTCCACCAGCACTTCTCGGCACGCTGTTTAACAAAGTTATTTTTGCAAAGGGCAGCTTACCACGACTTTTCATTGAATACAACAATAGTAAAGCGGGTTTTGCTGTACTTGAAGTTGTGAGAGAAGCCCAAAAGTTAGGTATACCTTTGCCACGTCTTACCTCGGCATTAGAAAACACTGAACAACACACAGCTATTATTAAAAACGGATAAAACGGAAAACTTGATATTGTTCAGACCAACATCAACTCTACTAATGATTATATAAACCATCGAACAACTCACCATTGAGGGGCTGTATAAGGACTGATAGAAGCAGAGCCACCCATGAAGGGCGGCTCTTTTATTATGCCTTACAGGGCTTGTAAGGGTTTTAGTCTTTCCTGACCAGCCTGTTGATGCGGCTCATTTCTAGCAATACTAGATGTGATTTTACCTGGAAGCCTTTAACATTAAAAATAATTGATTATTAAAATGTACTTCATTCGTATATATTTTTGTAAATAAACCAATGCACTTGTCTATGATTTCCCCAGTGAACTTTTGGGACATGATAGCTTTATTCGAATAGATCCTTACTGTCTTCCAGTCATGAATAATTTGGTCCAATAACGGGTCAAGCGTATGTTTTGCATTGATATGATCAATGTTGTACTTATAGAGAGTATTTAACCTGTATTTCTCAGAACATTTTCTATAAATAGTACTGCTCAGTGTTTCTATAATCGTTTCATTTTTTATAATGAGCTCGTAATTTTCTGCGAGCAACAGTATATTATTCAAACTTTCCGTTATTTCATTTTGATACCTGCACATATTTTCTACGAATGTATTGATGGTTGTGTGTGCTGACTTCTTATTGTTCAAGATCTCATGATTACCGGGGGGCACTAGCGCATATTCCCAAAAGTAGTCTGGCATCTTTACGTGTTCCGAAGTCATGCATGACCATTTAAATTCTGAAAATGGCAGAGAATATTGTCTGTATTCTGTAATATCATCAACCGTATATATTTCCTCGTTCGTAAGATTGAAGCCATAGACAAAAACAGGGTGCAGTCCATGTTTTTTGTTATAGTAAAAGTCTCTCCCGCGTTGATAAAATAAATCAATAAATATGGAAATCGGATGACCACTAGAAATAGAGTTTTTGATCTCATCTTGTAACGTATCTAGTGTAGGGGATTTTTTACGAATAGAGATCCCCATATCCTCAAGGATCTGATCCCCCTCCTCAAGATTCAACACCTCTAACTTGAAATATCCTCTTGTTTGTATTTTTTGTTTATCAAATCTATAAATAGTAATGACATTATTCAAAATCGGCAAATCATCTTTTTTAAAATATCTGGCAAGCGTTAACAACAAATTGTAGTCGCAATTAAAATAAGGAAAATTATGATGAGGAAACATTTTTGTCATGCCGTCGAAGGGCTGAAAGGTGTCCAGGGAAATAATTTCTTCCATACAATATTTCTCCTATACTAGGACGTGTCTTGAAACCTACTGAAGTGCATCTTTTACCGCCTTTTCGCCCCCCGCTACGTCACTTTCCCTTGACGTGCCTCGGCACGCCTGCGGAAAACTTCCTGGCTTGGAACGAAAAATCAGCAAAATCTGCCGCCTTCAGAGTTTTCAGACACGCCCTAAAATTATGGTTGATATTACGGCTATATTACCTCTTAACAAGATTCATCATACGGTATTGCCGCGTTCCAGCCTTCATCTCTTCATATTTCTTCGAGCCGGGCAATGCGATGAATTCATTGATATCTCCAATATTCGTGCTCGCTTTGGCGTTATTCGCAATTCCTTGTGTGCCAGTACGCTGCTTCGCACTCTCATCACATGATAGAAGAACATTCGAAGTCACATCCTGATTGCGGATTACAGACAGGCCTGCTTCCTCTAACAGCCTGACGTTTTGCGCTACTTGATCTCCCAGCATCAGCTCCGTATACAGAAATACGCCGCCAACTCTCATGATCCGGTATACCTCTTCATAGAATCGTGATCGGTTCGGATAGGCATGTGCGGATTCTATATTTAACACCACATCGAAGCTCTCGTCAGCAAACGGTATATTCTCCGCATCGCCGACGAGATACAAATATTCACCCAATCGGGATTTGGCATTGCAAAAGGCAATATTCGCCGGGCAGATGTCGAGACCGACAATAGACAGCGGCTTGAAATATTTAGACAGAGCCGCTATGTTCCCTCCCCTGCCGCATCCGATGTCGATCACCTGCCGCTCCCGAATCGCCGTCTTGCCCACTGTCTCAAGCAGCAGCTTGACCGAGTTTCTATTCCATGCATCGCCCGGCTCGAGCACCGCATGTTGCTCATTCTCGTGCGGGACGTAACCATAGTTCAAGAAGGTGGCGAATCGGCCTATACCGGACAGCGCAAGGGAGTGCGAAATCTCGCTATAATCCCGAATTTCAGCCTCTTTTCGGTTCCATTCGGAAGGGTGGACAAACTGCTCTCGCCGGTCGAGCATCGATAAGTAACGATCATCGTTCGTATATACCGCATCGCAGCTGCAGCATTGCAGCACTGCCTCCGACTGCTCCAGCTCGCCCTTGCAGCTGGAGCATACCAACCTTGCATGCAGATGCTGTAACATGACTATCGCCCAGCCGACACATGCATTTGATTCAACGCGTACACATTATAGTAATTTGGGATATTCAAATCTTCGTAATAATCGATCACGGCATAGAAGCCGTTGGTTTGGAAGATGTTCTCGAGCCTGCTGATCTGCTCTCCGTCCAGTCCGTGTACCTCCATTACAATTTGCCTGATTTTGCCCCAATCTTCCGGTTGGATTCCTTCCAGCACCTCGAACTCACTTTTTTCCACGTCGATTTTGAGCAGATCAATTTGGTTCAGATCGTAAAAGCGGATCATTTCAGAGATCGTAGTTAGCTTGCAACGATAGATTTGTTCATTCAGAAGCTTCGGCGACATAAGATGATCGACAAAGCGGTTTAGCATTCGCGGGTCAGCGAAATTATCTTCGTAATGGTTGATTAACCCGTATCGGAGATCTTGATCGTGGTTCTCCCTGTATTTGATCTGGACAGAGTCCGTGGACATCGTAGGAAAATAAGCAAACTCCGCTTCCTTGATCTCATTGGAAAGCCCTACGTTAACCGTCGTTACGCGAGGCAACGAACTCGTATTCATCTTCAAGAGATTAAACGTCGGAGGCAGTGGCTCAAAGGCATATACCCTGCAGTCGCTCTTGCTGCTGACATATAGGCTGAACATGCCGATATTAGCCCCAACGTCCATGACCGTGCCATTATCCGGGAGTGTAATACCGTGCTTGAAATACATCTCCTTGTTGAAAATCTCGTTGTAGAGGAACTCGGTCTCGCCTTCGTTGTTTTGATAGATTTCGATCCCGTTGTGCAGCCGTTTCTTTGCGATAGCCTTTGTCTGCAACGGATGGCTCTCATGCTCCGTCCTGCTCAATCGATTCACCTTCTCAACAATTTGTTTTTTTGGCATTTCTCTAACTGCTGGCGCTTTCATAGCGTTTGACGGCCAGCTTCCAGAACAGCCTGACCACTATAAGCGATATAACGGGAGCTACAAAAATCCATATCCCAAGGAACAAGTCCAATCGATCGATCAAATAAACCGACGGCATGTTGGTGATGAACAAGATCGGCACAACATACAGCCCTATTCTCCGCAGCCATTTGGGGTATATGTACATCGGCATATTGTTTAAATCCCAACATTTGTCGAGTATTTCGAAGATCGAACCGGACTTCACCGTCCAGAAGGCAAGAATTTGCGGAAGTAGAAGCACCGAATAGGTCACGATCGTGCTACTCAAGATCACGCCGATATATCCGGCCACGTGGATAAAGCTTGGCTCGATGTCAAGACGCCGCCAAGCCAGTACGATCATCGTGATCCCGGCGATCAGGTTCGGGATCGGAAACGCGAAGTTAACGTGCCGGAATGAAATCATGAACTGCAGCGAAAGCGGCTTCGTCATATACAAGTCCAGCGTACCGTTGCGGATATGGCCGGCGAATCTATAAAAGTTATCCATAAACAGTCCTGTATAGATCGCGATCATAATCGTATAGGTCCCGGTGAAGATCATCATCTGGTCAGGAGAAATGCCATTGATTTCGATCCCAAGCTGGAAAACGAACAAGATATAGATCAGCTTGGAAAACAGAAATACGGTCTCCATGATCAAACCGGAGTAGAAATTCGCTTTGTATTCCATGTAACCGACCAAGCTGTTCTTTGCGAAAATAAAGAACATACGTACATGCTTCCGAAACTCCGTCAAGCTGATACTCACAGATCTAACCTCCAACGGCTACATATTTCCTCATCCCGGAATCCCACGACAACTTCGAAATTATCATAAGCGCAATTACCCAGACCACCTGTAAGAGAAGCCCGCGCACGATTTCATGAATCGCCATGCTCCCATTGATGATGTTAACCGGGAAGAATACGACATATTGAAACGGTAAGTAGCTGGAGATTCTGGCAAACGTATCTCCGAAAATATTAAGCGGAAAGATGGCACCACTGAGCAGATAGACGCCTTGGTTGAACGCGATATAAACGCCCCAAACCTCGGTAATGATGAACGCGAGAGCACTAATCGAATAAAAAAGCAGGAAGTTGATGAGCAGTCCGAACAGAATGCTGACCAGGAACATAACGATCTGCACCCCTCTAAGCTGAAACCCCCAAATCTGAGTAAAAACGATCATCAGTATGACGAATAAGACAAGGACGACCCCAATCTGAACCGTTTTCCCACCGAAAAAATTGCATATCCGATAGCTGAAATAATGAATGGGCTGAGCGATAAATTTGCTCAGTCCACCCGTCTTGATATCATTCGCGATTTCCCCTTCGAAGCCGGCAGAAACCAGCTTGGAGACGACGCCAGACAACACGGAATAAATGATGATCTGTGAATAAGTATAGCCGTTAATAATCTCTTGCGGCGAACTGCGAAACACGGCCGTCCAGAGGAAGCATTGGACGAGAATGATGAAGCCGCCGCTGATGATACTCATAAAGAAATCAGTCCGATACTCCATCGCATTCTGAAGCGCAAGAATGTACGTCCTTTTATACTTCTGCAAGGCTTTCATGTTTGACCCCATCTTTCTGATACAAGCTTTCGATGCCTCGCTCAACAGGTATATCTTCAACTGTGAAATCGAGGATCGGGAACCGGTCCAGCATCATCTTGGAAAGCCGCTGAAGGTCATGCTTATCGATCTCCATGACGGCATTCATGCCGTCATGTTCCATAATAGCGCCATAGTCGCTTAGCGCTTGCCTTGGCACTTCGTCCGTAAATTGCAGCTTGATGATCTTTTTTGCATGAAACAGTTCGTTCACACGCCGAAGATCGCCATCGTATACGATCTTCCCTTGATTGATGATGATCGTTCGTTTGCATAAATCCTCAATATCCGCCATGTAGTGGCTTGTCAGAATGACCGTTGCTTTCGTCTGCTGGTTATAATACTTCAGGAACTCCCGAATGCGCTTCTGCGAAATCAGATCGAGTCCGATTGTAGGCTCATCCAGGAAAATCACCTTAGGCCGGTGGATGAGCGACGCAATTAGCTCCATCTTCATCCGTTCCCCCAGCGAAAGCCTGCGCACCTGAATATTGAGCAGATCTTTAACGCCAAGCATCTCCGTAAGCTCATCCAGGACAAGGTTGTAGGGCTTATCCTCGACCTCATAAATGCATTTGTTCAGGTACAACGATTCGTTCGCCGGTAAATCCCACCACAACTGCGATTTCTGCCCCATCACGATCGAGAACTGCATCTTGAATTCTTTTTTTCGCTCCCAAGGGACATAGCCTAATACCGTCGCTTGCCCGCTTGTCGGATACAAGATGCCGGACAGCATCTTAAGCGTAGTTGTTTTGCCGGAACCGTTCGGGCCTAAGAACCCGACCATCTCGCCTTGCTCAATTACAAGTGATATTTCGCTAACCGCTTCTTTGATCAGTGATTTTCGCTTCACTAAATTTTTCAGCGATTTTTTGAACCCCAATTCTTTTTCGTAGTAATTGAAGCTTTTGGATAAGCGTTCCACTTGGATAATGCTCACTGATTCACCTCATTTATGCTCATGTAGAATAGTTAAACACCGTGCAAATGCAAGACACTGCACTTGGAACATGCCGGTGTCAGTCGTTCATCCATCATTTCCCTTATCCTTCTGTAGGTCATGCCGTGCCATAATTCCTGTACGGACGCTTCATTTAAATTGCCGATCTCGAACTCCTTGAAAAATTTGCACGCAACAACCGTTCCATCGGGCGTAATGTCCATCCGGTTCGAGAGAGCCAGGCACTTCTTGTTCATCGTGCCTTTACTCCTCACCTCTTTGCCGAGCACGAAATCTTCGATCTGGTCATAATCCAGATTCGGCTGGTAGCGTAAACGCATTTTCCAGACCCGATTATTCACCCGGTCCAACTCGCTCATCAAAGCAGGGATACGCTCCGGATCGAGCTTGTAGTTAAAGGCGTGCCAGCTTCGTTCGCCCTTGTGCTCGCTCGCCGGAAGGAAGTCGAACTTCTGGTCAAAGTAATCGTCCATTCCCTGCGTGCATTCGTCCGAGATGTACCACGGGAAGCAAACCATGACCATATCTACACCGACGCCCTCCAGAAAGTCCAGCAGATCGTAAAGCTTGTCGGTCATAGCATCGTTAACGACGGTATGGATAGTAATTTTGCCCCTGAATCGGTTTTCCTTGCGCAGCTCGACTAGCATCCGAATAGCATCTATCGCCTTGTTGAATACCCCTTTGCCGCGAAGCGCATCATTCTCTTCTTCGAATCCATCAAGTGCAATGAGCAGCTCCAGGTTGTCAGAGATTCTCAGCAAGGCGTCCAGCTTTCGCTCGATCAGCATCGCGTTCGTGCAGATCGTCGTCTCGCGAGGATGGGCTTCAAGCAAATCGGCCAAACGGTCGAAATGGCTGTATACGAGCGGCTCGCCGCCCCAGATATAGAGTCTCGACTTGGCTGGTTCCGTCTCGAGGATCAGTTTCTCCAGCAGCCCGTAGTCGAGCTGTTCCCGCTGCTGCTCCGGTGTCATAAAGTGATGATAGCCGGTGTCGTTCCATTGATAGCAATGCTTGCAGCGCAAGTTGCATTGGTTCGTCAGTTTAATCCCGACCGACTCTGGCAACGGTGTCGCGTAACCCGCTATTTTCTCCATGTTCCGCTTGGTTTCCACCGTATTCTTGATAGTACGTTTCAATATTTGCAAATCCTTTGGGGAACGTTTAATCTCTGATTTCGGATTCATATCAACACCACCCTTCTTAAACCTATTAGGTCATTCACATGAATCAATAGATATAATACCTTGAACAAGCTGTACAAATAGGAAGCATATTTTTTTTCATATACGCGCGATAATCTTTGTACTTGTCACTACTCCAGATATCCAGCAAACTCTCTTCGTTCACGTTGCCAAAGGTCAGATCATAGAAAGCATGGCAGGGCGAAACGTCACCCCTTGCCGTAATCTCCGCATAAACCCATGGAAGGGAGCACCGATTTCGTTTATCAGCCATCTGATGGAATTGCCCCGAGAAATAGTTGCTCAAATTTTGTTCATCTATCGTCTTCGGATAGGTGATCACATGGATGCTGTTTTTCAAGCAATACGCTTTAACATTATTGAGCTGTCTCGTCAATTCCGGAATATCGATCTGGCTGAACGAACTGGTGTCCCGCCACACCATCCCCTTGGCATAAGGAGCTTCATGCACGTCGAATTTGTCACTGAGAACCTCCACATATTGGTCATACTGCTCTTCCGTTGCATAGAGCTGCACTTCCATGCTGATATGGTCCAACATTGACAAGTCGATATGCTTAAAGAAAAATTCCTCAACGTACATATAGTTCAAGGGCGTAATAATAAAGGATACACCCATTTTCGGAAATTGCTTGCCCTTGCTTTCCCGAAGCTCATAAAGCTTCTCGATCCCCTTGATTACTTTCTTGAATACGCCTTTGCCTCTCTGCTTATCGTTGATTTCCTCAGGGCCGTCGAGCGACATCCAGATCTTATTTGGAGCAGTCTCGACAAGCATCTCGGCATGCTGCTGAAGCAATGTGCCGTTCGTGGGGAAGTCCGCTTTACTTCCATAGTGATTGATCATGGCGAGAATGTCGCTCAGCCAAGGGTACATCAGCGGCTCGCCGCCGAAGAAATCGTAATACGGCTTGCCCGGGCTGCACTCGACGATGATCTTTTTAATGAGATCCGGATCCAGATGCGCTAACGTTTTTTTGCTTTTGTAGGGCCCCTCGAGTCCCCACTCATAGCACATCTTGCATCGTAAATTACACTCCTCCAACAGCTGCATGACGATCCATCTCGGATAGCTTGTCTTTGTCTTATCTTGGACGACACTCAATTTGTTTACGCTCATTGCATAACCCCTTCTGCCATTGAAATCTTACCCCTTCGTTAACGCGACTCTCGCACAATAATGATCCACATAATTCGTCCGTTCTCCGGGTCTGTTCATGATCGCTTGATGCATCTCCTTAAGGACCTCTACGGAAAAATCCATCTCCCGCCACTTCTCGTAGCGTATTCCAAACCCCAATGACTCCCACAATTCCAAATTGCTAAGCTCGTGACTTCCGAACGGCTCCAGCAAAATAAGAGGGGTACCGGATGCAAGCGAGTCGATTAATGTGCCCGCTCCCGGCTTGGCCACGATAGCCATCGCCTCCGAAGCGATATCGAATAACCAATGATGATCAACCTCAGCGGCGTATGACTTCGTGTCTTCTCCCGTTATTTCGATGTACGGCGGAAACTCGTGCAGGCCGTTCGCACTCTTCACCCATGCACACCATTCCGGATCATTCATCCAATATCGGTGATCGGGATCGGGCTTCGCTTCCTTCCAATCGTAAGCTACGATATCAAGCCCATAGTTATGGCCGGCAAGCTCTGGAATTGTACTTTGATAAGTGCCCATCCCCCAGCCCCCGCCATGAACAACAAGCCGCCGCTTCCTTGAGTCGAAGGGCATTGGCGTACGATGAAGAACCGGGATTTCGCATCGAATCTCCATCTTGTCGGTGTCATAGAGACAAGCATTGTAATAATACTCGTCATAGTGAGGATGAAACTTCTTCAAGCTCTTCCAGGACGGGGCCAGATCTGAATCGACGTAGAGCAGGTCTACATGAATTTGATTCGGCAGCATCTTCTCCCTATACAAATCCAGAATATAGATCCAGTGTCCTGATAACGATATAAATTCGTACCGGTCTTCCGCTTTCCACGCCTCCAGCAATAGCTCGACCTGGGCATAATCAATACTGCCCCGGATATCCATCGGCATTCGGGCCGATAGATTGGCAAGTGCGAAATTATTGTGGTAAGCCTTTCTGCTGTCGACAATATGATCCATCTTGTCTTGCTCCAAATAGCTTTCGAACACGAGCACTTCCGTCGCGATATCCCTTTTCTCGAAATCACTTGCAGCTAACAGGCCGGGAATATAGAAACCCAGACCGAAACCCGAGCATAGAATCGTCACTTTCCGCTTACCCATAAAATTTCTTCCTCCATTCATGGCTTCAAGCGCTTCGGACTGCATCAGCGGACGATCTTGAAGGATAACGACGACAGCACCTCCTTAACCTTAGCGGTCAATCGTTCGGTATCCCCTTCCCCCTCGACCAACGAATAATATAATCTGCCTTTCACCTGCTTATTCCGGATTCCCTTGCACTCACTGACGACTTTGTTAATAAGGAGCGTATTCGCGCTTAACGGTAAAATACCGAATCCTCGATCAGGCTTATATAGAACACCCTCACGGTCCAGCGATTCAAGCAATTGATCGAATGATACATCACATGCAAACTGTAAATTCGCATGCGTCATGCTCCCGGCCGTGTCGTGCTTCTTCAGGTAGCGGTCAACGTAATGCTTGATCAGACTCATCGATCTTCTTGCATTCACCTCAACAATCGGAATGATGCGGCCGTCTGTCAACAGCATGGAATCGACGCATACGTCGCCGTGATAACCCGACCGATAAAGCTCGCGAGCCGCCCGTTTCATTACATCAAAATACTTCGCTTCCTGCAGCATATGAAGCAACCTATCGTCTGCTGTATAGGAGCCTTGGTAAGCGAAATTGTGATTGACCAACTGCTGCACTGAGATATGTCGGTAACTGCCGTCCGGATCGATGTGGAATTGGCAAGAAAAATCCAATTCCTTGCGGAGGAACGGCTCAATAATAAACCGAACCGTTTTTCCCTTGCTACACTGATCGGCGACATAGGATGTGACTCGCTGCAAAATCGCCTCCGACTCGATCAGCAAATTGCCTTTCCCGGATACCCCAAACTCATCTTTGATCAGGAAGGGTCCCTGATTCAGCAAAGTCAACCCGCTTGCCAGCAGCTCTTCGGGAGAATAGACCGTCTGGCTGTCACACTGAAGATCAAGGTGACGGTTCAATTCGGTTGAATACAGCTTCGAATTGACAGTCTGAACCGTTTCAATAGCTGGAAAATCCTGTTCCAGCCCGTAACGCGCTGCAGTACGATCCGCCCCCGGAATGACGGCAAAGGGCGACAACTGGGCGCCATCCAGCAAATGATCCATGTCAGCCATTCGATCGACTGATGTGAGCAGGTCGAATATATTGGCGGTTCTGCCTGCGCTTCCTACATCAGGACTCTCGAGATCGGTTGAATTG
>Ga0209437_100740_pt1 | contig 16240 bp, 15 predicted proteins | sample AraplaL_Cvi_mTSA_FD_184266 | JGI IMG/M metagenome (GOLD analysis project Ga0209437, IMG submission 184266) | Arabidopsis root microbial communities from the University of North Carolina, USA - plate scrape CL_Cvi_mTSA (SPAdes) (version 2) | ecosystem: Host-associated > Plants > Roots > Endosphere...
CGGCGCCATGCACCAGCCGGGGCCAGGCTTTGGCGCCGTTGAGGTGCGCCTCACGCAGCCGGGCAAGCCGCCGGCCTTGCCGGAGCTGACGGCGCTGCTGCCGGGCGTGCCGGCCAGCGCAGGGCTGGATTTGATCCGCGAGCGTGTAGCCGCGCGGATGTGGCAGGCTGTCCAGAAGAAGACGGACAGCCCGGCAACCAAATGATACACCCATCAGAGCGGGGGAGATCTCAGATCACCTCTGCTTGTTTGTATTGCAGCATGTTGCATGATTCAATTCATTTTATTTCCGCGGGAATGCTGCTCTAAAAGTCCAAAAAACGATCATACAGGCTGTACAACCCGTATATGTTCATGAAGATCTCTTCTAAAGGAGGTCTTTACCGGTGGAGCTTCGCAGCCAATTAAGGTATACTTTCGCAGGGAACATTGCACGCAGACAACTAGACAACATTTATATTATTGCGATAGGAGTTTTTACATGAAATCACGTACAGGAAGACAGCGCCGCATGGTGGTTATGCTGTCCTCATTGATGATATGCGGAGCATTGCTTGCCGCGTGCCAGAACGGTTCAGGCACAGAGGAGAGCCAGAATCCGAATGGAACAGGTAACGCACAACAGGAGTCGGACGGCACAACGGTACATTTTACCGAGGACAAGGGATCGGACGGTGACAATGCTGGCGGGGATGATACATCATCTTCTGGCAACAGCGGTGAAGGCACGGATAGTGAGTCTGGGAATGCATCGGCTGGCGAAGAGCAGGGTTCTTCAGACGATGGTAAAGGGGCGACAGCGGAAGATCCATTGATGGAGAAACGCAGCATCAGCGCACTGCAAACAACAATTGACGCAGAAGCTGTGGTGACCAATGCCACATCTATGACGGTCATTGTGAACAAGCAACGCAGTCTGCCTGAAGGGTATGAGCCGGACGATCTGGTTGAACCCAATGTACCGTTCTCCTTTGATGAACCTCACGAGAAGCGGCATATGCGCAAGGAAGCGGCGGAGGCACTGGAGAAGTTGTTTGCAGGTGCAAAAGCGGACGGCATTGAGCTTCGTGCGGTGTCTGGTTATCGTTCATATCAGCGTCAGGTGTCCATCTACAACAACAATGTCAAAACCAAAGGTCAGGAATACACGGACCGTGTAAGCTCTGTTCCAGGCAGAAGTGAACATCAGACCGGTCTTGCTATTGATGTATCCAGTCCGAGTGTGGGCAATGTGCTGGAAGAGGTATTCGGCACATCGAAGGAAGGCCAGTGGTTGGCTGAACACGCTGCAGAATATGGATACGTCATCCGTTATCTGAAAGGTGAAGAAGATACCACAGGTTACGTCTATGAGCCTTGGCATATCCGGTACATCGGTACAGATTTGGCACCGGATGTGGCGAAGAGTGGGTTAACTCTGGAAGAATACTTCGATGAGGCTAATATCAAGTTGTAATCCGGATGCTTCATTCTTAAATATAAAACTCTAATTTTCCTAAAATCTCCGAATGAACCGCTCTTGATCTAAACAATGAGCAGTCATTTAGGGGATTTTTTTTCGTGTGAAAAATGATGTTGGCTGCCACCTTGTCATGAATCAGGGCACCGCGTGCTGAAGCTGCACTAAAATAGAATTAAACTTTATTCTATTGTCTGAGATGCTGGGGGACTGATATAATTCATGTTTAATCTGAAGAGACAAATACAACCAAAGCGAGGGACGAGAGAATGAGCAGACAGCAGGTTTTTACCGGCTCCCCATGGGAACCGTTGGTGGGATATTGCCGTGCTATCCGGGTAGGGAACCGAATTGAAGTGGCGGGTACAACCGCGATGCAAGATGGTGTAGTTGTTGGGGCAGGTGATCCGTATGCACAGACAAGATTCATTTTGCAGACGATCGAGAATGCACTGAAAGAATTGGGGGCTGACCTGTCGCATGTCGTTAGAACCCGAATGTTTGTGACCGATATCTCCAGGTGGGAGGAAGTTGGCAAGGCCCACGGTGAATATTTTGGACAGATTCAGCCTGTAGCCACCATGGTTGAAGTTAGCGCACTCATTGATCCCTTGTTGATGGTTGAGATTGAAGCGGAAGCAATTGTGGAAGAAGAAGTCCAAGCCGATTGATCTGGCGATCTCGCTTATCGTGAAGATTTTCTAAGGAACACAGGACGTCTTATTTGGCCCTCAGGTCTTCTTCTTAAAATGTAAGGAACATCAGGCACGTTATTTTCCGAATTAGCCTGACAAAAACGCTGTAAACAGCTGTTTATTCACACATAGCGTGGCTGAGATTCCTTAGGTTTTTACAGGCACTTCAAATCCTTGAATAAGACGTCTCAGATTCGTTAGCGCTAATTCTGCTTGCTCTTACATTCCGTATGCAGCGCATGTCTTATTCAGGCGTATGTCGTATGCAGCGTACGTTGCAAGTGCTTGCTCCGGACAAGTTCAGGTGCGCTTCGCTTTGAAACAAGTTTGAAGGCACGCTCCGAAAACCCGAAAAACCAAAAACCTAAAAACCCAAAAACCTAAAAACCCAAAAACCTAAAAACCCAAAAACCTAAAAACCCAAAAACCTAAAAACCCAAAAACCTAAAAACCTAAAAACCTAAAAACCAAAAAATAACCTTACCCGTGCTTGTCAGAAGACAAGTGGATAAGGTTATTTTTTATTGACTTCGCCGCGGCTGGACATTATGATACGCCGCCCTCATGACACCAAGCCAAGATATGCATGCGGTTAGCAACATAGAACATATGCCTCAGCTCAACCAGTCACATTTCTAGTCGATTTATTTCGCTTCCAGTTGTGCTGCTGGTGTTTCAACAACCACTTTCCATGCCGTTCCGATTGGAGGCAGACTGCGAGTTAGCATAGGGCTGTAGAAACCGATCACTTTAGTTCCTTTAGTCAGTTCTTCGGCCTTTACCGTTTCGCCTTCGTGATTCACGAGCAGCGTATCTTTAGCGATATTCAGCACGACATGGTCAGGAGCCGTCTCAGTTAAACGTGTACCTGTGATCTCAATCTGTGAGATGCCGCCTTCAGCTGTTGTTACATTTTCAATCGTACCAGCCGTCCCCAGAACCTCTTTTGGTTGTGCCTCAGATGCTGTAGCCGCATCCAGTACAGTGACTTTATAGGTCGGCGTTTGTGGCGGCAGACTGCGGGTGGTGATCATGGAATGCTCAGCTTCCACGTTCATGCCGATGGCCAGATCAGTCAGTGCAATCTCTTTTCCCTCAACGGAGATGAATTTCGTCTCATCGCCCAGATTGAGCACGATGCCATCCAACCCTGCACCACCAATCTGGATGGACTTATATTTATCCTGGTTCGAGATTCTGGTAATCACACCACGCTCAGTAATCGTCTTCACGTCCTCTTCACTAGAGATCGTCACCTGATTTCCTGTGGTGTTCACTTGTCCATGCAGTACCTTTTCGGCAAAAGAAGCCGGTACATACAGCGTGCCGCCTGTGATTTCGGGTGCTGTACCCAGTGTGAGCAGCATTTTATTTACGGAATATTGATCTTTGCCTGTGATTACCTGTGTCCAGAGAACACCTCGCGTCAGTTCTGCGGTTTTATTTTCTTTATGCCATTTCAGTTCAATACCCAGTGCTTCGGTAAGATCACGCAGTGGAATCATGGCTACTTTGCCATCCTTGTTCCAATAACCATCGGAGATGGATGCACCATTCACGGATACGTTTACTGCACCAGCTGCGTTACTATCTGCTGAAACGGATGTTTGATGGACTGGTTGTGTGTTGTCCAGTGTTGCTGCATAAGCGGCTCCACCACCCAATGCCATGGATAGGGCCATCAGCGCACTTACTTTTTTCATGTTGTTATTCATCAATATTCATCCCTTCTAATCTTTGTAATGTCGCGGTAAAATCTTCCTTAGGGCCACGCTTCAAGTTAATAGACGGGACATATCGTCTCAGTGTTGCAGTTGGCATGCAATGAATCTAAGCGGTATGGTAGTTAAGATTTGAAATATCGCTTGTATTGCAGGTTATCCGCAGCAGGATCAGGTTAATTTCAGGTAGGTGGCCAAACCTTTGTCCTATTTCACATTCAAGTACGAGGAGGAACGGATTAGATGAGTGATATGTTGGTAGCGCTCTATCGTTTACCGGAGCAAGAGAGTGGACTGAGAAAGCTGGAGGAATCCTCCATTGTGATTCGAAGAGCCATTGCCCCAGAGAAACAGCTTGTACTGGATTGGTTGAGGTCACATTTTAGCCAAGCTTGGGTGGATGAATGTGAGGTCGCTTTTGCACGTCAGCCCGTGTCCTGTTACATCGCCGTTGAGCATGGGAAAATGATTGGATTTGCCTGTTACGAAGCGACATGCAGGAACTTCTTTGGACCGACAGGTGTGAGCCAGGATGCACGCGGCAAAGGTGTAGGCACAGCCCTGTTACTGGCCTGTATGCATGCGATGAAGGCGGACGGTTACGGGTATGCGATTATCGGGTCAGCGGGACCTGTGGATTTCTATGCCCGGACGCTGGGTGCTGTGAAGATTGAAAATTCAACGCTAGGTATTTACGAAGGCATGCTGCGGGCAGACTAGACGATAGTGATGTTGTGGAAGTTGTGGAAAAGGAAGGGAGGACGATGATGAGCACGAAACAAATGCTGCACATTGGTATGATCGGTACAGGATCCATCTCGGATCTTCATATGAGGTGTTACGCCAAAAATGAGGATGCTGTCATCTATGCCATCTGTGATCTGAACGAAGAGCGGGCTAAGGCTGCGGCACAGAAGTATGATGCCCAATCCGTGTACACCGATTATCGGGAGATGCTGGAGGACCCGCATGTGGATGCTGTCAGCATCTGTACCTGGAACAACACACACGCGGAATTCGCCATTGCTGCACTGGAGGCAGGCAAGCATGTGTTGCTGGAGAAACCGGTGGCAACCAATGTGGAAGATGCACTGCGGATTGAAGAAGCGGTGAAGAAGAGCGGACGTACCTTTATCGTTGGATTTGTGCGTCGGTATGACAACAATATGCAGATGATGCGCAGATTCATTGATGCCGGGGAGTTTGGTGAATTGTATTATGCCAAAGCTTCCATTCTGCGTCGTCACGGTAATCCAGGCGGTTGGTTCGCTGACAAAAGCCGTTCCGGCGGAGGTCCCCTGATTGATCTGGGCGTACATATCATTGACCAGTGTTGGTATTTGATGGGCAAGCCCAAGCCTGTTTCCGTCAGCGGTAATACGTATCGGAAGCTGGGCAATCGTGCCCATATCGAACATCTTTCTTTTTACAAAGCAGCCGACTACAGCGCAGCTGTGAATGACGTGGAAGATATGGCGAATGCACTCATTCGGTTTGAAAACGGGGCTTCGCTGGCGGTGGATGTGAGCTTTACCTTGCATGCACGCGGAGATGAATCATCTGTGAAATTATACGGTGAGCGTGGTGGGTTCGAATTGGAGCCGGAGACACTGATCGTCACGGAGAAAAATAATACCATCCTGAATATTGAACCTCAGACGGACAATACGGGTCTCCATATTCATAGCGCATTCCAGAACCAGATCGACCACTTTGTGGATTGTTGCCTGAACGGTACAGAACCGATCAGTCCAATTGCGGATGGGGTGGCTTCCACACGTATGCTGTGCGGAATCTACGAATCCGCTGAGAAAGGGCAGGAGATTCGTCTGGATTGAGTTCATTTTACATGGCAGTTGGCTGTTGTCCTTCATCATATTAAAAAAAGCATGCGTCTTCCGCGTGATCTGCGGTTACGCATGCTTTTTGGCATCAGGTCATTTATTCAGTGGTGAATTCTCGTATCCAGGGTCATCATAATCCGTATCCTGCAGCCTTGGAAGCACGTTCATGCTCTCAATCGCCTGCCGGGTATCCGGCGTGCCATGGTCATACAGAAAGGTGTACAGCAGAGTCATACCATCCGAAAATTGCTCTGTTGCCTCATCGTGGTCTGCCGATTTGTAGGGTACGGGAGCCCGTTGCAATGTGTAGGCATCGTCATCCTCCAGCACCTTCATCAGGTCTTTTAATCGGCCCAACTGTTCGTCATCCACCAACACCTCAAAGGGTGTAGATTCGTTCTTTGTTTGTTCAATCAAGTTATGAGTTACCGATACATAAAGATGTTGTTTGCCGTCCTGCATAATCCAACCCCCATTCTGAAATGGAAAAAAGACGCTTCTACTGTTAATAAACAGCAAAAAGCGCCCTGAAACGAGCTGTAACTGTATCCCGTATCGTTTATTTCCCAAATCTCCCCGTTACGGGCACCTGGCGGGTGCCAGCCTCCATCGATCCTGAACACAGGGGACAGGCGGGAGGGCCGGATGATACCTTCTTGTTTGTTTTTGCAGAAGGCACAGCCGGCTTCTGTCTTAGCCACGCTTTACAGGTGGACGAACTGCACTTCCAGACCGCAACGGTCTCTGTACGCTCAGCATTACCTGAACCTGAACTTGAACTGTGGGACTGTAAACGGGAGGAACTCGCAGCTGTTGGGCTTATACCTGTGGTACTGAACGCCTTATGATTGCGAATTTCCCCACTACCACGCCGTTCACCAAGGCGATCCTCATCCCGTTCGTTGTGGACCTCGAAGTCACGACGGTCACTGTGGCTGATGGCACGGCGTTGTGCCACATCCCGACCTTCGGAACGGGCAGCCGATCCCGAGCGGGCATACGATCCATTGCCTTTGCCATATGAAGTCTGGCTACTGGTCCGACTCTCCTCACGAGGTTTGCGTTTATCCGGGACTTCCATGCCGAAGGCTTCCAGCAGGAATCGGGACACATCCGCTGGCTTTCCGTGATGAGATGCGGGTGAAGTGACATACAAGTACTGCTTGGCCCTTGTGATGGCAACATAGGCAAGCCTGCGTTCTTCCTCCAACGCCATGTCCAGCTCAGCGTCTGTCTGCTGTACAGCAAGCGCAGCTTTCTGATCTTCGGGGATATCCTGTCGCAGTGCTGTACTGTGAGGTACAATTCCCTCACTGGCTCCGATCCAGTACACACAAGGGAACTCCAGTCCTTTGGCCCGGTGAATGGTCATCAGCTGCACTGCGTCACTGTCCTGTGCGCGGCGTAGAGATTCCATCTCCCGGTGTCTGCGGGATAATTCGTCCGCGAACTGGATGAACTCTTCCACCGTTTCGAATTTTTTGACGGCAGCTTCGAATTCATCCAGGGTTTCCAGCATCGTTTCCTTATAATGGGTGAAGATGCTGGGATCACCACTTTCCATATACTTGTCGTAGAACTGCCTGCGCATTTCCTGAATGGCGATGATTGGCTTTAGTTTGTGCAGTGATTTGATCAGCTTGATGCGCTCTTTGACCTGTTCCTGCTGGAATGGTTTCAGCTTGTCCCATTTCACCAGATGGATGAGTGGATATTTCTTCGCCTGTTGTTGTTCGCAGCGCTGTATCCATTCCAGGCCAGCATCCCGTGAAACGTAGAGCGGTCCCAGCGCACTGGGAAGAGCATCCATGGCTCGTGGATCAAGAGACAGACGCAGATGATCCATCAGGGGTCTGATGAGAGACTGGTCATAGAACACCGGGGAAGCACCATGCTGTACAAAAGGCACGTCTTTCAACACAAGCTGCTCGAATACAGCCCGGCTGCTGCTTGCTGTCCGGTGAAGAATCGCAATATCCCGATAGGTGTGCTGCCCTTCTTCAACCTGTTGGCAGAGCTGATTCACGACCCATGCCGCTTCTTCCTCCGCATTGGATGGTGTGGCAAAACGCGGCGCATCTCCGCGGTTTCCGGCGGCACGCAGCCGTTTGTCACGTCTACGTTTATTACGGGCGACCAATTCGCTTCCGAGTCCAAGAATGCGTGCATCACTGCGATAATTGATATCCAGCGTCACAATGCGTGCACCGGGGTATACTTTATCGAATTCCAAAATCGATTCCTGGCGTGCGCCATTAAAGGTATAGATCGTCTGGTCATCATCTCCTACAACCATCAGGTTGCGGTGGGCGGAAGCCAGTTTTTGCACAATCTCATATTGCAGATGGTTGGTATCCTGGAACTCATCCACCATAATGTACTGAAAACGTTTCTGAAGCGGCCCTAGGACAGCCGGGTCACGAAGCAGAGCGGCAGCGCGCAGTAAAATATCGTCAAAGTCCATTTTGCCCCGCTCCTGCTTCCAGGCTTCGTAACCAAGCAGAACACGCTTGGCATCGCGTTCCTCCTGCGATTTTTCAGGCAGGTCAGTTGTTTCCGATCCTTGCATCTTCCAAGCGGACAGCATCGCCAGCAAACTTTCAGGCTGGAAGGCTTCACTCATGCCATTTTGACGCAAAAGCATCTTGAGCACCGTATGCTGAGCCCGTGACTCGCCAAAAATCTCTTCCTGCACGCCATAATGACGCAGTAATGTCAGCGCAAAAGAGTGGAAGGTGCGAGCCTGCACGGCTCTCGCGGCTGCCGGACGTATACCTGGCAATGCGGCGATCCGGTCTTTCATCTCGGTGGCGGCTTTGTTGGTGAACGTCACCAGCAGGATACTGCCCGCATGTACACCGCTGACCTCTATAAGGTAGCCGGCTCTTGCAGCCAGTACAGTGGTTTTGCCACAACCGGCTCCTGCGAGCGTCAGAATAGGTCCTCTGCCGTGACGGACTGCCGAGATTTGTGGTGCATTTAGCTTGATGCCGGCCTCTTCCAGAGAACGAAAATAAAAGGCATCCTGTTGATCATTGCCCACGAGTTGCCGACTGGTCTCCAGCGGAGCAGACGGGGACTGGGGCAGGGACGCCGCCGGGGTAACCCCGAGCGGACGGGGGTAGAACGTTGAGTTCGGACTTAACATGTTTCATCCACCTCTGTATGCATTCAGGGATAGGACTATCCCAGCTAAAAGTAAACCATTTGCCCTTTTCACAATCGCATTGTAAATTGGTATGATAGAGTTAGTTGCCTAATCAGGCGGTTAAGTAGGGCCAAAGCTTCATTATACCCGAACGTATGGTCTTGACGAAAGCCCCCGATTTCATCCAGTATCGGTATAAAACGGGCGCCTGCACGAGATTACGCAACTTTTTGGCATGATATCGTATAAGTTATATGCCTGAGCATTTTGCATGGAAGATGTAATATGCTAATTTACTACAAATTCGAAATGATAATATTGGTTTTGACGGGACAGAGGAGGAATGGTCATGAAACTGCTTCAACGCATCAAAGACGGAGCGAACAAAGCAACAGAGCGTGCCCAGCACGCCGTTGAGATTGGGAAACTGAACAACCAGATTGTGGGCTTGCAACAGGAACAGGAAGTCCATTTTACAGATATGGGTCGCATCTTCTATGAGGGCTATCGGGCACAGGATATGACGCGTGCAGAAAAAGAGATGGTGGATCTGTCGCAGCTCTGCGACGAATTGCAGGATGAGATTGATGGCCTGCGCAACAAGATTGCACAGCTGAATAATGAACGGTTGTGCGAGTGTGGACATGTCGCTTCCCTGGATGCCAACTTCTGCCCTAAATGTGGACGCAAGTTGGGTGAACTCAAGACAGCAGCACCTACAGTAGGAGCTGCAGGAGTTGCAAAAGCGACCACAGCTGCGAGACAAGAGGCAGCTGTAGCTCAAACCCAAAATCCGGAGCCGGACTTCTACGATGCGCCAGCTGAATTGGAACTGGAGGAAGACGAGCCGTATCACACGGTCATTCCGTCCATAGCCGATCTGGAGACGGAATCAGAATATAACAGTACGGAATTTACACAGGAAGAAAAGGAAGCGTTCGATGCAGAGTGGGAACGTCGCAGAGATGAAGAGATGCAACGGGAACGCGAGCGTCAGCAGGAACTGGACGAACGCATTCGCTACTGGAAAGAAAATAACCCGATCGTGAACACGGTGGATGTACAGACCGAAGTGTCACGCGAAATGGTGAATTGTCAGATTTGTGCAGCCGAGCTGCCCAAAGGTTCGAAATGGTGCCCGCGTTGTGGAGCCGAACAGATCTGATGCAGTAGAAGCTCTGCCGCATCAGTGTGAGGCAGTGCGGGTTGCTGACAGCATGGGGGGACGGGAATATGGACCAACTGCTGCATCATTTGCGTCATCTTGGGTTTACAGAGATGGAATCTAAAATTATGGTGGAACTCGCTCGCCAGGGATCAGCCTCAGGATATGAGGTTGCGAAGCGGCTGGGCGTGTCCCGTTCCAATGTATATGCGACCCTGCAACGGCTGGAACAACGTGGTTTCCTGCGGTGTAGCCCGGGGGAGCCTGCGAAGTATAGTGTGTTGAAGCCTGAGGAGATGACGCGTATGATCTCGGATCAGATGCGTACCTCTCTGGATTATGTCCAGAGCAGCATGCCCAAGAGCGAACCGGAGAAGCCTGTCTTCTATAACATTGAGGGTGACAAAAATGTGTTTGAGAATCTGAGCCGTGAATTGGCTGAGGCTCAGCATGAGATTGTTGTCGACGTCTGGCGTGAAGAGGCCGAGCTGTTACGTAATGATTTACAGCAAGCTGAAGCTCGCGGTGTACGGCTGTTATGGTCGTGTGATGGTGGTGAAGGCATGCTGGATCAGCCTGTCCCTTGGCCGGGTTTGCCTTTGTATGGAACGGGTAACGGTCGGAAATTCTCTCTGGTGATAGACCGCCGCTGGTGCATGCTGGGCATGCGCGGGGAATCATGCGCTACGCAGGCAGTGGTGACGGAGCATCCGGTAATGACCGGGTTGCTGCTGAATCATTTTGCTCAAGAACTGGTATTGTACGAACTGGAACAGGATATGGGTGAGGAACTGGAGTCCCGCTATGGACACCGGTACGAAGAACTCTCTGCACGGTACTGGTCTTCGCCTTCAGAAGAGGGCGGCCAGAGCTAGGCAGATCATTGACTAATTCACTTCCGATGGAGTGAACATCGAGCACAAAGGTACCTTTCTTGATCTCGATGAAACGAATACTTGTGTTGTGTACATAAAGCAGGCGCTGCCCGAGAGGCAGACGCCTGTTTATGCTGATTTGAGGTATGACAGTGATGTTCGTCACAGCATCTGTTTCCAGTCAGGTCAATAGTAAAGGTATGAAGTTATGCTATTTTTGAGAAAATGAAGCTATGAACATTCGATTGAACTGGATCGGGTTGAGCAGGATTGTACATGATCAATCTTTGGGCAAGTGATACAGTCCTTCCAGCACGTCCGTATAATAAGCAGTGCCATGGGGCACAAATTCCGTTGCCCGAATCTCACGAACGATACGCTCCGGTGTATAAGCTGCATGATCGCTTAATGGCTCCTTATGACTGCTGGAATGTGGTGGTGATATCAACGGCTGAGTCTGAACTCCGGTAGCTTGAATGACGTCGATTTCACTACGGAACAATGCCATTAGATCATCCAGCGGCACCTCATACAGGCTATCCACCTCGCTGGGCTGCAGAACGTAGGCTTCAAGTGGCTGGTTCAGACATAATCCATAGACCGCACTGAATTCCCGATCTACGAATGGAACACCACGGACCTCTCCTTGGAGCTGCTGTGTAGCCGTGAATAGATAGGTTAGTGCATCGAAAGATACATGTACACCCAATTCTTCCTCCAGCTCACGACTGGCGTCTTGCAGTTGTTCACCAGCGGTGAGATGACCTGCTGCTGTAATGTCGTAACATCCGGGGAAGGTATCCTTAACATCACGCCGCCGCTGAAAAAGAACCTGTCGTTGTTCGCCTTCGTCACGCACAATCCAGCAGTGGAATGAACGGTGCCAATATCCTTTGGCATGGACCTCGCTACGCGGCGCTGTACCGATCCAATGTTGCTGATCATCATAAATGTCGAAACGTTCTGGGCTCATGAAACGTATCTCCTTATATAGCAGTTTTTAAAGTTCAAAATTTCACAAAGTTTGTTTTTAAACGAAAGGGGAACGATCGTATGGAATGCATTGTACACTTTCAGGTGATTTATCCGCAACCTCAAGAGCGTAAAAGCCTTCGAGGACTTATATTTGTAGGGCAAGGTCAGGAACCGGCTAACAGTCAGTTAAGCAGCATGTTTAAGGATATGGGATTCAATGTACGTTTGGAAGATGAGGCCCAATTGTTGTTCAAGCCAGTGGATGCTTCGGCAAACTTTGAATATATTCGCGTGACAGAACTGGATACCGGGGAAGAAGTTTACAAGGAAGATAAGGATCTGAAGTCGATTCTGGAGCATTTGCTGCCACGCCGTTTCTAATCCATAAAGATGGGGCAAATGAAATTTACGGGGCAGTAAATGTAATACATGTATGTAAGGCATAAAAGAAGGCCCCACCTTTACGGTGGAACCTTCAAGCTACGCTATATCGTATTAAGTCTTTGTGCTTAGCTTTTCATACATAAACCCTAGCAAGTCGGGAAGTTGTTCTCGGCATTCGCATCAGGATGTATAGCAGGAAGCCAATTCGGTGTACGATTTAACGCTAATTGTAATTATGCTGTTACGCCGCTTCCTTCTGCTTCCAACTCTGAAGTACAGTGTGAGCAGCGGGTAGCCGCAGCTGGGATTTCAGATAGGCAATACTTGCAAGCCTTGGTCGTTTTTTGCGGCTCGGGCTTTTTGTGTTCCTTGCTTTTGAGGTAGTTGATACCCTTCACAAGCATGAAGATACAGAACGCAACGATAAGAAAATCAATCATGACGTTGATGAACTGACCATAAGCAATCACGGTAGCCCCAGCTTCGTTGGCTTGAGCAAGTGTGGTGATCTCCTGTCCGTTTGCTGTTTTGATATCCCCATCCAAGTTGATGATTTTCTGACTGAAGTCGATTCCACCCAGCAGTTTTCCAACCGGAGGCATGATGATATCATTCACAAGGGATGTGACGATTTTACCAAAAGCAGCCCCAATAATGACACCGACCGCCAGGTCGATGACGTTGCCGCGGACGGCAAATTCCTTGAATTCTTTAAGTACGCCTTTCATGTCTGCATATCTCCTTTGATCATCCTATTGAAAATGTAGGCCGCGGTTCCATCCATTCTCCGTTCAGTTCCGCGCTTCCGTTCTCATATTGTACATAAAAAATAGATTCCTATCACCCCCTGTTTGCAAATTAAGACAAGTTTCCGCAACTTCCATGAAAATACTTCTTTATTTCACGCCGCCGATTCGGTATACTTCTAACATTGTCAGTTATGTTTAACCATGTACATTCAGGTTCGCGATCATACATTGTAACGAATCATGGAGCCAAAAAATTAAATATGCCGTTACTCGTATATGTGCAGGAATAGGCCTGCATGTCTCTACCCGATCACCGGAATGATCGGACTACGGGAAAGATGCTGCAACGTGTTGTGGTTGGAATGAGATTATTCTCGAGCAGTTTGACTGAAAGGCAGGTTCAGGTAGCTTCACATCTGATCCTGGACAGACTGTTTGGAGTTTGACGTGTCAGGAATGAACTCCTGCTCTAATATCCTTCCAGTACACTTGCAGCATCCATACGGCTTGTCCATATACGTACAAGTCCGTCTTTCCCCGTCTCCGGTTATTCCGCAGCGTGTGAAAAGGCGGGCTTTTTGCTTTTTTACCATGGGATTGAAGTGGCATGTGGGTTTCTGTGCGGAGGGCATTCAGGGGGAAGAATAGCAATGCAATTGTTAAAAGACAAGGTAAGACAGGAAGGTATTGTCCTGTCCGAGCAAGTACTCAAAGTGGATTCATTCCTGAACCACCAGATGGACCCGGTTCTGATGAAGGAAGTGGGCAAGGAATTCATTCGCCGCTTTGAAGGCGAGAATATCACACGTGTGCTAACGATTGAATCGTCAGGGATTGCGCCAGGCATCATGACTGCATTGGAGCTGAACGTACCGCTTATTTTTGCACGGAAGCAGAAGTCGCTCACACTAACGGAAGACATTCTGGTGGAGAAGGTCTACTCCTTCACGAAGCAAGAAACGAATGAAATTACCGTTGCCAAGAAATTCATGAAGCCTGGGGATCGGGTGTTGATCATTGATGATTTTCTGGCAAACGGTGAAGCGGCATTTGGTTTGGCTCGCATTGTGGAGCAGGTTGGAGCAGAAGTGGTTGGCATCGGTATCGTTATTGAGAAAGCATTCCAGCCGGGAGGTCGCTTGCTGAAAGAAGCAGGATACCGTGTGGAATCATTGGTTCGCATCGGGGCTTTGTCAGATGGACAGGTTACATTTGCGGACGAGGAGGGCACGAACTAATATGGCACGCGAACGTATTTTTCAGCGGCATCGGCATCCAATCAAAACGTTCTCACTCGGACTTCAACATGTGCTTGCCATGTATGCAGGAGCCGTTGTCGTTCCACTGATCGTTAGTAACGCATTGGGCTTTACACAGGAACAATTAACCTATCTTATTGCCATCGACTTGCTCGCTTGTGGTGTGGCTACACTACTTCAGGTATGGGGAAATAAATATTTCGGCGTAGGGCTGCCTGTCATGCTCGGTTGTGCATTCCAGGCCGTTTCTCCGATGATTCTCATCGGAATGAACAGTGGTGTATCTGCTATTTACGGGGCAATTATCGCTTCAGGGCTGTTTGTATTGATTTTCTCTGGTCTCTTCGGGAAGCTGATTAGGCTTTTCCCTCCTGTCGTGACAGGTTCCGTTGTGACCATTATTGGTCTGACTCTGATCCCGGTTGCTTTCCATGATCTGGGTGGCGGTCAGGGGTCAGAAGATTTTGGCAGCGGAGTGAACTTGTTGCTCGGTTTCGGTGTGTTGGTCTTTATTATTTTAATGACTCGTTTTACAACCGGATTTATTCGCTCCATCTCGGTACTGATTGGTCTGCTCGTTGGTACGGTGGCGGCAGGATTTATGGGCGAGGTTAATTTTGCCCCTATTCGCGATGCAAGTTGGTTCCATGTTGTTCAGCCGTTTTACTTCGGTAGACCGACCTTTGAGATTGTACCTATCTTGACGATGATTCTGGTGGCGATTGTCAGCGTGGCCGAGTCCACAGGTGTATTTATGGCCTTGGGCAAAATCCTGGACAAAGATCTGTCTTCCAAGGATCTGGCGCGCGGTTATCGTGCAGAGGGCCTGGCCATTGTGTTAGGTGGTATTTTCAACTCATTCCCGTATACAACGTATTCGCAAAACGTAGGACTGGTACAGATGACACGTGTGAAGACACGTGATGTCATTGTTGTGGCTGGTGGAATCCTGGTGGTCATCGGATTTGTGCCGAAGATTGCTGCGCTTGCACAGCTCGTTCCTGGGGCGGTTCTTGGCGGAGCCATGGTGGCCTTGTTCGGCATGGTGGTATCATCCGGTATCCGAATTATTGGTAGTCAGGTCGATCTGAATCGTCATGAAAATTTGTTTGTCATTGCTTGTTCTGTAGGCATGGGGCTGGGAGTTACCGTTGTGCCTGAGTTGTTTGCTGGTGCACCGGACTGGGCTCAGATTATGCTCGGTAACGGTATCATTGCAGGCAGCTTCACGGCGATCTTCATGAATCTGCTGTTCAACGGTCTGGGTACCCAGGAAACAGCCGCCAAGATGGCTGAGAAACAGGCAGATGCCATCCTTGGAGAAACAGGCAAGTCGGCTTAAAAGCCGAACTAGACCTATAATCCAGCATGATTGTTATGTTAACGGTTTGGAATTTAACCTTAACAAGATGAATATTTAAGCAGGTTGATACATCGTGATATACAGCATGAATGGTTTATGACATACATCATTTATACTGTGAATGTTCAACCACATGAACAAATCACTTTTACATGCGAAACAACGAATATATGTACAAGCCAGATATATAATCAAAAGACGATCCGCACCCCGTTAAAGGGGATGGATCGTCTTTTTTTGGATCATGTCTTCCTAAAGTTACAGATGACGCATCTGTTTCTCTGCAAAATCGCCAACCCACGGCAGTTTTAGGCATTTCCCCTGCAGGCTGGTGACCACCATGATGAGCCAGACCACCACACCGAGCAGGGATAACAGCGATGCTACCAGTGGCCCAAATAACGGAAGAAAAGCCGATAGTACATGTCCGACCATAATGATGCCAAAGACGGTCACGGATTGCAGAGCGTGAAATAGAACGAACCGGCTCCGCTTCTCTACAGCGAGAAATACAATCCCGCCTACAAAGGTAAATAGATAACAGAGCATACCGGCAATATTTTCATCCAGACCGCTAGACGATTTCATGGGGGACATCCGGTC
>Ga0209437_100744_pt1 | contig 16152 bp, 13 predicted proteins | sample AraplaL_Cvi_mTSA_FD_184266 | JGI IMG/M metagenome (GOLD analysis project Ga0209437, IMG submission 184266) | Arabidopsis root microbial communities from the University of North Carolina, USA - plate scrape CL_Cvi_mTSA (SPAdes) (version 2) | ecosystem: Host-associated > Plants > Roots > Endosphere...
CAAGCGATCGCCCAGCTCGGACACCGTGATGCCGTCGCCCTCCCAAAGCACCAGCATCACCAGGTACTGCGGGTAGGTGAGGTCGAGCTTGGCGAGCAACTGGCGGTAGAGCTTGCCCATCGCCAGATTCGCCGAATAGAGGGCGAAGCAGAGCTGCCCGTCGACGGTACGCGGCGGCTCGAGACCCTGGGGTAGCGACGGCTTGCTCATAGGGCCAATGTAGGGGCCGGACTATTCGATTGCAAGCGATTCAATTGTGCCCTGAGGCACCAGGGACGCTAGGCCGTGCCCTGCCTGTGCCGCAGAAACTATCTGGAACGACCGGCTTCCAGCGAAAGCCGGTCGGGTGCCTCAGACGTTGAAGCGGAAATGCAGGATATCGCCTTCCTTGACGAGGTATTCCTTGCCCTCCAGGCGCAGGCGGCCGGCTTCCTTCGCGCCCTGCTCGCCCTTGTATTTGATGAAGTCGTCGTAGGCCATCGTTTCGGCGCGAATGAAGCCGCGCTCGAAATCGGTGTGGATGACGCCTGCGGCCTGCGGTGCCGTCGAGCCGGCGCGAACCTGCCACGCGCGGACTTCCTGCACGCCAGCCGTGAAGTAGGTCTGCAGGCCCAGCAGACGGTAACCCGCGCGAATCACGCGGTTGAGGCCCGGCTCTTCGAGACCGAGATCCTTCAGGAACTCGTCGCGGTCGGCGTCTTCCAGCTGGGACAGTTCTTCCTCGATGGCGGCGCACACCGGCACCACCTCGGCACCCTCTTCCAGCGCGCGAGCGCGCACGGCGTCGAGGTGCGGATTGTTCTCGAAGCCATCTTCCGCGACGTTCGCGATGTACATGAGCGGCTTCATCGTGATCAGGAACATGTCGCGTACCAGTGCCTTTTCCTCGGCATCCAGGCCAGCGGAACGTGCCGACTTGCCCTGATCGAGCGCCTTGGCGAGCTTCTCGAGCACCGGCTTGCGTGCCAGCGCGTCCTTGTCGTTCGCCTTTGCCGAGCGCGTGGCGCGGTCGAGCGCCTTCAGCACGGACTCCAGATCGGCCAGCGCCAACTCGGTGTCGATCGTTTCGATGTCGGCGATCGGGTCGACCTTGTTCGCAACATGGATGACGTTGCCGTCTTCGAAGCAGCGCACCACGTGCGCGATGGCGTCCGTTTCGCGGATGTGCGCGAGGAACTTGTTGCCGAGCCCTTCGCCCTTCGAGGCACCGGCAACCAGGCCGGCGATGTCCACGAATTCCATGGTCGTGGGAATCACGCGCTGCGGCTTCACGATGGCCGCCAGTTCGTCCAGCCGCGGATCGGGCACCGGCACGATGCCGGTGTTCGGCTCGATGGTGCAGAACGGGAAGTTGGCGGCGGCGATGCCCGCCTTGGTCAAGGCATTGAAGAGGGTGGACTTGCCGACGTTAGGCAGGCCGACGATGCCGCATTTGATACCCATGGGGGCGATGCTCTCTAGATGTCAGTAAGTCGGGCCTTCGGCCCTGTAAGTCGGCCGCTACGCGGCCTGTGAACCGTAAGCGTCGCGAGGTACCTCTGCGCCACTCCCTTACGGTTCACGCTTCACGCGGCGGTATGCAAGCGCTTCATGGCTTCCTCGAACTTGCCATCCAGCGCCAGCGGCAGCACATCGAACGCGCGCCCGATGCCGTGCATGATGGCATCCTCGTCGACAGCGCTGGGGCGGCCGAGCACCCAGGAGGTGACCTGGTCCTTGTGCCCCGGATGGCCGATACCGACCCGCAGGCGATGAAATTTGCCATGACCCAAATGGGCCATGATGTCGCGCAATCCGTTCTGGCCGCCGTGGCCGCCGTCGAACTTCATGCGAACGGTACCGGGCGGGAGATCCAGCTCGTCGTGGGCGACGAGGCACTCCTCCGGCGCAATCTTGTAGTAGCGCAGCGCCGAAGCAACGGCGATGCCGCTCTTGTTCATGAACGTCGCGGGCTTCAACAGCCAGACCGTTTCGCCACCGATGCGCAGCTTGCAGGTCTCGCCGTGCAGCTTGCCGTCGAAGGTCCAACGCTCACCCTGATCCATCGCCAGGGCATCGACACACCAGAACCCGGCGTTGTGCCGGGTTCTGACGTATTCGGCCCCGGGATTACCGAGGCCGACGATAAGACGAAGTGTCGCCATAGGTCATGTGGGAGCCGCTATAGCGGCGAGAAGCCCACGGAGCAATGAAGCCGTGAGGTGGGCTCCCTCGCCGCCATGGCGGCTCCTACAAGGATCCTTACTTCTTTTCTTCGGTCGGGGCGTCGCCGCCCTCGGCGGCTGCCGGGTCGACTTCTTCCTGGATCGCAGCCACGGTGACCACGGCCACGTCGTGCTCCTTGCCCAGGCCGAGTTCCGGGATTTCCACACCGGCCGGCAGCTTGAGGTCGGACAGGTGGATGATGTCGCCGGCCTTCAGATCGGCCAGATCGAGTTCGATGAACTCCGGAAGGTTCTTCGGCAGGCACGAGACGGTCACTTCCGTCAGGTTGTGCGAGATCACCAGACCCGCGGTCTTGCCGGCCGGGGACTTTTCCTGGTTCAGGAAGTGCACCGGAACGGCGACGCGGACGGCTTCGTTCTCGTTAACGCGCTGGAAGTCCATGTGCAGCATGAGCTGCTTGAACGGGTGCTTCTGCCAGTCCTTGATCAGGACCTTCTGGGTCTTGCCGTCGATGGTCAGGTCGATCACCGACGAGTAGAACGACTCGTAGCGCGAGCCGAGCAGCACGTCGTTGTGGAGGACCTGGATCGCCTGCGGGGCTTCGCCCGCGCCGTACACGATCGCCGGCACATAGCCAGCAATGCGAAGGCGGCGGCTCGCACCCTTCCCTTCCACACTGCGGCTCGTAGCCGTGAGCTGATGATTGGTAGCCATTGGTGTTGCCTCAAGTAAACCGCCTCGCGGCGGTGGGTAAAGGACTCCCCCGCGACCAGGGGAGCCCGAAAAAATAGGGATCAGTCGATGTAGAGCGAGCTCACCGATTCGCCGAAGGCGATGCGGCGGATCGTCTCTGCGAGCAGTTCCGCGACCGACAACTGGCGGATTTTCGCACAGTTACGGGCGTTGTCGCGCAACGGCAGGGTATTGGTGACCACCAACTGGTCGAGCTGGGAGTGCTCGACGTTGTCGATCGCGGCGCCCGAAAGCACCGGGTGCACGCAGTACGCGACGACCTTGCGGGCACCTTTTTCCTTCAGCGCCGCCGCCGCGGCGCAGAGCGTGCCGGCGGTGTCGACGATGTCGTCCACGAGCACGCAGGTCTTGCCTTCGACGTCGCCGATGATGTTCATGACCGTGGCCACGTTCGCCTTCGGGCGGCGCTTGTCGATGATCGCAAGGTCGGCGTCGTCGAGGCGCTTGGCGAGCGCACGCGCACGCACCACGCCGCCGACGTCCGGACTGACGACGATCAGGTCTTCCATGCTGTGGTGACGCCAGATGTCGGCCAGAAGCACCGGCGAGGCGTACACGTTGTCGACCGGAATGTCGAAGAATCCTTGGATCTGGTCCGCATGCAGGTCGATCGTCAGCACGCGGTCGGCACCGGCGGTAGCGATCATCTTGGCTGCCAGCTTCGCCGTGATCGGCACGCGCGCTGAGCGCGGGCGACGATCCTGGCGGGCATAGCCGAAGTACGGCATGACTGCGGTGACGCTGCCGGCCGAGGCGCGCTTGAGCGCATCCACCAGCACCAGCAGGTCGAACAGGTTTTCAGCGCTGGGCGCACCCGTCGGCTGGATGACGAACACTTCCTGTTTGCGTACGTTCTCCTCGATCTCGATCTGCGCCTCGCCATCGCTGAATCGGCCAACAAGGGCCTTGCCGAGCGGGATACCGAGACGTGAAGCGACATCGTCGGCAAGCGCGCGATGCGCATTGCCGCTGAACAGCATCGGGGTGGACGTATCCACGAAGGAACTCCTGGCGTGAGAGTGGGTTGGTTCGTCTTTGCCACCGCGAACGGTGGCTGGGGCGGCAGGATTCGAACCTGCGCATGCGGGAATCAAAATCCCGTGCCTTAACCAGCTTGGCGACGCCCCAACAATTCGTTCCGGCGAACCCTGTGATCCGCCATGGCTTGCCGCAGCCCGCGGCCCTACCCGTCAAACGACACGATGCCCCTCGCCTCGATCCGCTCCCGCGCCGCGTGCAACGGAGAGGGGTCGACGCCCGCCGCCACGTGGGCCGTGAAGCCTCCGGGGCAGCGCGAAGCGACGCCAAGCGCCGCCTCGTGGGTTCTCGTTTCCAGGAAGACGCAGCCACCGCTGCCGGACAGCCGCGCGTGACCGAAGCCACCCAGCCAGTCCAGCGCCGCGGCCACCCGCGGGTGGCGCGCACGGACCACCGGTTCGAAGGCGTTTTCCGCCGAATCCCCGGAAACAAAGGACGAAATTGTCGCCCGCGGGGCCGTACGTGTCAATTCGGGAGCGGCGAACAGGGCCGCCGTGGGCACGTGCTCGCGGGGATCGACCACGACGTACCAACGGCGCGGGAGGCGCATCGGCGAGAGCCGCTCGCCCACTCCTTCGGCCCAGGCCGAGCGGCCGCGGACGAACACCGGCACATCGGCGCCCAGGGACAGGCCGAGGGCCGCGAGTTGGTCCTCGTCGAGCCCCGTGCCCCACAACGTGTTGAGGCCGACCAGCACGCTGGCGGCGTCGGAGCTGCCACCGCCCAGCCCACCGCCCATGGGAATGCGCTTTGCCACCGCGATATCGGCGCCGAGCGTCGTTCCCGTCGCCGAGGCCAGAAGCCGGGCGGCGCGAACCGTGAGGTCGGCATCCTCCGGCACGTCCTGCGGCCCGGCCACGCGTGCGACGACGCCATCGGGACGGACGCGCAGCCGCACTTCGTCGCCCCAATCGAGCAGTCGGAACACGGTCTGCAGTTCGTGGTAGCCGTCGTCGCGCCGCCCCACGATGCGGAGGAACAGGTTGAGCTTCGCCGGGGCGGGCCATGCGGTCCAATCGCCACCCCGGAGCGGCGCCAGTGGGCGGCTCATGAACACGCGCAGGTGATCGGGAAACCCGTTCTCGCGATCGCGCACCAGGGCGTCGGCGAACTCGGGCGCGTGCTTGTCCACCACGACAAAACCATGCTTGGCGTAGAAGGGCGCGTTCCAGGGCACATCGGCGAGCGTACCCAGATCCACACGCTCGTAGCCGGCCTCGCGCGCCCACTCGCAGGCGCGCTCGAGCAAGGCGGCGCCAATGCCCTGACCGCCGAACGCGGGCAAGACGTCGATCTCCGCGATGCCGGCCGTATGCGGACCGCCAAACGTGTCGAGACAGACGAATCCCACCACCTCGTCGTCGACACACGCGACCCAGACGAGCCCGCGCACGATCAGCTCGCGAACCGTATCCACCGGCAGCGACAGGCGCGAATACGCCGCCCAGGCTGCATGGCCGCGGAACAGTTCGACGGCGGCGCGCTCGATGGCGCACAGGCGCTCGGCATCGTCGTCGCGAGCGCGGGTGATGGTGAAATGCATGAGCGCGGAGCCGGGGGAAACGTGGCGCGGAGTATAGCCGGGCTGTTTACCCCTCCCTGCCGACGTCAGCGGGTAAAGGACCAGTCCTCGATCGACAAGCGGACCTTGAACGGCGGTTTCTCGGCAAACACGCGCGTCGGCATCGCCGGTTGGCGTGTGGTGTCCCACTGCTTGTAATCCACGGTCCAGCCGTCCTGCACCAGACGCGACGGCAGGCGATCGCTGCCGAACGCGATGTCGGCCGGGCCGGTGTCGGCGCGCAGACCGAGCACCCAGCGTTTCAGCTCCGTCATCGGGATCTGCCAGCCGACCGTGCTCGCCATCAGCGATTCGGCGTCGGGGCCGCGGCGCGTGCCGCCGTCCAGACCTTCGAGCTGCGCCCCCTCGGGACCACCCGTGAGGCGAAAGCTGCGCCCTGTGACGGGCGCTCGCACGGTGAATTCGTAACGGTCGCCGTCCTGCTTCCAGGTGAGCCCACCGGACCCGGAGTCCTTGCCGTCGGAGACGGCGAGGCGACCTTCGAGGGTCCAGTGATCCGTGTCGGCGAGTGCGCGTTCGCGCTGCTCCTGCAGGCCGAGCGTGACCGCGTCGCCAGGCTGCCGAACCGGTGGACGCGTCGTGGCGCAGGCGGCCAGGAGAAGCACGGGTAACGCGAGGACTAGCGTTTTACGGAGAAGGGACACGATCAAGACCATGGCGACGTCGGTGGGAAGAGGAGAGGCTAACGGCAGCGATGGCCGCGGACGTGCTCCGCTCAAGGCGTCAGCTTCCGCTCGGTCTTTTCCAGTGCCGCATTCTTCGGATCGAGCCGGCGCACCTCGTTGAGCAGCTTGCGTGCCTCGTCGCGATGCCCGCGGGCCCATAGCACTTCGGCGAGATGCACGCCGATGTCGCCGTCCTTGCGCTGTGCCCACGCACTGCGCAGCGTGCTTTCCGCCTGATCGAGCTGGCCCTGGCGGAATTTCAGCCAACCCCACGAATCCGCCACCGACGGATCGTCGGGACGCGCCGCACGGGCTGCCTGCAGCAGCGTCTGCGCCTCGACCAGATCGCGATCGTTGTCCGCCAGCGTGTAGCCCAGCGCGTTGCTGGCCTCGATGTCGCCCGGTTTCAGTTCGAGCACCTTGCGGAAGTCCGCCACGGCTTGGTCTACGTGTCCCGCTTCGGCATAGGCGAGCCCGCGGCCGTAGAGCATCTCCGTGTCGTCGGCCTTCACGCGAAGCGCCTTGTCGTAGGCCGCGACGGCGGCGTCGAACTGGCGTGCGTCCATGTACAGCTCGCCGTCCACCGCGAAGGCCTTGCGCAGTTGCTCCGGCCGATCGGCATAGGTGGTCTGCAGTTCCGCGACGATTTCATGGGCATCGTCGTCCTTGCCTTGCAGGTGCAGGATCACCGCGCTGCGCACCGACGCGTCGAAGATGCGCGGATCGTCGTCGGCCACCGCGGCGTACCAGTCGAGCGCATCGTCCTGCTTGCCCAGCAGCTCGGCGAGTTGGCCCAGCGTAAAGGCGTTGTCCGACTGCACGTCGTCCGATTGCCGGCGGATCTCCTCGTAGAGACGGCGGAGCGCCGCCTTGTCGGACGAACGGGCGGCGAGGGTCATGCGCAGCGTGTAGGTATCAGCGTCCTGGGCGCCACTGGCGAGCAGCTTCGCAGCCGCCTGCTCCTGGCCGTCCTGGACGAGCAGCGAGGCGTAAGCGAGACGGAGACGCGGATTCTTCGGCTCCTTGGCCACAGCCTTGGCGAACAGCTTCCGGGCCGCATCCTTGTCGCCCGCCTTGAACTTCTGCTGGCCGGCCCAGGCGTAGGTCGTGCCGTCATGGAAACGCGCCACGGCGGCATCGCCCAGCGTTTTCGCGTAATCGTGCCGCCCCAGGCTCTCGCCCAATTCGCTCATGGCGAGCCAGGCGGCGGAATCGTTCGGCAGGCGCTGCGGCGTGGCGATACGTTCGAGCAGCATGCCGGCCTGCGCGGCGTCCCGCGCGGTGGCGAGAATCCTGCCGAACTCCCGCCACGCATCGGGATCGCCGGACGACACCAGGGCGTCGAGCTGACGCTGGGCCTCTGCCGTGTCGCCCCGATCCAGCGCCATGCGGGCGCGGGCGCTGGCCAGCTCCGCCGGCTTGCCGCCCAAGGCCGACCAACGGGCGAGAGCCTTGTCCGCCGCCGCCTGGTCGTGCACGGCCAAGGCCAGTTCCAGAGCCCGGCCGGCCACTTTCGGATCGTCGCTCAGCTCAGCGGCGCGCCCGTAGGCATCGGCAGCGCCTTTGAGGTTGTTGGCGGCCAGGGCAAAGTCGCCGGCCATCAGTTGCGCCTGGAGATCGCGCTCCGGCGGCACGATCGCCACCTGCATGCGATCGAGCGGCTGGACGCCCGTGCGGACGGCCTTGGGCGCCCCCACGGGCGCCACGGCGCAGCCAGCGAGCGCCGCGGCGAGCGCGAGAGGAGCCACAAGATGCCGCACTTGCTTGAACTTGGACCGACCGCTCAGCACACTAGTCTCCGTTATTCCCGATAGGCACCTGCAAGCGCCGGCTGCCTTGTGAGCGCACAATGCGCCCCTAGCTTAGCCGACGCCACTCAAGCCGACCCGTCATGCCTCTCATCGCCCTCGGGCTCAATCACCTCACCGCGCCGGTCAGCCTGCGCGAGCAGGTGGCTTTCGACGCCGCCGTGGCGCCCGAGGCACTTGGCGACCTGACCCGGCAGCCGGGCGTCGAGGAGGCGATGATTCTCTCCACCTGCAACCGCACCGAGTTGTATTGCAGCGTGGCCGAAGGTTTCGAGGCGGTGCCGAGCCAGTGGCTTTCACGTCAGCACCGGTTGACCCCGCAACGCCTCGACGAGTTCCTTTACCGCCACGACGAACAGGACGCCGTCCGCCACATGTTTCGCGTGGCGACCGGCCTCGATTCCATGGTGCTGGGCGAGCCGCAGATCCTCGGACAGGTGAAGGACGCCTACCAGCAGGCGCGCTCCGCGCAGACCCTGCGCGCGCCGATGGAGCGGCTGCTGCAGCACACGTTCGCGGTGGCGAAGCGCGTGCGCACCGATACCCGCATCGGCGCCCATACCGTGTCGGTGGCCTATACCGCCGTGCGCCTTGCCGAGCAGGTCTTCACCGACCTGCGCCAGGCGTGCGTGCTGCTGATCGGTGCCGGCGAGACGATCGAACTGGCGGCTCGCCATCTGGCGGACAAGCAGGTGCGCCGGCTGATCGTCGCCAATCGCACCCTGGAGAACGCCCAGGAGCTGGCCGGGCGGTACGCCGGCTACGCCATCGCCCTGGCCGATCTGCCGCGCCATCTGGCAGAGGCGGACATCGTGATCACGTCCACCGCATCGCGGCAGCCGGTCGTGACCCGCCAGATGGTGGCCGACGCGATCGCCGCGCGCCGCCGTCGCCCCATGTTCATGGTGGACATCGCCGTGCCGCGCGACGTCGAGCCCGAGGTGGCGTCGTTGGACGACGTATACCTCTACGGCATCGATGACCTGAAACAGGTCATCGACGAAAACCGGCGCTCGCGCGAGCTGGCGGCTCGCGAGGCCGATGCGATCATCGATCTCCAGGTCGAGCGCTACATGGCCTGGCGCCGGGCGTTGAACCTGCGCAATCCGGCCGTGGACATGCGCGTGGCCGCCGAGGCCCAGCGCGACGAGGTGCTGGCGAAGGCGCAGGCGATGCTCGCCAAGGGCCGGACCGCGGAGGAAGCCCTCGCCTTCCTCGCCAACACCCTGACCAACAAGCTGCTGCACACGCCCAGCGCGCGCTTGCGCGATGCCGCCATGGCGGGCGACCTCGACCTCCTCCACGCCGCCGGTCGCCTGTACGGGCTGGACCCGGACGACGATCATTCCGCATGATGTGCGGATAGCAGGAGCCGCTATCGCCGCGAGGGGCACCCTCCTCCCGGCTTCATAGCTCCGTTGGCTTCTCGCCGCCATGGCGGCTCCCACATCTGTTGACCCGAATGACCCCCTCGATCCGCCGCAAACTCGAAGCCCTCGCCGAACGCCATGAGGAAATCGGCCTGCTGCTCGCACAGCCTGACGTGCTCGCCGACGGGCAGCGCTTCCGCGAGCTGTCGCGCGAGTACGCCCAGCTCGAAGCCGTGACCGCCTCTTTGAAGGACCACGACCAGGCGGAACGCGAACTGGCCGAGACGCGAGCGATGCTCGACGACCCGGAAATGCGCGAGATGGCAGCCGACGACGTCGCGCGCATCGAGGCGCATCTCGCCCGACTCGACAGCGAATTGCAGATCCTCCTCCTGCCGAAAGACCCACGCGACGAGGGCAACCTGTTCCTCGAAGTGCGCGCCGGCACGGGTGGCGACGAGGCGGCGATCTTCGCAGGCGATCTGTTCCGCATGTATGCACGTTACGCCGAACGCCAGCGCTGGCACGTCGAGATTCTCAACGCCAACGAAGGCGAACATGGCGGCTACAAAGAAGTCGTCGCGCGCATCGAAGGTCGCGGTGCGTACTCGAAGCTGAAGTTCGAGTCCGGCACGCATCGCGTGCAGCGCGTGCCCGAAACCGAATCGCAGGGGCGCATCCATACCTCCGCCGCTACCGTCGCGATCCTGCCCGAGCAGGATGAGGTCGACGACATCGAGTTGCGCGACGCCGACCTCAAGGTCGATACGTTTCGCGCATCGGGCGCCGGCGGACAGCACGTGAACAAGACCGACTCGGCCATCCGCATCACGCACCTGCCCACGGGCACGGTGGTGGAATGCCAGGACGAGCGCAGCCAGCACAAGAACCGCGCCCGCGCGATGAGCCTGCTCAAGGCGCGCCTGCTCGACGCGGAGCGCAGCAAGCAGAGCGCGGCGCAAGCCGAATCGCGGCGACTGCAGGTCGGCTCGGGCGATCGCAGCCAGCGCATCCGCACCTACAATTTCCCGCAGGGCCGCATCACCGACCACCGCATCAATCTCACCCTCTACCGCCTCACCGAGGTCATGCAGGGCGATCTGGACGAATTGATCGACACCCTCACCCGCGAGCACCAGGCAGACGAGCTGCAGACGCTTACTGCAAGCGCCTGAGGCCTGCCTCGAACTTACTGGTGGGAGCCAGCCTGCTGGCGATGGGAGCTTGCCGGCGGGAGGCACCCTTGCCTCACCGCTACACCGCTTCGTTGGCTTATCGCCACCAGGGTGGCTCCCACCGTTGCTTCGTTGGCTTTTTTGCCACCACGGTGGGGGCTCACATGTGCTTCGTTGGCTTCGCCCCGCTATAGCGCCCCCCATTTGAGGCACACTCGGGGTTACGTCCGAAGTGGAGCCGTCGCATGGGCAAGAAAAAAGAATACGAGAAAGCGCTCGAAGAGCTGCAGATCGAATTGGTCGGCTTGACCCGCTGGTTGCGCATGTCCGGCAAGCGCATGGTGGTGATCTTCGAGGGCCGCGATGCGGCTGGCAAGGGTGGCACCATCAAGGCCATCACCGACAAGCTCGATACCCGCGCTGCGCGTGTCGTGGCGCTTGGCAAGCCCTCCCCGGACGAAGACACCCAGTGGTATTTCCAGCGTTACGTGGAACATCTGCCACAAGCGGGCGAACTCGTGCTGTTCGATCGCAGCTGGTACAACCGCGCCGTGGTGGAACCGGCGATGGGCTTCTGTACCGACAAACAATACGACGCCTTCATGAAGGCCTGCCCCACCTTCGAAAAATTGCTCACCGACGACGGCATCCTGCTGTTCAAGTACTGGCTGTCGGTGGATCAGGACGAGCAGGAGGAACGCTTTGCCGAACGCGCGGCAGACCCGCTCAAGCGCTGGAAACTGTCGCCCGTGGATCTGAAGGCGCGCGAGAAATACGTCGAGATCGGCGATCTGCGCGACGCCATGATCCAGCACACGGATTCGCATGACGCGCCCTGGTTCGTCGTGGATTTCAACAATCAGAAGCGTGGGCGCCTCAACCTCATCCGTCACCTGCTAGATCAGATTCCTGACAAGCTCTGCCCCGACAAGGAATTCGACCTGCCCCCGCTGAAGGGCAAGCTCAAGAAGGACAAGGTCACCGCCAAGGCGGAGCGCGTGCCCGAGGTCTATTGAAGCGACGCACACGGCTGACTGCAGGAGCCGCTACAGCGGCGAGGAAACGCGCCTCACGGCTTCACGGCGCTGCCGGCTTCTCGCCGCCATGGCGGCTCCCACATGGCGACGGCGCGAGAGCCGAAGCCACTGGCGCAGCGCCAGCAGCCCGCCGATCGATTCGATCATCGCGGCGGGCACCCACATGATCACGCCACCGATCAATTGGCCGGTGAGCACGTTCATGGTGAAGGCGCGCCCGCAGATCTCGAAGATGGGATACAGATCGGTCTTGGAGAAGGTGACGATGGCGCCAGCCACAATCTGCGGCGTCATCGTGATCGCCGGTGACAGCACGCGCCAGCCGGGCGACATGCGACCGGGCGGCTTCGGGCGGTGATCCAGCACCAGCCACCAGTAGGACAGGCCGGAAAGCACCATCGACCAGTTCATCGCCCGGTATATACGCCAGTCCAGCATCGCCAGCGTCTGCATGCCCGGTATCAGCCAAACGAGGATCAGCACCACGAAAAACAGCGTGACGAAGGCGGGGTTGAAGGCCACCGATGCGACGATTCGCCACGCCAGCGACTGCCCTGCCTTGCGCACACGCATGCGCCAACTCAACGGCAACCCGGCGCGCAGCACGGTACCCGGATACGACGCGATCAGAAGCAACGGCGCCAGATGATGCAGCAGCACCTGCTGGATGCGATGCATGAAGAATTCATGCTCGGCGAAATAATCGAAATAGGTATGCAGGGCGATGTAGATCATCGCCATGCCGGCCCAGAACGCCAACTGCCGCGACGGTGACACGCGCAATTGCCGAACCCCGCGCAGATACAGCCAGCTCGCGCCAAGAAAGACAATCAGGAAGACCCAGGAAAACTCCCAGGGCACGATCCATTTCAATGCGCTGTCGAGCACGTCAGACCACGCGTCGGCTGCGACGCGTACGCCGCCAGCCGTAGATCAGGCCGATCAAGGCCACGATGCCGGGCACCAGTACGATATTGATGAACTTCAGGCGCAGGCCCAGCGCATCGATCTCTGCATTGAGCTGATGCTGCACGTCGCGCAGTTCCTTGCCGATGGCGAGCTTGCGCTGGAGATACTGCTCCACCTCGCGGCGCTGTTCGGCTGTGGGCGTGGTGGGCGTGGCGGCGTTCTTCACCGGCTGCAGTTCGGCGAGACGACGCTGGGTCTCGTACAGCTCGTTCTCCAGCTCGCGTTTCTTGACCAGGAACTTGCGATCCGCTGCGGCCTGCAACGCGCGTACCTTAGTGAACGGGCGCTGGGAATTCACCCGACCACGGATCGACAGCAGTGCCGTCGAGCCACCGAGGTTGTCCACGATGTTGGCGACGAAGTCGCCGTTGTTGGCGAACGGCGTGAGCTGCTGCTGTCCCAGCAGCGGCTGCACGTCGATCCAGAGACGATCGGAAAGCAGGTCCGTATCCGCCACGAGCACCACTTCGCCGGGCGCCGCGGCTTTCGCAAGATGCCCCTTCTCCTGGCGTTCCGGAAAGGCCGTGCGGAACGTATCGCGCAGGCGCGCTGCCAGCACATAGCGCTCGTGCGTCGGCTCGTAGTTCTCGAGAAGGCTGGCTGGATCACTCGCGGCGTCGCGCGCGCGCTGGGCGGGTACCACCGCCGCTTCGTCGGACGTCTGCACGAGCGGCACCATGCGCGCCTTCGTGTCGGGCGCCAGCTCGAAGAACCCCGCGGTGGAGAAGTTCACCCGCTGCAGGCTGGCCGTCATCACGTCGTCGTGGTTGAGATCCTGAGGGCCAAGGCCGAGCATGGCGGGATGCGCCACGCTGTTGCCGTTGAGTTCAATGGTGAGCGCCTGCGAGCGGTCGAGGACAACCTTGGTGGGGTCGTAGACCACGCCCCACGCTTCGAACAGACGGCGCAGATCCGAATCGTGGTCGTCCACGATGCCATGCGAATCGATCAGTGGCGCATTGTCCATTTCCGCATCGGGATCGACGAAGACCACAAGGTGTCCGCCGCGCAGAACGTATTGGTCGATCGCATAGAGCGCATCGTCGGACAGGTGCTTCGGATGGACCAGGAGCACGACCTTGAGCGCGTCGTCGATATGCGTCAGGTCGCTGGGATCCAGCGTGGTCACGTCGGCCAGTTGGTCGAGCTGCCGCACGACCGCCCATGCCGGCTCGCCGATCACCAGGTTGCCCTCCACCGGCAGCGAGCTGATGACGCCGAGCCGTGGTTTCGTCGGCATACCGAGTTCGTAAAGCAGCTTGGCGATGTCGTACTCGACGAAGGCCTCGCGCGCGGGGTCGAAGAACGGGATCGCCTGCGGCGGCACATCGCCGCTGCCGTCCGCACCCACCAGGCCGAAGAACACACGCTCGCCGTTGCTGCCACCACTCGCAGGGGAGAGTCCGTAGCTTTCCGCGGCGTCCTCGTCGTCGGAGTACGGCACGGGATCGATCACCCTGAGGCGGATACGCCCATGCGCGCGCACCGCGATCTCGCGCAGCATTTCGTGCACGCGCTGCTCGTAACTGCGAAGCTGCGGCAGATCCCGCGTCGCATGTTCGGAGAAGTACAAGGTAAGGTTCAGCGGCTTGCGCAGGCTGTCGACGATCTCCTGGGTACCCGGCGTCAGCGTATAGATGCGGTCGGCGGTGAGATCGACGCGCGCGGTGCGCAAGGACATCGAACTGGTCGCGACCACCACGAGGAACAGCACGGCGATGCCGAACAGCGCCAGGCGCAGCCGGAACGAGCGGGAGAGATGCATGTGGCGCATCGTCAACGCGTCCGCTTCAGATCGAGCATGACCACACTCGCCGCCAGCCAGGCGACGATCGTGGCGAAGAAGTAGACGAGGTCGCGCAGGTCGAGCACCCCGCGCGCGATGGCGTTGGCATGTCGCGCGATGCTCAACTGCCCCATGGCGCCGAGCAACTTCGGCGGAAGCGAATCCTGGAAGAAGTCGATGACCTGCGGCTGGCCGATGAGCAGCAACAGAAAGCACACCGCCGCCGTGAGGATGAAGGCGATGATCTGGCTGCGCGTACTCGTGGACATGCAGGTACCGATCGCGATGAACGCACCCGCCATGAGCCAGCTACCCACGTAGCCCGCGAGTACCACGCCGTTGTCGGGATCGCCGAGGTAGTTGACGGTGATCCAGATCGGAAAGGTGAGCAGGAGGCAGATGCCGATGAAGCCCCATGCGGCGAGGAACTTGCCTAGCACGGCCTGCGAGATCGTCACCGGCAGCGAGAAGAGCAATTCGAGGCTGCCCGAGGCGCGCTCTTCCGCCCAGGTCGACATCGTGACCGCCGGCACCAGCACGAGGTAGAGCCAGGGGTGCATGTCGAAGAACGGTTGCAGGTCGGCCAGACCGCGATCGTAGAAGTCGCCTGTGTAGAAAGTGAGCAGCCCGGCAAGAACCAGGAAGATCACCATGAACACGTACGCCACCGGTGTGACGAAGTAGCTCCACAGCTCGCGGCGTGCGATGGCGAGTGCGGCGTTCATGCGCGCACCTCGCGCGGCTGTGTGGTGATCTGCCGGAACACTTCGTCGAGGCGACCGCGTTCCAGTTGGATCTCAGAGACTTCGAGGTTCTGCGTGCGCAAAAGTGCCTGCACCTCGTCGAGAATCGGTTGGCCTGCGCGCGGGAACACCGTCACCCGGCCGTCCAGCGGATCGACCTCGACCATCGACACATTGGGTATGCGTGCCAGCATCTCGCGCGACACGCCACTACCGGGTGCACTGAACGAGACCGCGCCGTGGTAACGCGAACGCGCTTCCAGTTCCGCGGGCGTCGCATCGGCGAGCAATTGCCCCTTGGCGATGATGGCGACGCGGTTGCACAGGGCGTGGACCTCTTCGAGCAGATGCGTCGAAATAAGGATAGTGCGCTCGCGCGCCATCGCATCGATGAGCATGCGTACCGAATGCTTCTGGTTCGGATCGAGGCCGTCGGTCGGTTCGTCGAGCATGAGCACCGGCGGATCGTGCAGGATCGCCTGAGCAAGGCCGACGCGGCGACGAAGGCCCTTGGACAGCGTGCCGATCGTCTGATCCAGCATATCGTCCAGTTCCAGCCGCGTGACCACCTCGTCGAAGCGGCGATAGGCGATGTCGCGCTCCAGACCACGTACGCGGATCATGAAGACGAGAAACTCGCGGATCGTCATTTCGCCGTAGCTGGGGGCCCCTTCGGGCAGGTACCCGAGCGCGCGCTTCGCGGCGAGCGGCTCCTTGCGCACGTCGTGACCGCAGACGCGCGCGGTACCGGACGTGGGCGTGAGGAATCCCGCGATCATACGCATGGCGGTGGACTTGCCCGCGCCATTGGGACCGAGCAGTCCGAGCACCTGCCCGGGTTCGGCACGAAGGCTGAGCGAATCGACCGCGGTGAGCGGCCCATAGCAGCGAGTAAGTCGGTCGGCTTCGATCATCGCCGCCAGTGTAGCGGTTGCGCGTGGCTGGGGAATGGGTTGCGCGCGCTGACGTGCGATGGTGCTGCGAAGGTTTTTGCGGGCGCGTTTCATCAGGCAACAAAAAACCCCGCCGTTTTCACGGCGGGGGTTTCGATGCCTCAGGG
>Ga0209437_100745_pt1 | contig 16141 bp, 16 predicted proteins | sample AraplaL_Cvi_mTSA_FD_184266 | JGI IMG/M metagenome (GOLD analysis project Ga0209437, IMG submission 184266) | Arabidopsis root microbial communities from the University of North Carolina, USA - plate scrape CL_Cvi_mTSA (SPAdes) (version 2) | ecosystem: Host-associated > Plants > Roots > Endosphere...
AAGGCGTCGACTATGCTCCCGAGGTAGTCCACGATCTGGGGGAGTTCGTTCCCAAACATGAATTCTACAGTCGGGCGGCCGAATCACCCTGGCATAACGTATTTTTGCTTCGTCAGCGGGATGAGATCAGCAGTCATGAACTACGTGGATGTATGTTGCGAACACATGATATCGAAGGAATTCGGAAAACGGAAATTCAGAGTTATACCGAATGGCGTAACGTATTAACTGAAATATTCCATGAACCACTGGTGAATTACAGCGAACTGGAATGCCAGGACATGTGGGAACGGGTGCAGGCTGCGCATACGGAATGGAAACGAGCGCAAGAAGCTTAAAGATAATGATAAAGATAAAGATGCATAACCTGAAACCTGAACTTGAAAGGAACACCGGGATTCACCTGCTTGATCAGACATCCGTATAGAGATCCATAGAGGGTACGTTCCATATAAAGGAAAGTTATTAATACATGCCGAATATGTCCTCAGGTGATAAATGATGATAACGATTCGTATGCTCCAAGTTCCAGAAGTATTGCCCGAGGCATACTGGAACCATTTTCTCTCGCAAGTCTCGGCCGAGCGTCGTGCCCAGGCTTTGCGTTTTGTTCGTCAGGCTGATGCGTATCGCTCCGTGTTGGGAGAGATATTGACTCGTGTGACTTTGAGTAAGCTAACTGGCCTAAGGCCTGCTGAGCTTTCTTTTACCCGTAATTCCTACGGCAAACCTTCACTCAGTCACTATTCGGATGTACAATTCAACGTCTCCCACTCTGGTGATTGGATTGCTCTGATCTCCGGCGGTACAGATGAACTGGGCGTGGATGTGGAAAAAATAGCTCCAATTGACATGCAGATTGCAGAGCGTTTCTTCTCTCCTATGGAGAGCAAGTTCTTGGCCGCCGCGCCTGACGATCGTCGGCTGGAAACCTTCTACCGTCTATGGACGCTGAAGGAAAGTTATATCAAGGCAGTCGGTATGGGCTTGTCCATACCATTGGACTCCTTCGCCATCCTCCCGGATGAACGGAAGGAATGGCATTGCGAGCAGGCCGGTGAATATCGCTTTCACAGTCAGCGACTGGATGAAGGACATATGCTTGCGGCATGTTCGGCTGGGGGAGATCCGCCGAGCCAGCCCGATATCATAACCTTGGAAGATCTATACGCAGAAATGGTGTAGTTTGCGGCTGGTTGAGGATTAATTGAGGTTTGGTTGAAGTTTGAGTTGAGACTTAAGCTGAGCCGAGCTCGGCTCTAACGAATCTGATATACCTTATTAACTAGAATTACGCGACTTTCGCACTCTAAGGAATCCTACACACGTTATTTCCTTCAATATGCTCTATTTTACGTTGTTATTACTGAATTCTGTACCAATAAGGTGTCTAAGGTTCGTTAGGTTCCCCTACACCCTAATAATCCACTATTAAGAGGTGTGAAATTCGTTAGAATTGCAAATATGATGAAGGAGCGGTCATTGACTCTCCTTCATTTTTACTTTTTATCAAAAAGAGAATATATCTCATAGGAAACCATAATTTTCAAAAAAAAAGATTAACATCCTGTCCAGTTAATGGTACTATAGGACCAAAAGGAAGAAGAATAGGTAATAATAATCAGGTATTTACGACTAGTTTCACACTACATACTTGTTAGTACTCGATTCTCTCTCCGATTCATTATTTTAGAAGGAAGTGGACAAATGCATATCTTTTTGCAAAACAGTGCAGGTGTAACCAAGAACGTGAAAGTAGGTTTCAGCTGGACAACATTATTTTTCGGATTTTTCCCTGCGTTGTTCCGTGGTGATTTGAAATGGGCTGCCATCATGTTCTTGATCTCCGTAGCCCTTGGTATTTTCACTGCAGGAATTGGAGCTTGGATTAGTGGGATCGTCTTCTCTTTCGTTTACAACAAAATCTACATTAAAGAGTTGCTCGAAAAAGGCTACCGTCCTTCCAATGCTGAAGCTCAAGCGGTTCTGGAAAATAATCAGATTATTGCTCGAGCAGCTTAAAACCAAAGCAATACACGGATGATCATAGCAATTATAAGCTTTTAGATTTTTTATTGTAGATATACCCACCAGCAATCATGTTGAGATAAACACCAAAAAATCCCTGGCGAACCTGTCAGGGATTTTTTGGTGTTTATTCAGATAACAATACCTATTCTTTCAATTGAACAGATGATTCCTGCACCAATGATAGTGATTTCTTTGTCTTTTGGTCTTTTGCGCGGTATACAATCTGGCCCCGGAATTCTCATCCTCAACTATCAAAAAAGCCAACGACGTGAGTAACACGCGTTAGCTTCCAAGAAGGCCAAACTATGATGATAATTTTAACATTAGGACTAATCCCGGCTCCGCAGTTTGCCAAGCAGACGAATGATCTCAATGTACAGCCATACCAGCGTCACCATCAATCCAAATGCGCCGTACCATTCCATATACTTGGGCGCGCCACGCTCAGCGCCACCTTCAATGAAGTCAAAATCAAGGACCAGATTGAGAGCAGCCACAATAACAATAACGACCGAAATGCCGATGCCGATCAAGCTGTTATCATGCAGATAAGGAATCGAAATGCCGAAGAAACCAAGTACAAAACTCAGCAGATACATGATCATGATTCCGCCGGTTGCAGCCACAACACCCAGCTTGAAATTCTCCGTAGCTTTGATCAATTTCGTTTTGTATGCCATCAGCAACGCGATGAATACAGCCATGGTCAACAGAGCCGCCTGCAAGGTAATTCCGTTATACAGGGATTCATAGGTTGCGGAGAGTGCCCCCAGGAACAGGCCTTCTGCCACGGCATAGACAGGTACCAGATAAGGTGCCGCTACGGGTTTGAACGAAATGACAAGTGCCAGAATGAAACCAACAATCAATCCGCCATACGCGAGCGGCATCACTTGTTGTCCGTTGAAGAACATCATCCAGGTTGCAAACGCACTAGCCAGCAGGATCACCAGCGTAATAAACGCTTTGTTCACCGTGCCGTTGATCGTCATGTAATTCTGATACCGATCTTCTCCATATCCTCTGTTCTCAAACGTGCTGTCTTTAAGTGTAGGGTTACCGCTACGACCGATCAACACAATCACCTCTTCATATGTATTTGGTATATCTGTGATACTAAGTTTGTTTGGGCATGCTACGTTTCCAATTCTACAAGCTATTCCTTTGAAAAATCAGGATGGCACCAGATAGGATCGGATGCAACCCTTAGATTACATCCTTACCCACTGGCGCAACACTTAGGACATATGTCCCAGACATTGCATGTTAATTATGTTTTTATGCGTCTTACTTGTACAAGACTTTATCTACATTGTATTTCGCACGCATCGTGTTGATGATATACGTCTCGTAAATTTCACGATCTACTGGATCTTCAATCACGCACACTTCAATCTTTGTTACTTCCTCGCGGTGGTTCTTCATTGGTGATACAGTGTCTTCAAAATGCTTTTTGATACGGGGTCTTAATTTTCGTGCTTTCCCGACAAATAACAGCTCTCCAGCGGCATTGTAGAACATGAAAATCCCGCCTAGTTCCCGGGTTATCAGGTGAAAATCGGTAAATCCATAAATGTGGCTAAGCTGTGGATCAACCTGCTTTGTGATGGTTACATCCGGTGTTGGCACAGTAATATTAATCAATGGGCTCACTTCCTCATTATCTATAGGTTTACATCCTATCACATATTATAAAGGGACACCATTTCAATCTATAAGAAGTACAATTCACGCAATTTTCGCTATTACGACAAATATTTCAAAAAAAAGGTTAACTTCCCTGATTCAAAGTGGTACTATAGGGGTATGAGGAAGAAATTGGGCACTGAGACATATGTCTTTATATCTACCTCCGTCTATTGTACCCTATGATTGAAACTCTTTTTCATGCTGAATTCTGTTACGTGATCACGACAAGAGTACAGTTAGCAAGAACCTTAGCTTATAGATTGTAGATTCATCATCTAATCGACCCTTGCAGCAAGCAAACGTAGAAAGACCTAGACTCATGATTCACTGTAGATTTTAAGTATCACCTAGAAAGCCTGCAATTATAGTCGTACTGAAGTTAATAGACACACGTAGAAGGTCAGATAGCTATCGATCCTAGAGAGACTAGTCATGCAATGCAACTGTAGAATTATAGCAGCAGTACTATAGAAAATGGATCAAGTTTCACCACAGGCCCGGCATATTGCTTGGGCTTTTTTGCGTTTACGCGAATAACCAACCACCTCCGCAGGGAAACAGAGGTATCGTGGTTCTTTCTGTCGGGTTTATAATATGGCAAGATACCAGTAGAGGGAGTGATGGGATGTATTCCGATCTGCAACTGACGGAGGACCGCCCTGTATATATACAAGTCAAAGATTATATGAAGCGATTGATGCTCAAGGGTGGCCTGCAAGCCAAACAAAAACTGCCCTCAACCCGTGAACTTAGTACACTCATGAAGGTTAGTCGCAGCACGATTCTGCTCGCCTATGCCGAGCTTGAAGATGAAGGTCTGATCTACGCCGTCAAAGGCAAAGGTAATTACGTCAGTGCTTCCATTGAAGCTCCTGAGGCCACAACGAGCTGGCAACTGGATTGGAAGACGGAGGTAAGTGAGTATGCCATTCAGGCAGAGCAGTACGATCTGATGAAGCATGGCTCCGGAGTTGAGCGCGGTGAGATCTCGTTTACCAGCATAGCACCCGATGAGAAGCTGTTCGATCTGCACAATGTCAAGCGGGCTTTTCTGGATCGCATGTCACTGGAAGGCGAAGTACTGCTGAATTACGGATATGCGCAAGGATACAGACCGCTGATGAACTATTTATTACGCTATATGGAGAACAAAGGTGTCAACCTTCGTGGGAAGGACATTCTGATCACCAACGGATTCACGGAAGGTTTCGATCTGGTGCTTGGAGCGTTGCGCAAAAAAAGCGGAAAAGCGCTCTGCGAGAATCCCACGCACCATACGGCAATCAAAAACCTGAAGCTGCACCAGTTCCACCTAACCGGTGTGAATATGGAGCCGGATGGCATGGACTTGAAGCAGCTGGAACATGAACTTGAGGAAAGTCCATATGATCTGGCGTATCTCGTGCCCTCCTACCACAATCCAACCGGGATTGTGACTTCACCCGCAAAACGCGCAGAGATCATCCGGTTGATGAACAAGTATCAGGTACCCATCATTGAGGATGGATTCAACGAAGAATTACGCTATTCCGGTTCCCACATCTCGCCCCTGATTGCCAGCATGGGTGCGGGCAATGGGCTGGTGTATCTGGGCAGCTTCTCCAAAGTACTGTTTCCGGGACTGCGCGTTGGCTGGGTTATTGCGGATGCGGCGCTCATTGATTATCTGGAGAGTATGAAACGGGCACGCAGCATCCATACCTCAACACTGGACCAATCGTTATTGTATCAATACCTGAGCAACGGTAATTTCGAGAAATATCTGAAGCGAGCTCGCACGGAGTATAAGCGAAAATATGAATTGGTTGTGCGTTGCCTGAAGCAGCATCTGCCAATGTGCCGGATTTCCGGTGAGGGGGGTCTGCACCTGTTCGTGCAGTTCCCGTCCGATTACAGCACTCGTGAACTGCTGGAGGCTTGTAAAGTGAAAGGTGTAACGTTCACACCAGGGGATACCTTTTATCTGGAACCCGGTCAGGGCGTAAACACGATGCGTCTGGGTTTCTCCAGAGTCAGCGATGAGCATATACGTAAAGGAATTCGCATCATTGGCGAGACAGCAGCTCAAATGAGATAAGGAGGATTTCACATGAAAGTTGGCGTGATTATGGGCGGTACATCTTCAGAGCGGGATATTTCCCTGCTCACCGGACAGGAGATGATTGCCAATCTGAATAGAGACAAATACGAGGTTGTGCCCATTGAGCTGAATTCCAAGCGCGATTTAATCGACAAGTCAGCGGGGATCGATGTAGCACTGCTTGCCCTGCATGGCAAATACGGCGAAGATGGTACGGTTCAAGGCACACTGGAATCCCTGGGTATTCCTTACACAGGCTGTGGTGTGCTTGCAAGCAGTGTATGCATGGATAAAGACATGTCCAAACAGCTCATGCAGCATGCAGGTGTGCTTACCGGAGAATGGTTGCGAGTGAGCCATATGGAGGAACTATCCTCTATTGCTGTTCAACAATTAGCGTACCCCGTGGTGGTCAAACCGAATTCAGGCGGTTCAAGTATCGGTACCCAAGTGGTGAAGGAAGCGTCCGCCCTGCCCGCCGCTGTAGAGGCTGCCCTCGCCTGGGATGATACAGTGATGATTGAACAGTATATCGAGGGTGAGGAGATCACCTGTGCCATTCTGGATGGTAAGATGCTGCCGGTGATCTCCATTCGTTCGAACGCTGCATTTTTCGACTATGCTTCCAAATACGATGACCACGGAGCCGATGAGCAGGTAGTACAATTGCCTGTAGACCTTTACCATCGCGTCGAAGCTGCGGCCTTGGCCTGTTATCAGGTGCTGAAATGCAGCGTCTACGCTCGCGTGGATATGATGATTCGGGAAGGCATGCCTTATGTGCTTGAAGTGAACACGCTGCCGGGGCTTACCCGTAACAGTCTGCTGCCCAAAAGTGCAGCTGCTGCAGGCATTTCTTTTGCAGAACTACTGGATACCATTATTGAACTTTCATTGAAGGAAAGACCCAAGGAGGATACAACATTATGAGCCTAGATGTGACGATTCGACATAGCTCCCCTACCGATCTGCAAGATATGGTCATTCTGATGGACCAACTCGGTTACCCCACCACTTACGCCGAGATGGAGGAGCGCTATACCCACATTGCTGCAGACGCGAACTTTACCACACTGGTTGCTGAAGCACGCGGACGTGTTGTTGGATTGATCGGGTTACAGACATCATATCTGTATGAAAAGAACGGAAGACACTGCCGTATCTTGGCATTGGTTGTACATGACCAGTTCAGAGGTTCTGGCATCGGCCGTCAGCTCATTCTTGAAGCTGAGCAATGGGCAGCCACGCATAACGTGGACTCCCTGTCTCTGAACAGTGCCAATCGCCCGGAACGTGACGCTGCACATCAATTCTATCGCCAGATGGGTTTCACAGCGGGAAGTACCGGGTTTAGCAAAAAGCCGCAGATTCTACAGCACACTTAACCTGCGGATACTACGCTATCTGGATGACATAAAAAAGAACGCCCCACTCAGCACATTGGCCAGTTAAGGGCGTTCTTTCGTATATCTATGTCACATGGATACGCGGTTTGATTATGGTATCAGTATTTGGCTGACTGCACACGTTCACCACGACAACAGGAAGGCAACGAGGTGCCTTTCAGGACTTCATAGCCTCATAGGCTGCAAGTAGTTCCTCTACTTCTACTCCGTTGATCTTCATCCCGGTCACTTGACACTGTTCCAACTGCACGCCAGATAGATCACAATCGATAAAACGACTTCCCCCAAGATCACAATGCGCCCACTGCATGGGCACCCGGTCAGATCCAAGATGTGTGTCCTGCAATTGAACGCCATCCAGAGCACAGAATTCAATCTTGCTATCGGTTAGGCGTAAATCAGCTAGCAATATATTGGTCATATTTAGATTGGTGAGTTTGCTTCCGCTCAGGTTGCAGTCAGTGATCCGACTATTGGTCAGATTACTGGTACTGTAACGAACTGAGTCCAGATTAGTTTGAACAAATTCAATCACTGATTCACCCGAATCCGTGGATGATGTCTCATCACATGTTGGATCATAAGAAGCCGCTGATACGTTCTTCTCATATCCAAACTCATCCTCAGATGCATAGATACGAACATATCCCATTTTTTCGTAAAAATGATGATTATCTAGCTGCCGACCTGAGGTCTCCAGCTTCCAGGTTTCAATCTGCGGAAATTCACCCTCAATAAGCCTCATGACTTCAGTTCCCACTCCACGTCCCTGGCATACGGGATCAATATAGATCTTGTCGATTCTGGCATATTTTCGTCCGAGCACGTTCACACTCACTCCGCCAATAGCACATCCATCTGATTCTACAACATAATAATCCCATTCACGGATTACGTAACGATGCATTCGGGCTGACGAATAATCAGGCGGACATAGATTGCTATCGATATCCTTCTCACCATCCGACCAGACTTTTATGGCATGATCAAAAGCACGACTGCATATCTCTGCAAGTACAACAGCATCTTCTTGCTGCGCTCGTCGTAAGCGAATTTCAGAATGTACCTGCTTTGGTTGCACTGGTTCGGACTTTACGTTGAGCAGTTCAAAATAATCGTAGCACTCCTGGTCCGTAAGCATTGTGCGAGAGATATAACGAAACCCCGTATGCTCCAGAACTTTGCGTGACGGCTGGTTGAACGGCTTCACAATGCCCACGATTCGATCCAGCAAGGTATGCTCAAATAGATATGCTGTTAGCGCCTGTACAGCCTCTGTGATGTATCCTTTATTCCGGTAATCCCGGGAGATGGCGTAAGCCACCTCGCGGTCAGCATGATCCAGCATGTCATTCGGAAACACGCCACACCAACCGATGATATGCTGATCTTCATTGTGTACAACGGCAAGCAGGATGCGCACATCTTCCGGGTTGAACTGTTCGTAACTGCCAACGACAAATTGTAAGAATTCACGCAACTGCTCCTCGGTCATCTTCCAATCCGGTAGCATATTGGTGATTTCAGGTTGTTGAGTCAATGCATACACGGCAGCCTGATCTTCAAGCATAAATGGACGCAATGTAACGGAGTTTGAATGGATATTAAATTGACTTTTCATATACAACACCTCTGGGGATTTATTTAAGATGACACGACAAAGAGGAGCACCTCCAGTAGAGGCACTCCCCGATCCGTTTCATCATTTCAGAAACGCCGAAGCTCCTCGTAATGGGTCAAAAGGACACACGTATCCCGTTCATGGTCTAACGGAATTTTTGCGGTGTTCTTTTCACGATCATTACGAGAAATCTGGCATACTCTGAAATCCCCTCTCTTACTAAGGCTTACTTATAATGTCTCAATTAAGGACGGTCAATGTAAATCCAGCCTGTTTCTTGTTCCTTATCTACAGTAGCTCCAAGGGATTCAGCCATAAAGCGCAGCGGCACATATGTCTTGCCGTCCTTGCCTACATAAGCGGATTCCACCATCATTACTTCTTTACCAGCAACGGTTGCCTTCTTGGAACCTACGGTCAGAACAATTTCATCACCAGTGATGTCGTCAATGACAACAATTCGGTTCGAGCCTTTGGTCCATTTCACTTCAGCATCCAATTCCTCAGACACGTAGCGAAGCGGAACAAATGTTGTATTCTTAACGGTGATTGCCCCGGCGTATTCATCATCCGGGAAGAGCACTACACTTTTACTCGTGATTCCGGCTTCATCTTTCAACAATCGGTATGCCAGTGAATTGGAATCAAAATTGCGCAGCATCTGTCCAGGCGTAATATCATCCTTCATCAGATCCATAACGCCGCCCGATACATCTACTTCATCCACTGCAACCGTTCCACCGATATTCCACTGTTCACTGTCTCCACTTACGGTTACAGCGTTCACTGGCAGATCTTCGGAAGCCGGCAGCGCTACTTTCAATTCAAAGTTTTGCTTGCGAATATCCAGCTTGTTATCGAGGTAGAAGTCCAATTTCAGTTTGGTTTCTGTGCCAAATACCGTTTTGAATTCAGGGGTCTCATTCAACAGATTGTTCAGCTCCTGATCATAATTGACCAGCATGCTGTCCAGTCCTACTTTGATCATGGCATATAGTGATGCAACGGCTTCATCTTTCGATTCAGGAACGATCGAATTCAGCGTTTCATCTCCTCCGCCTTCCACCTCATTCACAGCTTCCAGTACAGGATAGAACACATCGTACAGATCTCCAATCAGGTCTTTCAATCCTTGCTCATCCTTCGAAATACTCGTCAGGAACGGTTTAACCATGGCAAGCATCTCTTCTCCACTAATCTCCAGATGCAGCTTGGAGAGGCTGAGTGCTTCGCCACTCACGGATTCCTGTACCGGTGTTACGGAGATGTTCTTCGGATTGGACAGATGTTTCAGGACAAAAGAGAACAGTTTCGGGGAAAGTTCCTCGAGTTGTTTCTCCAGAGCCTTCGTATCCACCATTGGAAGAGCCTGTGCTTCTTGGAACGTATCCAGAGATATGTACAGCGGTTTCTGGGCTCCGTCCAGATCAATGACCAATTGGGACTCATTCATGGACAGGTGGAAAGGTAACTTCGTTCCCTCCATGCTCAGTGTACCTTTGATCGATGCTGTCTTCGCATCTTTCATTTTGGCTTGATCAATATCCAGGGATATGGAGTTAATAAGTTCGATCATTTCAAGGTCTTTCTCTGTGGCAAATCCCTTAGCCGGTTCTATGTTTATATTCATGGATTGTCTGGATTCACCGGACTTGATACTCGCGCCATTGGCCATTGCTTTGCCAACGTCGATTCCACCCACAGCCTGACATCCTGTAAGAACAACCATTAATAATACAAGTGGCACTGCCATCCATTGGACTAACTTCCGATTCGTAATAAGATCCCCTCCTTAGAAAAATATGGTTCATTTCCATTATGAAGGTATAGGTAATTCTTGTAAACGGATACGCAAAAAATAAACCAAAAGGCCGGAACATGTCCGACCTCTGGTCTATCTATATTTCAGCATATCGTATGTTTCGATAAAACATCCTGCTTCATTATGCAATAATGGAAGTTATTCTTGATCCTGATCTTCTGCGAGTTCTTCATCAGACGCTTCGTCTTCCGCAGTGACGGGAGTCTCGAATTGATCCGGCTCGTCCTCTTGAATCGCTTTGTTCTCTTCATTCTGATCCTGTGTCATATCGCATTCCCTCTCTTCTACCGGATTGTCATGTCATCAAGGCCTCGGCCTTGTGTCTATCAATAACCCGAATAGGCACAGTTCAAACCTGTCTAAGCGTCGGCCAACCATTTCCCATCATTTCAGTGCTCACTTAGAAAACATAAAAGACGATTCCGTTCCCACTTGCAGCCGTGGCCTGAAACAAGGCCTGGATATCATCCACGGTCTGGACGATCTCCTGAAATGTCTCTTCCGCATCCCAATCTTCCATGACTGGATAGACACCTTCAGCGATCATTTGGTCCAGACTATACCGTTGCTTCAATTCCTCCGGTGCGAGCTGCTCCAATGCCATGTATGCCTCCAGCACCTGCTCATTACTGAGCAAGAACAGATCCATGTCAGAATAGTTTCCTAAGTATTGCTCACCTGCGAGAGGCACCACATAGCCCAGGGGCGGTTTCCCTTCTACTAGGTTACCGTTCAGCGTGAATTGAAGCATCTGCCACGTTTTATCAATATCCAGATCAACTGCACAATCATGCACACTGATCTCACCTGACTTGATGGATTCAACTAGCTCCTTCGTGACCACAAGATATCTGCCGGACATTCCCATACCGTTATCCCTCCTGTGTAATTGATTCTAATGTTCCCCATTAACCGTGCTTGTTGGTTCAGAATCGGGGTAATTCCTATCAAGGAGGTCGTATACATGAAAAAATTTGATTACAGTCTCAATTATGAAGAGCTGGATCTGCGCAAACATCCTGAGCTGTACACCGTAGGCCGGGGTGAGCAAGGTGTACTGATGGTAGAACCGTACAAAGGCGAGATTCTGCCACACTGGCGATTCAAAACACCTGAGATTGCGACAGAGTCATCGGAGAAAATCTATGAGCTATTTTTGGAATATAAGAAAAAGGGGGATTTCGTGGGTATGGACATGGCTCGTAAATTTCTCCAGATGGGCTATACACGGGCCAGACGGTACACGAATCACAAAGGAGGACGCAAATATTCGAAGGAGGATGGCTCGATCTTGCCCTATCAGAATGACAAGGTGAAGGCAGAAGCGGCAGCCATATTCAAAGCACAATGGGAGATTGCGAAGACAGACCCGGACTATGTAAAGATGAAGAAGGAACATCGGGAAAAGTATGAGTCTGATGAGGCGTAGAAAAACGGGGGAAATGTAATATAGACTCACTGATTGAATCTGTCATCTACTCGTTGACTTATGGAAAGATTTGTATCAGAATCTAACTTGTTACTATGTAATATCTATTCATGAGATTGAAGAAAAGAGGCAATCGAAATATGACAGATCCCATCATTCATTTGAGCACTGGCCAAAATACCACTATTCATGAATCGGGCCAGATTCACGTAACGATTCAAAGTACTTCAGCACCCTCTGCTCTGGATGCAAGCTGTTTTATGGTCAACGAAAGGGGACAAGTTCCCTCGGACGATTATTTTATATTTTATAATCAGAATGTTGATCCCCACCGCAGCGTTGTTCTCCAACATGCCGAGGACCTCAAGTCATCCTTCGTTCTGGATACCAGCAAATTACGACAGGCTCCTGTAGAAAAATGCGTCTTCACCGCTACGATTGACTCCGGAGGTACGTTTGCAGATGTTCAGAAATGCCAAGCTATTGTAAGAGCAGGTTCACAACAAATTACATATGAGATTACGCAAGCTACTTCAGAAACAGCACTCATTTTTATTGAGATTTATAAGCATCGTGACGGGTTCAAAGTTCGCGCCATCGGACGCGGTTTCTTTGGTGGATTGCAGCCGCTCGCAGAATCATTTGGTGTTGAGATTGAGAATAACGACACCTCGGAAGCCGAACAGATTCTCCTCACCGCACGTGCTGAAGTGGCAGCAACCTCTCCAGAAGTCTTGGCACCTGTTGCTGCACCAAACACGAATCATCCGCCGCTTAACCTGACCAAGATCGATCTCCTCAAGCGTAAAGTAACCCTGTCTCTCCAAAAGAAAAAGATTGAGCCTATCCAGGCACGTGTTGCTGTTGTATTTGATGCATCAGGCTCCATGTACCACCTGTATCGCAAAGGCATCGTGCAAGAAGCCTTCGAGCGTATTCTGGCGATTGCATCAGCGTTTGATGATAACGGGGAACTGGACGTCTGGTTCTTTGCCAAAGACTTCTTGCGTGCACCTAGCGTCACCGCCAGGGATTTCGAGAATTATATTGAACGCACATATACGCTGGGAAGCAAAGGCGGTACCAATAACGAACCTCCTGTGATGCAGGATGTCATTCGCAAATACACGATGGAGGAACCCAATGTGAAGATTCCAACGTATATTATCTTTTTTAGCGATGGCGGAGTCAGTCAAAAAGGGAAGATCATGCGGCTTATTACCGAAAGCTCAACCAAAAACCTATTCTGGCAATTCGTTGGCCTAGGGCAAGCCAATTACGGTATTCTGGAGAATCTTGATGACATGACTGGACGTTTCATCGATAATGCTAACTTTTTTGCTCTCGACGACATTTCCAAGATCAGCGATGAAGAATTGTACGATCGTCTCCTTACTGAATTTCCAGACTGGATAAAGGAAGCTCGGGCCAAAGGCATTCTGGCCTAAGCTTTCACCCTATACTTCTAATCAGGCTTTCGCCTTTTCTGCTTTACCACCCTTGGAACGTGGACGAAGCATACTTCCTACAATTCGCAACATGAACTTGCGTGGCACGAGGCGGGTGAGCTGGGCTGTCCAGTAATTACCGGCCCCCGGCACAGCATAAGGTTTGCCTGACTCCAGTGCCCTCATGGCCACGGCCACGACATGCTCAGGTGTATCACGCTTGCCCACAGAAGCTTCTTCCGCACCTACGATATCAAAGAACGAAGTCTCGGTTGAGCCCGGACATAGCGCTAAGAACTGAACGCCACGCTTCCTGTTTTCTTCGTATAACGCCTCAGTAAAAGAAAGTACAAATGCCTTTGTCGCTCCATACACAGCCATATACGGATCAGGTTGAAAGGCAGCGGTCGACGATACATTAATGACAGTACCATTTTGCTTCTGCAACATGTCTGGCAAGAAAAGATGTGTCATATTGGTCACGGCCAACACGTTTAACATAATCTCGTCCTGTTGCCTTGAACCATCCACCTGTTCAAAACATCCATGGGTAGCAAATCCAGCATTGTTAATCAATATATCGATGTGTATTCCCCTATTCTGGCATTCCTCATATATGCTCTGAGGTGCATCAACTTGAGACAAATCCGATACGATCACCTCAGCCCTTACTTGATATGTACGTTCTATTCGTTCTGCCAATTGAATCAGTTTGGACTCTGTTCTGGCCACCAGTACGATATTTTTACCCTTGGAAGCCATTTCAAGTGCAAAAACTTCCCCAATACCTGATGATGCACCTGTAATAAGTGCCCATTGTTGTTGATCCTTTAACATCTCTCATCCACCCTCTACGCATAATAGAAACACTTGTTTTTATCAAGAAACATTGTTTCTGTATGGAACCATCGTAATTTAAATCCATGATTGTGTCAAATTAAAGTTGTTACATTTGAATATAGAACGGTGTGCTTCCTTACTAGATCCGGATTAAATTGACGTTATCCGGCGTAAAACAGTAGAATGACCATAAGAAAAAAATATATCGACGTACTTTCAAGAAGACAGACCGCATTTAAGCTGAAGTTTTTCTTGCGATCATCGAATCCTTCAGCTCCGCTGAAAACGTATAAATTCTATAATCTTAAGAAAAGGAAACGTATTCTGTTCAACAACAATACGGTTATGAGGATGAAATCAATGAAGGATCTTAATTCGGGTTCCACGGAATCTGCACATACGGTAACAACCTTTCAGGAAGCCAGACTCCAGCACTCGGATAATCTGCGGCAAAATATTGTGCATGCTGCTGCTGCTTTACTGCAAGAGCATGGACCGGAAGCCGTCACGGTACGCCGTGTAGCTGAGCGCATGGAGTGCTCCACAAAAATCATATATAACCTTTTTGGCAAAAAAGAAGGGTTAGCCAAGCATTTATATCTAGAGGGATGCTCCCTCATGGCCCAGCGTTTTGAAGCGATGCCCCGGCAGGAATCGCTCGAACAATATTTCCGGGATCTGGCCCACGTATACTGGGACTTCGGCATTTCACAATCCAGCTTCTATCAGCTGATGTTTGGAGGGTCTTTTTCCGAATTCAAACCGGATGGAGAGACTTTGCAGGGAACAGCGACTGCACTGAAGCAAGTGTCTGCCTTGGTTGAAGTAGCCATCGAACAGGGAATGCTTCAGGTGCAAGATCCCTTGCTTGCGGTAAGAATGATCTGGGCTCCCTTACACGGTGTTATTCATCTGTACCTGGGGGGCCATATTGAGAGCGAAGAAGCTGCCAAAACCCTCTATGATCATACGGTGTCCATGGTTATACACTCCCTTGTCAGCACATCTGCGAGTGGATAAGCATGTAATCTGTACTTTATAGAGATTTTTAGCAAACAAATGAAAAAGGAGCAGGTCCATTGGCGTAATCCGCCGAGGACGTGCTCCTTTATTTGGTTGACTCTGTCTATAACCGTATCGACCTCAGTCGATGAACGTGTTTACTGGTTCTCCGCTTCCCAACGTGCAATTTCCTTGCGAACGATTGGAGCGACTTCTTTACCAAGCAATTCGATCGCTCTCATCACCTCGTTATGTGGCATGGTACCGAGAGGGGTATGCAACATGAAACGGGTAATTCCGACTTCTTTGCGTAGATAGATAATCTTCTGAGCTACCGTATCTACATCACCTACATACAATGCACCTTCAAGGCTGCGCGCCGCATCAAATGTCGCACGACTGTAGTGTCCCCAGCCACGTTCACGGCCCAACATGTTCATGACCGCTTGAGCTGGTGGGAAGAATTTCTCCACCGCTTCGTCTGTTGTATCGGCAATGAAGCCGTGCGAGTGAGAAGCAACAGTCAGCTTGGAAGCATCATGTCCGGCATGAGCAGCTGCTTTTTTGTACAGTTCCACCAGTGGTGCGAATTGCACCGGACGGCCACCAATAATGGCAAGTACCAGCGGCAAACCAAGCAGTCCTGCACGAACAACCGATTCCTGATTACCACCACTGCCAATCCATACCGGAAGTTTTTCCTGTACCGGGCGCGGATAGATGCCCAGATTGTTAAAGGAAGGACGGTGTTTGCCTTCCCAGGTTACTTTTTC
>Ga0209437_100746_pt1 | contig 16100 bp, 16 predicted proteins | sample AraplaL_Cvi_mTSA_FD_184266 | JGI IMG/M metagenome (GOLD analysis project Ga0209437, IMG submission 184266) | Arabidopsis root microbial communities from the University of North Carolina, USA - plate scrape CL_Cvi_mTSA (SPAdes) (version 2) | ecosystem: Host-associated > Plants > Roots > Endosphere...
CCACCCGCCGAGTCGAAATTCCAAGACACCCTGCCATACTCCGATTCTGCATCACAGCCCTCATTCGTCTTCCGGATGATGTTCGATAGATATACAGATACATACACAGCAGCACAACCGCAACCAATGCGATAATGAAAATTCGCTTGTACGGAAATACAATGCCATCCGAGATCGCCAATCCTCCATTGAGCCAAGCCGGACTGGATACCCCCACATTCGGCGCTCCGAATATCGTACGGGCCAGTTGTTGCAGCATCATCCCTACGCCCCATGTCGCAAGCAGACTGTCAAGCGGCCTGCCATATAGATGCCTGATCAGCACCACTTCGAGCAACCAGCCAATCAGAGCAGCTACGATGAACGCAATCGGCAAAGCCACAACAAAGTAGGCACCAAACCACGCTGCTGGAGCATAGGACATGAACAGATTCTGTGTTACATATGTGGCGTACGCACCGATCATGATCAGTTCACCGTGAGCCATATTGATGACATTCATCAACCCAAACGTTACCGCCAGACCGAGTGCAATCAACAACAGAATTGAACTGATACTCAGACCATTGAACATCTGCAGGATAAACATATCCATCGCTATCCCCTCCTCCATACGTGAGTCTCGCTATGCACATGACTTCATCAGCCCCAGTCACATACACACATATAGTTATCGCGTCAACGCTTTACCGCAATACGGTGAGAGGATGTGTTGTCACACCCTCGTTTCTGTTTGGGTTGCTTTGAAGCGAGTTACCTGTGTTTATTACGAGGTTTCTATGTTATTTGGCGCTAAGGGAAGCTCCCCATTCATACGTTTTCAGATAAGGGTCCGGCTTGACAGGTGTGCCAGAATTCCACAATTCCTTGAACTGCCCATCTTCTTGCACCTCACCGATCCGTACAGTTTTGTAGATATGCTGATTCTCTCCATCCACGGTTACCTTACCTTCCGGGGCATCAAACTCCAGACCCTTGGCAGCCGCCTTCACCTTCTCTACGTCAGTTGATCCTGCCTTTTCCACTGCTGCCTTCCACAGATATACCGCAACGTATCCCGCTTCAATCGGATCTGCTGTCACCCGATCAGCACCGTATTTTTCTTTATACTTGGCAACAAATGTTGCATTTTCAGGCGTATCCGTTGTCTGATAATAATTCCACGAAGCCAGATGCCCCTTCAATACGTCTGCGCCAATACCACGGATTTCTTCCTCCGCTACACTTACTGACAGGGTCGTCATCTGATCTGAGGAGATTCCGGCATCCTTCAATTGTTTGAAGAAGGCCACATTGCTATCTCCGTTCAGCGTATTGTATACAATATCCGGCTTCGCAGCCTTGATTTTGCTAATGATTGTACTGTAATCGGTATGTCCCAGCGGTGTGTATTCCTCACCCACCACTTCGCCGCCCTCAGCCGCGAGTTGCGCTTTGATGACCTGATTGGCCGTTTTTGGAAATACATAATCCGAACCGAGCAGATAAAACGTCTTGCCTCTGTTCTCCAGTAACCAGGTTACGGATGGAACGATCTGCTGATTGGTTGTTGCTCCTGTATAAAAAATATTTGGCGACGATTCCAATCCTTCATATTGTACCGGGTAAAACAACAGACCTTTGTTCTGTTCGAACACCGGGAGCATAGCCTTCCGACTTGCAGAGGTCCATCCACCAAATACTGCAGCGACCTTATCCTGTTGCAGCAGCTTTCCAGCCTTCTCCGCAAAAGTAGGCCAATCTGAAGCGCCATCCTCAATTACTGGCTCGATCTGCTTACCCAAAACTCCGCCCGCGGCGTTAATCTCTTCAATAGCAAGCATCTCGGCATCTTTAACAGATACCTCACTGATTGCCATCGTTCCGCTGAGGGAGTGAAGAATGCCAACTTTAATCGTATCACCGGATGCAGCCGGTTCTCCTGTACCACCCGAACCTGAAGCTTCAGGCGGCGCAGTACCCTCCACACATCCTGTCATTACAATGACCGCACCAAGCAAAACACTCCATAACTTGACCGACCTCTTCTTCAATAGCCTACACTCCCTTTTTTTAGTCTATTGCCGAACATTAAGGTCATTTGCACCCGAAATGTTCGTTGATCCAAATTATGGAGTGTTACACTCTTCATGTCAATATAGCTTACATAATTTTATTTCATGCCTACTCGTTTCATGCATGCTGCTAATAAGCTTTGAAGCTTATTGACAAAGGATTCACCCTGTGTGAGTATATTTAACATATAACATGATTCATGAACATATCAGACATTATAAGCGAAAGGTCGGATTGCCTTGCACTGGACTGAACAGGAAAAGGAAAAACTCCTGATTACCGTGGCCGCTAACCTCGCCCGTGAACGAAGAGCACGCGGACTCAAGTTAAATGTTCCCGAAGCCATCGCTTTATTGACCTCCGAACTCATGGAACGGGCACGGGATGGAATGAGTGTTGCCGATTTAATGAGACACGGAGGCACCATCCTGACACGCGAAGACTGTATGGATGGCGTTCCTGATATGATCCCTGAAGTACAGGTAGAAGCCACATTTCCTGACGGTACCAAACTCGTTACCGTACATGAACCTATACGCTGAGAAAGGCAGGAGAAGCTATGATTCCTGGTGAATATCGCTTGAAGCCAGATGACGATATCATCTGTCATCCGGATCGTCCAACCCTAAGCCTGATTGTCCTGAACCGCGGCGACCGTCCCGTCCAGGTCGGCTCTCACGTTCACTTCTATGAAGTTAATGCCGCGCTGGACTTCGATCGCACTTCAGCTTTTGGACACCGTCTGCATATTCCGGCGGGCACCGCCGTCCGTTTCGAACCTGGTGAAGAGAAACCCGTCGAACTAACGACCTTTGGCGGCAAACGCCAGATTCACGGGTTCAATGGATTAACGGAAGGCTCAGCGGATCAACAACCCGATCCACAGAAACTGGAGGCATTCCTGAAGACGTTCTCCCCTCCCATACAGGATGGAGGTGAGCCTTCATGAAACGAATGAGTCGCGAGCAATATGCTTCGATGTTCGGACCCACAACTGGGGATGCCGTAAGACTAGCAGATACCGAACTATGGGCAGAGATCGAACATGACTATGCTGTATACGGAGATGAGAGCAAGTTCGGGGGTGGCAAAGTCATCCGCGACGGGATGGGCCAGTCCACCTCCGCCCTGCGCAGTGACGGTACTCCTGATACCGTTATTACCAACGCCATCATCATTGATCATTGGGGCATTGTAAAAGCAGACATCGGTATTCGGGATGGTCATATCTGCGCCATTGGCAAATCAGGTAACCCGGATACAATGGATGGGGTTCACCCCGCGCTGGTCATCGGCGCTTCCACCGAAATCATTGCTGGTGAAGGCATGATTGTAACCGCTGGCGGAATTGATACCCATATTCATTTCATCTGTCCACAGCAGATTCAGACTGCATTATCCTCCGGGGTAACGACCATGATTGGCGGTGGAACAGGACCAGCAACAGGAACCAAAGCCACCACCTGCACACCAGGGGCCTGGCACATTCACCGAATGCTGGAGTCCGCAGAAGCTTTTCCCATGAACATCGGTTACCTCGGCAAAGGCAACAGCTCCAGCACCGCACCTTTAATCGAACAGATTGAAGCGGGTGTAATCGGTCTGAAGCTGCATGAGGATTGGGGAACTACCCCGAGCGCTATCGATGCCTGCCTGACTGCCGCCGGTGAACATGATGTTCAAGTCGCTATCCATACCGATACACTGAACGAAACCGGATTTCTCGAAAACACACTGGCCGCGATCAATGGCCGGACGATCCACACGTACCATACGGAAGGCGCTGGTGGCGGACATGCACCGGATATTATTCGGGCCGCTGGGGAGTCCTACGTCATCCCCTCATCCACCAACCCAACACGACCGTACACACGCAACACTGTAGAAGAACATCTGGATATGTTGATGGTGTGCCATCACCTGGACCCTTCCATTCCGGAAGATGTAGCATTTGCCGATTCGCGAATTCGTCCCGAAACGATTGCAGCCGAAGACATTTTGCATGATCTTGGGGTGTTCAGCATCATCAGTTCGGATTCACAAGCCATGGGCCGAGTGGGCGAAGTCATTATACGCACTTGGCAGACAGCCGACAAAATGAAAAAACAGCGCGGCAAACTTGAACTTAACCCAGATTCACCTTCCGATAACGATCGGATCAAGAGATATGTCGCCAAATACACCATCAACCCAGCGATCGCTCATGGAATCGGACACCTCGTCGGTTCGGTGGAAGTCGGCAAGCTGGCAGATCTAACCATATGGAAACCCGCCTACTTCGGTGTAAAACCCGAGATTGTCATCAAAGGCGGCATGATTACATTCGCCCAGATGGGTGATCCCAATGCATCCATCCCGACACCTCAGCCGGTTTTTGGCAGACCGATGTTCGGAGCCTATGGAAGCGCCATTGCCAACGGATCGATCACCTTTGTCTCCCAAGCCGCAGCAGATGCGGGAATCAAAGAGATATTAGGGCTGAAAAAGCGGGTTGAACCTGTTAAAGGCTGCCGCTCGGTAAGCAAAAAAGACATGATTCATAACGACGTCACCCCTATCATTGAAGTCGATCCCGAAACCTATGAGGTACGCGCCGACGGCGAGCTGCTCACCTGTGAACCCGCAGACGAGTTGCCTATGGCACAGCGCTACTTTATGTTTTGATCTGAATACGGTTAGCTGAGAAGGGGGCACTCATGATGAATAGCGGCACGAAGCTACTTCGTTACGTTCAACTGCTGGATTCAGCCCTGCCCATCGGTGGTTTCTCCCATTCCTTCGGTCTGGAAGCTTACACACATGACGGCACCGTGCGGAATACCGCGCAACTTGAACAGTTTATTCGCAGCCAGCTTCATTCCAGTCTAGTGCGAATAGACGGCCTTGCCATCAAAGGAGTCTATCAGGCAATACATCAGCAAGATGCCGCTCTACTTGCCCTGTATGACAAACGTGTCCACGCCCAGCGCTCCCCTCGGGAACTCAGGGAGAGCGGCCACAAAATGGGAAAGCGACTACTTAAACTCGCCCGTTCACTCTATCCATGGATGGACTTCACCCTGATAGATGAGGCCATACGGGAATACGGCGCGTATTGTGGCATCACGACCATTCACGGTTATATCAACTATCAATTGGAGATTGAATTGGATGAAGCCGTTACCGGGCACCTGTATACCTCAGTTAACGCTTATGTAAACAGCGCACTTCGCCTTCTGCCCATCGGTCAAACCGAGGCGCAAATGCTGATTCAGAAACTGCTTCATGACATTGAAGCGGAATGGACTCTCATCCGGGAGAATGACCCGGAGGACATGCACAGCTTTGGAATCGCCCAGGAAATCTACGCCATGCGGCACGAGATCTTACCCGCGCGGCTGTTTATGTCTTAACTACAACTTATATCTAACCTAGGAGGAATTGTTATGTGTGGAGGAGCTAATCATACGCATCATCCGGAGTGGGAACGTAAGGCATTTGATCGGAGTCGTCCGATGCGAATTGGCATTGGCGGACCGGTAGGTTCAGGCAAAACAGCCCTTGTCGAGAAGCTGTCCAAGGCACTGCGTACACGTTATAGCCTCGCTGTCATCACAAATGACATTTATACCAAGGAAGATGCCGAGATCTTGCTGCGTCAGAATGCATTGGCACCAGAACGTATTATCGGTGTAGAGACAGGCGGATGCCCGCACACGGCTATTCGTGAGGATGCTTCCATGAATTTCGAAGCGGTTGACGAGTTGATTGAACGTTTCCCAGACCTGCAACTGATCTTTATCGAGAGCGGTGGCGACAATCTCTCCGCTGCATTCAGTCCGGAACTCGCTGATGTGTTCATCTACATTATCGACGTTGCCCAAGGAGAGAAACTTCCTCGCAAAGGCGGTCCTGGCATTACGCGTTCAGATCTGCTGTTAATCAACAAAACCGACCTCGCCCCTTACGTCGGAGCAAGCCTGGAAGTTATGAAAAATGATACCGAGCGGGTACGCGAAGGCCGCCCTTATGTCATGTCCAATCTAATGAGCGGTGAAGGTGTATCCGAGATTGTCCACTGGCTTGAACATCAGTATATGGATGACGATGCTTCCGCTGCACATCTGCATTCACACAGCCATGAACATGGCACTCACTCACATTAATTCATCTTCTGTTCCCACCGGGACAGAGATGAATCGGAACGAAAGTACAGGTGAGCCCGTCACGCGCCGCAGCGAGCTTCGGGCCACCTTTGCCTTTCAAGGCGAGCGGACGGTTATGACCGATCGTTATTACAGCGCCCCTCTCCGGTTTAGCCGATCCTTTCGACCTCCCGGAGGCGGAACCGAATTATGTGTGTACACGTCAGACGTCTCTCCCGGAGTCCTTAACGGGGATCATTATCATTCCGAGTGGGAATTAGGTGAAGGCACGCATGTCATGCTGAGCAGTACATCAGCGACCAGGCTTCATCCTACACCTTCCCTTCCCTCATCCGTTAATCATCACTTTCGGTTGGGAAAAGGAGCCACACTGGAATACTTCCCGGAATGCGTCATTCCCTTCAAGGGAAGTTCTTCTTCACTCGCTGTAACCTTTGAGCTGGAAGAACAGGCCATTCTTGCCTATGCGGATATCTGGTCTGCCGGACGGATTCATCGGGGAGAAGCGTTCCAGTTCGAACGCTACCGCAGCTTGACGGAGATATGGCAAGGTGAGCAACTGGCTGTCTGGGATCGCTTCGGACTCGTACCGGAAACCGATGACCCCAAACACTCAGCGTCCCTCCTTCACTACACTCATACCGCTGCATTGTGGATAATCGCCCCGGGGCTTGGCACTGCGGAGTTGGAACAAGTCAGATCCGCGCTGCCACCAGATGGACGAATGCTCGCAGGTGCGAGCTTGCTGGCAACTGGGGGTATCGGTGTTCGACTTCTTGGCATGGCCGCTTGGGAGCTTCAGGAACAGTGCCTTCAGATCTGGAACACACTTCGTCCCCAGCTGCTGGGCAAAGAAACTCTTGTCTTTCGCAAATAAGGACATGAAGCATAGTTAACACCAAAAAACCTCTGAACTTTTTCCGAGTGATTCGGATTAGTCCAGAGGTTTTTGTTCATTCAGTCTATGGATGCTGCTCATATCACTTACGCTTCGTTTTCCTCAGAATTGTTCTCTGATTTGTTCTCAGGCTTATAACGATATTCGCCTGCATCCTTGCTTTCCTTGGATTTGCGGTAACGGGTGAACTCAATATATTCGCTGATAAAAGACTGTTCCACAGTCGATAATTCACTTTCTTGGCAATTCAATTGCCGCAAAACGTCAAAAAAATAATCCTCCCGTTTTTCCCGAACCATCGCTTCCTTCGATGGACGCCCAATCATGAGCCAGTCAAGGCTCACATCAAAAAACGAAGCAATCTCAATTAATTTATTCGTACTCGGAATAGACTTGCCACGTTTCCAGTCACCCAGATTGCCTGTGCTAATCTTCAGCTGTTGGCAGAAAGCCTTTTTGGTCATTCCTCGTTCGGCAATCAGGTGTTCAATTCGCTCATAGATCGACTGCATACAAGAACCGCCTTCCAACCGTAATAATCAACTCATCTGCTTAAATTATACCACATTATTCCTGAATGCTCAGCCTTTATATACCCGGAACAGGATAAGGTATATCGTATAACATAAAGATAGACTCCCACGAATGATCATGGAAGTCTATCTTATAACGTTGTTGCTGTGATGCGGTCGAGAGGACTCGAACCTCCACGGGTATACACCCACTACCCCCTCAAGATAGCGTGTCTGCCATTCCACCACGACCGCATATTCAATTGTAAAAATGGTGAGCCATGAAGGGCTCGAACCTTCGACACCCTGATTAAAAGTCAGGTGCTCTACCAACTGAGCTAATGGCTCTTGCTGTAAACTTCACCGGATGTGCCATGCTTCATTCTTGTCTATAAGAGCAATGACTTAGAGGATTTCTCATCGAAAATATAAATCTCATGAGGTGGTGAAGATATGACCCGTAGGGGATTCGAACCCCTGTTACCTCCGTGAAAGGGAGGTGTCTTAACCCCTTGACCAACGGGCCTTAATAACAAGTTGTCTTTCTTGGCGACAAGAATGAGTATACCACAGGACAATTTGAACTTGCAATACTTTTTTTAAAATTTATTTTTCAAGCCTTTTTCCTTTGTAAACTGCTTATCAGAGACCATTATAGCCGCCTCCACATGCACGCCAATGTCACCCCTGTACGGGAAAAATGTAAACCATCCATCAAAACACTTACAAAAACTTACGTTAACTTATAATATTGCAAATCACATTAAGAATACTTATAATTAAAGTATCATGATAAGTACGGTCATCCATACACTTGGAGGTGACATGTTTGTTTCAAGAAGAACGAATGCAGCTCATTGTTGAACATCTACACAAACACAATCGCATCTCAGCCGATGATATTGTCACTTTGTTTGATGTATCACGGGATACTGCTCGCAGGGATCTGATCAAGCTCGAGGAACAGGATGCCATCATTCGAACACGTGGTGGTGCAATTCTCCCCCCTCCTCCGCAAAAGTTCAGATCCTACAAAGACCGTTTACTCGATGTATCTGAGGAAAAAAGAGCCATCGGCAAGCTCGCTGCAGCTATTGTAAGACAAGGCGAGATCATTATTCTGGACTCTTCCACAACTGTACAGGCCTGTGCCGAGAACTTAAACGGCAAATCCTGTACCGTCATTACCAATTCGATTCATTCCGCTGATCTTCTCTCCAATCACACGGCAGTCCAGATTCGTTTACTCGGGGGCAAAGTCGATAAGGAACAACGTTATGTCTACGGTACCTCTGTGATCGAGACCCTCTCCCACTATTATGTAGATAAAGCCTTTATCGGAATTGGCGGTATCACCATGGACGGCTTCAGCGCTTCCGAAGAGGAAGGCAAAATAAAACACCAAATGATGAAAGCTGCCAAGAAAGTTGTTGTTCTTGCAGATCAATCCAAGTTTGATAGACGTTATGGTTATCGTTTTGCCGACTGGTCATTGGTAGATGTATTGATTACGGATCAATGGCCAACCAAAGAATGGCTTGCTTTTCTAGCCGAACAACAGGTCGAGATTCTCATTCCTGAACCTACAGATGATAAGGAGTTGTAAATATATGAAATTATTTGCCACAGATTTAGATGGAACTTTGTTGAACAGAGACAGCCAGATTAGCCCGGAGAATGCCGCAGCCATCCAAAAGGCCCAGCAATCCGGAATGAAAGTTACCATTGCTACAGGACGCGTCTATTCCGATGTTGTGACCATCAGCCGCGAAGGCGGAATCAAAACCCCAATTATCGGCTCTAACGGAGCGACGATTCATGATGCCGACGGTGAACGTCTATTCCATCTTCCACTTGAGCGTGACACAGCAGCTTCCGTCATGCAGTGGCTGGAAGATCATGATGTCTATTATGAAGCTTCAACGCAACAAGGCATCTACGCCCCGCTTAGCAGCCATGAGACCTTGCTCGCCGAGATGGAACGTGTTCTTGGTTCGAACCCTGGTGAAGACATTGCACGCATGATTCGGGGCATTAAGAAACACTATGAAAAAAAAGACTACCACCGCGTAAACAGCCACCTCGAAATTCCGGCAGAAGCCTATATCTATAATATTATGGCCTTCTCCATGAATCCGGACAAAGTAAAAACAGGACGAGAATACTTCGCTTCCCGATCCGATGTCGCTATGGTTGTATCCTTTGAGCACAACTTCGAAATGCAGCACCCGGACGTTTCCAAAGGTAATGCCCTCACCAAACTGGCAGCTCACCTGAACATCACCATGGAAGATACAGTAGCGATCGGTGATAACTTCAACGATGTCTCCATGTTACAAATGGCAGGACTCGGCATCGCCATGGGTAATGGCGAACCCGAAATTCAGGCACTAGCCAAAGCCATAACGCTGACCAATGTGGAGCACGGTGTTGCACATGCCATTGAGTGCCTGCTTGAAGGTAAACCGGTATCCCGTCCGGAAACGATTGTTGGAGAAGGGCAGTAATCCCGCAACGGAATTAAATACTGAAGCTGCATGGTCGCCTGTTGATCCATGCAGCTTCTCTTCGTTTCATTTCAACTCAGCAGATCGAACGTGAGGCACGTCCTGTAACAAAATAATCAGTTGCTCGCCCCGATATGAACCCGGCAGTTGCAACGTGAACTCAAGCACAGTCTCTTCCACGGAGTCTGTGCTTGTTTGCTGTTCTGTCTTAAATCCGACGACCGAGATCTTCTCCTGTCCCAGCAGTGCCATAACAGTCTTCAGGGCCTCTCCCTCATTTTGCAGATGGATGGTTAACGTCTCTGCTCGGGCGGATACCAGCCAGCGTGTGGGTCTATGCAGTAACATCTGTGCCACGACAATAAGCAGTGTCACGCCTGCACCTGTCCAATACAGGCCTGAACCCACAGCAAGTCCCATGCCCGCTGTAGCCCATATGCCAGCCGCTGTGGTCAATCCCCTGACCGTGTGTCGCTGTGTGAAGATCATGCCTGCTCCAATGAACCCCACACCGCTAACGACCTGTGCCGCAATCCTTGATGGATCAAGCGACAGATTGGCCCAGCCAGCCTGATCCTGGAATCCATACTTCGACACAATCATCATCAGGGCCGCGCCGACAGCGACCACAAAATGAGTACGGATTCCAGCCTCTTTCATTCGATTCTTGCGCTCATATCCGATTAACACACCACATATTCCAGCTATGAGTACACGCATCAAATATTCCAATTCCATGCACATCACCTCTTTTACTATGTATATGCTTACATGTGTCTATCTTTACTATTACCCAATCTTTCCATGACTACATAAGTTGAACTAAAGATTATTTACACTGGCACTACGATGACAGAACAACCTTCCAATCGCTGTTATCCCCAGATTTTTTCCATTCCCTTTCCTAAAGGGGAAAATCAGGGGATAGCGTATGCTTCCGATGTAGCTTTCTTGCAGAAAGCTTGTAGCTTCGCTTTTTCAGGTTTTTTCTGTCCTCTCCGTTATCGTATAAATGATTAATTCATCTTATATAATAAAAAGCCTCCACTCAGGTCATTTCTCTGCCCGAAAATTGCCCCCCTGTCTCTCTCCCAATCCGTAATAATGTCTGAAATTATATATCAGAGGATGCCATTCTTCTGGATTAACCTTGTTTGGTCCAGATATCAGTCGTGTGTGCGCGTGCACCTTCAACGCTTTCACTTCCACAATCGCCATGAACGGTGTATGTTCGGGAATGCGTATGTGTTGTACAGCCGCTTCAATCTGGAGCGGACATTCGACTATTTTATCTGGAGCCACCTGAACCGAGCATTCGGATGTCAGTCCAGCCACAGTGAATTTATCATGACAATATTCATAGCCCATCTGCCTTTTCTCCTCAGGAACCGGGTTGACTCCCGTATAACGTCCTAATGCCTCAACCTGTCTCCACATGGTCGCATCTGGTAAATTAATCACACACTCCGGATGTCGACTCAGATTCTCATAGGCTTTACCCTGTGTACCTAGACCGAGAACGAGACAGTCCCCCAGCGCCCAAGACGAGGACAGTGGAGACAAGTTGGTTGACCCATCCTCATTTAATGTACTTAGCAGCAATACAGGCGTACCATAATATAAAATACTGGGATTAATCGTTTCATGTCGTACCACTGCGGAAATTTTGTTCAACTGCTCAGTGGCAGCGTCCGTTTTCATTATCTTGTTCATCTTGTACCTCTCCTGTTCCAATCCATTCGTTTATAAGCTCCATCTGACCCGTATGGGACGATACAACAGAATTGTAATACAGTAATAGTTCAGATATGATCGAAGTATGAATGTATATCCGAATATTACTGTTATTGCGTCGTTAATCGCTGATCCAAGTCGCTCCATTTTTCTGTCATCCTTACTGGATGGCCGGGCGTTGCCCGCAGGTGAGCTTGCTCATATGGCAAGTGTCACTCCCCAGACGGCAAGCAGCCATCTAGCTAAACTCGTAGAGGGAGGATTACTCGAAGTTGAACAGCAAGGCCGTCACCGATACTACCGTCTTGCAAACAAGGAAATTGCTAATCTGATTGAAACCATGGCCAGTATTGCCCCGCCTGTACAGATCCGCTCTCTCAAACAATCCGATCAGCTTCAACAACTGAGTTATGCACGGACCTGTTATGGTCATCTGGCCGGGAAGTTGGGAATCTCGCTCTGTGAAGCCTTAATACAGAAGGGTTATCTTGCAGAGCCCGAAGAAACACTCAGCAAGGATTATCAAGTTACAGAGAAAGGAACGCAGTGGTTCACCTCGTTCGGTATTGAACTTCAAGTGAAGCCGGGATCACGCCGGGCCTTCGCTCGTAAATGTCTGGATTGGAGCGAGCGCCGTCATCATCTCTCAGGCATGCTTGGGGAACAACTCAGACATCGATTATCGGAACTGGACTGGATTCGTCAAAAAATAGGAAGCCGCTCTGTCGAAGTAACAGAAGCAGGCAAGAAAGGTTTATACGAGGTTCTGGATATTTCACTTTAAGCAGAAGCGTACACGAGGGATAACCAAAGATCAGTAAACGCAAAAAATCCCCTTCACACTGACCGTTAACCGGTCTAATGTGAAGAGGATTTTTTGTCAATCAGAACGGAGAGAGAGGGGTACTCTCACTTCGTTCGAGACTGCGAAGTATTGCTAACGAAGCTTATGCTCCGACGAACCTTTGGGGTTCTCATCCCTTTGCAGAGAAGTTTAATTCAGAACGGAGAGAGAGGGATTCGAACCCTCGCACCGCTTACGCAGTCTAACCCCTTAGCAGAGGGTCCCCTTATAGCCACTTGGGTATCTCTCCAAGAAATGGCTCCCCGAACAGGGCTCGAACCTGTGACAACTCGATTAACAGTCGAGTGCTCTACCAACTGAGCTATCAGGGAAAATTAACTTGAATAAGATTAATTTATCATGATTAATAATCCAAGTCAACATGCCTTCCATCACTTTCTCCAATACATTGAATGATACTCACATCAGATATTCTGAAGGCCCAGCTTTCCCGCGCAACGACCACAGCGGTAACGCTTCGGATCTATTTTCCGCTTGCGCAAATATTCCGTACCACAGCTCTTGCACACCAGCTTATAACGATACGGCAGCGGCTTTCTGCCTTTGCCGTCAGGAAGCGATTGGCAGAACCGGGAGCCGCCCACCTTCTGCAATAAAGCCTTGAATTCCGGGTCACGATGCTGATAGCCGCGCCCACGAATATGCAGATGATAGTGACAGAGTTCATGTTTGATGATCTTTTCAACCTCATCTCGCCCGTAGGCTTCGAGTTGATGGGGATTGATCTCAATCCGGTGACTTTTGAGCATATAACGCCCACCCGTCGTGGTCAGGCGACTGTTAAACAGAGCTTCATGGGTGAACGGCACTCCGAAATGATCCAGTGATACCTGTTCAATCCATTGTTGCAATTCCTCATTTTCCATCGGTATCCTCTCCTTGCACCCCCTCGGAGCATTTGTTTTTCCGACATAATACTTGAATTTTAACCGTTTCGTAGGCTACACTGTCAAGTAGAATGTATGAGGGGAGATTATTACTCGTTATGCCTACAATGCGCTATGTCATCCTGCAGCAGGAACAACAATTGCAGTTCGTGGAAATGCCGGCGGATTACGCCTATCAACTCAGTGCGCTCAACCTGCGCCTGCACAAGGAGATAGATAAACTCACGGCAGCAGATGTCCCTGTCCTGCCTTGGGCGATCGCCGAATGTGACAGCCTCGATCTCCTGAACGAAAATCTTACTATCATTGGCGGCCTTGATTATATCAATGCGCTTGAAGAATCTTTTGCAGCACTACGTGAAAGCCATTATCCTTTGATTTCTCTGCTTACCGAAATTCGGGCTCTTCAGGCCCAATTGGAACAATGGTATGAAGAAGAGATGGAAGCTCTCTAATTCACCACAGGTAACATTTTAATATGATCAGAACGAAAGGCACATCTCCCTGAATTGGGATTTGTGCTTTTTTTGAGTCAACGAGACATTGATTTGCCGGAGGCCTCCACTTATCCCGCACAGTCCAGGCTATTGCCACATATGCTAACGTACAGATGAATTATGCAAGAGGAGGAGATACCCTTGCCTCAATGGCTTTGCAATCAACTGATGCGTGCATTTCACAAAAAGGACAGCCGGCAAATCAAGTTGCTGAACGAATGCTGGTTCTTTTATCGCAACAAACCAGCAAATGGCACACCACGCAGTGCAGAGAACGAACTTTAAGAGGTCGCTCGTAAATGTCTGCTTTGAATTACGAAGGATGGCCTTCTGAACATGCACTCTAAGAAAATGTACATTATTCCCACCGTACTTATTTAGAAAAATCAGAACGGACAACGGGACTATTACCGTCGACAGCAAACAGCCTTCCTGGTCAGGGAAGGCTGTTCTCCAATCCTATTGCTTAAGAAGACTGTTGCGCAGAAGCAGGCTTCTTCATCGTAAGGCCGACACGGCCTTTTTTGGTATCCACATTCATGACCCAGACCGTTACATTATCGCCGACAGATACAACATCCATCGGGTGTTTAACATATCCGTTGCTGAGCTGTGAAATATGGACAAGCCCATCACTCTTGATTCCAATATCAACAAAAGCACCGAAATCAATAACGTTCCGAACTGTACCTTGAAGCTCCATGCCTTCCACCAGATCCTCAATTTTCAATACATCCGTACGGAAGATTGGCAATGGCATCTCTTCACGTGGGTCACGACCCGGGCGCTGCAAGCTGTCCAAAATGTCACGCAATGTCGGCACACCTACGTCCAGTTTCACAGCCAATTGCTCTGGCTGTTGCTCGGACAGTAACACCGACAGTTCCTTGCTACCCAGCTTGTCCATTGCAACCTGAAGTTCCTTGAACAGCTGATCGACAACCTTGTAGGACTCAGGGTGAATCGGTGTACGATCCAATGGATTCTCACCCTCACCAATCCGCATAAAGCCTACACACTGTTCATAGGTTTTGGCACCCAGACGTGGCACCTTCTGAAGCTGACGGCGGTTCGTAAACCGGCCATTCTCTTCGCGGTACTTCACAATGTTTTTGGCAATCGTAGCGTTAACTCCGGCAACATATGACAGCAACGAAGGTGAAGCCGTATTCACGTCCACACCTACATGGTTAACTGCGGATTCCACGACAGCCTTCAGGCTTTCCTCCAGAATTTTCTGGGAAACGTCATGCTGATATTGACCTACGCCAATGGCTTTCGGATCAATCTTAACCAACTCCGCAAGTGGGTCTTGTACACGGCGTGCAATGGAAGCTGCGCTGCGCTCTGCAACATCCAGATCCGGGAACTCTTCCTGGGCCAGTTTGGATGCAGAATATACACTTGCGCCTGCTTCATTAACAATCAGATACACCAGACTTTCATCACCGTTCTCCTGAATGATCTCGGCAACAAACTGCTCTGTTTCACGCGATCCGGTACCATTACCGATAACGATCAGTCCGATATCATATTGCTTAATCATGCGGTGGAACACTTCAGCAGCTTCACGCTTCTTGTTGTGAGGTGGCGTTGGGTAGGTCACCGCCACTTCCAATAGCTTGCCCGTATCATCTACAACAGCCAGTTTACAACCGGTACGATAGGCAGGATCGACACCCAGTACACGTTTGCCATGAATCGGCGGTTGCAGCAACAGATTACGCAGATTGGCAGAGAATACCGATATGGCCTGGTTTTCACCTTTTTCCGTAAGCTCCCCACGAACTTCACGCTCGATGGAAGGCGCAATAAGCCGCTTGTATGCATCTTCAATCACATCAACCAGGATGTCCTGCACGGCAGAAGCACCACGAATGATCTGTCCTTCCATATGTCGATGGGCCGGTTCTGCCTGAACGTCCAGGCCAACTTTCAGAATACTCTCACGTTCACCGCGATTAATCGCGAGAATCCGGTGTGGAGGCATCTTTTTGGCC
>Ga0209437_100747_pt1 | contig 15993 bp, 15 predicted proteins | sample AraplaL_Cvi_mTSA_FD_184266 | JGI IMG/M metagenome (GOLD analysis project Ga0209437, IMG submission 184266) | Arabidopsis root microbial communities from the University of North Carolina, USA - plate scrape CL_Cvi_mTSA (SPAdes) (version 2) | ecosystem: Host-associated > Plants > Roots > Endosphere...
GGGATGCTGGAGGACCTGACCGAAGTATATGACAAATATGCATCCGAACTGGTTAAGGAGTTCATGTCTGCTGAAGATGGAGCAGGTTTGAAGCCGGTAACCAAGGATGGAAAAATATACGCCATGGTGAGCTTCCCAGGTTCGTTGGATTCCTCGGATATGATCTGGATTCGTCAGGATTGGCTGAAAAAGGTTGGGCTTGAGGCACCTAAAACCATGCAGGATGTCATCCAGATTGCGGAAGCCTTTACCTTCGAAGATCCAGACGGAAATGGCAAAGATGATACGTACGGTATTGCCTTAAACAAGGATTTACCTATCAACGCGTTCTTGCTCGGCTATCATGGTTATCTCGAAACCTGGATTAAGGATGCTTCTGGTCAAGTCGTGAATGGAACGATCCAACCGGAAGTGAAAGAAGGATTGCGTGAGCTCCAGACTCTGTATCAGAAGGGCGTTCTTGATCCCGAATTTGGCGTTAAAGATTTTGCTAAAATGATGGAGGATGTGAATGCAGGCAAGTCAGGCATGTTCTTCCTGCCACAATGGGCACCTTTTCAGGTTAGCAGTATGATTAAGAAAGACAAGAACATCGACTGGATGCCTTACCCGGTTCAATCGATTGATGATCAGCCGGCAAAAACACAGAACCATCTTAGTCTGGGCGGCATATTTGCCGTTCGCAAAGGTTACGAGCATCCGGAAGCGTTAATCAAATTGCTCAATTTCCAGGCTGAGAAAATGTTCGGTGAGTCTGCGAAGGAAGAACGGGCTGCTTACTTAAATGGACTGACAGGTCTTGGTTTTCATAATGCGACGGTCTCTAACCTGCCAGCCAACAAAAATGTGAAGGCGCAGGACGAAGTGGAGCAGGCACTTGAAACAGGAGATACGTCCGGATTGGAACTCGAAGCGAAGCTGTTCTATGATGATATTATGGATTATCGGAATGGTAATCTCGACAAGTGGCATATGGAGCGGATATTTGGCCCAGAGAGTTCACAAGGTGTGATTAAATATTATCGGGATAATGACCTGATTGTCATGAATGAATTCATCTATGCACCAACGAGAACAATGAATACCAAGCAAGCTACGCTGGATAAATTGAGAGCCGAGACGTTCCTGAAAATCATCTATGGTAACCTGTCGATTGACGAGTTCGATAACTTTGTTGCCAATTGGAAGAAACTTGGCGGTGATCAGATCACACAGGAAGTGAATGAAACGATCGCTGCTAACCAATAGAATGATTGATTCATATTATCCAAGAATGGAACATGAAAAATGGTGCGCTCCTTAAAGGGAGGCACCATTTTTTGCTTATAATTATTTGCGTTTCAATAACAGAACTCCACTGATGGTTGACGTTTTCTGACGGTATACCACTTTGAATCCAATATCGTTGTCCAGCAAACAGTTTAATGCATTAATCAATAATGCGCCGGGAACTAATGTGAATGTACACGGAGACGTGTTGCCAATCACACGTACACTTTGGATTCTGCGCGCAGAACCAGGCACGAGCGGATTTCTGGACCAGTAGATTAATACCAGATCCGGTTGTGGAACAGCGTTTACACGAGCCATACTAATCATCTCTTTTCTATTAAAGGTTCTTAATAGTAGATGAAAAGTAGAGGAAATGGTGCTAGACGGAAGTCATGCTGTTCAATAAATAGACTCTACTTATTTGTAGAATGCTGCTTCGATGGCAACTTGTCCCCTGGTGTTCCCTTGCCGTTGTTTTTATTGTGACGCTGTTTTTCGGCATTTTCGTTAACTTTCTTCACAAAATCTTGAGTGCTTTCCATTGAAAATTACAGCTCCTTCCACAAGCAAAATGTGTATTCCGATTCTTAATATAACCACTGGAAAGTGATTTTATTTTGGAGACATCGCTAAATTTAATTTTGATTCAACAATCCCAGGTTAATTGGGACATACTGGACATGGGAAGTATAGCCGACTAAACTAGGATAGACCAGACATAATAAGAAGGGATGCGCCGATCCAAATATGTTGCAGAAATTCGGTTTTACACAATATGAGAGCCAGGTATACGAGGCTATATTTGCGCAGGATAAACCGCTTGATGCCACATCTATCGTTAATTACTCCAACGTTCCCAAAGCCAAGATCTATGAAGTGCTTAATCGGCTGATCGACAAGGGAACGGTGCTGACCACGATGGATGGAAAGAAGAAATTATATATGGCCGTGGATATTCAGTCCATTATTCATAAGATCAAGGCTGATTTTGATAAAGATATTGAGGAACTAAAGAGTTACAAAATCAAACGTACATTCACGGATGAACATATCTGGACGTTAAAAGATGAATCATCCATTGGATCAAACATTGAACAACTTATCGAGGAAGCGGAATCATCGATTCTTTTTCTGGCATGGAATGAGCGAATGGAGAAATATCGGGAACTGCTGGAGCAGAAGGAAAAGCAGGGAGTGTATGTTGAAGTGTTAGCCGTTGGGGGCATGGAGACCTCCTTAACCCGGAAATACTCGTTGATTCCATTACTTGACGCGCCGGAGCCATCACAACTGCTCATTGTGGATCATGCTTATCTGTTGTTTGCCGGTGTGGAACACGATTCATGGCGTGCCATTAAGACAATGTCCAAACCGATTGTCAAAGCGATGACTGATTATTTCTACCATGACGTTGCGCTTACTCAAATTACCAGAAAATACGGGGACCAACTGTTACAGGATGCTGAAATCGAGCGACTGCTCACCAGGTTGATCTATTAAAACTATTCTCTTGGAGAATAGTTTTTTTTGTTATATCTTTGTATGAAAAATAATGAGAATAACTATTGAAACTTTCATTCTTATGGGTTACTATCGTAGTTGTAACTTTCGAGGAGGATTCACAATGAATAAAAAAGTATATGTGCTTGCTATCGCAGCATTTGTGGTCGGAACCGTTGAACTGATCTTGGGCGGAATTCTGGACCTGATTGCTACGGATCTTCATCTTTCCCTGGCGAAAGCCGGGTATTTAATCTCTATTTTCTCACTTGTCTATGCGTTGTCTGCGCCAATTTTATTAAATATGACGGCCAGATTCGAGCGTAAAAAAGTATATATGTGTACGCTGCTTGTATTTCTAATCAGTAATCTGATCTCTGCGTTCAGTACCAGCTTTTATATGCTGATGGCAGGTAGAGCACTCGGAGCCGCAACAGGTTCCCTTATTTTTGTGCTCTCCCTGACCCTTGCAGCGCGCATTGTGGAACCACAGTATAAAGGACGCGCTGTGGGGATTATTACGATGGGAGGCAGTGCATCACTTATCCTGGGTGTACCACTTGGTATCTTTGTAGGCAACTTGGCAGGCTGGCGTGAAGTGTTTATGTTAATCGCTATGCTGACCGCAGTGGTTATGGTAGCGATCTGGATTGCGATGGATCGTGTGCAGCCGATTCCTGCTGTATCCCTGAAGAAACAGCTTACGGCTCTGTGGAATCCAAAAATGTTGGCGATCCATGCTACGACTTTGCTTGTACTTGCAGGTCACTTGACTTTATATGCATATTTCACACCATTTCTGCAAGAAACGCTGGGTGCCAGCGCGACGATGGTTACCTTTATCTATATGATGTTTGGGATCGCCGCTGTTGCAGGGGGAGGCATCGGGGGCATGTTATCCGATCGTCTGCACCCTGCTAAAGCAATAGTTATTGTGCTGATTCCCTTTATCGTGAGTATGGCTGTCATTCCGTTCAGTGTGGGCTTGCCTTTGATCGTCTTCTTGCTGCTGTTAAGCATCTGGAGTGCACTGAGCTGGACCGTTACACCTGTACAGAATAGTCTCATTATCAAAACGTCGCCGGAAACAGCCGAAACGCTAATCAGCACCAATTCAGGTATTGCACATGCAGGTATTGCACTGGGTACCTATATCGGCGGCATGGTGATTGATCATTCATCGATTCTGAACACCGGATGGGTTGGTTCTGTTCTGATTTTGCTTGGTTTGGTGTCTGCCATCTGCGCCATTAGCGTTAAGGAAAAAACAGTTCAGGCGGTAGTTTAGAATAAAGAAATTAGACAAAAAGCTTGAACCTCTGCATTCCCATAGTCTGATGGGTGTAGAGGTTTTTTTGCTGTTTCGCTAGAGTACGCGTCAGTAGATTAAACCATTTTCATATCGAGCAAAACTTGCTTTATTCATGGTAATCTATATAATTAAAAGAGTTTTTAAAAGTATTATTTAATGTAGAATTACATGATGTGTATTGGAGGAGCGGTGATCATGACTACGAAGACAGAAAAACAAAAAATGCTGGATGGCGAGCTGTACTTGGCTTCGGATCTTCAATTGACTGAGGACAGAGAGTATGCAAGGAAAATGACACGGACGTTCAATCAAACGACGGAAACGGACGGTGAGCTACGCACCAAGTTATTGAAGGCACTGTTGGGATCTACAGGTGAATACCTGAGTATGGAACCTAATATTCATGTGGATTATGGATATAACATTCATGTAGGCAATCATTTTTATACCAATTTTAACTGTACGATATTAGATGTGTGTGAAGTTCGTATAGGAGACCATTGCTTAATGGGGCCAGATGTACATATCTATACGGCTACTCATCCAGTCCATCCGCATGAACGCAATACGGGGGCAGAATATGGCAAGCCCGTTACGATTGGAAATAATGTGTGGATTGGTGGTAGAGCCGTTATTAATCCGGGTGTGACCATTGGAGACAACGTAGTCATTGCTTCTGGGTCGGTGGTTACAAAGGATGTTCCGGATAATATGATTGTAGGCGGTAATCCTGCTAGAATCATTAGAGAGATTGAGCTTTAATTTATTTTAGACAGAAGATGGGAAGTGCTTACGAAATGATGACTGAAAAAGAGAAATCCCAATTAGGGCTCTTGTATAACGCCAATTATGATCAAGAGTTAATTGAAGAGCGTTTACATGCCAAAGGGCTTTGTTACGATTATAACCAGCTCCATCCCGCCAAGATCAATGAAAGAGAAGCGATAATCAAGAAACTGCTGGGGAAAACGACGGATCGTTTCCTGATTGAACAACCATTTGTATGTGATTACGGCTATAATATTGAAATTGGCGAGAACTTCTATAGCAATCATAATATTGTCATGCTGGATGGAGGCAAAATTAGTTTTGGAGATAACGTTTTTGTGGCTCCAAATTGTGGGTTTTATACTGCAGGCCATCCTTTTGATGTTGAGCAGCGCAATGAAGGTCTGGAGATCGTTGGACCCATCACGGTGGGCAATAATGTGTGGATCGGTGGCGGTGTGACCGTTCTTGCCGGTGTGACGATTGGAGACAATACGATCATCGGCGCAGGGAGCGTAGTGACCAAGAGTATACCGTCTGGTGTGATTGCTGCGGGTAATCCTTGCAGGGTCATTCGCAAGATAACAGAAGAAGACAAAACAAAGTACAGCAGGGATATAGTAAAGAATAAATAGTGAACAACGTGATAGTCGCTAATGAGAATGCCTGATGTTTATCATCGGATGTTTCTTTTTGAAAATAAAATCCCCCAGACAGAAAACATGCCAAGGTATCGTATAACCGACACTTTTTCATGTGATTTGTCTGAGGGAAAGAAGAATGTATCTGTTACATTTGCTTAAAGTTCCTTAACGCTGCAAACTTTTCCCGTTACTGCTGATCACTTCTTTGTACCAATGGAAGGATTTCTTGCGATAACGTTCGAGTGTTCCTGATCCATCGTCATGACGATCAACATAGATATAGCCATAACGTTTTTTCAACTGGGCAGAAGACGCACTGACCACATCAATACAACCCCATGATGTATAACCCATAATTTCAACGCCATCTTCAATGGCTTCGCCAACCTGAACCAGATGATCATTCAGATACTGGATGCGGTAGTCATCTTCAACTGTTTTCTCGCCGTCTGTACCTGTGATCAACTCATCAACAGCACCAAGACCATTCTCTACAATAAACAGTGGTTTTTGATAGCGGTCATAGAACATGTTAAGCACATAACGCAATCCTTGCGGGTCAATCTGCCATCCCCATTCACTTGCTGGCAGATAAGGGTTAGGTACACCCCCAAGAAGGTTACCTTCACCTGCGATTTGTTTCTCCGGGTCTGCTGTCTGACAGATACTCATGTAATAACTGAAAGAGATAAAGTCTACTGTATTCAGTAACATTTCCTCGTCGCCAGCTTCCATCTGAATCTCGATTCCATTTTCACGGAAGTAACGTTTCATATAACCAGGGTAGCGACCTCTTACGTGTACATCACCGAAGAAATAGTTGCTGTGCTCGAATTCCATGACTTTGATCATATCGTCTGGATTCGGTGTCAGCGGGTAGGTAGGCATACTGAGCATCATACAACCAATCTGTGCCGTAGGAATGATCTCATGACAGAGCTTCACAGCGGAGGCACTGGCTACAAACTCATGATGGATTGCCTGATACAGATCTTGTTTGCTAAGTTTTTCCTTCGGCGTGTAGATTCCTCCGCTCATGAAGGGTGCTTCAAGAATCGAATTGATTTCGTTAAAAGTAAGCCAATATTTTACTTTGTTTTTATAACGTTTAAAAACGGCAGTTACATAACGCTCATAGAATCCAACCATTTTCCGGTTAACCCAGCCGTCATATTCTTTGGACAGGTGAAGAGGTGTCTCATAGTGGGATAACGTTACGAGTGGTTCTATCCCGTATTTGTGACACTCGTCAAACAGATCGTCGTAGAATTGCAGACCTTCTTCATTTGGTTCCAGCTCGTCCCCTTTTGGGAAAATCCGGGACCAGGCGATGGAAGTACGGAATACCTTGAAGCCCATCTCGGCAAACAGTTTCACATCTTCCTTATAGCGATGATACAGATCGATACCGATCAGTTTCATGTTATCTTCAGTTGGTTCTTCCGTGATTGGCCCCATGATGCCTTTGGGAGCTACGTCCTGAGTAGACAGGCCTTTGCCACCTTGATTGTATGCACCCTCAGCCTGGTTGGCTGCAATTGCACCACCCCAAAGGAAATTTTCCGGGAATTGATAGGTTTGATTTTGAGAGTTGATCATGTGTATCGCTCCATTCATCAAATTGATTTTAAGAGGTTGTTCAACAAGCCCGCTTTTGATTACAAATGATGCCCAATGGCATCATCAGCATCGAATATGGAATTCAGCCGAAATGTCCGTTGCTCACGTAGTTTTCCCTACGCTCTGCTACTCCATTTCTAGCTTCATCCCATCTTCTCGGTACTGAAAACCGGTCTTTTTGAACACGTACCTTAAGATGATTCATATATGACATAAAAAAAGCTTAAACGTTGTAACGGGTTACACGTCAAGTTTTACTTTTGACCCCAAATTAAGGCATACTATTATTCTAAATAAGTTCAACTAAAATTTACACGAAACGGAGAGGACAGAAATAACCAGAAGAAGCGAAGCGGTCGCCTGAAAGCTTTCTGAAAGAAAGCTACATCGGAAGCATACGCTATCCCCGGATTTTCCCGCTTAGATAAGGGAGTCAAAAAATCTTGGGATAACAGCGATCGGAAGGTTGTTCTGTCATCGAAGTGCCAGTGTAAATAATCTTAGTTGAACTTATATAGTTCGTTAGCAAGAAGGGAGTCTCCGATGTCCAAGTTTGATGAAATTATGAAGCGGTCCGGTTACTCAAAAGCGACCGTGTCACGTGTGATTAATCATTCTCCGCATGTTAGTGATGAAGCAAGACAGATCATAACGGATATTATGAAACAGTTGAATTATATTCCCAACCGAAATGCGGTATCGTTATCGACAGGGCAAACAAAGCAGATTGGAATTGTGACCTCTACCACAGGTGAGATCATTCTTACATTCATGAATCAATTCATTGATACAGCCATGGATTTTGGGTTTCAGACGATTATCTATACATCCCGTGGAGACCCGGAGATTGAATTGCAGGCATTCGAAGATCTGCGCAGTAAACGAGTGGATGGGCTAGTTATTATTGCTTGTGTCAATGATCCTCGAAAATTAAAAGCTTATATGGAGTATGGGCCCATTGTCTCCTGGCAGCGAATGGGGAACGACGAGATTCCGTCTGTCGCGATGGATCAGGCAGAAGGGTATAAGTTAGCTCTAGAGAATCTGGTATCAAAAGGATACACCCGAATTGCAAATGCATTTGGCAGGGCTGAAAGTTTGAATACCCAGAGCCGCCGTGAAGCCTATGAATCTTTCATGAAGAGCAGAGGGTTGCATGTGTGGACTGAAGCATATCAATATTCCGTATTTAGCTCCTCCGATGGCGAAGAAGCGATGCGAAGAATGGCTGAGGGACCAGAACTTCCACAGGCCGTATTATGTTCGAATGATTATGCAGCCATCGGCATTCTGAGTGAAGCACGCAGACGGAATATTCAGGTACCGGAACAACTCGCCATTGTGGGGTTTGATGATATCGAGCTTTCCCGTGTTCTCGGAATCACGACCATACACAATCCGATTGCGGAGCAAGCCACCCAGGCTTTTCATCACTTGTGGGCTGTATTGGGTAAAACGGAATTGCAGACCGAACAGCTGACATACCAGCTGATTGAGCGTGAGACGACTTGAATCCATAAGACCTGATGTGGGAATCTGGTTTTATGGATTCAATAATTATTCAAATTTGAAGCATCTTCGAATCGGACACATACGTTATACTGAAGATGAGCTTCAGAACGACATATCTGTACGGAGATGTGGCGTGAGATTTTTGTATCATGTTACAAGTTACATATTTCACAAACGATTAGCAGGAAAGGTGAGAATGGACTTTATGAAGACAGTGACAGGCCGATTCAGAATTGCGGGCATATGGGAGGGTGTATCCTTACTTCTGTTGATTTTTATTGCTATGCCTCTGAAATATTTTGCAGATATCTCTTCCGCTGTAGCCGTAATGGGCATGATTCATGGTATTTTGTTTCCTTTGTACCTTATTGCGCTAGTTCACTTGGCTCTGGTCAAAAAGTGGAAGATAACGCGTTGGCTGATGGGTGGACTCGCCGGTCTTTTGCCTTTTGGAACTTTTGTATTTGAATCTTATCTTCGAAAGAGAAATTGGAAATAACATTTAATAAAAGAGGAAAAATTCAATAGAATTAAAATCAAAGCAGGCGACCCAGTACGGATGTTATCCGAACAGGTCGCCTGCTGAGTTATAGCAAGTTTTATTTCACTGTACCTGTTTGACGATCGGACAACAAGCTGACTCCAATATCGCCAGAGGCATTCGACACAGGCGTATACGCCGAGAAGGAAGTAACAACAACCAGGGCAGTGAACAGAAATAAGAATGATTTTTTCATACCATAACCTCTTTCATATGGGGATATATTCCATTTGATTCTAACGCACATAGGCTATAATTGAGAAGAAAAAGTTTAAATGAGCAAGCTATTGAATGACTGAAAGGGTTGAGGTTCTATGAAAGTTATTCATGAGTTAACATCCATAGAAATGGTTGAAGAAGCTATTCACCAACATGAATTGGTTTTTTTGTATGTATCTCGTCCAGAGTGCAGTGTATGTCACGCTTTACTCCCCAAGATCAGGGCGCTGCTTGAGCCTTATCCATCCATATATCTGGGTCATATGAATGCTAACGAAGTGGAAGAGGTCGCTTCCAAGTTTCTTATTTTTACCGTTCCAACAATGATCATGATTGTGGAGCAGAAGGAGTACATTCGAGCGGATCGTTTTGTGCGCATGGAACGTCTGGAAGAGCAGCTGCAACAGATTCATTCGATGTATAATTAAGGATGTGGAATAGAAAGCGAAGCATCACAAACGGTCGGCTCATACGTGAGCCGTTTTTTTGCGCCCGCAGCAACATCTAACTATGGATAAAAGGACACGATGTATGAACTCATAAATTAAAGTGTTGCCATGAAAACGGTTTTATGATAATTTAAACATTATAAAAACGTTTTTATAGTAAAGGAACAAAACTTATGGTAAAGATAACGATTAAAGATGTAGCAAGGGAAGCAGGCGTATCTATCTCTACAGTCTCCAACGCTTTAAATGGTGTAGATGTCTTGAACCCGGAGACAAAATCACATGTTCTCAAGGTGGCAGAGCGTTTAAATTATGTGCCTAATCTGAACGGCAAGCTTTTGAAGTCCGGTCAAACCAAAATGCTCGGTTTTTTCACTACAAGTGTATCGGGTCCGTATTTCTATAAGCTGGTCGAGTCGATGTCTCGCGAATGTGATCGTCTTGGGTATGGTTTGAATGTATTTGTGACCAAGGATAAACACGTTATTATGAGTAATATTCTGGGTCGGCGGGTGGATGGCGTCATTATCTACGAAGAGCTTCGGATCGATGAACAAGATATTATCGCCATGGAGAAAGATAAGATCAAGGCTGTTTTTCTGGATCGGGTCTATCAGAGCGATACGATGGGAAGTGTCATTTTTGACTCGTATGTGGCTGCTTACGAAGCAACCAAGTATTTGATTGGGCTTGGGCACAAGAAAATTGCTTATATTTCGGGTGTGGACACGATGTTTGATAGTGTGCAACGTAGAGATGGCTATCTGGCTGCCCTGCATGAATACCAGCTTCCAATCGATGAAGATTACATTATACAGGGGTATTTTGAGGAGGATAGCACATATAGTGCTATAAAATCTTTTCTTCATTTGCATCCCGGCAAGCGGCCGGATGCATTTCTTGCAGGGAATGACTTGAGTGCAATTGGCTGTATGCATGCGTTGAAGTCAGAGGGCTTTGAAGTGCCTCAAGATGTTAGTGTCGTGGGTTTCGACGATATTGATATCGCACAGTATTTTTCTCCACCGCTCACAACGGTAAGGAATCAGATTGCAAGACAGGGTATCCTGGCAATCAATCAACTGGTAGGCATGATCAAGGAGAAAGAACAAGGGGCAGCGCAAAAATTGGCGGGTGAACTGGTGGTTAGAGGTTCAAGTCATGTGAAGTTCGACCGGAAAGACTATCGTACATAAGTTGAATCAGCTGCTTATCCGGTCTTTTTTTACACAAATACAAACAAAGGGGGTTTTTATGGCGAAAAATAAAAACGTTTTTATAATGAATGCAAGGTGGAGGGGAGTAAAAAAACGTGGATAAATTAGCCGTAGAAACTTCAACTGGTAAACATACGGTCGGTCCTAACGGAAAGAAGCCCATCGGGCAACGGATTAAAGAATTCATAGTCGATTATCGGAGACAATGGGAGATTCAATCGATGATTATCCCGGGCATTATCTTTATGATTATTTTTTGTTACATCCCGATTTACGGTTTAACAATTGCCTTCAAAAATTACACGGTCATTGATACGCTGGCAACCGCTCCTTGGGTAGGGCTTGATAATTTCAGAATCATTTTATCAGATAAATACTTCTGGGATGCAGTTGTGAATACACTGGGAATCAGCTTTTTGAAACTGGGTATCGGCTTCGTCATTCCGATTATTCTTGCGATCATGATCTATGAGTTAAACAGCGGACGCTTTAAAAAGTTTGTGCAAACGGTTTCATATTTACCTCACTTTTTGTCCTGGATCGTACTTGGGGGAATGCTGATCACCTGGTTTTCAACAACGGGCTTATTTAACCAGTTGTTGCTTAGTCTAGGAGTAATCTCGCAACCGCAGAACATCTTGCTGGATGCAGGCAAGTATTGGTGGATTGCTACCTTATCGGATATTTGGAAAGAGGCAGGCTGGGGAACGATTCTGTATCTGGCGATCATGGCAAAGATTGATCCTACGTATTATGAAGCTGCCAAAATCGATGGTGCAAGCCGTCTCAGACAGATATGGAATATCACATTGCCTAATATGAGATCCATTATCAGCCTGAATCTGATTCTAACTGTAAGCGGTTTATTAGGGTCGAATCTGGATCAGACCCTGGTTCTCATGAACTCCCAAAACCGCGATAAAGCGGAAGTCATCAATTCGTACGTCTATCGTATGGGGATGTCTCAGGGTGACTTTTCATATGCAACGGCCGTTGGCTTGGGTGTCTCAATCATCTCTGTCATTCTGCTCGTCACGGCGAACAAAATTACTAGCAAATTAAATGATAATCAATCTGTGTTGTAGAAGGAGGCATCCCGCGTGAATGGAAAGGTGGCAAAAGAAGATCTCGATAGTCGGATCTTTGATACCTTAAATATGATTTTGTTAATCATCTGTACGATCGTTATTCTGGTTCCGCTCTGGAATGTCATTATCTCTTCCTTTAGCTCAGGCAAAGCGTTGGCGGAAGGTGGGTTCATCTTCTGGTCCCCGGAATTCTCGCTGGAGAATTACAGAGCGGTATTCAACGATCAGGGCATATGGCAGGCCTTCTTCATATCTGTGTCCAAAACAACGATTGGTGTTGTTACACATGTGTTCTTCTGTGCCATGGTTGGTTACGGTCTGAGCAAAAAGTACATAAGAGGCCGTAAATTATATGTTGCCATGGGTGTCATCACGATGTTCTTCTCCGGTGGCATGATCCCAACATATCTGTTAATCAAATCACTTGGATTGTTAAACAGCTTCTGGGTGTACATTATTCCGGCGTTATTCAGTTTCTATGATGTCGTGATTCTGATGAATTTCTTCCGAAATGTCCCGGATTCTCTGGAAGAATCGGCTAAGATTGACGGCGCAGGGGATTGGCATATTTTCCTGAAAATCTTCATTCCACTCTCCATGCCTGCTATGGCCACAATTGCACTATTTAATGGAGTAGGGCAATGGAACGACTTCATGACAACCAAGTTATACATTACGGATCAGTCACTGTATCCACTTCAGATGATGCTGTATGAGATTATCGTTCAGTCCCAGACCCAATCCATGCAAAATGTTGGAGGTTCGGCTGTGATCGAAACAACGACCAAAGGCGTGCAGTTGGCCACCATTGTCATTACAACACTCCCGATCGTGCTGATCTATCCCATTGTTCAGAGATACTTTATCTCGGGAATGATGCTGGGTGCGGTCAAGGAATAGAAGAAACAAATACCCCAATATGAGGAGGAACAAAAACATGTTGAAGTTGAACAAGGCATCAGGAAAAAAAGGGATTAAATTGTTCGCGACATTGCTTGCAGCAGTGATGATGATAACGGGTTGCAGCGGTGGATCTGGGGGCTCCAGTGAAGGGAATTGGGTATCCATTGAAGATCGGTATACGGTTGACCCGGAAAAGCCAGCTTGGCAGTTGGATAAAAAGGAAGAAGCTACAGACCTGACGTGGTACGTCAATGCTGACTGGTGGAACACTGATTTTGGCAAGGACATTGTCACGAAGAAGATTAAAGAGGATCTGAACATCAATATTAAATTCATCACGGGTGATGATACCAAGTTAAACACCTTTTTCGCCGGCGGAGATATGCCTGACCTGCTAACCGTATTTGACTCGAATTCTCCAGTGGTACAAAAAGCTGCTACCTGGGCTATGCCCCTGAACGATCTGGCGGAAAAATATGATCCTTATTTCAATAAAGTTGCGGCTGCCGATACATTGAACTGGTTCCAATTAGCGGATGGCAAAACCTATGGTTACCCGAACTATTCTAATACACAGGAGGATTATGATAGCGGTAACATTCCTGCAAAAACGGCATTTATCATTCGTAAGGATGTATACGAAGCTTTGGGTAGTCCGGTCATTGGAACGCCGGAAGAATTCCAAAGTGTAATGAAACGAATTAAGCAAGAGTTCCCTGCGCTGATTCCGTTTGGATTCAACTCCATTGGTGAAGGAACAGGTTCACTTGGGGATACATTGCAAGATTTCATCGGCGTCCCGCTGGAGACCGAATCGGGAGAATTCTACGATCGTAATCTGGATGAAGATTACCTCACGTGGTTGAAGACATTGAACACCGTGTACAGAGACGGCAACATCAGTGATGACAGTTTTGCCGATGATGGAACGGCTTTTGAGGAAAAAGTAAAGTCCGGCAAATACGCGACCATGCTGCTTGACGGTACACCTCAACAAGGAGGAAATCTGCAAATTTACATGAGTGCCAACCCGGGTAAAGAATATGTTGCAATTGATGGTCCGCAAAGCACCAAAGGCAATGCCCCGACATTGAATCAATCCGGGATAACCGGGTGGATGATTAATTTCATCTCCAAGGATTGTAAAGATCCGGCCAAGGCCATTCAAATTTTCACATACTTATTAAGTGAAGAAGGCCAGACACTCATGAATTACGGAATCGAGGGGGAAACCTACCAAACCAAAGCTGACGGCAGCGTAGAATTGCTGCCAGCGGTGAAAGAGCTGCAACTCAATAACGCGGATCAGTTCAAAAAGGATTATCGGATGGGTGAGTTCATGTTCTTCGGTCATGACCGTCACAAAGCATTCAGTGCAGATGCATTTCCGGAAGCGATCAAACAGATGCAAGAGTGGGGCAAAGGCAAGCTGAAACCACACTTTATTTTGGAAAATATTAGTCCGGATCAAGGTACACCTGAAGCTCGTGCGTTGTCAGCAATCAATACGAAATGGAATACAACGCTGGTCAGTATGGTACGGGCCAAGGATGATGCCTCGTATGACAACGCATTGGCTGCTTACAAGTCCTTCTTAGGTGAAAACCGCTGGGAAGAGATTGTGAAGGTACGAAGTGAAAAGATGAAACTGAACAAAGAGAAACTAGGCATTCAATAATAGAAATATGAAGGAGAATCCTATGACTACATTCAAAATGTACAAAACAACAGGAGAAGATGAATTATTTGTACCCGTGTCCTCGGATCAATTGCAACCTCTTGCCCCTGATCTGGAGACAACGACCATTCTTCTGGATGATGAGCTAACGTATCAGGAGATGGATGGATTTGGTGCTTCTTTTACCGATTCTTCCGCTTATCTGATCAATCAAATCTTGAATGAGGAGCAGCGGGAAGAGGTCATGTCCCGGCTGTTCCATCCGGAGAAAGGTATTGGACTCTCGGTCATTCGTAATCCGATGGGCGCTTCGGACTATGCGAGAACGGTATACAGTTATAACGATATGCCAGAACAGCAGACAGATCCAGAATTAACTCAGTTCAGTATTATACATGATGAAGAGGACGTTATTCCGTTAACGCAAAAGGCGTTGGCATTGAATCCTGAACTGAAACTGTTTGCTTCACCATGGAGTGCACCCGGCTGGATGAAAACAAGTGGATCGATGATTACCGGACAATTGAAGACGGAATGGTATCCTGTTTATGCGGAATATTTCGTGAAATACATTCAAGCGTATACTGAGCATGGATTACCGATCCATGCCATCACACCACAGAATGAGGCGCTTTATGAACCGGGGCATTATCCCGGTATGTTGATGCCAGCCGAAGCGCAAGCGGACTTTATCAAAAACCATCTCAAACCAGCCTTTGTTCGTAACGATATTCAAACTAAAATTTTCTGTTATGATCACAACTGGGATCAACCAGACTATCCACTTACCGTGCTGGAACAAGTGGGAGAGGCAGTAGACGGCGTAGCCTGGCACTGGTACGGGGGTGATGCATCCGCTCAAACGAAGGTATACGAAGCCTTTGCTGGCAAAGAAGTGCACTTCACCGAAGGTTCAGGCGGAGAGTGGATCCCGCCATTTGAACAGGCCTTCTCGAATGTGATACGAACGGGAATTCAGATTCTTCGCAATTACAGCAAGTCATTCGTACTATGGAATATGGCACTTGATGAGAACAACGGGCCAACCGTTCCGGGATTTGGTCGCAGTACGTGTCGCGGGATCGTTCAGGTGAATCAGCAAACCAAGGAACTTACGTATACACTTGATTATTATGCCCTGGCACATTTTAGTGCTTTGATTCGTCCCAAGGCTGTTCGGATTGGATCAACGTCCAATGATAATGAAATTTATTCTGTGGCTTTTAAAAATGTCGATGGTTCCGTAGCATTAGTCCTCTTCAACGATGGA
>Ga0209437_100751_pt1 | contig 15804 bp, 9 predicted proteins | sample AraplaL_Cvi_mTSA_FD_184266 | JGI IMG/M metagenome (GOLD analysis project Ga0209437, IMG submission 184266) | Arabidopsis root microbial communities from the University of North Carolina, USA - plate scrape CL_Cvi_mTSA (SPAdes) (version 2) | ecosystem: Host-associated > Plants > Roots > Endosphere ...
CCAAGCAGTTCCTGGCTCGCGGTCCGCTCGTTTTCCAGATCGTCGATGAGCGCATTGATCTGCCGGTACAGATCGCCCAACGGGCCTGCTTCGCGCGCATGGACGGAGCGAACCCCAAAGTCATGACTTCGCGCCGATTCGACGAGGCTCGCCAGCGTGCGCAGATGGCGCTCCATCGCACGCACCATGCTCCAGCCGAGCGCCACCGCCCACACGATCGAGAGTGACGCCACGGCGATCTCGACCTGCCGCGGCACGGCACGGTACGAGGCGGTGAACAACACCAGACATCCCGGCGCCACGGCCAGCAGCATGCCGGCGACGAGCGAAACCGGACGCGACCACGCGCGACGTCGTGGCGGCGCCGACGACGACAGACCGGGGATCATGTGGGTTCCTGCCGTCCCAGTCGACGGTACAACGCGGAACGACTGATGCCGAGCGCCTTCGCAGCCAGATTGGCGTTGCCGCTGTGCTGCGCCAGTGTTCGCCGGATGAACCAGTCTTCGACTTCTTCCAGGGTCAGCCCATCAATGTCGTCATGCGCGCCGGAGGACAGGGAGCCGCCCAGTTGCAAGTCGCCATCGCCGATCGCCTCGCCCTGCGCGAGCAGCACGGAGCGCTCGATCACGTGTTGCATCTCGCGGATGTTCCCGGGCCATGCATAGGCCAGCAGGGCACGTTCCGCGGCCGCGGAGAAGCGGGTTGCGGGCGATGCATAGCGCGTCCGCGCGCGCTTCAGGAAGGCGTCCGCGAGAAGCGGAATGTCCTCGCGCCGTTCGCGCAAGGCAGGCATGTGCAGCGTCACGCCATTCAACCGATAGAGCAGATCCTGGCGAAAACTCCTCTCGGCGATGAGCGCGTCGAGATCCGCATTGGTCGCGGAGATGAAGCGGACGTCGGCATGTCGTGCGTTAGAACTGCCCAGCCGTTCGTAAACTCGTTCTTCCAACAGGCGCAGGATCTTCGCTTGCTGCGGCATGGCGAGATTGGCAATCTCGTCGAGGAACAGCGTGCCGCCTTCGGCGAGCTCGACCCGGCCGACGCGGTCGGCTTTCGCATCCGTATATGCGCCCTTCGTGTGACCGAACATTTCGCTCTCGAAGGTCGTCTCGGCGAGCGCCCCCATATTGACCGCGACGAACGGTCCCTCCGCACGTGAAGAACGTTCGTGGATGAAATGCGCGAGGAGGCTTTTTCCGGTGCCGTTCTCGCCCGTGATGAGCACGGGCATGTCGCTGCGCGCCACGCGGGTGGCGATATCCAGCAACTGGCCCATGGCCGGCGAGCGCCAGACGATGCCCGCCTGACCGCCCTCCTCGCGCAATGCCTCGTTCTCGGCTTCGAGACGGCGCGCTCGGCGATCCGTGGCCTGCAGACGCATCTGCGTACGAATCACGTTGAGCAGGCGATGGTTGTCCCAGGGCTTTTCGAGGAAATCCACGGCGCCTTCGCGCATGGCTTCCACGGCGACACCGATCGTGCCCCAACCCGTCATCGCGATGACCGGCAGGTGCGGCGCGATCGCCTTCAGTTCACGAACCAGCGCCAGGCCTTCCTTTCCGGATGTCGTGTCGTCGAGATAGTTGAGATCGACGAGGGCCACGTCGAAGGACTCCCTGCCCACCGCTTCGATGGCTTCGCGGGGCGAGGCGCACGCGTGGCTCGCGAGGCCTTCGCTCGTCAGCAGGAGTCGCAGTGCGCCGACGATGCTGCTGTCGTCGTCCACGATCAGGATGGTCATTCACTTGCCTTTGCTACGGGTCCCTGGCGTCGAATATATCAGCGCTGCGCGGTCAACACGCTGCCTCGGCCCGCAGACTGCCCAGATCGACGACGTCACGCCCCAACCGCGCCAGCACGGCCTGTACGCGGTGCGGCGGCGGGAGGATGTAGCGGAGGAAGGTGGCGAGCGTGCCGGAGGGTCCGAGGTCGAGGTACGCGGAGTGCGGACTGATCTGAGCCACCGCCTCGGCGAGCCGTATCGGCTGTCGCACCACACGCCAGAAGTGCTCGGCATCGACCGCCTCCAACGGCGAACCGCGCTCACAACACACGATGGAAATGCGCGGTGGCGCCAGGCGCAGAGACCGGCAATGCGCGAGGAACACGTCCTGCGCGGGATCGATCCAATGCGAGTGAAACGCATAGCGAACCGGCAGGCGTTGGTAGCCCACGTTGGCGGCACGCAACACGGCTTCCATCTGCCGAAGGCCATCGTCCGGCGCCGCCATGACGAAATGCCCGTCGAAATTGATGGCAGCGACCTCCCCGAAACGACCGAGCTGCGGCAGCCATGTCTGGTGCGAAGCGAGCACGGCCAGCATCCCCCCGGGCTCACAGCAGGCTTCGATGGCGGCCGCCTGCTGGATCGTCGCGCCGAGCGCGGCTTCGGGTGTGAGCACGCCCGCAACGGCCGCCGCCGCAAAGGCACCGAGACTGGTGCCGAGCACACGGCGTGGCACGATGCCCTCGGCCATGACCGCACGTGCCAGGGCGAACTCGACCATGAAGATCGCCGGGTGGGTCATCAACAAGTCGTCCCACGATGCATCGCGCGTGCGCGCCGGATCGTGCATGGCGGCAAGCACCGATGCTCCGGCCAGGTCGCCAGCCACCTCGTCCAGAGCGAGCAGCGTGTCGCGAAAGACAGGATTCGCCGCGAACAGGGCATGGGCCATCATGCCGTGCTGGCTGCCCTGCCCGGCGAAGACAAACGTCACGTCGTCTGCGTCGCGGGTGTGCTCGCTCATAGCCTCATCGCGATGGATTTGGTTTCGGTGTACGCCTCCACGCCGGCTCGCCCGAACTCTCGCCCCCAGCCGGATTCGCCCCAGCCACCAAAGGGCATGTGCGGATCGATCGTGTGGTACTGATTGATCCACACGGTGCCGGCACGCAGGGCGCGCGCGACCGTCTGGGCCTTGCGACCGTCGCGCGTCCAGACGCCTGCGGCCAGCCCGTATCGGGACGCGTTGGCAGAGGCGATCACGTCGTTCTGCCGCGCGAAGCGCGATACGCACAGCACCGGGCCGAATACCTCCTCGCGCATGACGGTCATGTCCTCGCGCACGTCCGCGATGATCGTGGGCGCGACGTGGTACCCCGGCCGGTCGAGCGCATGACCGCCGCAGAGCACGCGCGCGCCTTCGTCCGCCGCGGTCTGCACATACGCGAGCACGCGCTCGCGCTGGCGCGCGGAGACCAGCGGGCCGATGTCCGTGCCCTCCTCCAACGGCATGCCGGGAGTCATTCGGCCGGCGATCGCGACGATGCCTTCCACCACCTCGTCGTAGACGGCGTCCTCCACGTACAGGCGCGAGCCCGCGTAGCAGACCTGCCCGGCGTTGAAGAAGATGGCTTGCGCCGAACCGGCGATGGCACGCGGCAGGTCCGCGTCCGCGAAGACGATGTTGGGCGACTTGCCGCCCAGTTCGAGCGTGACGCGCTTGAAGGTTTCCACGCAACGATGCGCCACATGTCGACCCACGGTGCCCGACCCGGTGAACGAGACCTTGTGCACGCCAGGATGCGTGACAAGCGCTTCCCCTGCCACGTCTCCGCGGCCTGGCAATACCTGCAACACGCCCGGGGGTAGCCCCGCCTCGATGCCAAGTTCGCCAAGGCGCAATGCCGTCAGCGGCGTGAGTTCCGAGGGTTTCAGGACCACCACGCACCCCGCGGCGAGCGCGGCCGAAACCTTCATCACCGCCTGGAGCAACGGGAAATTCCACGGCACGATCGCAGCAACGATGCCGAGGGGCTGGCGCACGGTCTGCGCACTGACCAGACCACCGTGGCCAGCCAATTCATAGGCTTCACCCGTGAGCTTGGTCGCCCAGCCGGCGTTGTAGCGCAATGTGTCGATCGTAAAAGGCACGTCGATCATGCGCGTGGTGAGAATGGGCTTGCCGACATCCAGCGATTCGAGCGCCGCCAATTCCAGCGCATGCCGCTCCAGGAGGTCCGCCAACCGGAACAGCACGGCAGCCCTCTGTGTGGGCGACACACCCGACCAGCGGCGGAACGCCTGTTGCGCCACCTCGACTGCCTGGTCCACCTCCGCTGGGCCCGCGAGTGCCACGCTCGTCAGCACGCTGCCGTCGCCCGGATGTTCAACTGCAAGCTCGCCTGCGGACGTATCGCGTACCCAGCGCGAACCGATGAGCATGCCGCCCGCCCGCGCCAGGAAGGGGCGTGCGACCTCCGGCACGACATCGTTCACGTCAGGCGCCATCGTCATTGAATCCATGCTGCGCACTCCTTTAGATCGCGTGTACTTTCCAGCGCCCGCGCAAGAACAACGCGCCACTGCAGAACGCCAGCACCGCAAAGCCGATCGTCACGCCCACGTACAGGCCGAACGTGCCAAGACCGGCCGGCACCGCGAGGACCCAGGCCAGCGGCACCTGCAACAACCAGAAACACGTGAAATTGGTCCATGCCGGCGTGCTCGTATCGCCCGCACCGTTGAAAGCACCTTGCAGACACATGCCCGCCGCATAGAAAGGAAACGCGCAGGCCACCACGCGCATCGCACGGGTCGCTTCTTCGATCACGAGCGGATCGTGGGTCAAGGCGCTCGCGACGGCACGAGCGGCGACGAAGAGGATCACGCCCATGGTCCCGAAGACACCCACGTTGACGGCGACAGTGAAGCGCACGGCGCTGGCTGCGCGGTCCGGTTGTCCGGCGCCCAGGTTCTGCCCGACGAGCACCGCAGCCGCACGCGCCACGCCCAGCGAAGGCACGAGAACGAATTGCGACGCGCGCAGGGCGATCGTGCAACCGGCAAGCGCGACGTTGCCCGATCGCGCCGCGATGGCGTACAGCCCGATCGCGCTGGTGGAAGCGACGAGCATCTGCAAGGCGCCGGTCCAGGCGATGCGAATCACCCGCTTGAGGATCGCTGGCACGGGGCGTAGGTGATGCCAACGCAGGCCGATCCCATCGCGACCGCGAGCGAGATAGCGAAGTTGATAGACGACGCCGAGGCCGCGGCTGCATACCGTAGCTGCGGCCGCTCCCGCAACGCCCATACCGTGCCAGGAGCCGATGCCGAAGATGAACAACGGTGCGAGCACGATGTTCAGCCCGTTCGCCATCCACAGCGCACGCATGGGCACGCCTGCGTGACCGGCGGCGCGAAGCGACGCACCGCAAATGAACATGAGGGTCACGGACAGATTGCCGGCAAACAGCACGCGCACGTAGGGCGCACCAGCGATCGCTGTCTCCGCATCGGCACCCATCGCGGAAAGCACGTGCTCCGCCAACAGGCAGGCAGGCACCCCGAGGAGGAAGGAAAGCAGGATCGCCAGCGACATCGCCTGCCCCGTCGGCAGCGCAGCGGCGTCGAGCCGGCCGCTCTGCCCGACCTGCCTTGCAACCAACGCAGAGGTCGCGATGGCGAGACCGAGCGCAAACGCGTAGACGAAGCTCATGGCCGCTTCGCCGAGACCGACGACGGCCACCGCGGCGATACCGATCCGGGCGACCCAGAAGACATCCACGATCGCGAAAATGGACTCCGCAACCATCTCCATGGCCATCGGCCAGGCAAGCTTGCGTACCGCACCACCGAGCGGGCCCTGCGTTCCGTCGACGCGTTCGCCCGAGCTACCCGTAAAGGCACGCAGCGCGGCAGCGACGCGACGCCATCCAGACAATCCTGTCATCGTCCCCCGCCCCTTAGCGATGTCGTCGAGGCCAGCCGGCCTTCGTCCCCTCGCGCATGCTGCCCTATAAGCGGCAGGTCGTCCAGCGACGGCGGACCTCGCGGCGTCGCCCGGCATGCAGGGCCATATCGGGCACCGTCGCCTGCGTCAGTGCCCCTCCCCCGCCCGGATCGTCGCCTCGTTGATCGCGCGTACTTTGGCCTCGTCCACCTTTTCCACTTGACGGTCGTAGGTGAACAAACCGTTGTGTTCGCCTTCCACGTCGGTGATCTGGGTATAGACGCTGCCGGACATGCCCTTGGCCGTGCCCTTGTCGCGCAATACAGCGGTATTGGCGACATAGCCATCGATCAGCGCATCGCGGTCCTTCACCGCCCCGTAAGGGTTGATGGCCGTGTTCGGCCAGACGTGACCTGCAACGCTCAAGGTCAGTCCTCCATGTTCGCCATCCATGGTCGCGCGCGTGGCGTCGGGCTCCGGCAGGCCTGGTCCCTGGTAGTCGTGCACGTCGTAGACGTCGCCCGCGTGTGGATCGCCCTTGGTATCGCAGCAGTTCAATCCACTGCGCGCATCGACCAGACGTGACGGATCGAGCCGTTTTATCTGCGCGGCCAGTTCGGCAGCGGCGGGAATGCTCCACTGACCCCATCCCTCGTTGAAGGGAATCCAGCCGACGACCGATGTCTCGCCGCGCAGTTGCTCCACGACAGACGAGACATCGGCACGGAAGCGGGCCTTGTCGGCGTCGCTGAGCGCTTCGTTGTGTCCGTTCGGCAGCGAGGGCATGTCCTGCCAGACCATGATGCCCATGCGGTCGGCCCAGTAGTACCAGCGCGCCGGTTCGACCTTGATGTGCTTGCGGATGGTGTTGAAGCCGAGATCCGTGGTCTTCTGGATGTCGAACTTGAGCGCTTCGTCGGTCGGCGCGGTATAGATGCCGTCGGGCCAGTAGCCCTGGTCCAGGGTCGCCAGAAGGAAAGTGGGTTTGCCGTTGAGCACAATGCGGTTGTGTCCCCCTGCCTTGGCGATGCCGATGGTGCGCAGCCCCGCATAGCTGGTGACGTCGTCGTGCTGATCGCCCCGCGTGAGCGTCGCCTTGAACGTATAGAGGAACGGATCGCGCGGGGTCCACGGACGCGGATGCGCGATCGCAAGGCGCAATGGCCGACTCGCCGGGCCGCTCGCCTCACCGACCGGTTTGCCATCCCCATAGGCGGTGACATGGAGATTGGCGTCGCCCTGGCCGTCGACCTTGGCCGCGACAGTGAACGCGTCCAGGCTCGGGACCGCCGTGAAATCGAGTTGCGCAAGACTTAGCGCCGGTACGGGTTCCAGCCAGACCGATTGCCAGATACCGGATGCCGCGGTGTAGAAGATGCCTTCCGGCTTGAGACGCTGCTTGCCGACCATGACGTTCTCGGCATCGACGGGCGCATGCACGGTCACCACGATTTCCTGTGGACCCTGCGCTCGTAGTGCTGGCGTGATGTCCGCACCGAATGACGTGTAACCACCCGAATGCGTCGCCACCTGCGTGCCGTTGACGTACACCGTGGCGTCCTGGGCGACCGCGCCGAAGTTCAGGCGCACATGCTGCCCACCGGCCGTGAAATCCTTAGGGATATCCACGAGCCGCCGGTACACCATGAAGTCCGCATGCGTGCCCACCCCCGACAATGCAGACTCGACGGGAAACGGGACGAGCACGGTGTCCTTCAGCGTGCGACCGAATGGCGGCGCAATCTGTTGCGCGCTGGCCGCGTACTGCCAGAGCCCGTTGAGGCTCATCCAGCGCGGCGCGTCCAACGACGGACGCGCCAGGCGCGGCCTCGGATACTCGGGCAAGACATCGCGTGGCGTGACCTTGCTCGTCCAGGGCGTTGCCAACGGCGCGACCTTGCCGTTCCAGACCTTTGCCTGGTCCGGCGCCGCCGTCGCTGTCGTCGCGACGCCGATCGCCAGGGCCATGCCGGCCGAGACGAACGCAGGCCGCGTCGTGAGACTGATCTTCATGCGTTGTTCCTTACGGTTGAGCGCCCGACATGGACGGCGGTGCATCCTGCGGGTCGGTGCCCCAGGTGGTGCTGGGCTCGGGACCCATCGTGAGCACGAGCGTGGCGCCATCGGCGATGTCTGCGTGGCTGAACCATGGTTTGTTCCAAGCCTTGCCGTTGAGCGTGGCGGACTGGATGTACATGTTCCGCGCAGAGTTATTGCGTGCCACGACTTCGAAGGTCTTCCCGTTGCCCAGGCGCATGCGCACCCGATCGAAGATCGGACTGCCGATGATGTAATCGGGCGTCGAGGGATCGACCGGATAGAAGCCCATCGCGCTCAACACGTACCACGACGACGTCGAGCCTTGATCATCCATGCCCGGGTAGCCGTAGCCGGTGGCATCGCTGCCGTAGAGATCGGCGAGGATGCGGCGGACCAACGCCTGCGTCTTCCACGGCTGGCCGCTCCATGCATAGAGATAGGCGGCCTGCTGATCGGGCTGGTTGCCCTGGACGTATTGCCCGATGAGGCCGGTGCAATCGCGGCACACGCCCTTGGCCTCGTAGGGCGTGGAGAAGAAGGCGTCCAGCTTGGCGTTGAAACGATCGCGTCCGCCCAGCAGGTTCATCAGACCTTGCACGTCGTGCGGCACGAGCCATAGCGTGGACCAGCCCGAGCCCTCCTTCATCATGAAGTTGTAGTAAGGCTCGCCCGGGTCGAACGGCGAGATCCACTGGCCATCCTCGGTACGCCCCCGAAAGAAGCCGGTACTCGGATCGAACACATTGCGGTAGTTCCCAGCGCGACGCTGGAACAGGGCCGCGTCGTCGTTCTTGCCAAGGCGGCGAGCGACGTCGGCAAGCGCGTCGTCGTCCCAGGCGTATTCCAGCGTCGTGGCGACACCCGCCTTTCCGCCAGCGTACGGCGGGCTCGGGTTGCCGGCGGGAACGATGTCCGAAATCCAGCCGCGCTTCATGTACTCGTCGAGATAGCCGCGCGGCCCCTTCGGATCGGTCGCGTTCTTGCGCAGGTACTCATAGACCGCGGCATAGTCGAAGTCGATACCGCGTCGCCAGGCGCCGTCGTAGAGGAGTACGGCATGATCGCCATGAAACGACGTATTCATGTAGCCGCGTTCGCGCGCGCGATCCAGTTCGGAACGCATGATGTCCTGCACGACGGTCGGTTCGAGCAGCATGAGCAGCGCGATCTGGTTCCGGCCCGTGTCCCAGAACGGTACCGGTCCATAGTGATCGTAGTCGGCGACGTGATCGCGACCGTCCGCATCGGTGTAGTGCTCGCCCTTCCGGGCGATCATGCGCGGGCTCGCGAACGAGTGATACAGCGTCGAATAGAACAGCATGCGCTGTTTCGGCGTGCCGCCGGTCACCTGCACCTTCTCGAACAGGTCTGCCCACCGGTCTCGTGCCTTCGCATGCACACGATCGAAGTCGGCGTCGCTGTCCTGTGCGTGGAGTCGCTGCTCGGCTTCGGCGGTGCTGTGACCGTGGGCAATGCGCAGCACCACCTGCTCGCCTGCTTTCGTGTCGAAGGTGACATAGGCGCCAGCGTAATCGCCGGACACCTGGCGACGGCTGGCCTGCACGTCCTCACGCCCAAGCCCTTCGCCCTTGTGGGTGACCTCGGCGCGAAACGTACCGAATGCCTTGAATGGTCGCGAGAACTCGGCAACGAAATACGGACCGTCGGCATCCCTGTCGGGCCGATTGGCGTGGCCCACACCGCGGATCGTGCGATCGCCGACCACCTCCACGTCGCCACCCTCGCGACGCAGGTTCACAACCACGTTCGAGCGAGGGCTTTCGGGAAAAGTGAAGCGCATGAGGCTTGTCCACTGGGTCGCGGTCAGCTCTACCTTGTTGCGGAACGTGGCGAGGTCCACGGCGTAATAACCCGGCGATGCCTTTTCGGTGGCCTTGTCGTAGTACGAGGTCATGTAGTCGGGCGGCACGGTCCAGTCGCCGACCACCGGCATGACCATCGGCTCGCCGCGTGCGCCATACGTCGAACCGCCGCCGGTGAAACCTACCATCGCAGGGCGGCGATAGTCGTATGCCACGGCCACGCCCGTCGTGAAGCCGAGGTCCGCATTGATGTTGGCTGGCGCAGCCTCGGTGGCGCTCTGCGGCAGGCTCGCGCCGGGCGTGGTCATGCCGGTATAGAGCGGCTCGCCAGGTGGCGGTGCATTGCCAATCAGCGCCGGCTTGTCGAGCGGTGCCGTGCCAACAAGGGGATTGGCGAGGTCGACAGGCTCCGGGGAGGTGGCCGGCTTGTTGTCCTTTGCCAGCACCACTGTCGCGGAAGTCACGACAAACAGGGAAAGCGCGAACGCGAAGGCACGTTGGGGAAAACGCGCCAGAGGAATGATCATGGGGGCTTCCTTCGCTCGAAACGAAGACGGGGCCAGGCATTCACCTGGCCCCGTCGCGGGTTTACTTGTTGCTGTCACCACCGAACTTGTAGGTCACGCCGACGTAGTACTGCCGGCCCGGATACAGCAACTGGACGAGGCGCGAACGCGTGTCGCCGCCCAGGTAGGTATGCGGCCGCGCCTTGTTGAAGTTGATGATCGAGGCGGTGACCATGAAGTGCTTGTTGAACTCGTAATCGCCGTTCAGATCGATCTGGTGATACGGCTGCGCGTAGATTGGCAGGCCCGCTGCCAGCCCCTGCATCGTGCGACCGGTCCAGTTGTCGCTGGCGCGCAGCAGCAGGCCGTTCTTCTCATAGAACAGCGACACGTTGGCCGCGTACTTCGCACTGCCGATCAGCTCGGCCTTGCCCACCTGCGTATCGCCCAGCGACACCGCGGTCTCGCTGGTGTGATTGAGCGTGTAGTTGGCGATGTAGCCGAAACCCGTGTCCCAGGTGTGCTGGGCGTACACCTCGATACCCTTCGACGTGCCGGAACGACCGTTGGCGTTGGTGCTGTACTGCCGGAAATTGGTCTGCGTGCCACCCACATTCACGTCGATGTTGTTGACGGTCACGGGAACGACGAAGTTCTTCACCTTCTTCTGGAACAGATCGATACCGACGACGCCGTGTTCCGCGTAATACCACTCGCCGGCAAGGTCGAACTGAGTGGCGGTGAACGGCTTAAGGTCGGCATTGGCGCCGGACCCGTACCAGCCCGGCAGCGGGGCGCCGAACTGCTTGCGGTCGTTGTAGTAATCCTGCGTGTTGTTGGTGAGCTGACCGAGCTGGGCAAGGTCGGTGTAATTGGCACGGGCCATGGCCTGCGAACCGGCAGCACGCAGAACGAAGTCGTCGGCAATCGTCCACGCGATGTTGAAGCTCGGCAGCAGCTTGTTGTACCGCTTGTTGGTCGTGGAATTGTTGAAGTTCTCGACCACCGCCACTTCGCGCGGCAGGTACTGGAAGTCGCCCGGGGCGCATGCACCACCCCCCGCGTTCACGCCCGACGCCGGACAGATCAGGATGTTTCCCGCGGGGTCGTGGTAGTACACCGCGTTGTTGGTGGTGACCTGATTGGCCACCGTGAGGTCCTGCTTCGTGGTGACGAAGCGCAAGCCGACGTTGCCGCGAACCGTGCCGGTATCGAAATTGGCTTGCACATAGGCCGCTGCGATCTTCTCGCCGATCGACGACTTGTTCTGCGGCTTGTTGTAGATCACCCGGTCATAGGTGTCGTTGAGATGGTTGTAGTAGGCCGGGAAGTTGATGGCGGGGAAGATGCTGTCGCCGTAGGCATGGTTCACGCCGTCGAGATAATTCGGCAACAGGAAACCCGCCGGCAACTGCCCCGCATTGGGATCGCAGGTCTGGAACTGCAATGTCGTGCCCTTGCAGTACCAGCGCACTTCGTTACTCTGCTGCTCCGCATTGGCGTCGCTGTACTTGGCGCCGAATTGCAACGACTGCAACCATGAGCCGTCGAAGGCCCAGGTGAAATCCGCTTGCGCGAAGTTTTGCGAGGTACGCGTGTTCACCATGTTCGAACCCGTCGAGCCCAGGTCCACCTGACCGGCACCGGCCTGCATGTTCTGCAGCACTGCCTGATCGGCGGTGATGCCCGGCTTGCCGCTCAAGTTCCATGCAGCGCCCGTGCTGCCGTCGACCCACTGGCCATTCACGAAGTTGCGCGGCTTGGCAGCCATGCCGAGTTCGATCGACGGACCGCCCTTAGCCCAGGTACGACCGACGTTGAACGAGCCGCTGAGGGCACCGCCGTTGTCCCACTCGCCTTCCAGGTTGAGCGTTTGCGACGTGGCCTTCTCGACGGAGTAATTGCCGTTGAGCCACGGGATTTCCGTGGAACAAACGTCGACTGCCTGGCGCGGCGCGCCGGTGACCGGATTCACGGAGGAATTACAGCCGACACCCGGGCGCGGCAGCACATAGTTGGCCCCGGTGACGATCGTGCCGGACTTGTCGAATGTGAGTCCGTTCGGTGCCAGCAGGCGACCGTTCTGGTCAGCGAAGTTGGTGTTGTTCGGCAAACCCCACTCGGGAATTTCGAGCGTGTTGGTGATCTGGGTCTGCTCGCGCTCGAAGCGGAAATAGTTGCCCGTCAGCAGGAAATGGTCGCTCGGCTTGAACTGCATCGTGGCCTGGGCGCCCTTGGTCTTCAGGGTCAGGTCGTTTTGACTCGTGGCGAACTGCTGCGGCATCCAGAACCCGTTGGAGACGTTGCCTGCCTGATCGACCACGCCGTTACCCCAGAGGTCGATGTTGTTGTTGACCGCCGAGTTGTACGGATTGCCGTGGACGTTCACCGGTGGCTGGGTACACGTCGCGTGATCCGTGCAGTTGTCCGACCACCAGTGCCAACTCGACGCATCCGCCGAGTAAGTGGTTGCCTGGCGCTTCTGGTACGCACCGGCAACGAGGACGCCGAACGTTTCGTCCTTGTTCTTCCAAGACCACAGCGCAGCACCCTGCGGCTCCGTCTTCGAACTTGTATCGGAGCTGGCCGCGGTGCCGGTGACGAAGCCCTCGTTCACGCCCATCTCGAGCGGGCGGCGCGTGCGCAGGTCGACGTTGCCGCCGATGCCGCCTTCGTCCAGGCGCGCTTCGAGGCTCTTGTAGAGCTTGATGTCGGAGAACATGTTCGCCGGGAACAGTGTGTAGTTGAACGAGCGCGTCAGACCCGCCGACGTATCGGCCGACGCGACATAGTTGCCGTTCAATTCGGTATAGGTCAGTTCGGGGGCGAGGCCGCGGATGCTGACCGTCTTGCCTTCGCCGGACTCACGGCTGATCACGACGCCAGGCACATGCGCCAGCGCGTCGGCAATGTTCTTGGCGGGGAACTGCGCGATGTTCTGCGCGTTGATGACCTCGACAATGGAGTTGGCGTCGCGCTTGTCCAGCACGTTCTGATCGATGGACTGGCGATAGCTCGTCACGACGACCGTCTGCAGGTCGGTCGTGTCGTTGGAACCATTCTTTTCCTTGGCCTTCGGCTTCGGCGGGTTTTTTGTCGTCGTGGCGTCGTCCTGTGTGGGACTCGACGCGGTTGGAGTTGCCTCCTGCGCGAAGGCCGCGGTCGGCAAGGCGATAGCGCCAAGCGACAGGCTGGCCGAGACGAGCGCGGCGTACGGCGGCTTGTGCGTAAACATACGTGGCAAACAAGTCATCTTTTTCTTTCCCCTCGTTGATAAGCGCCCCGAAGAAGCCGGCGCGGTGATCCCCCGTTCGATCACTGCTGCATCTATGACGACACGCACCCTCCTGTTGGATCGATCCAAATTTTTTGGCAAAAGAAGGCCCCTCGACCCATCGTCGATGGATGCTTCGATAGTCTCCGGAAGGGCTGCGGCTCAGCCCTTGCACAGCCGGCTTGGGCGCTGATGCCTTCCGGCTTCAGCGCTTTGTTGGCTTCTCGCCGCTATAGCGGCTCCCACAGACGCCAGGCGCTCTTGTGGGAACCGCCAGGGTGGCGAACCGATGCATTGCTAATGTCGAGTAGAGGGTGCGCGATGTTGTCGCGGGACACCGCTGGCCAGGGAGCCAGGGGGTAAGCGTTCGAATGCGACGCGCGAACGCGTGGTGGTGAAACGACAGGCGATGCTTGGTTTCATGCGATGGCTTCCCATACCGCTCATCAGGCCCCGGGGAAAGCAGCTACACCTACGACACGGGATGCACGATGGCGCACGCCGCGGAAGCCCTCCCCACCCCAACCAAGCCGAACCAGATAGCTTCGCGTCCCATCGCTGAGCTCGTCATGGATTCCAACTTGGATCGATCTAAATCCCCTGGGCATGCATTAAGGCGCTAAAGGCGCGAGCTGTCACGCTGCGCTGCAAAAATGGCATCCCTCTTACGGTCGATGGCAGCAGCGATACACGACGCGTAGATTGCTCACTCGACGATGGGAGAGGTGCATGCACGCAAAGCAATCCAGCTCCGCGAGGTTGTTGTCCTGTCTGTGTGTTGCGTCGGTAGCGGCGCTGTTGTGCTTACCGTCCATAGCGCAGACGCAAGACCCTGGATCGGTGGTCACGTCCAAGCCTTGCCAACCTGGGGCGTCTCTTACGCCCGGGCCCGCCTGTCTGCTGGCTCATCAGGACATCGGTGCACTTCCCGACGAACCGGTGTACTGGCACATCGACACCTTCCCCGATGAGTCTGGCACGCGCGCAGCGAAGAGTCCGACCAGCACCGTTGTCGTCGACTTCGGCAAGGTCTGGTTGTTCACTGTGGCGGGAAAGCACTGGCACGCAAGCGGCGGCATGCACGTCGCGACGATCGGCCCACTTCCCGTCATCAAGGCAAAGGCCTTCAGCGCGGACTATGTGCACTCGTATTTCGCGCCAGGCATGAGCGCACCGCTACACAAGCATTCCGGTCCCGAAGGGTTCTACGCCGTGGACGGAGACACCTGCCTGGAGATGCCGGACGGCGCACAGACCGGCTTCGGCCCCGGTAACGCGCAAGTCATGCCCGGCGGCGAACCGATGCTGTTGATGGCGATCGGCAAGACGCCGCGACGAGCATTCGCGCTCATCCTTCACGATGCGACCCAGCCAGCGACGACTCGGATCAGCGACTGGCAACCGGCCGGGCGGTGCGCTCGCGAACTCGCGGCGACGCGCTGACGCAGAACGGCGTTACGCGGCCGCCCTCAGCGATCCGCGAGTCGATCGAGCCGGAGTCGACCACGTGGATCGGTGAGCCGCGCCGTGGCAAGCGACACCGCGGCCACCGACGCAAGGCAGCTTCCACCGGCGAGCAGGAACATGAGCAGGATCTGATACTTCACCGCTTCCATAGGGTCCAGTCCAGCGAGAATCTGCCCGGTCATGATGCCCGGCAGGGTCACGACACCCGCGGCGCTCATCTGGTTCACGATGGGAATCATGCTTCGTCGTATGGCGTCGCGTGACAGGTCTGCGATGGCGGTCCGATAGCTGTCGCCGAGCATGAGACGTGCCTCGATGGCCGCAGCGTTGGCGCCTACCCCGTCGAAGACCCCGCTGAAGGCGATGCTCGCCGCGTTCAGCACATTGCCGAGAATGATGCCAGCCAGCGGAATCGCATACTGCGGCGAGAGCAAGGGATGGGGACGGATCGCTGTCAGAAGAGCGAACAGGCAGGTGAGCAGCGCAGGCGTCGCCACACTGGCAAGGCTGATGAGAAAGCCGCCGCGACGGAGGCGTCGGGACGGTCGCGCCGCGGCCTCGCGTGCCGCCACCAGCACCATCGCGACGATCAATGTGAGCGTAAGCCAGGTCTGCCCCACGGCGAAGACAAAACGCAGCACAAAACCGATCGCCACCAACTGCACGACCATGCGCGCCGCAGCGACGATCAGGCTCCGGTGAAAACGCAGACGAAAAACCAGCGAGATAAGCGCATCGCCGAGAATCAGCAGCGACGCTACCGCAAGGTCCGAAGGATACAGCGCGATTACGCCCATGCCGGCGCAAGCCTCCCCTTCTCCATCACGAACGAACGGTTCGCCACGCGCCGCGCCTGCCCGGCGTCGTGCGTGACCATGACGATACCGGTGCCCTCACGGCTGTACTCGATCAGCAGGTTCTCCACCGCTGCCATGGCATCGGGATCGAGTCCGCTCGTCGGTTCGTCGAGCAACAGGACATCCGGCGATCTGGTCAGTGCGCGAATCAGCGCGAGG